>ERZ808240.559-NODE-559-length-47908-cov-6.027125_pt1 | contig 47908 bp, 33 predicted proteins | sample MGYA00521084_ERZ808240 | MGnify/ENA primary metagenome ERZ808240 (study PRJEB31516, sample SAMN03275571) | gut metagenome | biome: mammalia-associated habitat; material: feces | host: Papio cynocephalus | place: Kenya | collected 2012-08-06 ...
ATGGATAATCAAACATTATTTACTGAATCTGTACCATATGGAAATAAATCAACATATAAGTATACTCAAAATCAATTTACTTATACCGATCCAAAGACTAATAAAATTTATAGTTTTGATGGTTGGAAAAACGATTTAGATCCTACTAAAACAACCATTACTGGTGATACAACATTCATCGTTAAACTTGCTGAATCTAGAGGCACAGCTTTAGTTACTTATTATGCAAATGGCGAAGTTTTCAAAAAAGTTTCAAATAACGTTGGGTATTTGGATTTGATTGATGACGTTCCAGTTATGACTGGTACCGATCAGTACATCTTCACTTTCTCACATTGGGTTGTTAAAGGAACAACAACTAAAGCAACATCTGCTACTCAAATCACAGCAGATATGGAACTTGAAGCTTCATTTACAAGCTCACTTAGAAAATATCATGTCAGTGTTAAAATTTGTGACACGACTGGAAATATTTTCTATGGTATTAATCTTGTTGATAATCAACTCGTCGCTTATGGTAGTACTGTAAATTTAGCTGGTTATGATAATTTATCAGAATTTTATTATGTTGATGAAGAAAATCATTATAGATATGATTGGATCGAGTGGGGTGACACAGGTGATCCACGCTCAACACTTATTACTTCTGATACTGTTTTTTATGCCAAAGCAACTGCAACTTATATAGGTAATACTGTCACCTTTAAAACAGCTAAAGGCGATCAAAAATTTGTTTTCAATACTGGAAGCAAATTAAAGACAATTCCATACAATTCAGAAATTCAAAATTCACTTTATAACTTTAGAGGCTGGAAAGATTCTGCTACTGGCTTAAAAGTTACTGATGAAACTATTGTCAGTGGTGATATGACTCTTGAACCAATCATTTATTACAATGTAAAAGTTATTAGAGATACTGATGGTGAACTTATATTTACCGATGATATATTAGCTGGTTCAAAAACAGGCTATTATCAAAATGATGCTTCATTAAATTACACTAAAAATTATGTAATAGACGGAAAAGAACAACAGATTACTTATACCTTTAAAGGTTGGAAAGATAATCTCGATCCAAGAACTACTACTATTGATAAAGGCTATATTTTTGTCGCCTTATATGATAAGCAAACACCTGTACAATACTATACTGTCAGATGGTCTAGTACTGATGACGTTGTAAGATATAAAGCTAATGACTTATTGTTATTCCAAAATGAACCTACTAAAGAAGCAGATGATATTTATACATATACATTTGAAGGTTGGTATGATCAAATATCAGGCACAATGATTACTCAAGGTCATAGAGTAGAAAACAATATGAATATTATTCCTAAGTTTTCTACTAGTAAGAAGACTTATACTGTTACTTTCAAAACTTCTTCACTTGAAGAAAAAGTTACTGTCAAAGCTGGTGAAAAACTCAGTGCTCATTTTGTAAATGATTTTGGTTGGAAATTTGGTTATGGTAGTGATTCATATTCATTTGCTGGCTATAAATACATAGCATCAAGTGGTAAATTCCAATGTGGTGATATCATCATTCAAGCTGGAAAAGATAAAACTGATTACTTCAAATCAAGTTATACTCACATCGAAAGTGAACTTTATGTTTATAAAGATATGGTATTTACACCTGTCTATGATATAAAGAAACTTTTAACAGATACCATTGTCGTTTCAGCACCAATTGAAGGTAAAAACTATACTTTCCATAGATACACAGTTGCAAGAGGAACTGAAGTATCAACTGCTGATTTTAAAGTACATGATGTTGCTGGTGATAGTGGTATATATTATAAATTCACAGGCAAATATCAGCAATCAATAGAAGGTGATAACAATAGTGAAAATAGAACGATTTATTACACACCTAGTTTCCAAAGTAATGTCATTTTAAATTATGCTGTTTTTGAAGATGCTAATGGCAGACCATATGAGATAAGTACTGCTAATCCAATTAATGGTGGAATATTCTCCATTCCATCTAATCCTCCAACAAAAGCTAGCTCAGATGGTAAAAAATATACTTTTGCTTACTGGATGAATAAAGAGACTTCTCAAATTCTTGATACTTCTTCATCTCTTGAAGGTAATAGAAACTGTACCTTTGTACCTGTTTTCTTTGAAAGTGGAGTAACTACCTACAATGTAACTATTCAAGATGCTAATGGTCATATCTTCTACAAAGGTAAAGCTCAAAAAGATACTTACTTGAGCTATAAAGATGATGTAAGTGAGACTGATAAATATTCATATATTGATAGCAGCACATATATTAGACATGTATTTTCAGGCTGGAAAGATAATATTTCACCAGCTAATACTAAGATTACATCTGATAATGTTGTCTTCACTGTTTTGACAAATAAATATCAGCTTCAAGTTAAAGTCAGAATGTTTAGTGTTGATAAAACCAAAGCAAAGACACATGAATTCGATTATAATTCAACTCAAAGATTAAATAAAATTGCTAATCCAGACCCAACTAATATTGCAGGCTATAGCTATGGTCCAATAACTGGTTATATCATCAATGGTGTTCGTTATGAGCATTATGATGAATATACTTTCACTACTGATGTTGACATCTATCCTATTGCTACACGTACTGCTACTGTTTTTACTCAACTTGTCTTTGAAGGAATTGATAATTCTAGTCATTACTTTAAATATCAAGATGTCCGTTATGGTTCAATAACTTCAATTGATCCTGAATTATGTACTGGACTTGATAAGACTGAAATCAAAAACGTCAGTGGTACTAAATATAAATACACTTATACTTATGCTCATAAGTGGAGAGATGAGAATGGTGTTGAATATCCTGAAGATAAAATTGTTGTCAAATCACAAGTCTTCACCCCTGTTTATGAAGAGAAGAGAGAACTTGTTCAATATCAAATTACTTTTAAAAACTACGATGGAACCACTCTTGGAACAGATTATGTACCTGATAATTTCTTCTATATGACTTTCTCAGATAAAGGACTACCTGCTATACCACAACGCGAAAATACAGCTGGAATAGTCTATGTATTTGAAGGTTGGTTTAGTGAAGATGGCGAAGAATTGCTTTATCATCCAATTAAGAAAGATGCCATCTATACAGCTCGCTTTAGAGAAGAAGTCAAAAAATATGATTTCACTATCACTGCTAAAGTTTACTTTGATGGAACAACTACAACAGATATTCTTTATAGTGAACAAGTTGGTTACAATCAATTTGTAAGCATCAATTCGACTGAGTGGCAAAATTATCTTAAAGCTCTTCAAAACAATTATAAAGACACTGATACATATTCTTATACTATCGCTTGGAAAGATGGCAAAGAACCAGTTACTGATAAAGCTATTCAAACTAATGTGGCTTACGAATTACAAGTGACTAAACAAGTTCGTACATATGATATCAAATATTATATTCGAGCAACTAATGATGCCAATATGAAGATTCTATATAAAACTGTCACTTATAAAGCTGGTCAAGGATATCAAATCATTGACGCACCTAGCATTTATTATTTTGATCCAGATTTATATCCAGGCCAAAGTAATAACCAGATTACAATTGCTAAACGTGAAGACTTCTATACTACAGTTGCTCCTTCTTTATCAACTAATCCTCAAAATAGATACTCTCAATATGATTGGCAAGGTGTTTATATATGCTAATTTAGAATTTGTCCTTGAAGGTGTTTACGAAGCAACTAAGTATGAAATAACTCTTTATAGTCAGGTTTATAACGGCAATGCAACTACATCTCAGATTGGTTCGACTATACCTGGTGTCTTCTCCAGTTATGTTGAAAATGGTGTAACTAAATACTATAGGATACCAGCAACTTTGAAGATTAGAAAAGGTATGACTATTGCTCAATCATTGAAGCTTTTCCCTAATGATAATACTGAAATTGAATACCGTGAAGATATGTTTAAAAATGCTTGCATATCTTCTTCCTGGACATATTATAATTCTAATTTGAATTATGTATTAAATAAATGGAAAGTCAATAAAGGTGATAATCCTGCTGAAGTTGTAACCACAATTGATATCAATCAACAGCTTACAAGTAATATGAAATTTACTGCTATATTCCATGCTTATAATAAATAAAAATTAGAATTTAATTATAACCTCTTTATATGTTTTAATAGATAAATTAGACATGTAAGGAGGTTTTTTTAATAAGCGTAATTTCCCAATTGACAAAAATTAAAAAAGTTGTTAAATTTTCATTAATCCATTATTTAGTGGATAACATGAACTAAACATTTTTTTTATTGTAATTTCAGATATCTTTTATTCTTTTACTTCTTTTAAACTATTTATAATATCTTCAGATAATTCATATTTTGATGATTTTAATTCTTTTGATAGGCTTTCTGATCATGGAAGTAGCTGTTTGATATCTGATTGGTTTGTTTATGCTAGCTGAGTAAAAACATGAATAAGGTTATACTTGATTCAAGCTTTCAGCTTTTATAATTGTCATCAAGATTTTAGTGGCTTCAGCTCCCTTTTCAGAACAACTGAATAAGAAATTCTTTCTATCTATAACAAGGTCCTTTACACTGCTTTCACATAGTAATAATAAGATTCGGATTTACCTTTGCTTTTACAAAAATCAATGATAGGTAATTCACTTTTTTGGTAATCTTAGATTAAAGACTGATAATATTCTTTTGAATTTTTTATAAAAAGTCCTTCCGATTTATTTTATTGGAAGAACTTTAATTTATATAGCAAGGTTAAATTACGTTTTTAAATAACTTACTTAAATTCATTATAACGACATCTAGGCTTTACTTTTTTGATGCTGGTCTTGTTTGTTATTTAACAAAGTATTCTTGAATGCTGAGATTTTAAGAATAACTCAATAAATGGTGTTAAAGTCATTTGCATGATGTAATCGCTTATTGAGAGTTCAATCTATAATGATTTAAACCCTTATAAATATATTCTTCATCTTATAAATATTTTACCTAATCTAAACAATATTGAATTTGATTAATCGACTTTATCACCTTACTCTAGCTCATTACCTAAAGAAATTAAAAGTAAGAAATAAAATAGCCTTGAATAAAAAAATCAAGGCTATTTTAAATTTTTAATAACGTCAAAGTTATTGACGTTTAGTGTAAAAACATCTAATTCAAACAGTTCAATGTTTAAAAGCTTAAAGGTACTGAGCAGCCCATCACTCCAATTGATCAATGAGCAATAGGTTGTTTAAAAAACAATATATCAGTTCTTGATAGCAAAACATTTATTATTCAATTGCAGTGTTTATCAAGATGTACCAATGGTGTAAAAAGGAATTAGTGAAAATGATATTAGCGTCAATTTTAGCTATTTTCCTTACCCAAATAAAATGCACAATCCTCTCCACTGCCTTTTGCAATTTGTAAGTCAGATAAATGATTATATACTTTAAAAGTTTTGCCAGTTGAATCAGATTGACCCTTACCATTTCCGGCAGTTGTTGAAGTAATAAAACCAGCTGCATGAGTTTTCATAAAGGAAGAAACTGCAGCACCCAAACTGAAAATACCAATAGTTGCAAGAGAAGTTGAATAAGCTGCATATGATTCACCAGAAGAAGTAAATACATTGCCAACAGTGTAATAAGAGTCAGTGCCAGCTATAAATGGTGGATTGCTAATATTACTAGTGTTATCATTATAAATATCACTATCATTTTTTATAGTATAAAGCATACCCAAACCTTTTGTACTTGTATCAAGTGAAAGTTTAGAATTATTTACACTAAAGTAAGTTAAAGGCGAACCAATGTCGCTTCTTGAACTTCTGTAAAAACTAACATAATTATTATGACATGCATTAGAAATCAAGGCAGAAACACTAGCTTTAGTTCCATGTTCATAAAAATCACGAGCACCAATATTGACACCATATTGAATATCAACACTAGTATTTACAGGAGATGATGTCTTTCTTTCGCAAAAAACAGATGTGTAAAGATAAATTTTACCACTTGCATTATAACCAGCAAAAGCAGCTTTAACTGGTAAAAATCCTTGAACACCTAAGGAAACAATACCACCTCGTTTATAACCTTGTCCCCAACCTAAGAAACCATAATCAGTTGTTGTATCTCTTTTTTTATTATCACTACCACCTTGAGTAATGTCAATGTAATTTAGAGTTTTAATAGGTTTAGCAGTATCATGATTAAATGAATGCTGATATCGGCCAGGAGCAGCATCGAGGTAAAAATTTTGCAACTCCGTTGAGGCAGTAATAATATATAGAGCAGAGTTTTGATTTGCACCTTGCATTAAAGCAAAACCGAATTCATTAATTTGACCATCTAAATATATATGTGAAGTTGAAGAAGAATTAAGATAACAACCAGCAAACATAAATGGAGTTACTACATAATTCAAATCAAAATATGTTGAAATTAATGCGGGGCTGGTTCTTTCCTGCATTTCTTTATTGGTTTCAGGTATTTTTTCAGAATGCGGGTATCTAGATGCGTTGGCATCCATTACTGGGTAAATTGAATTGCTGATAGTATTATAGTCTCCAACTCTATTTAAATATATGTGGCTACTACCTGCTGAAATATCTGCCAAACCAAAAGGCAAGATATATTTACTTCTTAAATAATAGCCAGAGTTCATATTATTAATATTTCCTAATTTTAATATAGTATTTTTTCCTGTAAGCCATGATCTAGTAACACTAAAAGCATATGAACCGATAATTCCTTGCTGACCATATTCATAACCAAGTTGTATATAGTTAGCACTATTTATATCAACTTGTTTATTAATGCCTCCTGAATAATAATCGTCATTATTAAATAGATAAGGGAAAATGCTTTGTAGTGAGGCATCACCTCCATCTAATGAAAAACTAGTAGTACCATTTCTTGCAAGAGCGTAAGGAGAAATAGCAGTCACATTGTTAGCTCTATTTTTAAACGAAATAGTACAAGGTGAAATGCTTACATCACTTTCAGCACGATTTGCATTAAGTTTATAAATTTTTTCAGTTGCATTATTGTTAATGTAGAAAGCACGAGCTCCTAATGGTGAATATACAAATTCATAATTTATTAGTAAGATATTAGTCATCAATGAATCAGCATAATTCAAACTTGAAGCTAGTTTCTGATTAGTGTTAAACATCATGAATTTTTTAAATTCAGCGTTTGTTTGCCACACATTATCAGCTTGTTCAAACATATCATAGAACTTTTCAGTCTCAGTAGAATCTTTATTGGTCCAGTCATCCATCAAATTGAAAGTTGCATCATAATAAGTTGCAGAACCTGTATTTTTATAAGCAAAAGAATAATAAGTTAAAGTTTGATTATTATAAGTGTTTGAAACAGCACCACTAGCATTTCTATTTGCACCCATATATGGGAATTCCATAGTGGTAAGAGTTCTTGTTTTTGAATTATCACTTAAATATTGCTCATCTATATCAGAGCCAAGAATATTACCATCGAAGATGATTTTAGAAAGGGATCTACATTCTTCAAATGCTCTAGCACCTATTTTAGTTACAAAAGTAAATGAAATATTATTGTCATTATTATCAACAGTTTCAAGCAATTTACAGTTATAGAAGGCATATGCACCGATAGTTTTATTATGTTCAGCATTGCTTTGCAAATTGACATTTTTTAAGCTGACACAATTTGCAAATAAACCTTCAGGTATATTTTCAGCAACTAAAGGAATAGTGATGACATTTTCATTACCATTGCCTTCTAATGAATAACAATTTCTAAAAGCATATTTACCTAAAGTGAAAGTATCAGCATTTTTATCAACAGAAGCATTGGTCAAATCACCTTTGATTGTTTTTAAAGCATAATTGCCATCAAAAGCATGAGCACCGAGATACTTGAGTTGTCTATTAAGAGTATCATCACCTACTGAAGTATCATCTAAGAAAGAGAGTGTATTGAATGTGTGATTAAATAAGAAAGCACTATCACCAATGGTTACTAAAGATGAAGGAATATGTAAAGTTTGATCATTGACATAAGGGAAATAGTATGCACTACCATCCATATCATAAAGCTTTTTAGCATCAATCTTTGATTTATCATCAATATTAGCAAAATCAAAAACACCTTCTCTTGGGTTATAAGAAGCAGTATCGCTATCAACAGTATCCTCATTATATTTACTATCCTCATAATAATAGTTATAAGGATAAGCCGCAACAGAACATTTTATATCATTGCCGGTGACAGAGTCCCAAGCAATTGGATAATGAGAATAATCAAGAGCAAAAGCATAACTACCAATTTTAGAAATGGTACTAGATTCTGGCTGATAGAAAGATGGAATAACATAATTATTAAAGAAGGCATAATTACCAATTTCTTTAAGATTAGTAGGTAAATCAATTTCTACAACTTGGTTATTATAACTTTGTCTGGAAGTATAATATGATTCAATTGTATTCCTATTAATAGCATTAAAATAGTATATATTTCTAGCACTGATAAAAGCACAATCACCAATGGTTAATGTTTTGTTATTAGATTTACTTAAAGTAGCATCATTAATGAAATTAAAATGATTTGGATCAGTGATAAGTGATGAATTTTCAGTTGCAACTTCAATTGAAAGTCTTCGATATGCAAAAGCATAAGAACCGATTGTAGTTATATTTATAGGTAAGGTAGTACCGCTAGAAGAGGAAGCAGTAAATTTCAAAGATTTGCCAGTACCATTAAGAATTTTAATAGCAAAACCACGTGCTTTTAAATCAGCACTACTTACAGTATCTTCTTTGACTCTAAAAGCATTATTTGCAATAGTTAAAGCAGGCAATTCTTTAATATCTTTAGCAGTTAAACGGCCTAACTGAAGATCAGTTTTAAAATCATAAAATTTTAAAGCATACTCGACACAATCACCATTTTGTTTAAAGAAATTAGTTCTATATTTGAAAGCTCCTTTTCCAATATAAGTCAAATTTCTAGGGAAAGTGATTGAAAGAGGTACTTCATATTTAAGCTTAACTGTGCTTGTTTTAGTTGAAGATGATGCACTAGCCATCTGTTGATAAAGATCATACATAGTTGAAGCATGATTTAAAACGTCACTACTATCTAAATCGCTTGTATCATCGTATTCTGAATCTGCTTTTCCATTTGTAAGTGATACTTTTTCAAAATAAGTATTAGTATTACCATTTTTTCCATTCACATAAACGTTAATATCAATGACAATTGCAAAAGCATAATCACCGATACTGATATTAGCACCATAATTCTTAGTATCGTGATTGACATCTTCCCAAGAAATATTGGTTAGACCTCCACGATGTGCAAAAGCAAAATTACCAATCTTTTGAAGAGATAGTGGGAATTTCAAAGTTGATAATCCAGAATCAGAAGAATTATATGTAGACATAAACGCACCTTCTTCAATAGTCTTAAGTTTTTTATTGAAGGTGATGGTTTTTAAATTTGTATCGAAGAAAGCACCTCTATTAATATTTTCAAGTTGAGATGGGCATTCAACAGCGTTCAGTCTATTACATTCAGCAAAAGCAAAGTCACCAATTGTAACAGTATTAGCTGATAATGTTAATGTTGTTAAGTAATTACAGCCATAAAAAGCATAATTACCAATTTTAGTATAGGAACGTTCATTTAATTCATTATCGGTTTCAGTTGGGAAAGAAACAGCTCTAATGACATAGCCTACTGGTTTACCACCAGTAATTACTTTAGAACTTACTTTACCAAAGATAGATTCACTACTACTTTTTGAATCGGCAATACCTTTGACAATTGAGAAAGATTCAATTGTATTATTAGCTTTATTAGTTGTGAAATAATAACCAGGTAAAATAACTGATTGCCAAATTTCTTTCTTTGCAGCTGGTGTTGAATCACTAATATTGAAAGCAGAGATTTCATTATCAGCATTGAATGTAAACATTCCATCATTTGTAACATCATAGGCATAAACACCATTTAAAATGATTGAATTTGGTTTGTTTTGCTGGTTTCTAAAACTGATAGCAACTTTTTGCTCGCTTGAAAAATGAGTCAAGGTAGTATTGCTATAAGAAGTATAAACGGTTCTTAAACCATGTTGATAAAGAAGTGAGGAATCTTTTAAAACTTCAAGAGGTGAAAATTCAACATTTTCATCAACAACAAATGGACCATATGAAACATTGTTAACTAAATATGAGACAGAGACGCCAACATAAGTCATGCCACCATCTTCATATGGTTCAAAATAGACATTAGTAGCAGAAGTATTTAAAATACCAGATAAAAGCATAGTTGAACCAGAAGTTATATATGGTTGGTTAGTATAGACAAGGTTTCCATCTTCATCAACGACCTTCCATTTAGTTATTTTGTAGTGATTGTATACACATCCTGCAGTTGTTGGATTTCCAATACCAGTCGTTGGATTATATAAATAAGAAGTATTGCCATTAAATTCATAACCACCGATAACGATTCTAGTTTTTGAAATTGTATCTTTATCATAGATTTGTGAAGCTGATGAGGTTCCATCAAGAGTTTGCTTGACCATGACAATCTCAGAACCAACACGATAAGAAATACGAATATTAGTATATTCATATTTAGCATAATAAATAATGTTAGTTGCTGTTGGACTAGCAGTGAAAGTTCCTGATTTAACAAGAGATGAAGTGTCACCACCACGTAAAACCCAACCAACAAAGACTTGACCATCTTTACCCTTTGGAGTACTAGTAGGGATAGTATAAGTACCACCACTTGAAATATATTGAGTAGCAAATAAAGTATTGCTATTCATATCAATATCAGAATAGAAAGCGACTCTAACATTATTTCTTGGAACATAAACAGGAGTGAAAACAACACTACCAGGATTGGAAATGTAGTTATTATTCATCTTGGTCTTATTTCCGTTATCATCAATTTCATAACTTGGGGCAAAGATAAATTGATAGATAGTTTCATTAGAATCGTTATAAACTTTGTTCAATGTGATGGAACTTGGTGTTCCTTCAGGTTGAGCATTACCATAAGTGATATTGAAAGATAAACCATCAAAAGTATAAGAAGAAGAACTAGTTGTTGCAGGAATTGAAAATGTTGCTCTAATATTTCCTAAAGATTCGGAATAATTAGGTTCAGAATCAGCATCAGTTGATGTGTCAACAAGTTCAATCAATTGATAATTGTAATTAGCAATCTCAGATGTTAAATTACCATTTGAATCACGTCGATATTCAGGTGTCATCTTTAGCATCAAAGGAACATTAGAATGAATAGTTGAAGGCTTAGTTAAATTAGTCTTAGTTATTTCATCAAAGAAAGTTACAGGTGAAGTTGGTGAAGTAAAGACACACACTAAATCAATTTTATCAGTTGATCTGATGACAGTTGATGCAGTGATTGCGACTCTTGTTTGAGTATCATATTGACCAGTTGTCTCATTGTAATCATCATATCTTACATAATACCAAGAAGCGACATATGCATTATCAAGAACATGATTATTTTGATTCTTTGTTTGGACATAATTCTTAATCCAATTATCAAGAATTGTATTAGAAATAGCTAAATCTGAATAAGTGAGTGTTCCATCAAATGTGGATGGAAGACCAGTAACAAATTTGGAATCAGCTGTTTCATTCTTGATAGAATCAATGATGTCTTGAGTAGAGATATCACCAGTTAAAGTAAGACCAGTATATCTATTATTGACCATAGCTGCATTTTCAACTTCATATTTGTAATTGACCTGAAGTGTTTTACCAACATAGTTTGCATAAATAGATATATTGTAATTATAGTCATATGTGACTTCTTTATCATCGGCTGTTTTTGTGACTCTTATTTTGTTTCCACTTTCATCTAAAACATATTTACCATTTTCATCTCTTTGGTAATTGAAGATAAGGTTCTTTTTGTATTTGCCAGTATCTTTATCATATGATGTAGATAAAATCCAACCATCAAATTCATAACCATCTTTGACAGGTAATTCATCTATAAGTTTGATTTCTTTGGTGATGTATCCACCTTTTCCATCACTGACTGTGTAAGTTTCAACAACAACATCTTTGAGATTCTGACCATAAGTTACTTCAACAGTTTTAGTCTTGTAATTTCTAGTTATACCATCATGTAAAGCATCTTTAGCAGTATAATTTTCTTCAATTAAAGTGATATGGTAAGTTTGAGGTACTAAATTGATATAGACATTGATAACAGGACGAGTTGTATTATTTTTAACAGCTTCAGAAGGTTTAAAATTACCACTATCAATACATCTTGTAATATCAATGATTCTATTTGAGACCCTCTTAGTAGGATCTAAATTAATATCATTTGAAAATTCAAGATAATATCCTTCAACTTTATATCCTTCCATACCTTTATAAGATAAATTAGATGGGAGAGCAAATAAATCATTGTAACCGACAACATAATAATTATCTAATTCTTTGATATAAGTATCATCATTTCCACCTACTTTATCTAAATCAATGACGTTATTTCTATTATCATAGAATCTCATTTGATATGTTATCTTCTCATATCTACAGGTGATGACAGTATTAGAATCGAATTTAAATAGTTTTCTTTGCTTTTCTTTTTCAGCTTGAGAAAGGCTAGTATTTTCATCGATGTATTTATTTAAATTAGCAAGTACAGTAGATAATTTATATTCACCAACATAGAAACCTAAGAAGGTATATCCTTTCTTTGTAGGTGCTGTAAAAGCAATAGCAGTTGAACCATCTGCATTAGTTGTAAGAATTTGAGTTTCAGCTTCAGCTGTAGCTGTTTTACTATTTAAATAGAAGTTAGAACTCTTATAAGCAAACTTGCGAGTTGATGGTGCAGTGACACCATCATCTGAGATAAAGATTGCTAGATATTCATTAGATTCATAAACAGCAGTCAAAGTGAGTTGACCATGTGTAGCTTCATTATAAATGTTAGCTAAATTGACAATTGTCGAAGAATTGACTTCAATTGGTGTGAAGTTACCTTTAGCAGCAGATAAGATCCAGTTTTTAAAAGTATAACCAGTTAAAATTTTGGTTGTTGGTAAAACAAATGTTGAATCTTCTCTTTGAATTAAACCTTTTCCACCATTTAAATTATTGTAAATATCAAGACCATCGATGCCAGCAAATCTAGTATAATACGTAATTTTTTCAAAAGTAGCTTCTAAAACCATATCAGACGTGTTGGAATAGACGTAGTCATTTTTAGTGATGTCAACAACACTACCCAAAGTATCTTTATAAGCTACTTTAAAAGTTGAATCATATTCAGGATGTTTCTTTAAGTAAGCTGTGACTTTGTTATTTAATGCAGTTATATCACTAGTTGCAATCTTACCTTTATATTTAACTTTGATAGTATAGCTTTCTTCACCGGAGAAATTAACAACAATATCATAGTTTTCAGCAATGAGTTCACCATATATATAATAGTTGGTGGCAGAAGTAGTATTGCTTTTGTAATTATTAGTTAATTTTTTAGAAGGTGTAGAAATATCTGTTCCAGTTGAAGATGTTTGGACATACCAACCAGAGAATGTAAAACCAGCAGCTTCAATATCAGCAAAAAGTGGTATTTCACCGCCAAAAGGAACATTTAAATAAGTGGCATTATCAACAAAAGTATAGTTTTTAATTGTTCCATCAGTATCTTTGTATTTTAAATAAACCTTGTTGCAATTAGTTGTATCACTTGCTCTAAACATTGGATAAATGGTTATTGAGCTAGTTTGACTTGCTAAATAATTATTAGCATCCAATTCAGTTATTTGACTACCTTGTGGATTTCTAGGATCAGTATAGAAATAAACAAATTCATAACCTGATTTAGTTGTATAATTAGACAATTTTAACTTCTGATTTTTGCTTAATGTAGTATCAGTTGGTTTAGAAGTAGCTATATTAGATGCTGCATACTTAACAGATATTGTCATATCTGTTGCAGTTAAAATCATATAATAGGTTGCATTGTCATTAGGAATAATATTATTAGGAATATAAGATGTACCATTAATGCTTCTTGAAAGAGTCCATTTAAAATTAGTCCAACCATATTTAAAACCATCTTTACCTAAGAAATTAGCACCATCAGCTATAGTTAAAGTATTAGAAAACATACTTTCAGTTATAGTTAATTCAGGAGCAACATTGCCTTTGTTTACTTGAACAGTGGTATCAATTTGTTTATTTAAAGAAGTATCACGATAAGTGATTTCTTTACCTTTGTAAATATATTTGATGGTTCTTAAATCAGCATTATTTTCAACTTTTAAAGTTGCATCGATATATAAGCAACTATCATCTAAGTAATAATTATCACCGACAACTGATAAATAAACTCTAGCCGTTTTAGTAACAATACTTGCACTTTGGTTATCAACATATCTTTCAATTGTAATAAGACTTTGATATTTTTCAGGTAATTTAGATAAATCAGCAGTTAAAGTATAAGTTGTACCTTTTTCATATTTATAGGTGGTGTCTTTAAAAATTGCTTTCTTTTCAGCATCAGTTAGTTTTATGACTTGCTTTTTAATATATATATTTTCAATCAAATCAGCAGGTGCAGTGTGGTTATCATCAGCTGTAAAGGATATGCGAGCATAATAATTACCAGCATTTTGAGGATATGATGATAATAAAACATTATTTGTTGAATAATAACTGACAGTATAATGCAAATAATTTGGTAGGTTTGCAATCGATAATTTTACACCATCAGTTTCAGAATACTCTCTTATATATCTGCCGTTTTCAAGAGTAACTCCTTCATTTGCAACGACAGAAAGTGTGTTACTTGGTGCAGCTTTATCAATTATCAATGTAGCTGTAAAATCTTTTAGTCTATCATATCTTTGCGTATTGATAGTTGAAAGTCTACTATACTCCATCACCATGGAATAAACACCAGCATTGATAGGAGCTGAATTCAATTTGTTGCCTAATGTATCGTAATAGCTGATAGTATATTTATCAGTTAATAAAACATTACCTTGTGGAGCAACTTCAGCAGGATTACCATCATAAATTTTATAGGCGTTTTTGAAAATAACTCCACTATCAGGAATTTCTTCAACTTTTGAATAAATAGTCTTATCTCCAACACTATGTAAAGAAATGGAGTTTAAAGGAATTGTATAAGCACTATCTGCGTAATATCCAACAAAATAATAACCTTTATCAATATTTGGTTCTTCTAAGGTGATGAAATCATCATAGGTATAAGTTGATGGATTTTTTTCAGTTTTAGTTCCATGAGGAACAATATAAGTCAATTTAAATTTTTTGAGAGTATATGTGACAGTTACTGTTACATCATCTCTGATGTTAGAAATGAGTGACTCATCGTAATGTTTTTCATAAGCAGTGGGATAATCTGGTAATAAATTAGGAACAGACTCTTCGCTTAAGGATGTACCATCAATAACATTTGGAATGGTTGACAAAACATTTCCATTTTCATCAACAAATGTTATTGTATGAGATAATTCATCAACAATTCTTAAAGTAGCATACATCGGTGATGGTGCTTTGATATTTGGATCACTTGATATAAAAGTTGCAGTGACTGTATAAATACCAGCATCTACTTGATTATTGTTAGAGTATTGAACTGTAAGGTATGAAGGCAAGCTTCCTTCAATTTCAAGTGATCTAATAGTGCCGTTATAAATATATGTTTTTGAATTGAATTTGACGTTTTGTAGGATGGTGCTTTTTGGAAGAATGGTTAAAATAGCACTCTTATTAAAAATCTTGGTTCCTGTTTGATCACTTATTGTTGCATAGACAACATAAGTACCAACATCAATATAGCCTCTACCATCATCGTTTTTGGAATAAGTGACAGAATATCCACTTGGAAGGTTAGAAACAGCTAATGTAACAGGTAAACCAGTATAAGTTACTGTTTGATCTGGAAATACGACATTAGCTAATTTATTTGAAAGGTTACTATCTAAATCATCAACAATATACATTGTTGCACTTAAGGACTTATATTTTTTACTAGAATCAAGACTATTGGTAAAGTTAGCTACGACACTATGTTCGCCAACTTCAGATTGATTGTTTCCAATATATGAAACATATACATTGTCAGGCAATTCGCCAACAATGGATAATGAGTGATTTTTACCATCATATTTGAATGTGGTTGAAGAGAGTGAAACATTTAAAGTTATCTCAGAATTTTCTTCATCAACAATCTTGACAGGATCTGTATTTTCACAACTAACTAGTGGAGTAACTAGAGCAGCAATTGAAATAAGTGATAATAGTTTCTTTGATTTAGGCATAGTAAGACCTCCAAAAACGCACGCATATATAAATATATAATATATACATATATTAAGATAACAAAGCATAAATAAACTATAAAACAGTAACCTTAAGCATACATTGTAAAAGGTGAGTAAATAGTTGATTTTAAATAAATTATAGCAATTATTACAAATTATAAAAAACAACTATAAATATTGCAAAATTAAATAAATATTTAAAATTAGCAAATTTTATTAAAAAAACACATCAAAATTAAGAAAAATTTAAGTATTTTTTTGTTAATAAATTAGACGATAAATTCTTTAAAAAAAGAAGTAAAAAGAGTATAATGTCAGTATGAAAACAGTATCGATTATTATCCCTTGCTATAATGAAGAAAAATCATTGCCAATCTATTTTTCAAAGATAGATAATTATTTGAAAGAAATTACAGAGTATTCATTTGATTTTATTTTGATAAATGATGGATCAAAAGATAAAACATTAGAAGTGATGGAGGAAATATATAATAAAAGAGATGACGTCAACATCATTTCTTTTTCAAGAAATTTTGGCCAAAATCCTGCTTTTATAGCTGGGCTTGAAAAAAGCAAATCTGACTATGTTATTTTAATGGATGCTGATTTACAAGACCCATTGTCACTGATCAGTCAAATAACAAGTAAGTTTTCTTTGGGATATGAAGTTGTTAATCCTTACAGACTCAATAGAAATAAGGATTCTTTCTTTAAAAGAACAACAGCTTCTATGTTTTATAAATTAATAAATAAGATTGAAGGAAACAAAGTAGTTGAGGAAAATGTTAATTGTTTTAGAGGATTATCAAGAAGAGTGATTGATAAAATCATTTCCCTTCCTGAAAAAGATAAGTTTCTATTAAATGAGATTTATTTTGTTGGATTTAAAACTTGTCAAATAGAATTTACACGAGAAAAAAGAGAACAAGGTGAATCTAAATATAATGTCAAACGTATGACTAAGTACGCATTAGATAATATTTCAAGTGGAACAATTAATCCATTATATTGGCCAATCAAGATAGGTGCTTTTTCACTCATATTTTCATCATTATTTTTTATAACAATGCTTGTTTTATATATTCTTTCATATCCAACTATAAATATTATTGATAATTTCCCTTTAGTGAACACATTATTTATTATTTCAATTGTTATTATGTGTTTTTCAATTTTATTATTCTTTATTGGTATATTAGGTTTGTATTTACATAACGTTGTTGTAAATACTAGAAATAGACCAACGTATATAATTGATTTTTATAAAGATAAAGAAGATAAGTAATTACTTACTTTGCTCATCTATATATTTTTTTAAGGCTTCAAACGATTCTTTTGAAATGTCATGTTCAAGTTTACATGCATCTTCAAGAGCGATATTTTCATCAACGCCTATTGAAATTAAAAAGGAAGAAATCACTTTGTGTTTTTGATAAACACTATTTGCGATCTTACGACCTTTAGCAGTTAAAGATAAATGCTGATGTTTGTCAGAAGTTATGTATCCTTCTTCAATAAGACTTTTCATTGCCACTGAAACACTAGCACGTGAGAAGGCAAAAGAATTAGCAATATCAACTGCTCTGATTTCTTTCATGCCTTTTTCTTCTAGCATTAGGAATCTTTCAAGATAGTCTTCTTTTGATTGATTTGAGTTATTCATATTAATATTTTACATTTTTATTTGGTCAAGTGGAAAATATTGCACTAAAAATAAAAATAGTTAGTTTTAACTAACAAAGGTATTGACATTAAAAAGAATGAATTTTATACTATGTTAGTCTTAACTAACAAGGAGGCAATATGAAACTATCAAATGCTAATGAAAATGAAAGCTATATAGTAGAAGACATACTTCTTGATGAAAATACTAGAAGGAGACTTGAAAGTATTGCAGTCATCAAAGGTGTTGAGATTAAAGTGATTTTTCAACAAAAAAGTGGCACTGTCATTCAAGTAGGTGATACACGTCTTGCTTTAGATAAAGAAGTCACTTCTAATATCATATTAGAAGGTGAAGATGACTCCACTTTAAAAAATCTAACAGGTGACTTAAAGTGCCCTGATTGTGGATGCTGTAAAGAAAGTGAGGGAAAAGAAAATGATTAAAACATTTGCTCTTATTGGTAATCCAAACTGTGGTAAAACAACTCTTTTTAATTCACTTACTGGTTCAACAGCTCATGTTGGAAACTGGCCAGGTGTCACAGTTGAAAAAAGAGAAGGTAAATATAAAAAAGGAAAAGAAGAACTTGCAAACATTGTTGATTTACCAGGCATTTATTCACTTTCACCATATACATCTGAGGAAATTATCTCAAGAGATTATATTTTAAATGAACATCCTGATTGTGTCATCAATGTCATTGACGTAATGAATCTAGAGAGAAGTTTATTTTTAACAAGTCAATTACTCGAAATGAATGTTCCAGTTGTTATTGCTTTAAACATGTTAGATGTTTTAAACAAAAACAATATGTCAATAGATGAAGAAAAGATAGCTAAAGAATTAAATGTTCCAGTTGTTGCAGTATCAGCTTTGAAATTTACTAATCTTGATGAACTGATGGATCAAGCATTAAAAACTTGTGAAATTAAAAGAGAAGGAAAAGTCATCTTCACTACTGATAAAATAGAGCTTATAAATAAAGCTAAAGCTATTTATGATGATTTATGTATTGATAATTCACTTTTCCATGCTATCAAAGCATTAGAAGATGATAAGGTTGAAAGAGAAGAAAATGTCAATGCTTATGATAAAGTTAAAAGAGATAATCTAATAGTTGCTGATTTTGAAAAAAATACTGCTGAAGAAAGATATAAATATTTTAAGGAAAACATTTCAAAGTATCGAAAAGGTTCACCTTTGGTTGATTCAAATAACTATACTAAATCAGATAAGATTGACAAAATCTTAACACATAAAATATTTGCAATACCTATTTTATTAGTTATTTTATTTGTTATTTTCCATATAACATTTGGTGGTGATTTATTTTATTTGCATGCGATGGGAGTGCAGTTAGGAAATTATGAAGGTGCTATAAAATTTGTCGGTGCTGATGGAGAATGGTTCCATCCATTTGCTGGATTATTTTATGATGAAAATGGAATAGCAACAATCGGTGAATTTTTGCATCGATTGATTGATGGAATCAATAATACTATTATTGAAGGCATAAGACTTGGTATCTCAAATGCTGGCGGTCAAGAATGGGTGTCTGGATTTGTTTGCGATGGCATCTTATCTGGTATATCAGCTGTTTTAGGCTTCTTACCTCAAATACTTCTATTATTTACTTTCTTCTCAATCATGGAAGATAGTGGATATATGGCACGTGTTGCTTTTGTTTTAGATCGAATATTTAGAAGATTTGGTGTTTCAGGCCGTGCTTTTATTCCTATGATTATGGGATTTGGTTGCTCAGTTCCTGCAATGATTAATACTCGTACCTTAAATTCTGATAAAGAGAGAACAAAGACAATCAGAGTTATTCCATTCTTTACTTGTTCAGCTAAAAGTGAAATTTTAGCTGGTGTATCAGCTGCTTTTGCTTATGCATTTGGTTTTGATGCTGGCATCTTTACATTCCTTATGTATCTTCTTGGTATGTGTGCTGCTATGTCATCAATTATCATTATGAATAAAACAACGTTGAATGAAGATGTCCCACCATTTATTATGGAACTTCCAACATATCAACGTCCTCAACTATACGCACTTTTCCTCCATGTTGTAGAAAAAGGAAAGCACTTTGTTAAAAAAGCTTTTACAATCATTTTCTTATCAACGATTGTCATTTGGGTATTTGCAAACTTCACATTTGATTGGAGATTTATTCCAACAATAGATGATTTAGAATCTTCAGATTCAATTTTAGCTGGTATAGGAATGATTATCCAACCAATATTCACACCACTCGGTTGGGGAAGTCAATTAAATACAATTGTTGTAAATGGTGAAACTATCAATTCTAACTATGGTTGGATCTATTCAGTTGGTGCTATTCAAGGTACTATTGCTAAAGAGAATGTTGTTTCAACTTTAGGATCACTTGGTGCTTTGATTCCTGGACAAGGAGATTTAGATGCAATAACTCATATTATCCAAGCAACAAAAATAACATCTGGTGGACTTGTATCATTTACTGTTTTCAATATGTTAACAATTCCTTGCTTTGCTTCAGTTGCAACTGCAAGAAGTGAAATAGGAAATAAGAAATTATATCGTAATACAATCTTCTTCTGGTTAGGTACTTCCTACGTAGCGGCTGCATTATTCTATGTCATGATTGATTTTAAATGGACTATGGGTATTATAATTCCTGTCTTTGCATTATCATTAGTTGGTTTATACTTCTTTGATAAGATGAGAAGAAATAAAAACAATGGTGATAATAACAATCATTTAAGTAATTTAACGAGTGTTAGAAATAAAGACCACAAATCTTGCTGTGATTAGTATGAAGCCTATTGATATTATTATCATTTCTTTAGTTTCTTTATTTGCTCTTTGCTTACTTATATACTTTATTATCAGAATAAAAAATCATAAAGGATTATCAGATTGCCCTAAAAAAGATGATTTAAAAATATATATGAAAGTGTATAGACACAATAAAAAGAAAGAGGAAAAGAAGAAACAAAAAGAGCTTAAAAAAAGTAAATAAATTCTTACTCCATACAGAAGGCCTGGATGACATAACCAGGTCTTTTTTGATTATTAAATTATTGTTTAATTAATTTTGATCACTATTTATTACTTGCCAAAAACCAGTCTTACGGGAACCAATACGTCTAATTTTTCCAGATTTAGTTAAATTATTCAAATGGCGTGTTATAGTTGGTAAAGAAACATTTAACTTTGTTGATAAATCAAAAGTAGTATTATATTTATTTTCAATAAGTAATGAAAGCAATCTTTTGTCAAGGGAATTTATTCTATCATTCATCAATAACTGATAGAATAAACATTAAAATTTAGTTTCATGGTGGTAAGATATTTTTCTTTAAGAAAGTTACTTAATGTAGTATCATATATAAAGAAATGAGGTATTAAATATATGGCAAATAATTCGATTGAAATTGAAGCAAAAGTACTAGTTAGTAAAGCTGATTATAATAAACTTTTGGAAAATTTAAAATTTGATGAGCAAGTTAAAATTCAAAAGAATTATTATTTAGACTCCAAAGATAGAATGCTCAAAAAATATGGAATAATTGTCAGACTTAGAGAAAGAGAAGGAAGAGTTAAACTTTCAATGAAGGCTCCTCTTTCTGAAGGCTTGCTTGAAAAAAATCAAATGCTAGAAGAAGATGAATTTAAAGCTCTTTTGAATTCAAATATTTTTCCAAGAGGAGAGGTATATGATTTTTTAGAAATGCTAAATATTGCAATTGATAAACTTGTAATACTTGCTGAGCTCACAACCGAAAGAAGAGAAATGAAATATAATGATACTAAAATCAACATTTCTAAAAATACATATGGAAAAAATGTTGATTATGAATTTGAATGCGATTCAGATAGTAAAATAAAAAGTGAAGATACTTTGAAAGAAATTTTAGCTGATTTAAATATCGAATGTGTATTCAATAATCTTTCTAAAGAAACAAGAGCTATAAATGCTAAATTAGGAACTAAATAATGACTTCTAATGAATTTAAAGATGAGATGGATTCTTTTATCTTTGATTTATTAGATTCAAATATATATAAAAATTATCTTCAGTGTAAAAAGAAAATGGAAGAAGATGAGAATTTAAAAAGACTCAGTGAAAAAAGAAGTAATTTATTTTTAAAAGCACATGAAGAAAATGATGAGAATAAAAAGAGAGAATATCTAATAGAGTTCTCAAAATTGACGGATGAAATTAAAGGCAGTCAACTATATATTGATTATTTTAATTCATATATGAAGGTTAAAGATATTTTAAATATTATCAATGAAGGAATAATAAGTAAAATCAAATGATCAGAGTCATTTCAGGAACATATAAAGGTAGATTATTAAATATACCAGATAGTAAAACCACTAGACCAACGACAGATAAAGTAAAACAAGCCATCTTTTCAATTGTAAAAAAATATATTGAAGGTGCTATATTTTTAGATTTATTTGCTGGTTCTGGTTCAATTGGTATAGAAGCAATTTCAAGAGGAGCTAAAAAAACATATCTTAATGAAAAGGATGTTAGAGCATTTAAAATAATCAAAGAAAATTTAAAATCATTAAATATTGAAGAATCATTATATGAATTGGTTTTAAAAGACTATAGGCTCTTTCTAAAGAAATATAAAGATGTCAAATTTGATGTTGTTTTTTTAGATCCACCATATAGGTTTAAAATCAATCAAGAAGTTATCAAAGAGATGGGTGAAAGAAATATGTTATCAGCTAATGCTATCATCATCTCAGAACAAGATGAGAAGAATAAAGAAGTTGATGGATTCTTTATGAAAGAATATAGATATGGTGAAAAATATGTTGCTATCTACTCTAAGGAGGAAAATATATGAAAATAGCTTGTTATCCCGGTTCATTTGATCCAATTACTAATGGTCATGTTGATGTATGTTTAAGAGCAAGAAAAATATTTGATCAAGTAATTATCTTGATAGCATGTAATCCAAATAAAATAAATAGTGGATACTTTAGCGACATTGAAAGAGAAATGATAGTCAAAGAAGTTTTTAAAGATTATGATGGTATACTAGTTAAAAGATGTGAAACTCTTGTCGTAAATAAAGCTAAAGAACTTAAAGCACAAGCACTGATAAGAGGATTAAGAGCAGTAACTGATTATGAAGTTGAAAATCAGCTTCATGCTGTCAATGAATTCATTGATGATTCAATCGATATGGTTTACTTGATGGCTAAAAAAGATCAAACTTTTGTTTCATCTAGTGCTGTTAAAGAACTATTTTCATATGATGCAGATATTAAATCACTTGTACCACCTGCTGTATATAAGGCAATGTGTTTAAAAAGAGATGGTAAGAAAATAGTATTTTAATGTTTGAAAATTATTTCTTTAATCACTTATCCATCAGTAATTACTTTATTCAAAAACATCCAAAATGGTTAAAAAAAAGCATCCAAAATGGTTGTTTTTTTAAAAAAATGATTAGAATAATTGTAGGTGATTAATAAATGAATGAATATAAACAAAGAATTATTGATGAAGAGATAAAGTTTAGATTAAAAGTTTTTGGTGCCATTTTAATATCTGGCCCAAAAGGATGTGGAAAGACACGAAGTGCAAAGCAAATATCTAAAAGTTATATCGAATTTCAAGATGAAGATAAAAGAGATATGCTATTATCCGTTGCTAATACTACTCCTAGTAAATTACTTGAAGGCGAAACTCCTCGTTTATTTGATGAATGGCAAGATGCACATAAATTATGGGGTGCTATAAGAAAATATTGTGATGACAATCCCGAAAAGAAAGGGCAGTTTATTTTAACCGGGTCATCATCTAGCTACATAAATTCTCCACATACTGGGACGTTGAGAATAAGCAATATTGAAATGTTACCATTATCGTTATATGAAAGTGGTAATTCTAATGGAAGTGTTTCATTAAATCAATTATTTGAAAAACCCAACTCGTTTACATCATGTCATTCTAGTATGAGTATAGATGATATCATTTTTTCAATTTGTTGTGGCGGTTGGCCTGCAATATTCACTGTATCTAATAATGATGAAAAATTATTTTTTGCAAAAGATTTGTTCAATCAAACTTATAAAAAAGATATTTCTCATATTGACCATATAAAAAGAAATTCAAATCATGCAAAAGCTATTTTGAAATCAATATCGAGGAACATATGTACACTAGCTAATAAAGAAGTTATATACAATGATGCAAAAAGCTATTCATATTTCTCAATATCAACATTTAAAGAATATTATGATGCTCTTGAAAGATTAAATATAATTCAAGATATAGATGCATGGTGCCCACAAATACGTTCTAAAAGTGCTTTGAGATCTGGTAAAAAAAGAAATTTAGTAGATCCATCTATTGCAGTAGCAGCACTTGGTTTAAACCCTAAATATTTTAATCATGATTTTTTAACGCTTGGTTTTTTATTTGAATCCTTATGTATTAGGGATTTAAAAGTATATTCATCAAAAAATAATGGAACGATTTCATATTATCATGATAAATACGGGCTTGAAGCAGATTGTGTATTGCATTTAGAAGATGGAAGATATGCATTGATAGAATTTAAATTAGGCCCACATGCAATAGATGATGGTGCTAAACATTTGTGCAAAATTGAATATTTATTAAAAGAATATAATATAAAAGAAAAACAAACACCACTACGATTGCCTGATTTGAAAATGATAATCACTGCAACAGAATATGGATATAAAAGAGATGATGGTGTTTTAGTTATTCCAATTGGTTGCTTAAAAGACTGATATTTTATAAATGCTTTTATAGAATATAAAAAGGCTGTTAGATAATAACAGCCTTGATATGTCTTGCTAATGATTAGGAAGCTGATGATGAACTAGAAGAAGAACTACTAGTTGATTTTTTACTTCCATCAGTAAAGTTATATAAATCATACATACTGACTAAGATATCAGATGATGAAGAAACGGAATAGTCATTTAAGACAGAGAACATAACTTTAGAAGGAGCACTCATTGTGTATTTTGTTTCAGTCTTCTTTTTAGAATAAGAAACAAATAAAGGAGTAGGAAGAGTTTTTTCACTTGCACTGATTGCTGAATAAGCAATATCAAACAAACTAGCCGTGACAGAAGTATTTGAATGAAGTTCATCTTGAGCTAAATATGTTTGTTTAATGCTTTGCATAAACTCATACTGTTGATCTAAAGTGATATCTTCATTTAAATAATAGTTGCTTGGATTATTTGATTCATTAGAAGTTGATTTTTCTTTATCATCAATAACCCAACCGACATTGATAGTATAGAATTTTAATCTACCGCCAGAGATGGAGTTAGCTCTCGTATACCATTTTGATAAATTCTCTTGCATAGTGGAGCAGTTATCACAATTGTCTTTATAAAACATAACTGAGAAACCTTCAGTTTCATCATCCCATTGTGAATTTTTCTTACCGAAGACACCATTAGCTGAAGTATCTTCACCATTTAATATTTTTTGAAACTGATTATAAGAGATACGATGATCTTTATAAAATGTTATTTCATTATTATTAGTTGCATTTCTGATTCCAGAGACGATATAAGGAATAGATATAACGATACCGACAACAATACCTACAATAAGTAAGACTTGAAGCCAGGCAGCTGATTTAAACCACTCCCAACCAGCAGCAGCATGAGCTTTTGCTTTGATATTCTTTCTTGGTAAAGTGGAATTCTCTTTTGAATTTGCCATGAGATTTCCTCCATTGATAGCACAATTAGTCGCTTAATTTAAAAAATGGTGCCCCGTGCCAGAATCGAACTAGCGATTGGTCCTTACCATGGACCCGTTATACCACTTAACTAACAGGGCAGTTTTTAAACGCACATATAAATATATCTAAATGAGATATATTTGTCAATTAAGAAAGCTAAATTTATTATGTTTTTTTACCAGTTTTTAAAATATATCCTATATATATTAAATTATAAAAACTTAAAAAATAATTAAATTACTAACAGTGTTAGTTAATTTTATTGACATTTGTCTTATATTCTTTTATAGTCTTAGCCGTGAATAGCGATGAATTAATTGTATATGACTATTTTAAAAGACTATGTACTTGTCATAATTTCTCATTAAAAAGAGGAATCAACAAGATCACATATGGTATGAATGCTTTGCTTCTATACTTTGCTTTCAATGAATGCAAACAAGTTGAATATTTAAAAGCTGAAAAAGCATTAGGAGTATCATCTGCTAGAATGGTCAAAATAATCGATGGTTTATTAGATAAAGAATACATCATTAAAACTAAATCGAAAGAAGATAAAAGAAAGATGATTCTATCTCTTACTGATAAAGGTAATGATGAAAAAGAAAGATTACTAAAAAGAGCTTTAAAAATATCCAAGATGATATTTGATGAAGTCGGTCATGAAAATATTGAAACATTTATAAACCTATTTATTAAAATTAACGAAGCTACTAAATTTGCTTTAGAAAACATGAAAGGAGAAGAAGATGCATAAACTTGTTAAATACATTCGTAAAATTGATTATCTATTTCTTTTAATAAGTGTAGGGCTTATTGTCTTACAAGTATATTTAGAACTAAAGATACCTGAATATACAACTGAGTTAACTAAATTTGCAACCAGTACACTTACTACTTCTAGTGATTTACCTGAAGTTTATAAAAACGGTGGATTGATGTTAGCTTGTGCTGTTTCATCAATGATAGCTGGAATCATAACTTCCTTTTTTATTTCAACATTCTCAAGTAATCTTTCAAGAAAAATAAGAGATGAATTATATAAAAAGATTTTGACTTTTTCTAATAAAGATATTCATAGATTCCATACTGCATCACTTATTACTCGTACAACAAATGATGTTGTCCAAATACAAAACTTTGCATCTATGGGTGTTCAACTTTTAATTAAAGCACCAACAATGGCTATCTGGGGAATATGCAAAATATCAGCGACTAAACTTTCGTGGACAATGGCTGCTTTAATTGCCGTTTGTATTATTGTAATAGCAGTTACCATTGCAGTTATTGTTTGTTTACCAAGATTTAAAAAGATTCAAAAATTAACAGATTCACTAAATGCTCAAGCTAGAGAGAATATCACTGGTGTTAGAGTTATTAGAGCATTCAATGCTGAAAAATACCAAGATGTCAAATATGAAAAGATAAATAAAGATATCACTGACAATAACATGGTAACAAGTAAGACCATGGGACTAATTTCTCCTATCATGTCATTTGTTATGAATGGTTTGATTTTAGCTATATATTGGCTCGGTGTTGTAATCATCAATGATATAAAAGTTGATAATCAAAATATGATGCAAGCCATGATTGAAAGAGGTGAAATAGTAGCTAATATGATTGCTTTCACTTCCTATGCAATGCAAATTATCATGGCATTTATTATGCTCATCATGATATTTATTATTCTTCCAAGAACAATTGTTTCAACTAAGCGTATCAATGAAGTTTTAGATACTAAACCAAGTATTGTTGATGGTAATTTAAATGATGAAAAAGTTACCGAACAAGGTGTTGTATCATTAAAGAATGTTTCTTTTTCATATTATGATGATGAACATTATGCTTTAAAAGATATCAACCTTGATATCAATAAAGGAGAAACAGTAGCCATTATTGGTCCAACAGGTTGCGGAAAATCAACTCTTGTTAATTTAATGATGAGATTTTATGACATATCTATTGGTGAAATTGATGTTGATGGACATAATGTAAAAGATTACAAACTCAATGATTTAAGAAAAAGATTTTCATTAGCTACTCAAAAAGCAATGCTTTTTAAAGGCACAATTAAAGATAATATTGCTTTAGGCGTTGATGAAAAAGATATCGATGAAAATAAAATTAATGAAGTTTTAGATATTGCTAGTTGTGAATTTGTAAACAATTTAGAAAAAAAAGAAAACAGTGAAGTCTCACAAGGCGGTAGCAATTATTCAGGTGGTCAAAAACAAAGAATTTCAATTGCACGTACTTTATATAAAGATAGTGAAATAATGATCTTTGATGACACATTTTCAGCTCTTGACTATAAGACTGATTTCAATGTTAGAAAGAAAATTAAAGAGAATTTAAAAGATAAAACTGTCATTATCATTGCTCAAAGAATCGGAACTATTAAAAATGCAGATAAGATAGTTGTTATGGAAGATGGACACATTGATGCTATTGGAACTCATGAACAGCTTCTAAAAGAATCAAAAGTCTATCAAGAGATTGCTTTATCTCAGTTATCTAAGGAGGAATTATAAAATGAAAAGAATCGCCTTAAATAAGACAAAGAATAAAAATAATAATGAAAAGAAGTTTAAAGTGAATTCTTTAAAAAAGATCTTCTTATCCAATAAAAAGCTTCTACCTTTTGTTTTTGTTTCATCAATATTTGCTATAACTAGTGCCGTTTTATCAATAATAGCTCCAAATAAAATTTCTGATTTACTTAACATGGTAACTGATGGAATTAGAGAGATAAATGGAATTGACTATAATGCTTTCACTTCACTTGCTTATGTACTAATTGCATTTTATGTGACGATGATTATCTGCTCAACTGTTCAGCAAATCATTATGGCAGATGTCACTCAACGTTTATCATTTTCACTCAGAAGAGATATCAATTTAAAATTAAACAGGTTGCCATTATCTTATTTTGATAACAATACTGTCGGTGATATTCTCTCAAGAATCACCAATGATGTTGACACTATCTCTCAAACATTTGGTTCATCAATTGCCTCGTTATTTGAAGCATTCATCATGCTTTTTGGAGTAATAATCATGATGTTTGTAAGTCAATGGATCTTAGCATTTATTACAATAGGTGCTTCAATTATAACCTTTGGTGGAATCGGTTTTGTTATGATGAAAGCAGAAGAATATTTTAAGAAGAGACAAGAAAATTTAGGACAGATGAATGGTCGAATCGAAGAAGATTATACTAACTTGAAAGTCATTAAAGCCTATCTTGCTCAAGATTATAGCAAGAAGAAATTTGATAACATAAATGGCGAACTTGCTAAAAATAACCGCAAAGCACAATTTTTAACAGGAACAATGCTTCCTATTATGAATTTTACTGGTAATTTTGCTTACGCATTAGTTTTTATGTTTGGTGTTGTTTTAGCAATCAATAAACCTGATTTAGTAAGTTTCGGTATGATTGTTTCATTTACTATCTATGCACGACTTTTCTCTCAACCTTTACAAACATTTGCTCAATCATTTTCTTCATTACAGCAAGCATCAGCGGCAAGTGATCGTGTTTATGCTATTTTAGAAGAAAAAGAGATGGAAAATGAAGATAATAAAACTTTCAAATTTGAAAGTATTAAAGGTGATGTTGATTTTGAACATGTCAATTTCTCATATAATTCAGAAAGAGAAATCATCAAAGACTTCTCAGCTTCTTTAAAAGCAGGTATGAAAGTTGCAATTGTTGGACCAACAGGTGCTGGTAAAACAACTATGGTCAATTTATTGATGAGATTTTATGAAGTAAATAAAGGTGATATCAAACTTGATGGGCATTCATTAAAAGAAGCTAAAAGAGATGATGTTCATGCTCTATTTGATATGATTTTACAAGATACCTGGCTATTTTCAGGAACAGTTAGAGATAATTTAGTTTTTAATAAAGAAAATGTGAGCGATAAAAAACTTGATGAAGCATGTGAAGCAGTTGGACTGACTCACTATATCAAGTCACTTAATAATTCATACGATACAGTAATTGATCCAAATAATTTATCTGAAGGTCAAAAACAACAGATAACAATAGCAAGAGCACTCATTAAAGACTCACCACTTCTTATCTTAGATGAAGCCACATCATCTGTTGATACAAGAACTGAATTAAAGATACAGGAAGCAATGGATAACATGACAAAAGGAAGGACTTCTTTTGTCATTGCTCATCGTTTATCAACTATTAAAAATGCTGATATCATTTTAGTAATGAAAGATGGTGATATCATTGAACAAGGTAATCACAAACAGCTTTTAAGTCAAAATGGTTTCTATGCTTCTTTGTACAATTCACAATTTGAAACTATTTAAGATAATTGTTTAAATAATTGAGTAGAATCCTTTCTTATATTTTTAACAACTACTGTCTCATATTTAAGGATGTTGACAAGACCAATCTTTTCAGGGTTCTTCTTAACATCCTTTTTTTTAGCAATCATAACAGTTCCATTATCAAGGTGAGATAAATATAAAGCAAGCTCACATGCTAAAAGAAGTGCTTTATCAAAGTCATTATAATCAAGAATTAAAACATGGCTCCCTGGATAATTGAACACATGAATAAAGGTATCATCTTTTTTAGCAATTTTAAAAGTTAATTCTTCATTTTGAAAACCATTATTTCCATAACCAATTTTACAATAAGGTGTTTTTAAATAATGAGGCTCATAAGTTTTCTTTTTTAAAACTGAATTATATTGTCTACCTTTGTTTTTTAAATAATTTAAAGATATGAGTTCACCTTTAAGTTCTAAAATATCACGCGGCGTTCCATCATTTGCTTCTAAAAGTTTTTTATTTAAATATTCAATTTCTTGATCAGTTTTTAAAATGAGTTCTTTTAGAATAGAGATAGCGCTTTTACCTTTGTTGTATTTTTTAAAATATCTATTAGCATTTTCAACAGGATTAAGTTTTGGATCCAATTCAATTTTAAACCCATCTTTTTCAAGATAAGTATCTTTCTTTTTGATCTCAGTTTGATATAAGAGAATCATTTGAGCATCATCTAAATAACTTTTATAATTTTCATTCTTTTTATAATCCAGTTCTAATTTACTTCTTTTTCTGATAGCTAAATTTAAAGCTTTCTTTATAGTATTGACGAGTTCTTTTTCTTTTTCAATTTTAGCTTGTTTTTTTTGATCACTTACAAGTAGATTGTAGATATCTTCAACATTGATTTCTTTGATATCTTTGTTATCAAAATCAAAAGGTAATATATCATCTTTATGAAAATATATTTTTTGACTTTCATATAATGATTTACAAAATGAGGAAACATTTAAATTTTTATGTTCATCTAAATATTTTGTAAGCAACCTATAAGTGGCTTTGCACATAAAAGATGAATAATCTTCAATACTATCGGAAGTTGGAAAGAGACGGTCTTTAGGTTTATTATAAATAGCATTTCTTACTAAATATATATCTTTTTCAATATCAATCTTTTCATGAAAGATTGATAATATTTTATTATCTAATGATAAAAGAAGGCAATTTGGACGATAAGGCATTATATCTAAAACTAACTGATAACCAGCTGTTAATGTATCAAAGCAGTTTTGATCAGTTTTCAATGTAAAAATGATTGTTCTTTCTCCTTTGATTTTGACGACACTTTCAACTTTTGAAAAAGCTATTTTTTTAAGAGAATTGAAAAAAGGAGTATTTTCACCAACTTTAGTAAATCTATCATTTGTGATAGTAATAAAGGGATCATTTGAACTGAGTGAAAAAACAATTGCACCGCGATGATTATTTTCTTTTAAATCTTCTTTATCAAAAGAATAAGGAATAGCGTATAAATCTTTACCGATAGCAAGAGGAGACGATAATCTAGAATTAGTGACTTCTTTAATTATTTTAGATGCAATAACATTTAAAGAAAGAGAACAAACGGCCATATTATTCTTTAAAATTCAAAAATTCTTTCTTTTCTTTTTTCATTTCTTTATCCATTCCTGAGAAGAAGACATTAAGAAGTGATAAAAGAAGTGAAATTGAAAATAAATAGATAGTGAGAATTAACCACATTGTCTTATTTAAAAATCGAAAATCAATACCTGTAAATTGAGTTGAAAAGTTGTAAGTATTAAAGCTTGCAACCTTATTAAGTTCAATATAATTATTTGGAGTTGTAGCAATTGATGGAATAAATGGCATACCAAAGGTGAATAAGACCATACATAAACATAGCGAGATGAAAAGGATACTTCGATATCTATTAAATGGATAACAACAACTATAAACCATTACTAAAGCGATAACTGTCATTGTCAAAGCGTTGAAAGTCGTAAACGAATAAGTATTATAAGCAGTATATTCAACAGACGAATCCATATCTAAGAAATTGATATATTTAAAGACATAATTTAACGACATTGCAAAAATAAGGCATAAAGCTGCTGGAATCGCTCTAGCTAGAGTGTTTTTAATAAAGTTGCCACGTATAATTTGATTATTAGGTTGAAGTGCTAAGAAAAATGAAGGCAAACCAATACCGATGACTTCAAAAAGAAGAATATTATTAGTTGTAAAAGGATATTCAATTTGACAACAAATACAAATCAAAGTAAAGAGAATGACAAAGATGGTTTTCATTAAAAATAAGGAAGATGATCTTTGAATATTATTGATGACTCTTCTTCCTTCTCTTACAATGCTAGGCATGGAAGCAAAATTAGAATCAAGTAAGACAAGATTAGCAACATTTTTAGCTGCATTGGAACCATTTGCCATAGCAATAGAACAGTCAGAAGATTTCATAGCTAAAATGTCATTGACACCATCACCTGTCATACCGACAGTTTTACCATTATCTTTTAATTTTTCAATAATGAAAGCCTTCTGTTCAGGCGAAACACGACCAAAAACGGTGTAATCAGTCACAATTTCAGATACTTCATTTAAACTCATGCCTTTTAAGGATACACATTTTGAAGCATTAGGGACGCCACATTTTTTAGCGATTTCGCTAGCAGTTAATGGATCATCACCAGAAATAATTTTGATTTCAACATCATTATTAACAAACCAACTTATAGTATCAGGTGCCTCAGCTCTTATGTGATCTTCTAATGCAAACACAGCAACAGGTTTTAATTTACCTACGATATCTAAATCATCGCCTTGAAGTTCTTTACTAGTTGTTGCAAGGAGCACTATTCTGTAACCTTTCTTTTGCATTGATTTAATATATGGAGCAATGGCTTCTAATTCTTCATATTCAGGAATAACATATTCAGGAGCACCTAGAACATAAGTGCCGATATCACCTTTAAAAGTGACAGCTGATAATTTTCTTTTCGATGAGAAGGGGAGAACTTTAATTGGTTGATACTCATTATTTAATGTGAATTTATCAGCTAAAGCAAGCGAAGTTTGATTAGCTTCTTTAAAGCTAGATAAAAATGAACCCATAAGTAATGGTAAATCAAATTTCTTGTTTAAGAGTTTGACATCAGCAACTTTCATAGTACCATCTGTTAAAGTGCCCGTTTTATCAAGGCATAAGGTGTTGACTCTCGCTAACATTTCAATACAATACAAATCTTGAACAAGGGTATTTTTCTTAGCTAAAGACATTGCACCGACTGCTAAAGCAACAGACGTTAAAAGATACATACCAGCGGGAATCATGCCGATAAGGGAACCAGCTGTTTTTTGAATATCTAATTGTGCTGTATGATAAATATCTAATCCTCTATTTGCAAAAGACTTCCACTGAATTACAAATAATGCAATACCTAGAGGAATGATAATAAAAGATACAACTTTAATGATTATATTAAGAGATTTAGTTAATTCAGATTTAGAATTTAAATGTTCCTTAGCCTTGGATTGAATGCCATTAGCGTAATTATATTGAGCAATCTTAACAGCTTTTACAATAGCTGAACCTGAAACAACAAAAGAACCAGCGAGAATGGAATCTTTTTTAGATTTTTTTATTGGAAGACTTTCACCTGTAAGAAGAGATTCATTGACTTCAATTTGACCATCTAAAATAATGGCATCAGCTGGGATTTGATCACCATTTTTAAGTAGGTAAAGATCATCTAAAACTAAATCATCAGAAGAAATGGTGAGTTCTTTACCTTCTCTTAAAACAGTGACACTTTGCATATTGACAAGCTTTAATTTATCGATTGTTTTTTTGGATTTGATTTCTTGTGCAATACCGATGATAGTATTGATAACAATGATCAAAAAGAAAATAGTTTGTGTGTATTGTTGGAATATTAAAAGAGTAACAAAGATAGCAAATTCGAGCATATTGAAGAAAGTAAATAAGTTCTTTGCAAAAATACTACCAATAGATGTTGAATTAGTGTTTAAATCTTTATTAGTTAATTTGGATGAAATTCTTTCTGAAACTTGAGTAGCAGTCAAACCAGTTGCAATATCTGGATTATATCTTTGAATATCAGAAGGCAATTGTTTTGCAATATTGACACTATTTACTTGAGCTTCATCTTCTTTCTGACCTTTTTTTAAAAATTTGTTATAGATTTTTGTAAAAAATCCCACTTTCTCTTTATTATCATTAGATTTAGTATTCTCTTTATCCGATTTAGCATCTTTTTTATTTTCAATTTTAGAATCAGTTTCTTTTTTGTTAATAACTTCCTCTTCAATTGACTTTGATTCTTTAGTAGGTTTGTTTTCAACAACAGGATTTGTTTGGATGTTTTCACTAGTTTGTAAATCATCATTTACGACTTCAAACTCGATTTTATTTTTATTACTTTTTTTCATTTTATTTCTTCAATTTATGATGATGTCTACATCTTGCTTCATAACTTTCTTTTGCTCCAACTAAAATAGTTGGTGAGGAAGCACTGGCTGGTTCACCATCAATTAGCCTTTGAGTTCTAGTAGCAGCCATTCCACAAACAGTGCATATAGCAGTCAACTTAGTTACAATTTCAGCACGAGCTAATAATTCAGGCATAGGACCAAATGGTAGACCTCTAAAATCCAAGTCTAAGCCAGCAACAATGACTCTAATTCCTTTATTTGCTAAATCTTCACATATTTTAATGATATCATTAGAGAAAAATTGAACTTCATCAATAGCGACAACATTAGTATCTTTATCTATATAATCTAAAATTTCATTACAATCACTTATTGCATATCCTTGATACTTTAGACCTGAATGTGATGAAATAGCAGATTTATCATAGCGATCATCTATTTTAGGTTTAAAGGCAATTATTTTTTTCTTGGAATAAGTTAAAGTGTTGACTCTTCTTATGAGCTCTTCACTTTTACCTGCGAACATTGGACCGGTAATTACTTCGATCCAACCAGTTTGATATTGTTGATACATAAATACACCTCTATATTATTTAAAAAGTTTCATCATTTTCTGATTCAATTTTGACATCTGTTGGTTCATTTTTTAATTTTGCCGGTACGCTATTTGTATTAGCATTATCAGTTAAAACCTTTTTATCAGCTGAAATACCAATGCCATAGAAAGTAAATGAAGAAATAAGATATCCTAAAATTAAGAAAATTAATGCGACAAGGAAAGCATTTATCCCATCGGTTATAACGCCAACATCAATAGAATCGTAAACAATATTATTTTTATATGTTTTGTATAAATAATGATATTCATCGTTAGCAGTATTTAAATCATTCTTGATTTGACTATAGTAAGAATTTAATTTATTAACAAATTCAGCATTTTTTGCTTCCCATTCAGGTTCAGATGAAGTTTTGGCTTTCTTTAAGTGATCTAAAACTGAGCCAGCGGTATAATTTGCATTATCAGCATAGCCATATCTTGTAACAAGAGCGGTAAGTTCTTTTTCTTTATCTCTTAATTTTTGAAGCTCAGCAACGTATTCTTCAAATGTTTTGGAATAGACGGCTTCTTTATCACCAAAAGCATTGACATATTTTTCAATAGCTTCATTTTTGTTTTTGATATCTACTTGAACATTAGCAAGTGAATTAGCAACCTTTTTGGCAGCATCTTCAATTCTTGCAATCTCACTATCAATGTTTTCTTTATCAAAAGCAATATAATTTTCTACCATATATTCACTTTTAAGATCATCAAGATATGTAGTAGTTGAAGAGGAAGCGTATTTGTTTACAAAAGCAGTTTGCTTTTGTTGAATTGTTGTTTTATTATCAGAAGTTAATATTGAATCAGAGAATGATTTAGCTGAGGCTGAATAAAAATTATTGATAGCATCATATTGATTAATTAATGCATCAAGAGTGACAGAGTAATCATATGAAGTAATAGAATCTGGTAAATAAGAATTGATACTTGCTGATTCTACCTTTTGCAAAGCTATCTTTTTTATATTCTCAATCAAATCTTTAATAAACTCTTTAGCAATAGTATCTTTATTACCAATGTATTTTGTTTTAGCAGTAATGACATACGAATTGGTTAATGTTTCGATTTTATTATCATTTTTAATAGTTTTCTCTTCAATAGATAAAGCTTCTTTTTCAACCAATTTATCCGATGAAAATGTATATTTTCTACTATTTTCATCATTTTCTGATTTGATATTTTTAATCACTGATTCTACATTGCTTTTTGAAATTATATCTTGATATGAAAAGTTTGAACCATCAAAATATTTTATTGTCTTATCAGTAGTTTGCTCACCATTACTTGTTGTACTAGTTGTCTTTTCAATAATGAAAGGAAGATTTAGTGTAAAACTTGAGGTTAATGTACTTTTTGACGGATTGTAATATAATGATGCAAAAAGATATCCGATGATAGCAAAAAGCAGGGTAATTATAGCAATAAAATATTTATATTTAGCTAAATAATGACCATACTTTGCAAGAGTCATTCCATTAGATTTTTTCTCATCGCTATTTTGAATAATTAAAACATTTTTATTATCACTATTTTTATTTTCCATATATTCACCTCTATTATTTATTTAGCACCGTCTTTTTTAAATACTTTAACAGCTGTAAGCATGATGATTTTAAAATCAAGCCATAATGAACGATGTTTGATATAGTATAGTTCCATATTGATTCTTTCAGTGTAATCAACCGAGCTTCTTCCATGACATGCCCAATAAGAAGTCAAACCTGGTTTTACTGAAAGCAAGACATTTCTAGTCAATCCATATTTGCTAGATTCAATATCAATGATAGGTCTTGGACCAACAATTGACATTTGACCAATCAATATATTGAATAACTGAGGAAGCTCATCCAGTGATGACTTTCGTAAAAACTTACCTACTTTAGTTATTCTAGGATCGTTATCAACTTTAAACTCTCGATAGAATTGTTCAAGCTGTTCTTTAGATAATTGCTCTTCAATAGGTCTATTATCACTTTTCATAGTTCTAAATTTTAACATTGAAAATGGCTTTCCTTTTTTACCTAGTCTTCGATGCTTATAAAATACAGGACCTTTAGAAGTACATTTTACAAGCAGTGCTAAGATAAGAAAAAGTGGTGACAAAAGAATAATAGCTAAAAAAGAACTGATAATATCAAAAATTCTTTTAAAAAAAGCAAAAATAGGTTTCTTTTTATAATAGATAGTACTATTGATAGTAGCTTCTATTTTTTGCATTTCTAAAGTGTTTTGTTCTTCAACACTTGGTGTATTTACTTGGCTATCTTGATTATCAAACATAATAATAAAATTATATCATAGATATAATACATATACAAAAGTAAAAAATATAGTAGCTGATGAATTTTTTTTATATTGATTTTTACCAGTTGGACTTATAAGTCTTCAACAAATGAAAATGTATCTTATAAAAGAAAAAAAGTATATAAATTTAATACCTTCAAAAAGCAAGATACATTTTTATTTATTTATGGTTACATATAGCATGAATAAATTATATATTTTAGATAAAAATGATAATTAAATTTTTTTAATCAACAATGAAAATGTATTATAAAAACTGCATATAGTCTTTGATAAGTTTAAGCTGCTATCTAATTCATATTCATCATCAACAATGTAGTTGATTTGTGTTTATCATTTCCATTAAATTTTATGGCTGTTTGACCTAATAAAAAAGGTAAGAATCTCATGAATTGAAAAACAATAACAAGTTCTAGATTTGATCAGCTTTTTTATAAGACTTGCTTTTATCTTTAATTAGTATAAATATAAAAAGAGCGATGTGTAAGCAGAATTAAGAAACTAAGACGATAATTGATTAATCAATATTTGATAAACTTTTTCTTCCATAAGAGAAGCCTTAAATTAGATAAACTTAGATTTAAGGTTAAAAATTAGATCTAATTTTTAATTTTCTATTCTTAATGATAAACATCAAAGTCAGCATTACATATATAAAAAATGACGTAGATAAATTATTAAAATATAATGATCATATATCAATCAATGTTTTAAGAAAGCTAAAGTTCAAAACTATCGAAATAGCTCACAATAATACCAGTGATTTGCTCGACTGTTCTAATTGATAGATGATAATCTCTTTTTGATTCTAAAGAGTGGGTAAGACTTGGAAAGATATAAGAATGGGGAAACATAGCTAACTTTTCTCTTGAATTTTGAAGATAAGAATCATTTTCTCCACAAATTATTAAATCACGATTGTTAATATATTTTAAAGAATCATCGATTGGTGTTAAAAACATTTGGTAAATTTTATCAGAGCTAGAGTAAAATTCCTTTAATTCGCCAGATAATAAAGTTCCAATTGATTTGGATAAGAAGATAACCTTATCGTAGTCAGAGATATTAACAACTTTTTTTACATGCTCGTTTATATATTCTCTCCCTCTATTTATGCTATCAATAAGAGGTTCTTCATCACTTTCTTTTGGTAGGTCATAATGAAGATATATCATCTCATAATCATGAGACTCAATAAATTTAGATGGATAGTAAAGAAGTGATCTATCAGTTGAATATTTTCTTCCAGGAAATACAATGCATAACTTTTTCATTTTTTACCTCGAGTAACTATAAATATTTTATCAATTTTTAAATAATACTAGTAATATTATAATAGTAATTTATAAATAGCTTTATATTTTGGATGTTTTAGTTTAAAATAAATTACTTTTTTAAGGAGGTAAGTGATGTCAAAAATGAATGGTATTGTGCTTCAAACAAACAAAGATAAATGTGTTGTCAAAGCTGGTAATGAATTTTATTTATTAACAAATGTTAATAAAAAAGTTGATGAAAAAATTGAATTTGATTCATCAGATGCACTTATAATGCCATCATTTATGTTTGCTATTGCGGCCTTAAATGAAGAAGACTTATCAAATACGTTAGACTTTATTCAAAGTAAATGGTTTAGTAAAAAATAAAGGAAAATAAAATGAAGAAAAAAATTATACTTTTACCACTTTTTGCTTGTTTGATATCATCTTGTAGCAAAAATGAAGAAAATAAATTTGTAACAGGTCAGAATGCTGATAAGCCTGTTGTTTTTTATGGGACACCTGTTTTAACTCAAAATACATTAAATGGTTCATATCAACTTGAATATGATGATGAAGCATTATCTTTTAATGATAAAACATTATACGTAGGCTTGAATTATGAAGAACTTGCTAATCTTCAAGCTGATATGATTTATAACTATATTCAAGTAAATAAGGACTCCATCAATAGGAAGAAAACAAATAGTGCTGGTGAAGTAATTGATGAGAATAATATCTTATCCTACATATTGGTTACAGATGATAATAGTTCGCTTCTTTCACGAATGCAAATTAGAGCTATTAGAAAGAGACTAGGAACTTTAGAAACTGACACAAATGGTAGTGAAATCCTTGATTGTGGAAGTGAAATTTCAATAAAAAAGCAAGGAACTTTGCAATTTACAAATGCTGATGACACAAAAACAGAATTTTCAATTGAAGAAGCTTCCTCTATCGTTATGAAAGGCTCAACTTCATCTGTTGAATATTTAACAAGAAGCATTTTCACTGAAAGAGAAGCTGATACTTCAAGTAGACCAATTGACTTGGTTATTACAGTAAGTGATGCTCTTTCAGTTTCATGTTATAACAATTGGTGCCGAAATAATAAAGTGCCAGTTTTTGGCTTTGGTGGCAATTCAGATGCCTTAAAATGTATGCAAGATAAAGTTGATGTTCCATATGCTGGAACAGTATATGTAAATAATAGTTATTTAGCATATATGAAAGCTAGAGCTTTGTATAATTTGATGGAAAATAAAGATAATTTTTATGAATATGGAATCACAGTTGCTGATGATCAAGGATGCTATTTAGAAAATGGAAGTAAGTATATTAAATATGTTACAAATAGCAAAAATAATAGTAAAAAACTTCTTTTATCTGGGAGAATTGTTAATTATACAAATGCATCTGAATATAGTAATTATGATGAAAGGAAAAATTTTGATTCTACATTAAAATATACTTCAACAACAAATCATAAAATTTGGTATAACCGCATATTAACTGATCGAAGTATTATCAGTGAAGATGCTGCAAAAGATATAGATGATTACGAGTATACATATGATAAAAAATATTTTTCAATGTTAAATTTAAATGAACAAATGACTGACGAAGAGCGTACAACTGATTATTATAAACTTCAAAATGAAAAATATTTTTTAAAGCAATTTGTCAATTTAAATGACTATGATGGCTATTTGATTGAGCTATATAAATCAACTAATGCTAAAGAGTATCTAAGTGCTATCAAGCAATAAAATATTCTTGTTTTATTAATTTATCTTTATATTTCTTTTAAAATGCATTAAAATTATATAGATATATTTGTTAATTAATGGGGGTAGAATATGACAAGAAGAACTTCTTACCAACTATCAATACTATTCAATGCTGTAATTTTTGTTTTAGAAGCATTTGTTTTAACTAATAAATTTTTATGCTATATCCCTTATTCAACAACAGTTGCTGGCTTAACACCTTACAAAGTGACTGAATTATATCAATTCGATGTTGTTGCTAATATTTGCATAGCTCTTGCTTGTTTCTTTATGATGGTTAGAGAAATTAGATATCTTAGAAACAAAAGAGATTACAGAAGAGTCAATGACTTCTTTGTTATTTTCAAATTATCAGCTATTATTTTAGGGATGATAACTTTCTTTATGGCCATGATTTACTATCCTATGTTTGAGTGGAAAAATCGTGATTTAACTGTTCTTCTTTATGACATCCATTATACATTGTGGGCGTATATTGTTCTTCCATGGCTTGCCTTAGCTAGTTTTGTCTTCTTTGATAGAGATCCAAGAACTAAAATTGTTAAATTTTTATACGTTTGGATTTTGCCAGCTATTTATGTCGGTGCAATTATGCTTTTGACTTATTATAGAATCATTAAATCACCACATTCAATATTAGATTTAAGAATAGTCTTCCGTACAAGAGGTAACTTATATGTCTTCATTTATGTAATGGTAGGTGTTTTTGTTGGCTCATACATTTTAGGATTTTTACTTTTACTTCTCAGAAATTATTTTGCAAAACAAACTGAACTTGCTGGCATTGAAAAAATAAATGATGGTGTCGGTGCAATTGATGCTGAACTTGTTGATAAGACAACCAAAAAAGAAGTTAAAGATGCTAAGAAGAAAGCTAAAGAATTAAAAGCTAGTGAAAAGCAAAGCAAGAAAGATTCAAAGAATAATAAAAGCGGCAAAAATAACAAAAATAGCAAAAAAGCAAAAGCTAAAACCATAGCAGCTTAATTAATAAAACATAGCATATAGCTATGTTTTTTATTATTTTATAAATTTAGGAAAACTTTATATGAATATATTGAAGGAAAAGAAAATTGATTTATACATGCCAATTACAGTTTTAGGTCTAGTCATTTTAGGTCTTATTTTTGGCAGTGTTTTTGACTTATCAATTTCAAAAGCAATTTATACTGAAAGAAACTTCGTCAGTTATTTTACTGAGTACGTTGGAACTATACCAGCTGCTTTTACATTTATAATTTCGTCTATTATGTTATTTTTATATTTTTCAAAAAGAAATGATATTAAATTCAATTCAGTCTATAAATATTTATCTCTCCTTTTAACACCTTTAGCTGGTGCTTTCTGGGGATATGATGCTTTAAAAGACTATTTACCTAAGACAATGTATGCAATAGCAATAGGTGTAGCTGTTTCTATTCCTTTAGGATATTTATTATATTTGGACTTAAAAAGAAAATACTCTGATAGCTTTGCTCGTGATGCTTTAGTGATTATCTTAGCTTATATAACGTCAATTGTATTAACATTTGGATTAAAGTCGCTTATTGCAAGACCAAGATTTTATTATTTATTAAATGAAAATCCTGATTTTTCATTATTTAGAAATTGGTTTGATTTTTCAACAAATAAAACTATTTATCCTAATGTCATTAAAAAAACCTTCATTCAATCCTGGCCAAGTGGGCACTCTAGTTTTTCAGCACTTCTTTATTTATTATTACTTACTCCTTTTTCTAGAAAAAATAAAAGAAGACATCTTACTTTTGCATGTGTAACAATTTATGCATTATTTATTATGCTCGGTAGAATTCTTGATGGTCATCATTATTTAAGTGATGTATCAAGTGGTTTTTTCATTGGTTCACTATCAGCATTTATATATATGATTTTTATACCTAAAGATTTGTTTATTAAAAATAAGAATATAAAAAAAGAAGAATTAACAAATAAAATTGATACTTCTATAAAAAAGGAAAATAATTAAATTTAACTTGCTTTTTTCATCTATATCGATTATAGTTTATATTGCTTTTTGGCTGCGTAGCTCAGTTGGTAGAGCAGCCGGTTCATACCCGGTATGTCGAGAGTTCGATTCTCCCCGCAGCCACCAAAAGGATCCATAGCTCAATTGGTTAGAGCACTCGGCCCATAACCGAGATGTTGCAGGTTCAAGTCCTGCTGGATCCACCAGTAATATTGTGCCAAAAAGAGTGGCACTTTTTTATTTTCAAAAAGAAATCAAGTGTAAATTTACATTTGTAAATTTATTTTAATTTTATTAAAAAGGTTGTAAACTTCGTTTTAATTTTTTATATTATTATTGTATATTTTTAGGAGGAAAAAATATGGCTGGTAAAATTTATCATGTTTCAAAAAGAGCCGAAGATAAAAAATGGGCAGTAAAAGCTGCTGGCTCAGAGAAAGTTATCAAATTATTTGATACTAAAGAAGAGGCTATGGAATATACTGAAAAGATGGCTGAAAATCAAGGTGCTTCTTTTGTTTCTCATGCTTCAAAGGGTGCTAACAAAGGACGCATCCAGTCTAAAAAATAATTAAAAAAACAAGGATGGTAAAATAATTAAAAAAACCATCCTTTTTTAATGCAAAATATTTTTTATTTTTAAAATGAATTAAAAAAATAATTTCACTTAAAAATATAGATGAATTCGCACTTTTTAAAGATAATAAATTAAAATAATATTTTTTTACTTTTATATGAATATCAATTAAATTATAATATTTAATGTTTAAAATAAATCTGGAGGATTTCTTATGAAAACAAACAAGAAATTTTTAGAAAATGATTCCTCTTCTTTTGCTAAAGAAAATATTAGTGATGCATATCAATTAAATTTTTCTTTTGGTGATGATCAAAAAGATTCAAATAATGAAAACCCTGATCCAAATACTGAAAAAGAGAATAAACCAATAAAAAATAATAAATCATTTATAACAGTCATTATCATGACGCTGCTTTTAGGTCTTTTAATCTTTTTTATTGTCTATTTCTTTGTAATTAAAAATTCTTCTAAAAGTACTGAAGTTTATACTGCAGCTGACTTAGTTTATAACATCGATGCTAATCACGATGGCCAAGTTGAAAGTGACTCCCAAGGAAATCCATCATTTGAAAAATGGACTGATAGAACAGATGGCACTTTCAATATTTACAATGAAACAACATCACCTAATGCAATTGTCGTTAAAGCTAATAAATTAGCTGAGATTTTAATCAATGTTGATTATTATGAACCTGAAATCTCAGTCATTGCAAGCTATGCAAGAGGTGATGTTTACTATCTTAGTGGAAGTTACGTTTTAAAAACAACAAATAGTGATGGAAATGTTAGCAAAAGCAAACATTATTTCCAAGCAACTATTTCACAAACTGATAAGACTAAGCTTTTAGATCCGATTTTACAAAATGCTAAAATCAAAACATCTAATTCAACTCTCTATACTATTTACTATAATTCAAAGAAGATGTCTTATTCTATTCAAACTCAGAATACGACTTCCTCATGGCTGGTACCATTAGTATTCTTTATTATTATCGCAGTCATTGGTTATTTATTCATATCTAGAATGTTTAAACAAGCTGGTATGGGTGGTGGAAACCCCATGGGTGGATTTGTTTCTAACATTGGTAAAAGACAAACCGCTAGCAAGGTCAGATTTTCTGATGTAGCGGGTTGTGATGAAGCCAAAGCTGAACTTGTCGAACTTGTTGATTATTTCCATTCAACTGATAAATACACAAGATTAGGTGCTAAATTGCCACATGGTGTTTTACTTGTCGGCCCACCGGGTACTGGTAAAACTTTGCTTGCTAAAGCAGTTGCTGGTGAAGCAAATGTTCCTTTCTTCTCTGTTTCTGGTTCCGACTTTGTTGAAATGTATGTTGGTGTTGGTGCTTCCAGAATCAGATCATTATTTAAAACTGCCAAAGGAAATGCTCCTTGCTTGATTTTTATTGATGAAATCGATGCTGTTGGTCGTCAACGTGGTGCTGGCATTGGTGGTGGAAACGATGAAAGAGAACAAACTCTTAACGAATTATTAGTTGAGATGGATGGCTTTGAAGATAATTCAGGCGTCATTGTTATTGCAGCCACAAATAGAAGCGATGTTTTAGACGCTGCATTAACTAGACCTGGCAGATTCGACCGTACTGTCACAGTTGATTTACCTGATAAGAAAGGTAGAAGTGAAATTCTAAAAGTACATGCTCGTAATAAAAAGATGGCAAGTGATGTTACCTTTGATTCAATTGCCAAAAGGACAGTTGGTTTCTCAGGTGCTGATTTAGCAAATATTATGAACGAAGCTGCTATTTTAGCAGTTCGTGCAAATAGAAATGCAATCACAATGGCCGATATTGATGAAGCTATTGATAGAGAAATATCAGGTCCTGCAAAGAAATCTCATCTTGAAGAAAATGAGAAGAAACAAGTTGCTTATCATGAATCTGGACATGCAGTTATCGGTTTATTCTTACCATATTCAGATGTCGTTCAAAAAATAACTATCATCCCTCGTGGTAGAACTGGTGGCCATGTGTTGATGACTCCTGAAAAAGATAGATTCTTGATGACTAAAAATCAATTGATTGCTAGAATCACTGGCTATCTTGGTGGCCGAACTAGTGAAGAAATCTTCTTTGGTGATGTTTCAACTGGTGCTTCAAATGATATTGAAGTTGCAACCGAAATTGCTCGTTCAATGGTTACTCAATATGGCATGTCTGAACTTGGCCCAATCCAATATGAAAGACCTGGCGGATCAGTGTTTTTAGGAAGAGATTACAATTCAGCTTCCACCAATTATTCAACTCAGATTGCTTTTGAAATTGATAAAGCTGTCAGACAAATAATTGATGAATGTCATAAAAAAGCATATGATCTACTTACTGAACATAAAGATGACGTTGAACTTATCGCTAAGACTTTGATTGAACATGAAACAATCACAGCTGAAGAGATTGATTACCTTATTAAAAATAGAAAACTTCCAGAAGTTGATAATCATGTTCAAACTAGAGAAGGACTTGTTCCATTAAATAAAAATGAAATAGTTCTATATCCTGGATATGAAGATTTCTATATTGCAATTGATAAGATATTAGAAAATAAACCTTCTAGAATTGTTATCACAGTCGCTTGTGAAAATAGACCATTATCACTTGAAGCATTCAAGCAAGCATGTGTTACAAATTGTTCTGACCCTAGTAAAATAGGAACACTATTTATCGATAGTAAGCAAGCTAGTCAAATATCACTTAGAGTTGAAAGCTTTGCTCAACATCTTGAAGATTATGCTCAAGTTCCAGTTTTGCTTGTTAGAACAGATGATGAGACAGTCATGATGTTAAAATCTAATTTTGAAAAGAAAACTGATGTTAGTCAAGAAACTGACTCACCAGTTGAAAAGAAAGAGGAGCAAGAAAAAATAGAAGATTCTACAAATACTAAAGAAAATAATAAAGATGATGCTAATAACAAGGAGGAGTAAATTATGGCAAACAAACAATTTACCGAGCATGCACAAAAGGTTTTAAATAAAAATCCTTATGTTGTTAAATGCTCACCCAGCAAAATCATTTTCACTGAAGAATTCGCAAATAAAGTTTGCGATGCAATGAGACAGGGAAACAATCCAGTTGATGTGTTTAAAGAATGTGGATTATCAGTTAGAGTTTTAGGCAAATCAAGAGTGAATGGTATTATCGGTTTGTATAGAAGCAAATATGAACTGAATGATTTGCCAAGAAGAAAACCTGAACCAAAGCCTAAAAAACATGTTGAAACTGCTGCTGAAAGAAGAGAAAGAAATTTTAAAGAGGCATTAGTATATTGTGATAATTTGATTGCTAATCCTCAAGTTGAATTGAATCTTTCACCAGATTCTGATAAAGATTTGATTCACTTTGCTGCGATTAAGAAAACTTTTGATAATGAAGATTTAAATGTTGTTGTCAAAGATTTATGTGCTCATTATGGATATCAATATCTTACATATTATGCTTATTTACAAGCTATCAAACCTAAAGATAATGAGTTTGTCAATATTTTAAATTCACATCGTAAAAAGTAATATATATGTTAAAAACATATGATTTCTTCTCAAGTGAGCCTATTAAAGAACTTGATGAAGATAATGTTATTGCTATTCCAACTGATACTGTGTATGGTTTAGCTATCAAATATGATAGTCAAATAGCTTATAAAAAACTGATAGCTGCTAAAGGAAGAGATCCATTAAAGCCGATATCTGTTATGTTTGCTTCAGATTATGATTATCATAGACTTTTAATTACTGATAGCAAGATTGAAAAAGTGATCAAATATTTTTTACCAGGTGCACTCACTATTGTTTGTAATGCCAGAAAAGATGCACCTTATCAAACACATTTGAATACATATAAAATAGGATTTAGAATCACTGCTGATATAAAATTAGATAATTTTTTAAAAAGATTATCGTATCCATTACAAGTGACCAGTGCTAACATTTCAGGAAACGAAGCTTTGGTAAATAGTGATGATGTTATAAAGACATTTGAAAATAAAAAGGAAGTCACTTCCATTATATTGGGTAAATGTGATAGCAAAATAGCTACAACAGTTGTTGATTTGTCAACTGACAAACCAAAATTATTAAGAGAAGGTCAAATACCTTTTTTGAAAATAATAGAAATATATAATTCATAGGAGTAAATAAAATGAAAATTGCATTAGGCTGTGATCATGGCGGATATGAATATAAAGAGAAAATCAAAGAACATTTAATCAAAGAAGGATATGAAGTTATTGATTGTGGAACTCATTCTACTGATTCATGCAACTATCCAGAATTTGCTTTCTTAGCAAGTGAAAAAGTCAAAAACAAAGAAGCCGACAAAGGAATTCTTGTTTGCTCATCTGGTGAAGGGATTGCAATAGCTGCTAATAAAGTAAAAGGTATCAGATGCGGAATAGGTTATGATGATACAGTGTCTAGACTCATTGTCGAACATAATCATGCTAATATGATTGCCTTTGGTGCTTTGTACATGAATATTGATGATGTTTTAAAACGAGTAGATATCTTCTTGAATGCTAAAGAATTAGATGGACGCCATCAAAATAGAGTCAATATGATAATTGACTATGAAAATAAATAAAAATATTTAAAATTTAAAAGAACCTTTGAAATATAAAAAGAGGTTCTTTTTTATTTAATACGTGCAAAAAAGACGCATTTATCGTTACTTTTATAGCTTTTAAAATGCAATTAAAAAAATATATAAAAAAACTTTAAAAAATTGTTGACTAGTTATGTAAGTTAGAGTTATAATTTTACTCGCGTTTGATAAAAAACGCATATGATTGCTCTTTGAAAACTAAACAGGATGGTTA
>ERZ808240.560-NODE-560-length-47872-cov-4.915428_pt1 | contig 47872 bp, 42 predicted proteins | sample MGYA00521084_ERZ808240 | MGnify/ENA primary metagenome ERZ808240 (study PRJEB31516, sample SAMN03275571) | gut metagenome | biome: mammalia-associated habitat; material: feces | host: Papio cynocephalus | place: Kenya | collected 2012-08-06 ...
TGGAAGACGTCGCCGTAGGTCATGGGCGTGCCGTCGGGCAGATAAGACCAGATAAGGTCGTAGACGGAGTCGACGCCCTGCGCATACATGGCGATGCGCTCGAGGCCGTAGGTGATCTCCACCGGCACGGGATCGACCTCGATACCCCCCACCTGCTGGAAGTAGGTGTACTGGGTGACCTCCATGCCGTCCATCCAGACCTCCCAGCCGAGGCCCCAGGCGCCGAGGGTCGGGCTCTCCCAGTCGTCCTCGACGAAGCGGACGTCGTGCTCGGCGGGGTCGAGGCCGATGGCCTTGAGCGAGCCGAGATAGAGGTCCTGGGAGTCTACGGGACAGGGCTTTAGGATGACCTGGAACTGGTAGTAGTGCTGCATGCGGTTGGGGTTCTCGCCGTAGCGGCCGTCCGCCGGGCGACGGCACGGCTGCGGGTAGCAGGTGCGCCAGGCGTTGGGGCCGAGGCTGCGCAGGGTCGTGGCCGTGTGGAACGTGCCGGCGCCGACCTCGGAGTCGTAGGGCTGCATGACGGTGCAGCCCTTATCGGCCCAGTACCGCTCGAGCTCGAGGATCATGTCCTGGAACGTAAGCGCGGATTTGTTCATATCGTTCTTCCTTCTATTCCGCCGAGCCCGCGGCGCCTAAAGAAGCTTCAGGTCCGTGAGCGGCCAGTAGATGAACAGACCCTTCGATGATACGGCATCGAGCGACACAGGGCCAAAATAACGGGAATCGAGCGAGTTGGTGCGGTTGTCGCCCATTGCGAAGACATAGCCCTCGGGGACCGTGTAGGGATAGGTGATGCCCGCGGAGCCCTGGATGTCCGAGAGGCTCGACGTGGTCTTGCCCTCGGTGTATGGCTCGTCCAAGGCAACGCCGTCGACGTAGACGCGCCCGTCGATGAGGTCGATCGTCTGCCCGCCGCAGGCTATGACGCGCTTGATGAGCGTCGTCCCGGGCTCAAGGGGGCTGTCGAAGGTGACCACGTCGCCGCGCGACGGGGACGAGAACTTGAGCGAGACCTTCTCGCCCACAAGCATGTCGCCTTCCTGGATCGTGTCGAGCATCGAGCCCGTGGGGACGACGTAGACCCCGATGACGAATACGCGCAGGATCACCGCCACGACGACGGCGATGACGACCGTGACGAGGACGTCGAGAAAAGAGGAGCCCCTGCGCTCTTCTTGGGAGGTGCCCTTATTCGCCATCGCGTCCCCCTTCCATCAGGATTGATTGGGCGAAGGCCCGCTCGTCGTCCGTGAGGTCCGCCCCGTCGAGCAGGTCCGGCCGCCAAAGGGCCGTGCGCTCGACGGCGTTGCGGCGCCTCCAGGCGTCGACTTTGGCGTGGTCCCCCGAGAGAAGCACCTCAGGCACGTCCATCCCACGGTAGCTTGCGGGCCTCGTGTATTGGGCGTACTCGAGGAGCCCGGAGGCCGAGAAGGACTCGTCGACGGCGCTCATGGAGTCGCCGAGCGCGCCGGGAAGGAGCCTCACGACGGAGTCGATCACGACGAGCGCGGGGAGCTCCCCGCCCGTGAGCACGTAGTCGCCCAGGCAAAAAACGTCGTCCGCAAGCTCATAGGCACGCTCGTCCATGCCCTCGTAGCGGCCGCAAACGAAGAGCACGCGGTCCATATGCGACAGACGCTCGGCGTCGCGCTGGGTATAGCGCTTGCCTACGGGGGAGAAAAAGACGACGTGAGGCTTGGGCGCGCCGGGCCTCATCGTGGAGATGCCCTCGACCGCCTCATAGATGGGCGCGGGCTTCATGAGCATGCCCTGTCCGCCGCCGAATGGGGCGTCGTCAACCGTGCGATGGCGGTCATGCGTCCAATCTCGCAGGTCGTAGGCGGCGAACTCGGCGATGCCCGCCTTCTGCGCGCGGCCCATGATCGAGGTTCCGAGGTACGGCGCGAAGACCTCGGGGAAGACGGAGAGCGTCTCAAAGATCACTTGCCCCGCCCCCAATCGGAGAGGAAACCGGTCGCGTCGACGACGATCGGTCCCTCCTCCGGTACCGAACGGACAACCTGCTCGATAACGGGGAGAAGCACCTCTCCCCCCTCGCCGTCCACGACCCAGACGTCGTTCGCCGGGGTGACCATGACCTCGGAGATCTGGCCGAGAAGGCCCTCGTTGACGTCTTCCACGTCGCGGCCCATGAGGATGTCCACGTCGTGGAGGTCGATGTCCTCGGGGAGCTCGGACTCCGCCGCGAGGATGTAGCGTCCCCGCAGCTCCTCCGCGTCCCCGATGCTCTCGACGCCTGAGAACGCGACGAGCTGGCCGGAGCGGCCGTCCTCGTAGCAGGACTCAACCTCGTGCCAGCGATCGCCCTTGAGCCGGGGCGGCACGATGCAGACGCGCATTCCCTCGCTCAATACGGCGGGAAGGCCGTGGACGGGAACCGTCACGACCTCCCCATATTTCCCGTGGGGCTTCTCCACACGGGCTATGCATCTATAGCTCTCTCGCATGAACCTAGCCTAGAACCTCAACCTCGACTTCGGTGCCCACGCGTTGGCCCAGGGCCCGCGCGAGCGTGCGAATCGCCTTGATCGTGCGACCCTTGCGACCGATGACGCGACCGGCGTCCGACTCGGAGCAGGTCACCTCGATCAGGGAGCCGTTATCGCCGTCGGTAACGTCCAGGGAGACGGCGTCCTCATCGTCCACGAGACCGCACACGATGTACTCGACGAGGTCGGCGACCTTGTCGGACGGCATCTCCTCGGAGTCCACGCCCGAGAGCTCGACGCTTTCGGTGGCCTCCATAGGTGCTACTCGGCGTCGGCAGCGGCCTCAGCGGCGGCCTCGGCAGCAGCAGCGGCCTTAGCGGCGGCCTTCTTGGAGATCTTGACCTTCTTCTCCTTGGCGGGCTGACCGTTGCGGACGAGCTCGATGAGGTGGGCGACGGCGTTCGTCGGCTGGGCACCCTTGGCGATCCACTCGTCGACCTTCTCGATGTTGATCTCGATGGTCTTGGGGTCGGTCAGCGGGTTGTAGCGGCCGACCTGCTCGATGTAGCGACCGTCGCGGGGCATGCGGCCATCGGCGACGACGACGCGGTAGTACGGGCGCTTCTTGGCACCGTGACGGGCCAGGCGAATCTTGACTGCCAAAGTAAAACTCCTCTGTACGAGCGGTGCACGAAGTAGAAAGGTTGGGCCGCACCGCGAGCCACAAAGCAGTTCCCTATGTTACGACTCTTGGCGATACGCGCAAGGTGCAGTTTTTGTGAACATACGAAAGAGGTGCCGTGGAGAAGGACCTGCTTCAGGGGGTTTTAAGGGCCGCTGGGTAGGATAGCCCACAAAAGAAACGCTCAGCTGCCTGAAAACAGGAGGAAAACCATGAATGTGCTCATCGTGGAGGACGAGAGGAACCTCGCGGACGCCATCGCGAAGATCCTGGAGGACGAAGGATACAACGCCGAGGCGACCTATGACGGGAAGGCGGGACTCACCTGCGCAAAGAGCGGCCTCTACGACGCGATAGTGCTCGACGTAATGCTCCCGGGCATGAGCGGCTACGACGTGGTGCACACGATGCGCAAGGAGGGCGTGGCGACGCCGGTCCTCATGCTCACTGCGCGCACCTCGACGGCCGATAAGGTCGCGGGCCTCGACTCCGGAGCCGACGACTATATGACGAAGCCCTTCGAGGCCGAGGAGCTCTTGGCCCGCCTGCGCGCCCTCACGCGCCGCCGCGGCGACGTCATGCTCGACGAGATCAAGTTCGCCGACATCGTGCTCGACCTCACGACGCATGACTTGACCTGCGGCGACAAATCCGTCCACCTTTCGGGCAAGGAGTTCGAGGTCATGAGCATCCTCATGGGGTCCAACTCCCGCGTGATCTCCAAGCAGGACCTCCTCACCCGCGTGTGGGGCGCGGATGGGGAGGCTTCCGAGAACTCGGTCGAGGCCTACGTCAGCTTCCTCAGGAAGAAGCTCGCGCATGTGGGCTCCAAGGTCCAGGTCACGACGCTGCGCATGCTCGGCTATCGCCTCGAGGTGCTCGACGCGCCCGAGAACTAAGGCCGAACCCGCCGAGAAAGGCCCAAAGTGCTCAAGAAGCTTAAACGCGAGTTCACCCTCATCACGATGGGGCTCTCGGGCCTGGTGCTCGTGCTCGCCCTCGCCATGACGTTCGCGACGAACTGGTCGACGCAGAACTCCGTGACGTCCTCGCTGTTGCAGCGCGGGCTCGAGGAAGGCCGCGCCATGAGCCCGCAGATGGGCGCCCAGGACCGTGAGGGGACCGTCGGCGCGGACAGCATGCTCACCATTACCGTGGACGTCACCACGGGCGGCGTGATGCTCAGCAAGAGCGACTCCCCCGTCGATGTGGACACCGACGCCCTCTACGACATCATCAGCCAGGCCGTCGCGGACGAACGGACGAGCGGCTTCGACTGGGGACACCACCTCGCCTGGGCGACCAAGTCGACCGCCTGGGGCATGCGCGTGGCGATCTGCGACACCTACTCGCGCGACATGGCGCTCCTGAGCCAAGCCGCGGCGAGCATCTCGATCCTGTGCGTGGCGCTGCTCACGCTCTACATCGTCTCGCGCCTTTTCGCGAACTGGGCGATCAAGCCCGTGGGCGAGACCTGGGACCAGCAGCGGCGCTTCGTCTCGGACGCCTCGCACGAGCTCAAGACGCCTTTGGCAGTCATCCTGGCGAACGTACAGATCCTCCAGAAGGACGAGGGGCTCCCCGAGGATTCCAAGCGCTGGGTGAACAGCACGGCCGACGAGGCGCAGCACATGAAGAGCCTCGTGGAGGACCTGCTCACGCTCGCGCGCGCAGACGAGGCCAAGGCCGGCTCGGTCACGGCCACGGGCCCGATGGTCGACGTCGACCTCTCCGAGGTCGTGGAGGAGACGGCCCTTGAGTTCGACGCCGTCGCCTTCGAGCGAGGATGCTCCATTGAATGCGAATCCGCACCGGGAATAGTCGTGAAGGGCGATAAAGCGCAGCTCTCCCGCGTTGCGCATACACTGCTGGACAACGCTACCAAATACGCGAAGAAGGGCACCGAGGTCAAGGTCGCGCTTTCCCGAGAGGGCAAGAAGGCCCGCTTTACCGTGAACAACCAGGGCTCCGTTATCGCGCCGGATGACCTGGCCCACCTCTTCGACCGCTTCTATCGGACCGACAAGGCGCGCAGCCGCGAGGAGACGGGCGGCTTTGGCCTCGGCCTCGCGATCGCGAAAAGCATCGTCGAGGCCCATGGGGGCAAGATCGAGGTCACGAGCACGGCGCAGGAGGGGACGACCTTCACGGTCACCATATAGCGATATCTGAGTGGTCAACCTACTCGAAAACTCGGCCCTCTAATTTACGTACACATGTGCGCAAATTAGAGGGCCGTGGCGTATACTTTGACCATGGACACGCGACACGGACATAACGACGCCTTTGAGTGGGCGGGCCCTGCGATCGGGCTGCTCGACCTCGACGCATTCTTCGCGTCGGTCGAGCAGCTGGACCATCCCGCGTGGCGGGGAAAACCCGTTATCGTGGGCGGGAGCGCCGAGAAGCGCGGCGTCGTTTCGACGGCCTCCTACGAGGCGAGGCGGTTCGGCGTCCACTCCGCCATGCCCTCTTACCAGGCCGAGCGGCTCTGCCCGCAAGCGATCTGGACGCGGGGGCGTTACGACCGCTACCGCGAGATGAGCGCCGCCGTCATGGGGTTTCTCAACGACGAGACGCCGCTCGTGGAGCAGGTCTCGATAGACGAGGCGTTCTTCGACGTGACGCCGGGCCGGTGGTCGCGCGAGAACCCGGTCGATATCTGCCGTCGGGTGCAGGAGCGCGTCTCAGCCCTGGGAATCACCTGTTCCATAGGCCTCGGCGTGAACAAGACCATCGCGAAGATCGCGTCGGAACGTGAGAAGCCGCGTGGCCTTACCTGCGTCTTTCCCGGCACCGAGGCGAAGTTCCTCGCGCCGCTGCCCGTGGGGGCCATGAGCGGCATCGGGCGGGCCACGCAATCGAGACTCGAGCAATTGGGCATCCGAACGCTCGGTCAGCTCTCGCGCGCGGACGTAACCGAGATGGAGAGGGTCTTTGGCATCATGGGACCCCGCATGGTCGTAAGGGCCCGCGGTGAGGAACGGAGCGCCGTTGCCCGCGCCGCCGCGGACGAGGACCCCAAGAGCGTCTCGAACGAACGGACCTTCGAGGAGGACCTCACCGACGAGTCCGAGATCAAGGCCGCGATCATGCATATATCCGGGATAGTGGGAAGACGCCTCAGGCGCCGCGGCCTCAAAGGGACGACCGTCACCCTCAAGGTGAAATACGACGCGTTGACGGCCCGCACGGCTCAGGAGCGGCTCTGCGCTCCGACGAACGAGGAAGAGGACTTTGGCCGCGCTGCCTGCGCCCTTCTCAGGACCTTATGGGCCCCCGGGATGCACGTAAGGCTCCTCGGAGTCGGCCTCAGCGGCTTCAACGACCAAGCCTCCTCCCCCGTCCAGCTCGGCCTCTTCTCCAGTCAAGAGAACGCGAAGAAGCAAAAGGCGGCCGCGCTCTCCTCAGCCTGCGACTCCCTCAGAGAGCGCTTTGGCGACAACGCCGTCTCATACGGCCGCGACCTCCGCTTCATCCACAAAACCAGCGACACCGCCCCCATGAACAAAGACAAGCCCTAAACCAAATAGTTGTCCCTTGCACCAATCCTTGGTGCAAGGGACAACAACCATTTTCCCATCCCCCATAAGCATCAGTCATCCCGAGAATCAGGTACCGCGGAATGAAAGGACTCCCCGCAGGTAGGTTCGCCCCGGTTCCGTACCAAACTTGCGATTCGCGCAGCGAGCGAACGAAGTGAGCGCTGAGCAAGTTTGGTACGGAACCGGGGCGAACCGGGCAATCAGAGGACGTTACTCCTCAGACCCCTCAGCCTCGAGGTTGAGGTCGATGCGCGGCGCGTCGGCCCACAGCTTCTCCAGACGATAAAAATCGCGCGTCTCTGGATCGAAGACATGCACGACGACCGAGCCGTAGTCCACGAGTACCCAGTGCGAGGCCTCGCGGCCCTCGCAGGAAGTCGGGCGCACGCCGCAGTTCTGGAAGACCTTCTCGCGGATCTCGTCTACGATGGCGTCAACCTGACGGTTGTTCGCGCCGTTGCAGATGAGGAAATAGTCGCAGACATCGGTCGTGCCGATAAGGTCGATGAGGACGAGGTCGGTCGCCTTCTTGGAATCGGCGGCGACGGCGGCCACGCGGGCGATGTCGAGGGAAGTTGCCATGTTTCTCCTAATATTCAATGGATGGAGCCATGCCGCCCAAAGCGCTGGGCAGCAAGCGAATTGTATATCTCAATGGTACCAACATGCAGGTAACGCCCGCCCTCGAGGACGTAAACGATCCCACCCACAAAAGAGTTCCAAAAAACGTCGTCGAGGGGCGCATGGCCGACGAGCGAGCGCGTCTCCTCGATGCCCGCGCTCGAGGGGCGCAGCGGCTCGATGCCGTCGGCGACGAAGATCACCTCGTCGAGGGGCGTCATTTCCTTAGCGGCGGTCGTATGGACCTCAATCGCCCGGAACACCTCGGGCGGGAGCTCGGGGTAGAGGTCGGGCAGCTCCTTGGCGGCGACGATACCGTGCAGCAGGGGCTTCACGTCTTCGTACGATGCCCCGCCAAGGTCGAGGTCGAGCTTCTTTGCGCGTGAGATGAGCTCATCGTCGGGCAGGACCTTGTCCCAGTCATGGAGAAGACCAGCCACGCGGGCGTAGAAGGGGTCGACGCCATAGAGAAGGGCAAGCCGCTCGGCCGTCTCGGCGACCGAGATGGAGTGGGCGAGGCGCTTGGGCTTGGGCGCGAGCTGGACCGCGACGTCCGCCTCGATCCGTGCGATCAGCGCGATTTGCGAGGGGGTGTAGCACGCGCGCGGCATGCGCTTATCGGCTTTATGTGCTTCGGATTTCTTGCTCATGGGCTAGGCGAAAACATCTCCTGTCTGACCAAAATGACGAGGCGTCGCGCCGTAGAGGCGGTGCTTGTGTAGGTACCCGGTCACCGAATCGGGCGTGAGGTAACGAAGACTCTGTCCCTGGGCGACGCGTTCGCGGAGGTTCGTCGAGGAAATAGCGAGAGCAGGCACCTCAAGATACGTGACGTCGAAGCCAAGCCCCGAGTCCTCGACGGCCGCCTTCGCGTGCTCGAGGTTGTAACCCGGGCGCGTCGCGGCGACGAGATGGGCGGTCTTGGCGATGTCGACGGCATCGCGCCAGAGGACGATCTCGGCGATGGCGTCGGCGCCCGTGATGAAATAGAACTCGACGTTGGAGGGATAAAGCTCGCGGAGGAGGCGCAGGGTATCGGCCGTGTACGTAACGCCGTTTCGGTCGATCTCGAACCGGGATGCCAAGAAGTGCGGGTTGTCGGCCGTGGCGAGGAGCGTCATCGCGAAGCGGTCCTCGGCCGAGGTCACGTGCCGGTCGAGCTTGAACGCAGGGCGGCCCGCAGGCATGAAGACGACGACGTCGAGGTCAAGGTCTCGATACGCCTGTTCGGCCGCCACCAGGTGGCCGTTATGGATCGGGTCGAAGGTGCCGCCCATGATGCCCAGCCGATACCGCTTGGAAGGCGTCCCCCCAAGGAGCGGAAGGTCGTACTCGGCGAGTCGCTCGTTGAGGCCGTTCATCGCACCTGACCGTCCCCGCGAATCTGGTACTTGGTCGTCGTGAGCGCAGAGGCGCCCATGGGGCCGCGCGCATGGAGCTTCTGGGTCGAGATGCCGATCTCTCCCCCGAGCCCAAAGACACCGCCGTCGGTGAATCGCGTGGACGCGTTCACGTACACGGCGGCAGCGTCGACCCCGGCGAGGAAGCGCTCGGAAGCCGCGTAGGACTCGCAGACGATGGCCTCGGAATGGCGCGTGCCATAGCGGTTGATGTGGGAAATCGCCTCGTCCACGCCCTCGACGCACTTCACGCTCATCTTGAGGTCAATGTACTCGCGGCCCCAGTCGTCCTCGGTCGCGGCGGCCATCGGAACCCCGGCCGCATCCGCGCATTCGCGGGCAAGGTGATCGCCCACGAGCTCGACACCCTTCTCGGCAAGCGCCTTGAGTACCGGGGGAAGCAGGCGAGAGGCGGCGCAACGATCAACCAGAAGGGACTCCGCCGAGTTGCAAGTCCCGGGGCGGGAGGTCTTTGCGTTCACAGTAATCGAGACGGCCTTGGCAGTATCGGCGGATTCATGCAGGTAGATATGGCAGTTGCCGGTGCCGGTCTCGATGACGGGGACCTTTGCCCCCTCGACGCACGCGCGGATAAGGCCCGCCCCGCCGCGCGGGATAAGGACGTCGATGACGCCGATGGCCTCGAGGAGCTCCGAGGTCTGGGAATGGGATGCATCGTCGTCGACGTAGACGACCGAGTCGTAGGAAAACCCGAGCTCTGCGCAGGCACGGCGGCAAGCAGCCACGATCGCGCGGCAGGACTCGCTGGCGGCAGAACCACCTTTGAGCACGCAGGCGTTGCCGGAGCGCATGCAGAGCGCAAAGGCGTCGGCGGTGACGTTCGGCCTCGCCTCGTAGATGATGGCCACCACGCCAAGGGGGACCGTGACCTTCTCGATACGCAGGCCGTCCGCCGTGGTCGAGCCGTCGACCACGCGGTTGAGCGGGTCCTCTTGGGAGGCGACCTCGTCCATCGCCGCGGCGATGGAGGCCACGCGCCCGGGCGTAAGCAGAAGACGGTCGATCAAAGGCTCTGCCATGCCCGCCTCGCGAGCGCGCTGCACATCGCGGGTATTTGCGCCGACGATCTCGCCGGCGCCTTCGCGAAGCAGCTCTGCCGCACGCCGAATCACGTTCGAACGCTGGGAGGCGCTTGCGCACGCCAGGGACGGGGCGCTCTCGCGCGCCCTTCTCGCTTTATCGATCGCCTCTCCCATACGGGTCTCCTCTCCCTAGAAAACGAGCAGCTCGTCGCGATGCACGGCGGGCACGGCCGCCTCCTCGCCGAGGAAACGGGCAATGACGTCGAGCTTGAGGCCGTGGACGCGTCTCATGTCCTCCGAGGAGTATCTCACGATGCCGCGCCCGATAAGCTCGCCGGCGGGATTCGTAACGTTCACGACCTCGCCCGAATCGAAGTCGCCCTCAACCGCTCGCACGCCGACGGGAAGAATGGAGGCGCCATGGGCGAGGACCGCCTCCGTGGCCCCCTCGTCGAGCGATATGGATCCTTTGACGACCTCGGCAAGGCCGATCCAAAGCTTTCGTCCGCGCTCGGGAGAGGCGTCCTGGGGCGGATCGAACCGCGTGCCGACGCCCTCCCCCGCCGCCACCTCAAGAAGGACCCCGGGTCGGCGCCCCTCGCAGATGACCGTGGGTATGCCGGCGGCCATCATCGCGCGCGCAGCGCGGACCTTGGAGGACATGCCGCCCGTGCCGAACGAGCTCGCGGAGTCGCCGGCCATCGAGCTCACAGCGCCGTCCACCTGCGTCACCAGCGGGATGAGCGTGGCGGAAGGGTCGGTCTGCGGGTTCGCCGTGTACAGGCCGTCGACGTCGGACATGATGACGTACAGGTCGGCCGAAACGAGGCCGCTCACGATGGCACCGAGCATGTCGTTGTCGCCGAAGGTGAACTCGGCGACCGACACGGTGTCGTTCTCGTTCACGACGGGGACGGCCCCCAGCTCCAGAAGGCGCATGAGGGTGTTGCGCGCGTTGAGGTAGCCGTCGCGGTCCACGACGTCGCGCCTGGTAAGGAGTACCTGGGCACAAGGCACGCCGCGCTCGCGCAGTACCTCAGCGTAGGCCTCGGTGAGCGCGGCCTGGCCCGCGGCGGCGCAGGCTTGGAGGCTCGCGATGTCATGGGGCTTCTCGGCGAAACCGAGGACGTCGCGGCCTGCGGCCGCCGCGCCGGAAGAGACGATGCAGACCTTCAGGCCGCGGTCGCGAAGCTCGCAGACCTGGTCACAGAGGGACCGGATGAACGGCTTGTCGAGGCTCCCCTCGGAGTCGACGAGCGTCGAGGAGCCGATCTTGAAGACGACGAGTCCACCGGGGGCCATTACTCCAGCCCCTCCTCGTCGTCCGAGAAGTGCTCGTCCTCGGAGATCTCGGCGAAGTCATCGTGGGAGCCGTCGCCCTCGTACTCGAAGGCGAACCCGAGGATGCGGATCTCGTCCCCGTCCTGGGCACCCGCGCGGCGGAGCTTGTCGTCGAGGCCGCTGCGGTTGAAGCGGTGCTGGAGGAACGCGACGGCGTCCTCGTTCTCCCAATCGGTCTGGACCACCATGCGCTCGATGGCGCCGCCGGAGACGCGCCAGACGTTGCGCTCCTCGCGGGAAATGGAGATGGCCTGGTCCCTGCGTTGGCGGTTCCTCTCCCACGTCTCGGAGAGGTCGCGCTCGGGCTCGGCCTGCTTGAGCTCCTCGCGAAGCTCCGCGACCTCGCCGGCGACCTGGGTCACGAGCTCGTCGAGGCCCTCGCCCGTCGCGGCGGAGACCGCGAAGAACTCGTGGCCGTCGGCCTCGGCCGCGGCTTTGAGGCGCTCTATCTGCTCCTCGTAGCCGGGAAGGTCGCACTTGTTCGCGATGACGATCTGGGGCCTCTCGGCAAGCGAGGAGGCGTAGGCCTGAAGCTCGGAGTTGATGGTCCGATAGTCCTCGACGACGTCGCGCTGCTCATAGCCGCCCGTAATGTCGACGACGTGAAGGATAAGGGCCGTGCGCTCGATGTGGCGCAAGAACTGGTGGCCGAGGCCCTTGCCCTCGCTCGCGCCCTCGATGAGGCCGGGGACGTCTGCGGCCACGAAGGACTTGCCGTTCGAGGCGCGCGCGACGCCGAGGTTGGGGACGAGCGTCGTGAACGGGTAGTCCGCGACCTTGGGCCGCGCGGCGCTGATGCGGGCGATGATGGAGCTCTTGCCCACGGAAGGCATGCCCACGAGTGCGGCGTCGGCCATGAGCTTCATCTCGAGCTCGATCCAGTGCTCCTGGGCAGGCTCGCCCTTCTCGGCAAAGGCGGGGGCGCGGCGAACCGAGGTGACGAAGTGGATGTTGCCGCGGCCGCCGTTGCCGCCGGGCGCCACGACGACGCTCTCCCCCGGCTGCGTCAGGTCGGCGAGCTCATAGAGGGGCTTTTGGGTCTCGGCGTCGAGCTCGCGGACGACGGTCCCCAAGGGAACGCGGAGCACGAGGTCCGCGCCGTCCGATCCGTGGCGGCGGGCACCCTTGCCGTGCGTGCCGCGCTCGGCCCTGAAGTGGTGCTTGTAGCGGTAATCGATGAGGGAGGACAACTGCGCGTCCGCCACGACTACGACGTTGCCGCCGTGGCCGCCGTCGCCGCCGTCAGGACCGCCCTTGGGCACGTAGGCCTCGCGCCTGAACGACATGCATCCGGCGCCGCCGTCTCCGCCCTTGACGTTGATATGGGAAAGGTCGGTAAAGGTGTTGTCCACGTGCTTCTCCTCGTGAGCCGGGCCGCAGGGCCTCGCGTGCTCGATAAAAGAAAGGGACCCCGGCCAGCCGAGGTCCCTTGAAACAATGCAGGATTGATTTACGCCTCGCGGACGTGAACCATGTGCTTAGCGCCCTTGGTGAACTCGACCTTGCCGGCCTTCAGGGCAAAGAGGGTGTAGTCCCTGCCGAGGCCAACGTTCTCGCCCGGGTGGATGTGGGTGCCGCGCTGACGAACCAGAATCTCGCCAGCCTTGACGTTCTGGCCGCCGAAGCGCTTGGTGCCGAGTCGCTGAGCCTGAGAATCACGGCCGTTGCGAGACGAGCCGAGGCCTTTCTTGTGTGCCATAAGAGCTACCTACCTTCTGTGGAAAACTTCGTGCTACGCGGGGATCGAAGAAATCTTGATCTTCGTCAGCTGCTGACGGTGACCGTTGTCACGGTGATAGCGCTTACGCTTCTTGAACTTGAAGACGCGGACCTTCTCGCCCTTGAACTGCTCGACGACCTCGGCCTCGACCTTCTTGTCCTGGAGAGGGGCAGAGCCAACGACAGTGGACTTGCCGTCGCTGAGGAGCAGGACGGGGAGCTCGACCTTGTCGCCAGGCTGCGCGTCAAGCTTCTCGACGTCGAGGACGTCGCCTTCGGCAACCTTATACTGCTTGCCACCAGTTGCGATGATTGCGTACATGTGGAAACCCTTCATTGCTGGCGTTAGTGCAACAGTTCCAAATATTACCCAAGCCAACCTGGCACGTCAACGGAGCAATGAGACACCTGTAGGTTCCCACCGGGGAAACGGTAGTAGAAACCGCGAGGTCGCTGAGCGTCAAGTCAACCTGTAAAAATATAGTAGCCGGACGGCTAAGGAAACCGCAGGTTAAAGCGGCTTCACAAGAAGGCCACTATTCTCGTCCTCATGGGCCTGCAAGGTACGCCGGACCTTGAGCGAGTCGTAGGCGGGGTCGACGCCCGAGAGCGCCGCGTCGAGGAGCACCTGAGGCCTCAGGGAGCCGGAATTGCTCGACCGCGTGTCGAGAAGGACACGGACGCCGCGGGCTTCTTGGCTGCAGGAGAAGGAGACGAGGGCCGAGGAGACGTCTATCGACTTGGGCTTGTCTCCGCGAAGGTAGTTCAAGGTGCCCGCAGCCTTGACCTTGTCGATGCGTTCCTCGAGCTCCTGGGCATCGATGGGGCACTCGGCCACGAGAACGTCCCAGCTCGAGCGCGTGAGCCAGCTCTCGAGCGCGGGCACCCGCCCGGCAACGTAGGCGGCCCGCACCGGCGCGAGCGCCCGAGGCGTCGAGTCGCGAAGACGGCCCAGGGCCTCATCGATCGGAACCTCCTCGGAAAGCAGCAGGTCGAAATACTCGCAATCGCTCGATGCCCCCACGGGGAGCGCCTGGGAGAACTGGATGCGCATGCGCCGGGCGAAGCCGTTGCCGATGGAAAACGGCAACCGCGCGCGCCTGATGCAGCGGTTGACCGTCTCGAGGACCTCGAGGTGGCCGAGATAGGCCAAGCGGTCGTCCTTCACATACTGGACCCTGAGGCGAGGCAGCTCCTTCTTCACGGAAAGGTCCTGCGGCTTCGCATCGCCCCACGGCTGGATCTGCGGACGGTTCTTCTGCCTGCTCATGACCTCTCCTCGATGATGACGTTGCGGACGCCGAGCGTGGGGCACACGCCACAGCCGACGCAGCTCGTACGGGTGCAGTCGGGCGTCGTGACGCCTTGGGCGGCGCGCCGCCACTCCCTCTGCAGGAAACCCTTGGAGACACCGGGCGACGTATGGTCCCAGGGAAGTCGCGCGTCGACGGGGAACTCCTCGCAGGCGATGTCCTCGAGGTCGTAACCGCAGGCCTCGGCAGCCTCGCTCCAGCGGTCGTAGGAGAACTCGCTCGTCCATGCGTCGAAGCGGCACCCGCGCCGCCAGGCCTCGAGGATGAGCCGGAATCCGTCGCGGCCCATCTTGGAGAGGGCGCCTTCCACGAGCGAGGTCGAGGAATCATGGTATGAGATGCGCACCCCGCGGTCTTTGCACGAGTGAAGAAGGAGCTGCTGACGCCGCCTGACCTCCTCTGGGGCGAGCTGGCCGGCCCACTGGAAGGCGGTGTAGCTCTTGGGGACGAAGACCGCGACCGAGATGGACACGGTGACGCCGCTCTTCACGCCGCGGCCCACGACCTCGCGGCCGATCTCGAGCACGCGCTCCGCGGCACGGACGATCCCGACGATGTCCTCGTCGGTCTCGGTCGGAAGGCCCATCATGAAATACAACTTGCAACGGCGCCAACCCTGCTCAAAGGCGTTGCGGGCGGCGCGCTCGAGGTCCTCCTCGGTAACGTTTTTGTTGATGACGTCGCGAAGGCGCTGGCTGCCGGCCTCGGGGGCGAAGGTGAGGCCGCCCTTCTTGCCGCCGCCGACCGCCGCCGCCATCTCGACGCCGAAGGAGTCGAGGCGCTGCGACGGGATCGAGACGCGGATGCCGCGGTTCGAGAGGTCGGCGTGCATGGAGTTGAGGATCTGGGCGCACTGCGAGTGGTCGGTCGTCGAGAGAGACGTGAGCGAGACCTCGTCGTGCCCGCTCGCCAAAAGGCCGCGCTCCCCAGCCTCGACGACCTGTTCGGCGGGACGCTCGCGGACCGGGCGGTACGTCATGCCCGCCTGGCAGAAACGGCAACCGCGGGCGCAGCCCCGCAGCACCTCAAGCGAGAGACGGTCTTGAACGATCCCCATGTAAGGGACGATCTTCTGTGGGATCGGGTCCGTCGCGGCGAGATCGGGAATCGCGTCCTTGACCACGACCTCCGGGGCACCGGAACCCGGCTTGGGAACGGCGTAGCCCCAACGCGTCGACGTCTCGTCCTTCACGACGTCGTACAGCGACGGCACGTAGACACCGGGCAGGCGCGAGAGGCCGAGGAGTATGTCGGCACGGGAGGCGCCCTCCTTCCTCATATCCCTGATGAGGGAGCACACACGGACGATCGATACCTCGCCGTCGCCCAGAAGGACCGCGTCGAAGACGGGTGAGATGGGCTCGCAGTTCCAGACGGAAGGGCCCCCCGCGAGGATAACGGGGTCGTCTTCGTCGCGCTCGGCGGAGGTGAGCGCGATGCCGGCGAGGTCCAAGGTCTCGAGGATGTTCGTGGCCACGAGCTCGTGGGCAAGCGTGAAGCCCACCGCGTCGAAGGAGGCCAGGGGGGCCGAGTCCTCGAGGGAGATCAGCGGGACGCCGCGTTTGCGCATCAGGGCGGAGAGGTCGGTCCAGGGCAGGTAGGCGCGCTCGCAGCTCATGCCCTCCTGGGCGTTCACGGTGTTGTAGAGGATTGAGAGGCCCAGGTTGGGCTGCCCCACCTCGTAGACGTCCGCGTAAACGAGGCACAGGTGAAAGGGGCCGTCCTGCTCCTCGCACGCGCCCCACTCGTGGTCGAGGTAGCGGGAGGGATGCTCGACATGGGCAAGCAGGGGCTCGATCAAGTGGAAGAGGTTTTCTCGCTTTGCCTTCACGTAAGGCTCCTTTTGGGGTCACGGATTAGGGGGCGACGCGCATGCGAAAGACGCGCCAGTCGGAATAGGGGCGATCAGCCGATCGCGATGTAACAGGCGGAATCGGCAGCGGGGTCACAGGCGTCGACATCGCCTGAGCATGCAGGCGAGGAAAGCCGCAGCATAAGCGGGGCGATCGGGGCAGGTCGTTCTCCGCTACCCGCGAAGCTCCGGCGAAGCTCGTCGACCAGGTCCTTGAGCGAATCTGCGCCTTCGAAGCGAGCCTGGGCAAGCCGGGCCGTGGCGACCGTGCCGAGAAATCCGACGCCGGATTTCGCCACCCAGCCGAACCCGGGAAGGACGCCCGACGCCCCGCGGGCAATCCCGCGATAAACGAGACCGGCGCCCACGACGCCCGCCATCTCGAGCGCACGAGAAACGCCCGCGCCCTCGCCGTATGCGGCGGCGATATCGAGCACGAGCTTGGCCTGGCTCACGCACATGATGGGGAAATCAGAGCCGGGGATGAGGGGAATCGCCCCCACGAGCGCGTTCTCGAGGGCCACCGGTGCGATCAGGGCAGAAACGACCGCGGGGCGGCAGCAAGGGAAGTTCGCAGCCAGCGCGACGGGGTTCCTCACGACGCCGGCGAGCCAAGCGCCCAGCTTGGCAGGCACGGCCGCGGGGTCGGAAGCGGCGACGGTATCGGGCCCGTCGTCAGGTGAGGAATCGACCGAGGACTCAACAAGAAAGGCGCAAGGGACGCCGGACTCCACGTACCAGCGCGAGAGCGCCGCAGCCCCGGGCTCGTCCGCGCCCGCACAAAGGAGGACGGCGTCTGGGGCGTCAGATGCGGCGGAAGGCGCCTCAATCCCGAGCACCTCCACGATCCCGCCCGGCCGCTCGGCCACGAGGGCGTCGCGCACGGCCTCGACCATGGGGCGCTCGAGCCCCGCACCCACATGAACGCGCAGGCGCACGGCCCCGTCCATGCGAGAGGACGACTCCTTGCCTGCGAGGAGAACATCGAGCAGGTCGCTAAAACCGACCTTGGAGCGCTTACCCTTCTTTGCAGAGGATGTGCCCGCCTGAGAGGAAGCACCGGATTTTGCACGAGCGCACATGAGGCGCCCCCTTTCGAGAGAGGCTAAGCGACCTTTTGGCGGTGACGCCAAACCGACTGGACCATCCCCACGGCCGTCAGCTGAACGACCATCGAGGACGAACCGAAGCTGATGAACGGAAGCGGGATGCCCGTGATCGGCATGATGCCTATGCACATGCCGATGTTCTCGAGGACCTGAAAGGTCCACATGGCGCAGCACCCCACGAGGACGAGCTTGGAGAAGGGGTTCTCGATCTTCAAGGCCAAAAGCAGCGTGGCAAAGATCATCCACGCGAAGAGGGCGAGCAGGACGATCGCGCCCACGAAGCCGAACTGCTCGGCGAAGAGCGCGAAGACGAAGTCGGTGTGGGCCTCTGGGAGAAAACCGCTGCCGGCCTGCGAGGCATTGCCGATGCCCTTGCCGAGGAGCCCGCCCGAGCCGACCGCGATCTTCGCCTGCCGGAGGTTGTAGCCCGAGCCCGAGGGGTCGAGCGACTCGTCGATGAAGACGAGCAGGCGCTTGAGCTGGTAGTCCTTGAGGATATGGGGCATGCCGTCGGTCAGCGAGGACCAGATGACGCCCGCGACCGCGACGACGATGAGCGCGATCGTGGGGACGACCCATTTGCTGGGCGCACCTGAGCAGATGATGATGGCCGCGCCGGCGAAGAGGACCACGAGCCCCGTGCCGAGGTCGGTCACGACGAGCAGGCCGAGGGGCAGAAGGAGGGTCCCGCAGAGCTTCGCGTAGTCGGAGAACGTCTCGATCTTGCCGTTGTACTGGGCACAGGCCCCCGCCATCAAGAAAATCGTCACGAGCTTGGCCGGTTCCGAGGGTTGGAACCTGAACCTGATCAGGGGGATCTGGACCCAGCCCTCCATGCCCTTCGCGGAATAGCTGAAGCCCGGGATGTGCGGCGCGATCATGAGAAAGCAATCGATGACGAGAAGGGCCGTCGTCATGTTCGCGAGCGCGCGGTAGTCGTAGCGCCACATGCCGAACGCACACACGCAGCCGAGAGCGATGCCCACGAGGTGGCTCGGGAAACGCGCCTCGGAGATTGTGAGGGAGGCGGACCAGATGGTGACCACGCCCACGATCACGAGAAGCGCCGCGGGGATAAGCTGCGAGAGGTAGAGGTTGGAAAGCGGGCCCGTCTTGCCGCCGACGGAGGCCTGTCCCTGCCCCTTGCCAGCGACCTTATCGGCAAGGCCGGAGAGGATCCCGCCCCCGGTACCCGGCCCCGTCATCTCTGATGCCATGCAATCCCCTCCTAATCGCTCGACTCGATGGACGCGCTCGACGTGTCCGGCTCACCGTAGATCTGACCCAAGACGTCGCGCGCGACGAGCATGGCGGTCGTGCCGCCCCAGTCGCCGCCGTCGACGTTTGCACAGACCACGTACTTAGGGTCGTCGGCGGGCGCGTAGCAGACGAACCAGCAGATGTTGCGGTTCGCCGCGGCCTGCTCGCCCGTCCCCGTCTTGCCGTGCACCTCGACCGTGAGGTTCGTCCAGTGCTCGGTCTGGCTCGTGCTCTCCTCGTAGATCATGCCCTTGAGACCGGCGTCCACGAGGTCGCGATAGGACTGGTCCTCATCGATGTTGCGGACCTCGCTCACGTTGTAGTCGATGACCGAGCCGCCGCCGAGCCCACTCTTCACGCTCTTGAGGACGTGTGGCTTGTAAACCGGGCCCTTGTTGGCGATGCTGCAATAGGCCTGGGCGATCTGCAGGTTCGTGACGAGAAGGTCGCCCTGGCCGATCGCGATGTTGCAGTAGTCGCCGGGCTGCCACTGGCGGTCGGCGTCGGGTAGGTTCGAGAAGTAATCCCACTTCCAGGCGGCGTCCGGGACGCGGCCCGAGGCCTCGCTCGGCAGGTCGATGCCCGTGGCTGAGCCCAAACCGTACTCACGAAACGTCTCCTGCATGCCCTCCTTGTTCGAGGAGTTGTAGAAGCCCTTGCCGATCTCGTAGAAGACGACGTCGCAGGAATACGTGATGCCGCCCTGGAGGTCGATGCTGCCGTGGCCTTCCTTCTTGTGGCAGTGCATGCCGTACGCCTCGCCGAAGCCCGTCCACCAACCGGAGCAGTAATAGCCCGAACCCGTGGTGGCGATGCCGTCGTCGAGCGCGGCGAAGGTGGTGAAGGGTTTGATCGTGGAAGCAGACGGGTACTGACCCGAGATGGCCCGGTTCATCAGCGGGTAGTTGGAGCCCTCGCTCGTAAGGGAGTCCCAGTCCGACGTCGCGATGCCGCCGACGAAGATGGCGGGCGAGAACGTGGGGGCGCTCGCCATGGCGAGGACCTCGCCGTTCGTGCAGTCGAGGCAGACGACCGAGCCGCCCACGGCGTCGTAGCCGCGCTTCTTCGTGTCGGCGAGCATCTCCTCGAGGGAGGTCTCCGCCGCGCGCTGGATGTCGGAATCGATGGTGAGGACGACGTCGCTGCCCGACTGGGGGTCGATCTTCGTCGAGGTGTCGAGGACCTTGCCGTTGGAGTCGACGTAGACCGTCTGCTCCCCGCGGATGCCCTGAAGGACGCTCTCGTACATCGCCTCGACACCCGCCTGGCCCACGACGTCGCCGGACTTGTACTGAACGGCGCTGTCGTCGGTGGAAGAGGCCTCGAGCTGCTCGGAGGTCACGGTACCGGTGTAGCCCACGACGTGGGCAGCGAGGGAACCCTGCGGGTAGGCGCGCGTCGAGCGCTGCTGGACGGAAACCCCCGAGAAAGCCGCCGGGTGCTCGCCAAGATAGGCGACGACGCGGCGCGAGACGTCGGTCGAGACCGTGCGCACGCTCTGGGCGCCTTCCGAGGTGTCGATGACCTTGCGGTACACGGCCTGGCGCGGCATGCCGATGAGGTTGCCGAGGAGCTGCATCTCGATCTCGTCGTCCGCCACATCGGACTCGGCGACGACCGTGAGGCTCGAGCGGTTCGTCACGATCTCGACACCGTTGCGGTCGAGGATGCGGCCGCGGGGAGCTGCGGAGGTAACGGTACGGGTACGGTTGGACTCGGCCTCCTGGACGTACTCGTCGCTCGAGATGAGCTGCATGGACCACAGGCGCGCCACGAGGGCGGCGAAGACCGCGCCGATGGCGACGCCGAACCCCGCGAGACGGCTGGAGAAGGTCGACTCGGATGAGTCGTCTGAGCCGCCGGCGGCCCTCGGAGCGCCGCCGCCGATATCAAAGGTGTAATTCGCCTCGGAGCGCCCGAACACGATAAAGAGCACGATGAGGACCACCGCGAGGACGACGCAGACGGCCACGATAACCAGAGAAGTGTCCATGCTCCTCCCCTACAGGCCCCTACGCGAGAAGTGGCCGCCGGAAAGCCCGGAGCCGCCCGCCTTCACGCGGGAGAAGTAGTACGCGAACGGGAGGAACGCGACGATCGTGAGGAACGCAGTGGGGACCGCGCGAAGGAAGAGCGCGTCCAGGAACGAGCTCGACTGGCCCACGAGCAGCATCGCGAGGCTGTAGACGACCGAGCACGCAAGGCTCGCCGCCGAGAAGGATACGACGCTCGCGGCAAAGTCGCCGGCCATACGGTTGCGCTGCTCGGAGCCCAGGATGTGCGAGGCCACGGTCAGGATGCCGGCCATGAGGCCGATGGGCCCCGTCGTGGACAGGTCGAAGAAGAGCCCCGCGCAAAAGCCCGCCACGACGCCTTGCGAGCCGCCGCGAGAAAGCGCGATGACGGCGGCGAAGACGAGCGCGAAGTTCGCCCGCCCGTTTCCGAGCGCGATATTGGGGGCCAGGGCGAGCTGAAGCACCCCGCAAATAAGGGCAACGATGAGAAGCCCCTTCGTGTCGCGGCTTTTGTCGGCGATCTGCATGGGGCCTCCTAATCTTCTTCGCTCGCGTCGTTGTTTGAAGCCTGATTGTCGGCAGAAGAATCCGATGAGTCGGTGGAACCCGAGGTCGCCGACGCGCTCCCCGACTCCTGGGCGTCGGCGGAGGCGATGTCGTCGGCGCTCGCCTGCTGACCGTCGGTCAGCGACGTGATGACAAGGACCTCCTCGAAGTTCTCGGTGCTCGCGAACGGCTCGACCGTGACCTCCAGATAAAGGGATCCCGGGGTGTTCTCGACGTTCGTGACCTTGCCGAGGGGCAGGCCCTTGGGGAACACCCCGCCTAAGCCGCTCGTGACGACGACGTCTCCCACGTTGACCGTCTGGGAAGTGGCGATGAGGTCGAGCGTCACCTGGCCGGAAGCGGAGCCGTTGAGCATGCCCTGGGCCCGCGTCGACTGGACCATGGCCGAGACGGACGAGTTCTCGTCGTTGATGAGGCGGACCGTCGAGGACGTGGCGCCGCACTCCACGACCTGGCCGATGACGCCGTTCGACGCCATGACGGGCATGCCGACCGTGAGCCCAGAGCTGCTGCCCAGGTTGATGGTGACCGTCGACGACCACGAATCGGTCGAGCCCGCGATGATGCGGGCGCCCGTGGACTGCAGGCTGTAGCTATCCTGGAGGTTCAGCAGGTCCTGGAGGCGCTTGGCGGTCTGCTCGGACTCCTCGAGCTCGGCGTTCCTCGCCTGAAGGCGCTCGTTCTCGGCCTTGAGGTCCGAGAGCGTCTCCTGGTTGGACGTGAGGTTCGTGAACACGTTGCCGAGGCCCTGGAACGGGAGCGAAACCGTGGCGCCGAGATAGCGCACGGGAGAGGTGACCACCGTAAAAGCCCCTCTCACGGCCTCAAGGGGACCGGAAGAGCCCATGCGACAGCTGGCCGTAAACAGAGCAACGGAGGCGACGCAGCAAATGATGAGCGTCTTTCCCCCGTTGTTGCGCGAATTGTTCCCCAAAGAAGGCCCGGAGGCGCTCCGGCCCAAGGAATAGCCGGGCACGCCTACTGCCCCGTGCTCTGGACGAAGCCGCCGGAGAGCGCGTTGGCCTCGAGCACCTTCGCGCAGCCGTTGACGACGTTCTCGAGGGCGGTCGGGCTCACGTTCACGGGCACCCCGGTCTCCTCGCGGAGTCGCTGGTCGAGGCCGCGCAGCAGGCCGCCACCACCCGTGAGCAGGATGCCGTAGTACATGAGGTCGGAAGCGAGGTCGGGAGGGGTCACGTCGAGGGCGTCCTTGACGGCCTTCGTGACCTCGTCGAGCGGGCGGTCGAGCGCGCGCCTGATCTCCTCGCTCTCGATGCGGACGGTCTTGGGCAGGCCGCTCATGACGTCGCGGCCGTTGACCTCGACGTCGAGCTCCTCGGCAAGCGGAGCGGCGGAGCCTACCTTAATCTTGATGTCCTCAGCGGTCCTCTCGCCGATGGAGAGGTTGTACGCGTCGCGGACGTGCTGCAGGATCGTCTGATCGAACTCGTCGCCCGCCGTGCGGATCGACTGGGAGACGACGATGCCGCCCATCGAGATGACGGCGACCTCGGTCGTGCCGCCGCCGATGTCGACGACCATGGAGCCCGTCGGGTCCTCGATAGGCAGGTCGGCGCCGATGGCGGCCGCCATCGGCTCTTCGATGAGGTAAGCCTGTCGCGCACCGGCGGTGATGGTGGCCTCGAAGACGGCGCGCTTCTCGACGGAGGTGACGCCCGAGGGGACGCACACAACGACGCGCGGACGCGGGCTCCAGGGATAGCGGCGCTCGCGGGCCTTCTCGATGAAGTAGCGGAGCATGACCTCGGTCACGTCGAAGTCGGCGATGACGCCGTCCTTGAGCGGGCGCTCGGCGATGATGGAGCCGGGGGTGCGGCCAATCATTCGCTTGGCGTCGGCGCCGACGGCGAGAACGCGGCTCTCGCTCTTGTCGATGGCGACGACGGAGGGCTCGTTGATGACGATGCCCTGGCCCCTCACCGCGACAAGCGTGTTCGCGGTGCCGAGGTCGATGGCGAGGTCGCCGCCGTACTCACCAAATATCGAATCGAAGAAAGACATTCACTTACCTTGCTCGAAGATGTCTCGCGGATGCTCTGGGGCCGAAAGGGTTAGTTAGTCTGGGACGCATAGGTGGCGTCAATGGAGGTGATCTTCCACGTGATGCCGTCGCGGACCATGTTCAGGGTGTACTGCTGCTCACCGCCGGAAGCGAGGGTCGCGACCACGTGGACCTTGGACTCGCTCATGGAACGGTCGACGCCGTCGACCTTGACGGATGCGCCGGAAGGCAGCGTGTCGGACATGGTCTGGAGCTGGTTGGAAGCCGAGCTCGCGACGTACTTGGCGATGTCCTCGTTGTTCGTCTTGGCGGCAAAGACCTGCTCGGCCACGCTCTCCTGGGTGGGCCAGCCGTAACCGCGCGTGTAGGCGAAGAACACGCCGCCGCCCACGGCGATGAGGAGCACGAGGATCACGAAGAAGACCTTGAGGCCCGTGTGCTTATGCTTGCGCTTGACCTTGCGGGCCTTCTTGTCCTGCTCAACGAGCTCCTCCTCTGTGACGGAGAAGAAGCCGGTGTCCTCGGCGGACGGGATGAGCACGCCGGAGTCGCCGGTGGGGTCGAGCGGGTCGACGGCGCCGTTGTAGCCCGCGGCGGCGAGGAACGCGTCGGTGTCGGAGGAGGCGTTCTGCTGCTTTGCCGTGGTGACGGCGAGCGCCTTGCGGGCCGCGTCATAGGAGGCCTGGGCCTCGGGCGGGAGTATAAAGGAGCCGTCGCCCGTGGCGTGCGCGAAGGCGTCGACGGCCTCGGGCATGCGGTTCGCCGAGACATAGGCGAGGCCGAGGTCGCAGTAGACCTGCGCCTGGCTCTCGAGCGGCGTCGTGAAGTCGAGCGCGGTGCGGTAGGCCTCGACCGCGTCGACGGGGCGGCCGAGCCTCATGAAGCAGCTGCCGAGGTCGGAGAGGGCAGCTGCGGGAGCGGGGTTGTTCTCGTCGATCGCGGCGCTGCGGTAGGCGATGCCGGCGTTGCGGACGTCGCCCGCGGCCTCGTATGCCTTGCCGAGCGCGAGGTAGGCCTTGTACGGCGTGGGGTAGGCGGAGTCCTGGACAGCGCTCGTGAGCGCGGCGACGGCCTCGGGGGCGCGCCCTGCGGCCAGAAGGGCGCGGCCGCGGTTGCAGGAAAGCGCGCCTACCTTGCCGTAGGCGGTGTCGGCAAGGGCGCTCGCATAGGCATCGGCCGCAAGGTCGTAGCGACCGAGCTTCATGTAAGCGTTGCCCAGAAGGTGGTCGGACTCGCCGTTGACCTCGCCCGCGGCCTTAGCCTGGGAAAGCATGTTCACGGCACCCATCCAGTCGCCCGACTGATAGGCCGCCTTGCCAGCGTCAAATGCCTGTTGGTTCAAGATGATCCTCCAATAAGAACAATCACAAGACGGGCGCGCCCGCTACGCGGAGACGTGCTCGATCCTGATCGAGTTGATGACGTCGCCGGAGCGGAGCTCGGAGATGACGTCCATGCCCTCGATGGTCTGGCCAAACACGGTATACCCGGAATCGAGGGAGTGCTGCGGGCCAAGACAGAAATAGAACTGGGAACCGGCGGAGTTCGGGTCCATGGAGCGTGCCATGGCGAGGGCGCCGTCGACGTGGGAGTTGCGCGGGTTCGTGCTGAACTCCTCTCGGATGCGGTAGCCGGGGCCACCGGTGCCGGGCTGGCCCTCGGGGCCGCGCGCTCCGGCTGCGACCTGCTCGGGGCTCATCTCGCGGGTATTGGGACAGCCGCCCTGGATGACGAAGCCGGGGACGTAGCGGTGGAACTTAAGGTCGTCGTAGAAGCCGGAGCCGGCGAGCTCGCAGAAGTTCGCGACGTGGATCGGGGCGCCGTCGCCGTCGAGGCGAACGCGAATGGCGCCCTTGGAGGTGTCGAACACGGCGACCTCGTCGCCGGCAACCTGGTACTCAGGGGTGTAAAGCGGATCCGCAAAGAAACCCATGGCCACTCCTTACTCGATAAACAGGGGTCGAATACCCACGCTTCAACTATTCGATGATAGCAGCAAGCCAACCATTTCACACAATCGGTAGAGCCCAAACGGGACGCTGTGCGCTTGTGGGAAGCCGCGTCCTCAGCGCTCGGCCTTTTGCGGGGCCCAGGAATCGTAGTTCTGGTCGAACAGGCTCTTGTAGGAGCTCGACTGGCTCCCCGGCAGGATCTGGTCCTTCTCGGCCTGTGGGTCCTGAGCCTCGGCAGATGCCTTCCAGCAGGCGGTGATCGCGTCGCAGCGATTGCGCAGCCAGTTGCCGAGGCTCTTCAGGTTCGAGATGTCGTCGGCATAGAGCCCGTCGCCGTCGGAACACTGCTCGAGGTCGGATATGAGGTTCGAGACGCGGATGGAGACGTTCTGGGCATCGACGTAGGCCTGCGAGCGCTCGTCCGCAGAACCGGTGAGACCCGTGGTCGAAAGCTTGGACTCGCAGTCGTCGACGGCGTCGGCGAGCTCCTTGAGCTCGCCGTAGTCTCTGCTCAGGTTGTCGAAGGCCGGGTCATCGGACTCGTCGCCCGAAGAGCCGTCGTCCTGCGAGCGGTCCTGGGCCGAGAGCGAGTCGAGGGAGCCGGGCGAGCCGGCGTTGGACGTGTCGTAGGGCGTCGTCGCGCGGGTGTCGTTCACGGTGGGGTTCCAGGGATGCGTGATCGCGAGGGCGGTGCCGCCCACGATGAGGATCGCCGCGCCCGCGGCGACGACGAACTGCTTCATGCGGGGCAGCAGGTCGTTCACGGAGGAGGCCGTCACGGCATCGGGGCCCGTCGGCGGGATCGCGCTCTCGAACCCGGGCTGCTCCCCTGCCTCGGAGTCCACCTCGGGTTCTTTATGCTCTTCCTGCTTCTTGGCCTGGGCGGCGCCGGGAATCGGAGAGCCGCACTTGGGGCAAGCGGTGTCGCCGCTCCTCACGAGGGCGCCGCAGACACGGCACCACGTGAGCTCGTTCAGGTTGATGCGCTGGGTGGCGTAGAGCGGCTCCCCGCAATACGGGCACTCAAAGGAGCCGTTGGGTACTTCTCTGGAGCAGTTGGGGCAAATCAAGTCGAAGGCCCTCCACAGGACTCGGCAAAGCGAACAGTTCAGCAGAATAGATTACGGCAAGGTCGGGCATGCGGCATCGCGGGCAGAAAGGCAAACACGAGGAATGCACGGTACTGAAGCCATGGATTCGCAGCGCATAAGTACACCGGCGCACGAAATTCCCTACCTACGCTTGGCCTCGGTCTTCTCCTCGCGGGCCTCGATGCGGGCGACGACCTTGAGGAACAGGTCGTTCTGCTCGTAGCTGCGATCGAAAGCGTTCGACATGCGCTCAAAGAGCTTCACCGCGAGAACCGAGAAGATCGCGGTCGCGACGGCCACCTCGACCGAGAGCCGGCAGATATGGAAGAAGTCTCGTCCGAGCGTCGAGGCGAGCACGACGAGGCCGACCATGCAGACGAGAAGCGCCTTGCGCAGGGTCGTGAGCGGCACCGAGATACGGTAGATGAGCGCAAGGCCGACCACGATCGTGATGAACATGCACACCGTTGAGATCTCTGAGAAGTCGTGCCCGAGGACCCGCCCAAGCAAAAGCTCGATAAAGAGGAACAGGACGATGGAGGCCGAGGCAGGCAGCGACCGCGAGAGGACGTTCGCGAGGAAGTTGCCCCTCACCCGCTCGTGGTTGGGCTCGAGGGCGAGCACGAACGACGGGATGCCGATAACGGAGGTCGAGATGAGCGACATCTGAATCGGGATGAACGGGTACGGGGGGATCGCGATGCAGATAAGCGCGAGCACCGCCGCGAAGACGGTCTTCACCAAGAAAAGCGAGGCCGAGCGCTGGAGGTTGTTGATTGAGCGGCGCCCCTCGGCCACGACCTCGGGCATGTGGGCGAAATCGTTGTCAGCGAGGACGATCTCGGACACGTTGCGGGCCGCGGCGGAGCCGGAAGCCATGGAGACCGAGCAGTCGGCCTCGCGAAGCGCGAGCACGTCGTTCACGCCGTCTCCCGTCATGGCCACGGTACGGCCGCGACGGTGCAGGGCGTCCACGAGGTCGCGCTTCTGCTGCGGCGTCACGCGGCCGAAGACGCGGGCCCACTCGACGGCCTCATCGAGCTTCTCGGGGGTATCGAGCTCCGAGGCGTCGACGTAGCGGTCGGCGTCCGGGACGCCGGCGATCTGGGCGATGGCCGAGACGGTCCTCGGGTCGTCGCCGGAAATGACGCGCAGCTCAACGCCTTGGTCCAGGAAGTAGGCCATCGTCTGCGGGGCAGACTCGCGGATTTTGTCGCGGATACCCACGACGCCCAAGAGCCTCACGTCGCCCTCGATGCGGTTCTCGGCGTCGAACCCGTCGCACTCGCAGACGACGAGACGTCGCTCGATGTCCTCGAAACCCGCCTGGAAACACAGGTCGTTCGCATCGGCGACGGCATCGCCCTCGAGAACGAACTGGGCGGCTCCCATCACGAAGGCGCGGCCGCCGGCGTCGACACAGCCCGAATACTTGCGTGCTGAGCTGAAGGGCACGGCGCGGGCGACCTCTTCATCGGGATAGATGCCCTTCTCCTGCGCGTAGCGCATGAGCGCGCAGGCGGTCTCGTTCGCGTCGGACCCGTTGCCCCGCGAGATGAGCGAGAAGGCCTCAACGACGTCGCGCGACGTCGTCTCCCCTGCCCCCTGCACATGGGCGACCTCCATCTCCCCGGACGTGATGGTGCCCGTCTTGTCGAGGCAGAGGGTGTCCACGCGCGCGAGGGTCTCGACGCAGTAGGCCTGCTGCACGAGGACGCCGCGCCGACCCAACCGCGTCGTCGCGATCGCCAGGACCGAGCTGGTGAGGAGCACGAGGCCCTGAGGAATCATGCCGAGGACGGCGCTCGTGGAGGACAGGATCGCGTCGTTGATCGAGGTGCCCTCGAGGAAAACGGTGCGCAGGAAGAGCCCAAGGCCCAGGGGGACGAGCAGGAAGGTGCCCCAGCGGATGATCGCCTTGAGCGTCATGAGGATCTCGGACTTCACGGGCTTGACGTACTTGGCCTCGGCATTGATCTTTGCGGCGTAGCCGTCCTTGCCGACCTTGGTCACGCGGGCGACGACGCTGCCGCTCTCGATGAAGCTGCCCGAGAGAAGCGCGTCGCCGGGGACCTTGGCCACGGGGATCGACTCGCCCGTCAGGAGCGACTCGTCGGCGTAGACGTTACCCGAGACGTCGACGCAGTCGGCGGGGACCTGGTCGCCGTGCGAGAGCCTCATGAGGTCGTCGATCACGAGCTCGGAGGGGGGCAGGGCCTTCTCGCCGCCGTCGCGCAGGACCGTGACCTCCTTCTGGGTCATGATCGCGAGCTTGTCGACCATGCGCTTGGCGCGGATCTCCTGGAAGACCCCGATGAAGAGGTTCGCGAAGACGATCGTGAGGAACAGCAGGTTGCGGTACTGGCCCGTCATGAAGATGAGGATGGCCATGCAGAGGTTAACCCCGTTGAAGAGGGTGAACGCATGGGACGCGAAGATCTGCGCGACGGACTTTGTCTTGACGTCGGTGTCGCGGTTGACACGTCCCTCGGCGACCCGTTGAGCGACTTCTTCGGAGGTCAGGCCCTGCAACCCGCGGTTATCGTCGGACATTCGACTCCTTCGTGGCAAAAAGGGCCAGAGAGTCGATTCCCTGGCCCTGGAACCTCATAAGGCAATGTGACACTTTATCGATTCTACCCTAGACGGGACCTTGCTAACTTAAGCCAACCTTACAGTCTCCAAAGGTCGATCGAGGGCAGCCCGCCGTCGTCTCCCTGGAGCCGCTCGGCCCAGGACGCGAGCGTCGCCTCGTCCGCATACCAAACGGTATGCGACGTGCCCGAGTCGACGTAGGAAAAGCTCAAGGCGCCGCTCGCCCCGTCGCGCGAAGGCTCGGTGCCGTTTCCGGCCGCAAGAAGCTCGGCCGTCGCACGCGTCAGCGACTTCGCCGTCGCGGGTCCCGACCAATCGTAGCCCCCGTTCGCCAAGGCGAAACGAAGGCCAGGCACGGACGCGAACTTCTGCTTGAGCCCGTCGAGGAACTCAAAGTCCGCCTTGGGTCCCGGCTCAGTCCCCGAGCCGCGCAGGTTGTAGCACATGACGGAGTGCTCGGCCCCTCCGGGAAACGTCAAACGGTCCACCGGGGTGCTCGGTTCCAAGACGACGCGAAGCGCCAGGCCTTCTTGGCCGCAACGCTCCAGAAGCGCCCGCTCGAAGGTCAGGAAGCGGTCCCAGAGATCGAAATCGGAGCGGATCTTCTCGTAGTCGACCTCGATGCCGTCGAAGCCGTTCGTCGTGGCGAGCCCCACGATCTCGTCCACGTGGGCCGCAAGGGACGCGTCGTCGCCGAGGACGTCCCACAGGACGCCCGTGTCCTTCTCGGTGGAGGAGCCCGAAGACTCGACGTCGTTCACAAAGGAAAGGTAGACGCGCTTCTGGGCCGTGCGGTCATCGTTCCTGGCCTTGCGAAGAAAAGCGAGCGCGGCATCGGGGACCTGGACCTGGCCGTCGACCCAGGACGCGGCGAAGGCGGAGAGCTCGTCGATTGAATCCGGGCAGGACCTGATGGTATCGATGTCGTCGGCGCAGTCCCAGTACGCGCTCCACGCAAGGAGGCTCGCAGAGGAGCCCGAAAGCGCCTCGAGCTCGGACCGGGAGAGCGCGGAGGCGTCGACCTGAGGAGCGGAATCCTCGTCGGACTTGCCGTGGTTCCCGCACGCGCCGAGGGCAAGCGCGCTCGCGGCAAGCGGAACGGCGGACAGGAATTGCCTGCGGGTGAGCCTCATCTACTGCCTTTCATGCGAAATCGAGAAAACGGCTAAAGGTTCGTGATGAACCAGTTGAGCGTGGTGTTGAACGCCCCGCCCACGACGTCTGCGGCGGCGGCGAGCCCATGGAGGCGGTTGTCGAAGAGCGTGCGCGAGCCCGAGGTCACCGTGAGGTCCTTGAACACGCCGTCGTAGACGTCGTCGGCGACGTTTCTCTGGCTGTAGCCCCAGCCGCCCCAGCTCGCGCCGAGGACCACGCCGCCTTCAGCCGTCACGTCGACGGGAACGGCACCGGTCACGTCGACGCCGTTCACGCAGACGCGCAGCTCGGAGCCGGAAAGGGCGACCTCGAGCCTCGTGCTCCCCTGGGCGTTTATCTGGATGTCGGGAACGTACTCCTCGGCGCCGTCCGCCACGCTGGTCGCCGCCTGGGACTTGACGTCGGAGGACTCGGAGTAGAAGAGCGCGGAATCCGCGGCGTTGCCGGCGAAGCGCCCGCGCATTGCGAGCTCGGCGGCAAGCGTGTCGCGCTTGTCCTCCTCGACCGAGGTGCGCTCCGATACGGACACGAGGTCGTGCAGGTCAAGCTCATGGAGGTCGGACTTCTGGCCGTCTTGGCACTCCGACACCACGAGGTGGTTGTTCTGGAGCGAGACGCTCACGTACTCGGAAAGGTCGTCGTCGGCGCGCAGGTAGACCGTCTGGCTACCGACCACGTTGCCTTCCAAGTCGACGGAGACGTCGACGTCGGCGGCGGAGGCGTCCTTCAGGCGCACGGTACCCTCGCCCTGCGGAACGCTCGTGACCACAAGGCTGTTCTTCTTGTACTCGACCGCCCCCGATCCCACGTCCCACGCGCCGGACTGCGCGGACTTTGAGGAGTCGTCGCCCTCATAGAACGAGATCTCGTCCTTCTGGTCGTCCGGGAGGTCGTCCTTGATGCGCATGAGCAGGTGGTTCGTGTTCCAGCTGGCCTGCGGCTGGATCCTCGTGAGATCGTAGACGGAGGAATCGCGCGTGTTCAGGCTATAACCGTCGCGGTTGAAGTTCAGCGCAAAGTAATCCTTGATGTTACGCGCGTTCACGGCGCTCACGGACTCCGTGTTGCCGAAGCGCCCCGTGTTCGAGTGCATGATGCAGTAGAGATCGGGCAGATAACCGAGCTCATCGGTGTAGACGCTCTCCATCATCTTGTAGTCGCTCGAGACGCGCTCGTCCATCTGCTCGTCGGACTCGACGGGAATCCGGTCCTCGTCGCGCAGGTAGTCCATGATGTAATGGTTGTAGTCTCGCCCAAGGCAGCTCGAGACGCTCACGAACTCGTCGCTCGTCATCTGGTCGAGATAGCGGCCGTAGCGGTCATAGGCGTTGATATAGGACAGGCGGTAGCCGTTCGTGCCGAGCTCCCAGAACCCGGAGTCCTTGAGCTCCTTCAGGTCCTTTGCCGAGAGGAACTTGGGGTCGCCCTCGGCGAACTTGTCCGCATAGCTCAGGATGGTCGCCTTGTAGTCGTACTTCTCGAGGATCTTCTGGGCAAAGAGGGCGGTGTCGCGGCGTCCGTCCTCGAACATGAGGAACAGCGCGTGGTCGGGAAGGGCCTTGCCGTGGGCGTAGTAGTCCTTGATGTCCTGCTGCGTGACCGTGACATAGCCCAGGTCGTGGAGGACCTTGAGGTGCTCGTCGAGCTGGGCGGTCGAGATGAGGGTGTCGGTCCCCTGCCGGTCGACGCCGAAGTACGAGACGACGATGAAGCCCTTGTCCTCGCCGCTCACCACGGCGGGATCGGAGTCGTCGTACGGGACGTAAACGCTGTTCACCGTCAACGCACGCCAAGCCGCGAACGCTATGACGAGGAGCACGAGGAGCTCGCACACGGAGCGGAAGAGCTTGACCTTGTCTTTGCGGGTCTCGATGGTATACACGGCTACTCCTCGCCTCCCTCGGAAGACTCGCGCTTGGCGGCTCGGGCCTTCTTCTTGGCCTGTGCCTTGACGTCCGAGGGCGTCATACGCGTGCCCCAGGTCGACTTCCAGAACGTGAGCCAGGCGACCGGCATCTGCCACAGGAGGACGAGCTCGTAGTAGATGCAGAAGAGGAAGCCGAAGTACCATGTGGAGCTCTTGCGGAAGAAGAGCTGCGCGAAGCTCATCATGAGCGACATGAGGAGCAGCCCCACCAAGAAGGTCGTGGGGAAGATGTGCTGCGTGAAGGGCACGTAAAAGAGGTTGTAGACCACGACGACGGGGGCCAGGATCGGAACGAGCAGGCCGATGTAGAAGTTGACCGCCGCGAAAGGCTCCTTGCGCCACATGAAGACCCCGGCCATGAGGGACTCTCGCAGCCACGAGCGCTTCCAGCGCATCTGCTGCTTGAGGAAGACGCGCTGCTTGTTGGGCACGATGGTGGAGCAGACGGCCGTGTCCTGATAGAAGGTGCGGTGATGGCGCAGGACGAAGTTCGTCATGGCGCGGTCGTCGCCGAACGTCGCCTTGTGGCCCAGGAAGCGCTGGTTCAGCCAGTCCTGCTCGTGTTCCTGAACGATGGACTTGCGATAACAGGAGATGGGACCGGAAAGGCAGGTCACGGCGTCGAAGAGGGCCTCGGAGGCCTTCATGACGCGGAAGGCGATGTAGTAGCGCACAGCCTGCATCTTGGTCAAAGAGTTGGTGTAAGTGTTCGCGACGTCGCAGCGCCCCGCCACACCGCCCATCTTGGGGTCGCGGAAGGGTTGGACGAGATTCAGGACGGCATAGGGGTCGAGGAAGCTGTCCGAGTCGACGAAGACGACGAACTCCCCCTTCGCCACGTCGACGCCGCGGCAGAGCGCGGCGCGCTTGCCGGCGTTCTTCTCCTGGACGATGAGGTGCAGCCGCTCGCGGATCCGCATGCGCTCATCCTCGGAGGCGGCGAGCTTGTCGATGGTCTTTCGCACGACCTCGGCGGAGCGGTCGGTCGAGCAGTCGTCCACGACGATGACCTCGAGCTTGTCCACGGGGTAGCACTGGTTCATGCAGCTCGTGATCGTGCGCGATATCCACGTCTCCTCGTTGAAGCACGGGATGACGACGGTCACGCTCGGCTTGAAGTCGGGGTCGATGGGCACCGGCTTGTACAGGGCGCCGAAGGCGTAGCGCGTCAAGAGGAACAGCGCGGCGATGATGCTATAGCTGTAAAGAAGCGCGTTGTACTTGAAGTAGATGATGCTCTCGCTGCGCATGAGCATGACCGTCGCGGCGATGAAGAAGAGCAGGATTATGGAACACAGGTACAGGTAGCGGTCCTTGTGCCGGTGCATATAGGTGCCGAGGCTCTCGGCGAACTCGAGCCCCAGGCAGGTGTCGCCCGCGACCTCGCAGACCCTCGCCACGCTCGCCCGGGTCCTCACGCGCATCTCGTGGCCCTCCGGCATGGAGCCCGCAGGGATGCGGAACTTGAGCTCGAGGTGCCCGCCCGCGGAGACCGCGGCGGCCTCGTCCGACGCGACCTTCACGAGGATGCCCGTCTCGGAGATGTCGCGCGCCTCGCCCTTCAAAGTCCTCGAGCGCCCCGCCTCGTCGCGGAACTCGATGTTCACCGGGAACTTGGAGCGGTACCGGACGCCGCTCTTGCGCTTCTCCATAACGGCGTCGAGATCGCTCACGTCGTCCACGATCGCGCCGCGGCGATCGAGCGCGGAACGCTGGCCGGTGGGGTCGGGCACGTCGGGCAGCACGCGGCGGTCTTCTTTCTGGGCAAGAAGGACGTCGCCGTCGAACGTCTCGAGCTCGACCCCCTCGCGCTCGGGGTCCTTTCGCTTGAAGAGCCTCATCGCGTCCCTCCCTGCTTGCCCAAATAGTCGTCGACGCGCGCGAACGTGTAGCCCTGCGCCTGCCAGATGGGGATCATCGTGTCGAGCGCCTGCGCCGTATACTTGGCGTTTTCCTGCATGTGCATGACGAGTACGGTGCCGTTCTCCACCGTGACGTACTCGTTTTGCCCGACGCTGCGTTTGGTCAGGCGCTCGATCATGTCGTCGTAGCTCGAGGCCTCGTAGTCGCCCGTCGAGTAGTTGCCCGAGATGGAGTACTCGTACCCCACGTCAAACACCTGCTCGAGGCCGATCTTGCTCACCGCGAGCGTGGGCGGGCGGAACATGCGCGAGAGCGCCGCGCGCCCGTCCACGAAGACGTTGCCCGTGTACTTGTAGAGCTTGTTGTAGGACGTCACGAGGTCCTGGCGGGTCTTCGCGGCCTCCTCGTCCGTGAGCGAGTACGTCTTGTTCTCGTTCGTGGGGTCCTCGTCGGCCAGGGGGATGTGCCCATCCGTGTGGTCGGCGATCTGATGGCCCTGCTCGGCGATGGTCCTCAGCAGGTTGGGATTGGCGTCGACGTACTCGGTCTTCACGAAGAACGTGCCCTTGACCCCATGCTTTTGCAGGACATAGAGGAGCTCGTTGATGGACTGCTCGGTTCCCCAGTCGTCGAAGGTCAGGAAGAGGACCTTGTCGGAGGTGAAGGTGCCCACCTTGTCGAGCTGCGAGATCTCCTCGTCGGAGAAGCCGGGCAGCTTGTCCGAGACGTTGACCGTGACGTTGCCGTAGTAGCCCTCGCAGATGCGCTGGAAGCGCTCGGCGTCGGACGGCATCGACGTGAGGACGTTCTTGTCGAGGGCGATGTCGGTCTGCTCGCCGTCGCAGAACTCGTATCGAGGGGCAGCGAGGACCTCGGAGGCCGTCGTGACCTTGAACCTGCTCGCGTCCTCGATCTGCCCGTCGTGGTTCGTGAACGCGAGCGAATCGATGTGCTGGGCGATGAAGCCGTCCAGGAGGCTCCCCAGGATCGTCTGGCCCTTGGCGGCATCGGCGTCGTTCGCGTAGAACGACATGTTGAAACAGACGAAGCTCCCGCGCATCACGCGGAGCTTGGAGACCTCGTCGAGCGCGGTCTGAACGCCGCCGAGGTCGATGTCCTTGTCCTCGTCGCGCACGATGCGGAACGTGTTCTTCACGAGCTCGCAGCCGCTCGCGGAGACGGCCTCCTCCATCGCGTCGTTCACGTCGCCGGAGGTGAAGACGACGTCCGAGTCCACGCCGTAGCGCCACGCCGCGTACTTCTTCCAGCTGTTCACGTAGGTCGCGACCGAGCCGAAGCCCAAGGGGTAGTCGCTCGACTCGCGGTAATAGATGCCGATCTCGTCGCCGTGCGCGAGCACGTACTCGATGGCCCGCTGGCAGCTCATGAGCTCATCGAGCGAGACGAAGAAGGTCCCCTTATCGCCATGCGCGGCGAGGCGGTCCACGACGTCCTCGACGACAGCTTCGCGCCCCATACCATAGAAGGCGAAGGAGCAGGACCGCTCGGTCGTATGAACGAGGTTCGTGGCCTCGGCGAGCTTGTGGTCGTTCGCCTGCCTCATGGTCGTGAGCGCGTTCGCGGTCAAGCTCGGGATCGTCCCCGAGTCCTTGATCGCGCCGGCAATGGAGACCACGTCAAGACCCGTGCCCTCGAGCTCCTTCACGAGCTTGGAGACGGACGCGACCTCGAGACCGTCGAGCAGGCGGAACGAGCCGGCCGCGAGGTCGGCCGAATCCTCGGGGTCCACCAACTTGAGGTTGAGCTGCTTGGCCGCCGCCCGAACGGAAGCGAGCTCCCCGTCCGGGAAATCACCGTCGAGAAGCACGGCCTTCGTCGCTCCGGGCAGGGCCTGGAGCGCCATGACGTCCTTGTACAGAACATCGAAGACCTGCCCCGCAGTGCGGCCCGCCAAGTCGGAGGGAGCGAGGCGCAGGCCGAAGTCCGCCCCGGCGTCGGAGAGCGAGGACAGGTCGTCGTCGCGCCCCTCGGCCTCGCCCGGCGCCAAGAAGTACGTCGCGCCCCAGGACTTCTCCTGCAGGTACTTGACGGCGGGCGCCACGTCGTTGTGCGCGGGAAGCCCCTTGCAGCCGATGCCGACCTCGTTTTTGCTGGTGAGGCAGTAGTGGTATACCGGCGAGAGCTCCGCCGTGCCCGAGCACGCCTCGGCCTTGAGCTCGGCATAGCCGTCCTGGGACTTGAGCTCACCGAGAAGCGCGGTCTTCTTGCCGGAGGACTTGAAGGAGTCCGCGAGCCACTCCGCCTGTTTCACGGCGTCGGGCAGCTCCTCGGTCTCCTCGGCATCCTGGGTGTCGTCGAGGCCGGGCTGTTTGTCGATGGCGGGCGCCTCGGCGGACACGGCGTCCTCGTCGGAAGCTTCGGCGGCGGGGCCGCGCAGGTCGTACACCGTGACGCTCTGGCCCGCGAGCGACGCGACGTAGGCGTCGGCGTCGCCGGACGCGGTAAAGGACCCATCGTCGAGGACGTGCGCGTCGCTCGCTTGGACAAGGGCCTCGTAGCCGCTCGCGGAGGCCGCCCTCAAAACGTCGCCCGTGAGGCGCGTGCCGGAGCAGTACATGAGCGATACCGGCTTGTTCGCGGCGCCAGAGAGCGACTCACGGGAGCGAAGCATCGTCTTGACGACGTCCCTCGTCGCGAGGGTGTGGAGGTTGTCCTCGCCCGAGGCCCCGTTGCTCACGACGCCAAAGCCCGCATCGATGATCGCCTCGAGGGTCTGGGCGTTTTCGAGCGCATCGGAGGCGGAAAGGGCGAACGTCGCCTTGATACCAGAATCCTTGAGATACGAGACGAGCCCCGCGTCGGCCTTGGAGTCGCCGGTAAGCCCGACGAAGACGACCGCGGAGAGGTCGCCCTCCGGGTCGTCGCCCACGATCTTCGCAGGCTTGGCCTCTGCCGCGGCGTTCGTGGCGGAGTCGACGGCGTTCTCCCCCGTCTCGATGCGCCCGTCGACGTAGCCCACGGCCCCATCGGAGCGCACCCTTCCCCGGTAGTACACGGCCCAAATGCCGGCGCCGGAGGCAGCGAGTGCGGCCGTGACGCCGAGCGCGACGAGGCTCCGGGTCCGTTTCTTCCTCTTTGTTGCAGCCCCCTCGGAATCGAGGGTGCCCTCGGTCTTCTCTACATCCGCCACCAGACGACCCCCATGTCCTCGAGCACGTCGACGGGCCACTGGCCCTTCACGTCGATGACCACCTTGCGCGAGAGGTCCCCGCCGCCCAGGAGCGAGCGAAGTCCCTCGGCACCCAGCTCGGAGAACTCGCGGTGGCTCACGGCGTGGATAACGCAGTCGGCGCCCTTAGCCTCGTCAAGCGAGCGCAGGGAGATTCCGAGCTCGCGGGAGACCGTCTTGGGGTCCGCCCACGGGTCCACGACCAGGGGCTCGATGCCGTACTCACCCAAGCGGCGCACGATGTCGACGACCTTGGTGTTGCGGAAGTCGGGACAGTTCTCCTTGAAGGTGATGCCCAGGATGACGACGCGTGACTCGGCAGGAGAGAGCTTGGCCTGGCACATCTTCTTCACGGCCATCTCCGCGACGAAGTTGCCCATGAAGTCGTTCACGCGCCTCCCCGCCGAGACGACCTGGCTCGTGTAGCCGAGCCGCTCCGCCTCATAGACGAAGTAGCACGGGTCAACGCCGATGCAGTGCCCGCCCACGAGGCCCGGCCTGAACCCAAGCGCGTTCCACTTGGTGTTCATGCCGTCGACGACCTCGTTCGTGTCGATCCCCATACGCTCGAAGACCATGGACATCTCGTTCATGAAGGCGATGTTTATGTCGCGTTGGCTGTTCTCGACGAGCTTGACCGCCTCGGCGCACTTGATGCTGGAAACCGGGTAGGTACCCGCGTCGATGACCTGGTCGTAGACGAGGCGCACCTGCTCGAGGGTCTCCGCGTCCATGCCGCTCACGACCTTGCGGATGTTGCGCAGGGTGTGGACGCGGTCGCCGGGGTTGATGCGCTCCGGCGAATAGGCGACCTTGAACTCGCGCCCACAGGTAAGCCCGGACTCCTGCTCGAGGATGGGCAGGCACACGTCCTCGGTCACGCCGGGGTACACCGTGCTCTCGTAGACCACGATCGCGCCGGGCCTGAGGTTTCGCCCCACGGTGCGGCTCGCCGAGACGACCGGCGCGAGGTCGGGCGTCTTGTCGCCGTTGATAGGGGTCGGCACGGCCACGACGACGAAAGAGGCCTCGCGGATGCGAGTCTCGTCGGAGGTGAACTCGACCGTTGAACTCGCAATGGCCTCGTCGCCGACCTCGAGCGTGGCATCGTGGCCGGAGCGGTAGGCCTCGACCTTTCGCCCATCGATGTCGAACCCGATGACGCCGAACTTCTCGGCAAAAGCCACGGCGAGGGGCATGCCCACGTAGCCGAGTCCGACGACGCAGATTTTGTCCAAGCCGTCCTTGAGCTGCGAAAAGGTGCTCATGGCCACCCGCTTTCATCCGGAAGGGCACTGAATTAACGTTTTGATTTTAGTACCCCGAGGGATAAATAGAGAAGTTGCCCGCGAGCCAACCGGCATGAAGCGGCATAAAAAGCCCCGCCGCACAAAGCGACGGGGCACATAATCCATGGTGCGCCCAGGGGGGTTCGAACCCACGACCTTTCGCTCCGGAGGCGAACGCTCTAATCCACTGAGCTATGGGCGCATTGCTTAGCGATTATAGCGCAATTCTTCGCAGAGGGTCGAGCGCGCCGGCAAACCGTGCAACCCGTACGCCCCCAGACCGCCAAAGACCCGCTTTAACGGGTCCGGCTCTACGACATTTGTGTTACCGAGGAAAACGGCAACGGCGCCCTGTGCTAGCATTTCAAAGCTTATTTAGATTGTCAGCCTGTGCCTGCAGGCCGAGAAACCAGGGAGCAGGACCTCATGATCGCCGTAGTAAAGGACAGCGCAACGCCCGAGCAGCTCGACCACTTCGTCAAGTGGATCGAGGACCGGGGCTTCAAGACGAACGTATCCCGCGGGTCGGACACCACGATCGTGGGCATCATCGGCGACACGACCCAGATCGACCCGTTCCTCTTGGAGAGCATGGGCATCATCGAGCGAGTCGAGCGCGTGACCGAGCCCTTCAAGAAGGCGAACCGCAAGTTCCACCCCGCGGACACCGTGGTCGACTGCGGCTACGGCGTCCTCATCGGCGGCGGCAACTTCCAGGTCATCGCCGGCCCCTGCTCGGTCGAGGGGGACAACCTCAAGGTCATCGCCCGCGCGGTGAAGAAGGCGGGCGCGACCATGCTGCGCGGCGGAGCCTTCAAGCCCCGCACGTCCCCCTATACCTCCCAGGGCATGGGCGAGAAGGGCCTCGACCTGCTCATGGACGCGGGCAGCGAGCTTAAGATGCCCGTGGTCACCGAGGTCATGGACCCGCGCGACGTGCAGCTCTTCCTCGACAAGGGCGTGAACGTCATGCAGATCGGCGCGCGCAACGCCCAGAACTTCCCGCTGCTGCGCGAAGTGGGCAAGACGAGCACGCCGGTCCTTCTCAAACGCGGCATGGCCGAGACGATCGACGAATGGCTCATGGCGGCCGAGTACGTCATGAGCGAGGGCAACCCCAACGTCATCCTGTGCGAACGGGGCATCAGGACCTTCGAGACGCGCACGCGCAACACCTTCGACGTGAACGCCATCCCGGTGCTCCACCACCTCACCCACCTGCCCGTCGTGGGCGACCCGAGCCACTCGACGGGATACACCCGCTACGTGAGGCCCGCGGCCTACGCCGCGACCGCCGCGGGAGCCGACGGCCTCGAAATCGAGGTCCACGACTGCCCGCAGCGCGCCTGGTCCGACGGCGCCCAGGCCCTCACCCCCGACCAGTTCGCCGACGCCATGCGCCGCATCGTGCTCATCCGCGAGGCCGTGTGCGAGGACATCGAGGAGGCCTAGGAAGTGACAGAGCAACTGGCAGACGAGAAGGAAGCGGCGACCTCGTACGTCCCCGGCAGGATCGGCGTCGTGGGGCTCGGCCTCATGGGCGGCTCCTTCGCCCGCGCGTTCAAGGAGGCGGGCGCGGACGTCTACGCGTGGAACCGCACCCGCGCGACCTTGGAGCTCGCCGAGATCGAGACCGTGCGCGGCGAGCTCGACGAGAAGACCATCCCCACCTGCGAGCTCATCATCCTCGCGGGTTACCCCCAGTCCTCGATCGACTGGCTCGCGGAGCGAGCGGACCTCATCGCCGACGGGGCCATCGTGATCGACACCGTGGGCGTGAAGCGGTTCATTTGCCGGAAGTGCGGCGAGATCGCGCAGGGGCACGGCTGGACCTTCGTGGGCTGTCACCCCATGGCGGGCACGCAGTACTCCGGTTTCGCCCACTCCCGGGCCACGATGTTCAAGGGCGCGCCCATGGTCGTGGTACCGCCCGAGGACATGGACGACTTCGAGCGCGTCGAGATACTCGAGCGCCTTAAGGGCCTTCTTGCCCCGTGCAAGTTCGGCAGCTTCACGCTCGCGTCCGCGAACGTCCACGACCGCATGATCGCCTTCACTTCCCAGCTCTGCCACGTCGTCTCGAACGCGTACGTGAAGAGCCCAAGCTCGCGCGACCACCACGGCTTCAGCGCCGGTTCCTACCGCGACCTCACCCGTGTGGCGCACCTGAACGCGCCCATGTGGACCGAGCTCTTCCTCGACAACGCCGACTACCTTTCCGAGGAGCTCGGCCTCATCATCCACAACCTGCAGGACTACAAGGACGCGATCGACGCCCGCGACGCGGCGGAGCTCGAGCGGCTCCTGGCCGAGGGCGACCGAATCAAGAGGGACATCGAGGGACGCTCATGAGCCAGGCACAGACCATCGTTCAGCACGTGAACACGCCCTCCCGCTCGTACGACGTGCACGTGGGCGCAGGAGTCCTCGACGCTGTGGGCAAAATCACGAGGGAAGCCGCCGGCGGCAAGAAGTGCTGCGTCATATCCGAGACGCACGTGGCGCCCCACTACCTCGACCGGGTACGGGCCTCGCTCGAAGCCGTGGGCTACGAGGTGCACGACCTCGTCTTCGAGGCAGGGGAACGCTCCAAGAACATCCATACGCTCGAGACGCTGCTCGAGGGCCTGGCCGCCGCCGAGCTCACGCGCGACGACGTCGTGGTCGCGCTCGGCGGCGGCGTGGCGGGCGACATCGGCGGGCTCGCCGCGGCGATGTACCTGCGCGGCTGCAAGGTCGTCCAGGTCCCGACGTCCCTTCTTGCCATGGTCGACTCCTCGGTCGGCGGCAAGGTCGCCATCGACCTGGCGAGCGGCAAGAACCTTGCGGGCTTCTTCTGGCAACCGAGCGCGGTCATCGCGGACGTCGAGTGCTTCCGGACGCTCTCGCCGGAGCTCTTCACCGATTCCGTCGGCGAGGTCGTCAAGCACGCCGTGCTCGCCTCGCCCGAGCTTCTGGACGAGCTGAGCATCCATCCCATGAACGCGGGCGGGTACCCCGAGGAAAAGCTCGCGCGAATCGTTGCCCAGAACGTGGGCATCAAGCGCGACGTCGTGGACGCCGACGAGCGCGAGAGCGGCGTCAGGCAGACGCTCAACTTGGGTCACACGATCGGCCACGGCATCGAGGCCGCGAGCAACTTCGCGTTGGGCCACGGCTCGTGCGTTGCGGCCGGCCTTTGCTGCATGGCGCGCGCCGCGGCGGAGCTTGGCTGGTGCACGCCCAGGACCCGCGACCGCATCGTGGGATGCGTCGAGGCGCACGGCCTGCCCACCGACACGAACGTCGACCACGACGTGCTCTTTGGCTATATGACGCACGACAAGAAGCGCCATGGCGACACCATGAACATCGTGGTCCCCGATGAAATAGGCAACTGTACCGTCAAGAACGTCTCTTTTGACGAGCTCCGCCGCATCGTGGAGCTCGGCTGTGGAAAGCGAGCGTAACCCATGGACATGAGGGTCATGCCGAGCGAGATCGGCGGGAGCATCGAGGCCGTGGCCTCCAAGTCCGAGGCGCATCGCCTGCTCATCTGCTCCGCGTTCGCGGACGCCCCTACGAAGATCTCGTGCAACACCTCCTCGCAGGACATCGACGCGACCGTCGACTGCCTGCGGGCCCTCGGGGCCCAGGTGACGCGCACCCCGGAGGGCTTCGAGGTCGCGCCCGCGGGCGACCCCACGCCCGGCGCCCTTCTTGACTGCGGCGAATCGGGCTCGACGGAGCGATTCCTTTTGCCGATCGCCTGCGTCCTCGGGCGCGGGGCCGCCCTCACCGGGCGCGGAAGGCTCGCGGCACGGCCGCTCTCCCCGCTCTACGAGGAGCTCGAGGCACACGGCGCCGAGCTCTCGCCGCAGGGCGCCTTCCCGCTGGAGGTCTCAGGCAAGGCGGCGGGAGGCCGCTACACGATCGCCGGCAACGTGAGCTCGCAGTTCATCTCGGGCCTCCTCATGGCTGCCCCGCTCGCGGGCGAGGCGGTCGAGGTCTTCGTGACCGCGCCCGTCGAGTCGCTCCCCTACATCGACATCACCTGTGCCGCGATGGCCGAGTTCGGCGTCGAGGTAGCGCGCAGGAAGCACGAGGAGGCGGCAGAAGGCGGCACGGTCTCCGGGCTTCTCTTCTCAGTCGCACGCGGCGCGCGCTACCACACGCCCGGAAAGGTCCGCGTGGGCGGGGACTGGTCCAACGCCGCGTTCTGGCTTGCGGCGGGCGCCCTCAACCCGGCAGGCATCGAGGTCAAGGGCCTCGACCTCAGGAGCCACCAGGGCGACCGCGCGATTCTCGGCGCCCTGGCGTTGCTCGGCGCGCGCGTGGAGCGCGGCGAGGATTCCGTCTGCGTGAGCCCGGACGTGCTGCGCGGATGCAGGCTCGACGTCCACAGCTGCCCCGACCTCGTCCCTCCCCTCGCGGCCGTCGCGGCCCTCGCGCAGGGCACGACCGCGATAGTGGGCGCGGGACGCCTGCGCATCAAGGAATCCGACCGTCTCCAGACCGTCTCCGATGCCGTGAACGCCCTCGGCGGGCGCGTGACGCAGACCGACGACGGACTGAGGATCGAGGGCGTGGGCTCCCTTGCCGGCGGCACCGTCGACGCGGCGAACGACCACCGCATCGCCATGATGTCCGCCGTGCTCGCCTCGACGGCCACGGGCCCCACGACGATCCGGGGCGCCCAGTGCGTCGCCAAGTCCTATCCCGCCTTCTTCGAGGACCTGAGCTCCCTCGGCGGGACCTGCAAGGAAGCCTAAGACCCAGAAAGCGAGAAGACCATGCCGTCCAGCTTTGGCACCGCGCTCAAGGTAAGCGTATTCGGCCAATCACACTCCCCCGCCGTCGGATGCGTGGTCGAGGGGCTTCCGTCCGGCTTTGAGGTCGACCAGGAGCGCCTAGCGCGCTTCATGGCCCGCCGCGCACCCGGCAACGCCCCCTGGGCGACGCCGCGCAAGGAGGCCGACGCCGTGCGCATCGTGAGCGGCCTGAACCCGCTCGGGCGCACCTGCGGCGCCCCGCTCGCGGCCCTGATCGAGAACACGAACACGCGCTCCCAGGACTACGGGAACATCATGGGCGTGCCCCGCCCGGGCCATGCGGACTTCACCGCCTGGGCAAAATGGCACGGCGAACAGGATATTCCCGGCGGCGGGCACTTCTCAGGGCGCCTTACGGGGCCCCTGTGCGTCGCCGGCGGCATCTGCCTGCAGTGGCTCGAGACGAAGGGGGTCCGGGTATCGGCGCACGTGCTCGAGTGCGCGGGCGTCACCGACGAGCCCTTCTCGGCCCTGGACAACTCGCCTGCCGCCAACGAGCGCCTCGAGGAGCAAATGAACGCCCTCGAGGACGGCAGGGACTTCCCCGCGATTAGCACAGAAGCGGCTCAACGCATGGTAGACGGGATCATGGCGGCGCGTGAGGAGGCCGACTCGGTCGGCGGTATCCTCGAGTGCGTCGCCACGGGCCTTCCCGCGGGCGTGGGCTCGCCCATGTTCGACGGCCTGGAGAACGTCATCGCGCGGGCCGTCTTCGGCATACCGTCCGTCAAGGGCGTCGAGTTCGGCCTCGGCTTCGAGTCCGCCCGCGTTCGCGGCAGCGTCGACAACGATCCCTACGAGGTCCGCGACGGCAAGTGCGTCCCCCGCACGAACAACGCCGGCGGCATCCTCGGAGGCATCAGCACCGGGGCGCCGCTCCACTTCCGCTGCGCCCTCAAGCCCATCAGCAGCATCGGCATAGAGCAAGACTCCGTCGACCTCGCGCGCATGGAACCCGCGAAGCTCAAGGTCAAGGGACGCCACGACGCGACGGCCGTCACGCGCGCCGTACCCGTGCTCGAGGCGGTCTGCGCCTGCGCCGTCTCAGACGCGTTCCTCGCCTGGCCGGCTGAGTAGCACAAATATCAATATAGTAATCAACTGGCCCTTCACTGCACGGAACGGGCCGGACAGTATGAACCAAGAAGGACCCCGATGAAGGAACTCTCCGAGCTACGGCAGGACATCGACCGTATCGATTCGCAGATATTCAAGCTCTTCGCCGAGCGCGCAGAGGTCGCCTGCGGTGTGGCCGAGTACAAACGTGCCCACGGCAAGGCCGTCTTCGACCCCGTGCGCGAGCGTCAGAAGGTCGCCGACGCGGGAAACCGCGTGCCTGAGGACCTCTCGAGCTACGGTCAGATTCTCATGGAGCTCCTTATGGAGGCCTCCCGCTCACGCCAGCACGCCCTTCTCGGCGATGCCGAGGACACCGAGCTCGTGGCCCGCATCGAGGCCGCCCGCGCCGCGACGCCCGAGGCGTTCCCCCGCTCCGCCCGTGTGGCGTGCCAGGGTGTCGAGGGCGCATACTCCCAGCTCGCGGCAGAGAAGTTCTTCCGCAGGCCGGACATCCGTTACACGAAGTCGTTCGAAGGCGTCTTCGCCGCCGTGGAGGCGGGCGAGGTCGACTACGGCGTCCTGCCCATCGAGAACTCCACGGCGGGCTCGGTGAACAAGGTCTTCGACCTCATGGACGAGCACGAGTTCCACATCGTGCGCTCCACGCGCGTGAAGGTGGACCACTGCCTGCTCGCGCACAAGGGCACACAGGTCTCCCAGATACGCGACATCTACAGCCATGAGCAGGCCATCCGTCAGTGCGCCGCCTTCCTGGAGACCCTGCCGCAGGCCCGCGTCCACGTGGTCGAGAACACGGCGCTCGCGGCCCAGATGGTCGCCGACTCCGCCCGGGACGACGTGGCCGCGCTCTCGTCCCGCAGCTGTGCCGAGCTCTACGGCCTCTCCGTCCTCGGCACCGCCGTGCAGGACCGCGACAACAACTACACGCGCTTCGCCTGCATCGGCAAGGAGCTCGAGATCTATCCCGGTGCGAACCGCACCTCGTTCAACCTGGTGACGCCCCACCAGCCGGGGTCGCTCTACAAGCTCCTCGCAAAGTTCTACGCGCTCGACATAAACATCCTCAAGCTCGAGAGCCGCCCGATCCCGGAGCGTGACTTCGACTTCGGGTTTTTCTTCGACATAGACTGCCAGGTCGCGGCGCCCGAGTTCAAGGAGCTCATGGGCACCATCGAGGGCCTCTGCCAGGACTTCCGCTACCTCGGCTCCTACTCCGAGGTGATTTAATGGCTGCGCAGAAGATGACGACGCCCTTCGGCCTGCTCGGCCGCAAGCTCGGGCACAGCTGGTCGCGCCCCATCCACGAGCAGCTGGGAAGCGCCCCCTATTCGCACGTGGAGCTGGAGCCGGACGAGGTCGCCGGGTTCATAGCGAACGAGGCCTGGCGGGGCCTGAACGTCACGATCCCGTACAAGGCCCAGGCCGCCGCGTCCGCAGACGAGAAGAGCCCGCGCGTCGAGCGCCTCGGCGTCGCGAACACGCTCGTGCACAGGCCGGACGGCACGATCTATGCCGAGAACACCGACGTCCTCGGCTTTTCTTGGATGCTCGACCAGTTCTGCACAAGGGAGCTCGCGGGTCCCGCGGCACACGTGCTTGACGGCAAGAAGGCCCTGGTTCTCGGTAGCGGAGGCGCGGCCCAGGCCGTCGTCGCCGCGCTCGAGGACGCGGGGGCAAACGTCACCGTGATCTCGCGCTCGGGCGAGGACAACTACGGGAACCTCCTGCAAAAGCACTCCGACGCCGCGCTCATAGTGAACACGACGCCCGTTGGCATGTACCCGAACTGCCCCGCCTCTCCGCTCACGGACGAGCAGCTTGGGGGCATGCACAGGCTTCTCGGCGTCCTCGACGTCGTGTACAACCCTCGAAAGACAGGCATCTGCCTCGCGGCAGAGCGGATGGGTCTCCCCAGCGAGAGCGGCCTCGCCATGCTCGTCGCGCAGGCCTTCTTTGCCAGCGAGCTCTTCCAGGGACGCGAGCTCGACCGCTCGCTCATCGAGAAGATCGAGCGCGACATCGCGTCGCAGACGCAGAACATCGTGCTCATCGGCATGCCGGGCGCAGGCAAGACCTCCACGGGCAAGCGGCTCTCCCGCGCGCTCGGGCGCCCCTTCGTCGACATCGACGACGCCATCGCCGAGGAAGAGGGGCGCACGAGCGCACAGATCATCGAAGTAGAGGGCGAGAACGCCTTCCGGGACGTCGAGACGCGCGTGACCGGCGAGTTCGCCAAGAAGAGCGGCCTTGTCATCGCTTGCGGCGGCGGAGTCGTGACCAGGGAGCGTAACCGCGACCTCCTGCGCCAGAACTCAAGCATCGTCATGATCGACCGAGCGCTCGACGAGCTCAGTTCCAAGGGACGCCCCATGAGCAAATCGAAGGGCGTGGAGAAGCTCGCCCAGGAGCGGATGGGCGCCTACCTCGATTGGTCCGACGTTCACATTCGCTGCACGGGATCTGCCGAGGGCGATGCGGCGCTCATCATGGAGAAACTGGGGATTACGCCTCCGAATCGCTCCGTTTAAGTCGTCAAATCCACCGTTGCTGGACTCTTGAGCTGCGGCGCGTTTAAAGCTCCTATACTTCTCTCCCGTGAATGTGGTCCGGAAGATACCCCCTGAGAGGCAACGATGAACAAGGCGCTCCAAACAGCGAAGGAAGTGTTGGCGGCGGTCGGCGGCAAGGCCAACGTCACCGGCAACGACATCTGCATGACGCGCCTCAGGATCCTGACCGAGGACCCAACGCTTGTGAACCCCGACCAGCTCACCTCGGCGACCGGCGTCCTCGGGATCGTGCAGCGCGGCACCAAGGGCATCGAGGTCGTCTTTGGCCCCGGCAAGGTCGAGGGCGTCCACGACGCGCTCGCCGGGCTCACCGGCATCGAGAGCAGCAAGAACGATTTCGGCGGTTCGAGCGCCTCCTCGAGCATGAACGTCATCGTGAACGAAAGCGCCTCCGAAGACGACGAGGAACCCAAGAAGACCGATGCGTCCGATGAGGACGATTTCGCCGAGGTCGAGTCGCTTCTCTCGCTGCTCGATAAGTCCGAGGAAGAGGATTCCGATTCGTTCGGCGCCGATGAGCACCACGGAGAAGCGACGGATCCGGGCAACCTCGGCCACAAAAGCGTTCTCGTGATCAACGGCCCCAACATAAACATGCTGGGCATCCGCGAGCCGGGAATCTACGGGACGGAGAACTACAACGCGCTTCTCCAGCTCTGCCAGGACAGCGCGGCAGAGGCCGGGTTCGACAAGTGCTCCTGCTACCAGTCCAACCATGAGGGCGACCTCGTGGACGCGATCCAGGACGCCTACGGCCGCTACGACGGCATCGTGATCAACCCGGGCGCCTATACCCACACCTCGATCGCAATCCTGGACGCCGCGAAGGCCGTGAGCCTGCCGATCGTCGAGGTGCACATCTCCAAGGTGAGTCAGCGCGAGGACTTCCGCCAGGTGAGCTACATCAGGGCCGCCTGCTTCGAGACGATCACGGGGCTGGGGATCCAAGGCTACCGCAAGGCCATCTTCGACCTCGCCGACAAGCTCGCGGAAGCCGAGTAACGCCCACAACACCAGGCAAAGGTTATAACGCCGCCCCATCGCAGCGAGCTTAGCGATGGGGCGGCGCCGTTTTACCTACAGGTCCAGATGCCCTTCTCAGTGGCAAGGAAGTCGACGGGGACATCGCCCTTCTCGGCAGGCAACGGGTTGCTGCTCACCATGGAGAGACGGGCAAGGCCGATTTTGTCGCCGGGATAGAACTGCAGGAACCGGTCGTAGTAGCCTCCGCCGTACCCGATACGGTGGCCTTCCGCGTCGAACACGAGGCCGGGAACGAGGCAGACGGAGCCGAGAAAATCGGCCGTGCCGAGCGGCGCACGGGAAACCTTGGGTTCGAGGATTCCCTGAAAGCCGGGAACGAGCTCGTCAAGGGACGAGATCTCGAAGAAGGCCATCTCACCCCG
>ERZ808240.561-NODE-561-length-47847-cov-4.079930_pt1 | contig 47847 bp, 40 predicted proteins | sample MGYA00521084_ERZ808240 | MGnify/ENA primary metagenome ERZ808240 (study PRJEB31516, sample SAMN03275571) | gut metagenome | biome: mammalia-associated habitat; material: feces | host: Papio cynocephalus | place: Kenya | collected 2012-08-06 ...
GCTCTTCCGATCTAAGGAGAAGTTTGCTAAGTTCGTTAAGAACAAGAGCGATTTCATTATTGATACTTCAAGTATCTTTGATGTTCAGGTAAAGAGACTTCACGAATACAAGAGACAGCACCTCAATGTAATGAATATCCTTGCAGATTACAGCTATCTCCTTGCAAATCCGGACGCTGATTTTGTTCCTAAGACATATATTTTCGCTGCAAAAGCTGCTCCGGGATATTATCTTGCAAAACAGATTATCAAGCTTATCTGGGCTATTTCTGAAGAAATCAAGAAAAATCCTAAGATTTCAAAGAAACTTTCTGTATACTTCCTCGAAAACTACTGCGTAACACTTTCAGAACTTCTTATGCCTGCATCTGAAATTTCCGAACAGATTTCCCTCGCAGGTACAGAGGCATCAGGTACAGGTAATATGAAACTTATGCTTAACGGTGCTATTACTCTCGGAACTCTTGACGGTGCTAATATCGAAATCGGTCAGTCTGCCGGATTTGATAACATCTTTATCTTTGGTATGAAAACTGAAGAAGTTAACAACCTCAAGGCAAGAGGCTACAATCCTCAGGAATACTATAACAACAACCCTGTTATCAAGGATTGTATCGACAGAATGTACAGCGGAATAAACGGCTGTCAGTTCAATGATGTTGCAAATTCTCTCAGAAACTTAGACCCATATATGGTTCTTGCTGATTTTGATTCTTACAGAAGAATGCAGAAGTTCAGTTCAGAGATTTACAAGGATTCTGAAAAGTGGGCTAAGATGTCACTTCATAATATTGCCGGTGCCGGAATCTTCTCCGCAGACAGAGCAGTAAATGAATATGCTGAAAATATCTGGCATTTAAGATAAATTAATTCTGTTTGAAAAAAGGGCGGGTGACAGGTGTCGTCCGCCCCTGATTTTTTTAAAAACCACGCAGATACGTCACTGGCTTAACAGTCGAGCTTTGAATTTCAGGAAAAATATTGACATTCTGATATTAAATGCTATAATTCTTTTAAACATTGCAATGTTAATATTTTTTGAGGTGATTTGAATGAAAGATAAAATTACTTTCGGAAGCTTTATCCGTGAAAAACGTAAGCAGTGCGGACTCTCTCAGAAAGAACTGGCTGAAAAGCTCTATGTTACGGAATCAGCTGTGAGCAAATGGGAAAGAGGTATCTCATATCCCGATATAACAATGATTTCAGGAATATGCGAATCGCTCAATATTTCTGAACATGAACTCTGTACGGCAAGTGATGACGAAAATCAGCGTAAAACTGAACGTATGGCACAGAAATACAGAAAGCTTATTATAATATACAATGCAGTTGTATTTCTTGGATATATTTCTGCAATTATACCATGTTTCATAACATTTGTTATCAAAGAACATCGCCCTTCGGAATTTTTTATACTTCTTACTTCTCTTATGATGACAGCATCAGTGCTGAATGTTCCGTTTTTTGTTGAAAAGAACAAAGCAGTTGTTTCTCTTGGCAGTTTTTACATTTCGCTTAATCTGCTTTTTCTTTCAGGAAGTATATACAGCGGTGAAAGATGGTTTCTTATGGCATTCTTATCGGTTCTTACGTCTGTATGTATACTGGTTCTGCCGTTTATAGTCAGGAGAAATCCGCTATTCAGAAATAACAAGGCACTTATCTGTATGACTGCCGATACAGTTTCAATACTGCTTACAGTAATTTATGGAACATTGAGATATGGAACAGTTTCAGATATGCGTGACGGAATTTTTATAAGTATATGGGCATTATCTCTTGTGTGGATAATTTTTGCAGTTTTCAGATATGCAAAAATCAATGCTTTTTTCAAAATATCAGCGGTATTTTTAGTATCTGCTGTTTATATTTTCTTTACTGATACATTTGTTTCCATTTCAGGAATAAATGGAGAGATTGGATTTACAGGTGATAAAAGTTATAATAATATAGTTTCTCTTGTGTTTGCAGTAATTGGAGTAGTTTCAGCACTGGGAGGAATTATTTTAAGATATAAAAGGAGGAAATTTTTTGGATAAACCTATTTTTGACAGTTGGGATTTGGAATATAAAAATCCTTTCGGAGCTATTACCCGTGAAAGCGAATGTCGTTTCAGAATCAGAATACCTAAGGATATTCACCTTGATTATCCGCCGGGATTAATTCTTTTCAGAAACGGATTCAAGGAACGTTTCCTTAATATGACTAAAATATGTGAAGAAAAGGACTGCAATGTTTATCAGGCATCTTTCTATGCAAGATATTCAGGTGCTCATTATTACTATTTTTCATATACAAGTCATGGAATAAGACATTATATAAAAAAAATTGACGGACATTTCGGAAATATTGACAATGGTGACCTCTTTCAGCTTACAGTTTATGCACCATTCTATGAAACACCTGACTTCCTCAAGGGTGGTATAATGTATCAGATTTTCCCTGACCGTTTCTGCAAGAGCGGAAAGGAACATGAAAATATTCCATATGGCAGAGTTCTTCGTGATGACTGGGGCGGAACACCATATTATAAGCCTGATGAACATGGTCATGTATGGAATAACGACTACTTCGGCGGAGATTTGGAGGGCATACGCTCAAAGCTTGATTATTTAAGCGATTTGGGAGTTACATGCATATATCTTAACCCTATTTTTGAATCCCACGAAAATCACAGATACAATACAGCAAACTATATGAAGATAGACCCTCTGCTTGGTACTGAAGAAGATTTCAAAAATCTTTGTGAAGATGCAAAAAGCCGTGGAATATCAGTAATTCTTGACGGCGTATTTTCTCATACCGGTGCAGACAGCATCTATTTTAACAAGTTCAACAGATATGACAGTGTAGGTGCATACAATTCAAAGGACAGCAAATATTATGAATGGTATACATTCTATAATTATCCGAATGAATATGAGGCTTGGTGGGGAATAGATACACTTCCGAATGTTCACGAAATGAATCCTGATTATCTTGAATATATATGCGGTGAGGACGGTGTTCTTAATCACTGGCTTAATCTTGGTGCATCAGGCTGGAGACTTGACGTTGCAGATGAACTTCCTGAAGAATTTATTATGAAACTTCGTGAATCCGTCAAGGGCAACGACAAGGAAAAAATCGTTATAGGTGAAGTCTGGGAGGACGCTTCAAACAAGGAAAGCTATGGCGTAAAGAGACTTTATCTCAACGGCAAACAGCTTGATTCTGTAATGAATTATCCTTTCCGAGAGGCTATTATAGGATATATCAAGGGCGGAGACCCGCACTGGTTTACAAACAGCATTACAACCATACTTGAAAATTATCCTAAATGCACTGTTGATGTTCTTATGAACTTTGTTTCAACTCATGACATTGAAAGAGCTATAAACAGATTTGCAGGTGAAAACTGTGACGGAAAGAGCAAGGACTGGATGGCAGAACGCTATCTGAATGAATCCGAATACGAACAGGGCAAGAATATGCTTAAATCCGCAATGGTTCTCCAGTTCTTCCTCCCCGGTGTTCCGAGTATCTATTATGGCGATGAAGCAGGACTTCAGGGATATAAAGACCCGTTTAACAGAAGATGTTATCCATGGGGAAATGAAGATAAGGAACTTATCGCATATACAAAGGAAATCGGTAAGATAAGAAGAAGTATTCCTGCATTTACTGACGGAAAAATGAGATTTATCTATACTGACAATGATGTTATGATTTTTGAAAGATATAATGATTCAAGTCGTGCTGTCATATTTATGAACAGATACGGCAATGAAAGAACAGTTGAAAGTCTTTCATCTTTGATAAAAAATTACAGTCAGCTTGAAGTATTAAAAGGTGATATTTCTGAAAACAAGGTTAATCTTGAACCTTACGGCTATGCTGTAATGAGCTATACAGAACCTCAGCCTGAAGAAGAAACAGAATCTGAATCAGAAGAATAAAAAATATAAGCCGTCTTTGAATAAAAAGACGGCTTTTTTTAGAATAATCCCTTTACATCATCAAGAGTGAGATTCGGTTGTAATGCAAGATTTATTCCGTATGCAATAAGCTGTGATGCTCTTTCAGTGAGGCGGTCAATATCACGGGGAGTTACAATCATATTCGGAATATTTTTATCCGGTTCGCAATCCGTCATACTGTTTACTATTGTATACATATCAACAACAGTCGGAACACCTATTGCTATAACGGGGATACCGAAAATTTTTTCAGAAATTTCTTTTCTTGAATTTGAAACACCGCTTCCGGGAGAAATTCCACTGTCAGAAATCTGAATAGTAGTTCCAAGACGGCTTATATCCGAACAGGCAAGTGCATCAACGGCAATAATTCCCGCAGGCTTTATCTGACTGCATACGGATTTTAAAAGTTCAGCAGTTTCAATTCCTGTTTGTCCGAGAACTCCTCCGGCAATGACGCTTACACGTCTTAATGATGTAAGAAATTCTTCTTCATCAGAATTAAATTCGTCCTGAAGATGACGTGTTGCAAGAATTTTATTTGCTGTCTGAGGACCTAAAGCATCAGGAGTAATATCATTGTTTCCGAGACCCGCAACAAGTATATCACCATTTGGAACAAGCCTTTCAAGTTCTTTTGAAAATTCTGCTATCATATCATCATAGCTGTCTGAAAATCTGCTCAGGTTATCGCCTTCGAGTGTAATATAGATGCCTTTTCCTTTGCCTGTTGATTCAATATAATTATCATTATCTATGGATATTTCTGTAATTCTGAAAGCTTTTCCACGTTCTGATTTTCTTATTCCTTCAGAAATTTCCTGATAATTTATGCTTTCCAGTGCCAAATCCGTACGGCTATTCATAAGTAAAAACCTCCGTTGTGCAAAATGACGAAAATCTTAATTTATTTTCTATATTATATTTTCATTTTGCCTATTGCTTTTTTTTGAATTAAATGCTAAAATAATAATTAGTCTCAAATATGCGGATAAGTTAAATCCGCAGTCCGAAAAAAGCAGTTTCGTGTCACCTGCTTTTATATTATATGTTTTTCAGGAGGAATTATAAATGCCAAATATCAAATCCGCTAAAAAAAGAGTTAAGGTAAATAAAGTTAAGGCTGCTGCCAATAAGTCAAGAAAGTCTAATCTCAAGACAGTTATCAAGAATGCTGATTTCGCTTGCGTAAACAACGCTGAAAATAAAACTGATGCTATCAGACTTGCTATAAAGAAGGTTGACCAGGCTTGTGCTAAGGGTCTTATGCATAAGAATGCTGCTGCAAGAAAAAAATCTCAGCTCGCTAAGAAGCTTAACGCATCTAACTGATTTTATAAAGAATTTATTTCCCCGTATTTTTTATATTACGGGGATTTTTTTATTTTTGTATACAAAAAAATGCAGTAAAAATTTTTTAATATGTGAAATCAGACAAATATTTCCCTTGATGTTGACTTTTTAAAATTGCTGTAATATAATTATGACAGGGTGTCATATATAAAAAGGAGGAAATTTTTTTGCCTACACAATGTTTTTTTAATCTTCCTAAGGAAAAACAGATGAAAATTGTCGGAGCATCGATTTGTGAACTTTCAAAAGTTCCTGCTGATAAAATATCAATCAATAAAATCATTCAGACAGCCGGAATTTCAAGAGGAAGTTTTTATCAGTATTTTGATGATAAATTTGACCTTATTAATTATCTTCTTTCAGACCTTAAAAATGAAATGCATATGAGTTTCCGTAAAAATCTTGAAAAATATAACGGAAATTTTTTTGAGATGACAAAGGCTGTATACGATGAAATTATACTTCTGGGTGAAAATGAAAATAATCTCAGAGTAATAAAAAATTTTTTTGTAAGTATGAAGTTTACTAAAAGTGACCGTTTGAATTTTATGAAACTTTTTGATATATCAGAAGAATTTTTTTATAATATATTCTTGTCATATATGAATCAGAATAATTTCAGAGATACTTCAAAGGATTTTATAAACGGAGCAGTCAATATTATATGGTTGCTTATGAGACAGTCTTTGACTGATGTTTTTTCAGATTATGAAAATCTGGAAATATATAAAAAAGACTTTTATATCCAGCTTGATATAATCAGGCGTGGTGTAATAAAAGAATAAAATTTATTAAAAGGAGATTTTTTATGTCAAAATTCAGTGTGCGTAATCCACTGACAGTATTTATGGCAGTTATAGTTGCAATAGTGCTGGGAATCGTTTCATATACGAGAATGACTCCTGACCTTATGCCGAGTATAGACCTGCCATATGTTGTGGTAGTTACATCTTATGCCGGAGCTACTCCTGAAAAGGTTGAGACAGTTGTTTCAAAACCGATAGAGCAGAGTATGGGAACTCTTGACGGTATAAAAAATATTACCTCAACATCAAGTGAAAATGTCTCAATGATAATGCTTGAATTTGAGGAAGAAACCAATATGGATTCTGCAACGGTTGATATATTGCAGAAACTCAATCAGATAGAGGGTTACTGGGACGATATGGTAGGAACTCCCTACATAATGAAAATGAATCCTAATATGATGCCTGTTGCAGTTGCATCAGTTCAGATGGACGGAATGGACAAATCAGAACTTTCAAATCTTCTTGATGAAACACTCCTTAACCGTCTTGAAGGAATAAACGGTGTTGCAAGCATTGCGACAACGGGAAACGTTGATGAGGAAGTAAGTGTACTTCTTTCGCAGTCAAAAATAGATTCACTCTATGAAAAAATCTATGCTGAACTGGATAAGAATTTTGAAGAACCTCAGAAACAGCTTGATGATTCAAAAAAACAGCTTGATGAGGCTGTAAAGGGATTTGAAAAAGCTATTGCTGATATAGATTCAAATGCTGATATGCCTGCTGATATGAAAGAACAGGCTAAGGCTCAGATTACATCATCACCGGAATATGTACAGGTTCAGGAGGGACTTAAAAATCTTGAACAGGGACAGCAGGAACTTGATAAATCAAAGGAAGAACTTCATAAAAAAATTGATTTGTCTGCACTTCTCTCAATGGATACCCTTTCAGGAATCCTTACAGCAGAAGATTTTGCAATGCCTGCCGGATATGTAAAAGAGGGTGACGCAAAGTGGATTGTCAATGTCGGCGATGAAATAAAATCGATTGAAGAAATTCAGAATCTTGTACTTGCTGATTTGAAAATTGACGGTGTAGAACCTGTAAGAATAAAAGATGTTGCAGATGTAGTTGTAACTGATGACAGTGCTGATATATATGCAAAGATAAACGGTGAGGACGGTGTAGTTCTTTCATTCTCAAAGCAGTCATCATATGCGACAGCGGACGTTGCAGATAATATTGCAGAAAAATTTGATGAACTTTCAAAGGAATATGAGGGACTTCATTTTGTAACCCTTATGAATCAGGGCGATTATATAAATCTTGTAGTTGATTCAATAACATCAAGTCTCCTTTGGGGAGCATTATTTGCCGTAATAGTTCTGTTTATATTCCTCAGAGATATAAGACCTACATTCATAACACTTTGCAGTATTCCGGTAAGTGTAATATTTGCAGTCGTTCTGATGTATTTTTCAGGAATAAGTCTGAATATGATGTCGCTTTCAGGACTTTCAATAGCAGTCGGAATGCTGGTTGACAACTCTATTGTAGTTATTGAAAATATATACAGACTTAAAAGCAAAGGCGAATCAGTCGCAAAGGCTGCAATATCAGGTGCGGTACAGGTTGCAGGAGCAATTACAGCATCAACACTTACTACAATATGCGTATTCCTCCCGATAGTATTTGTTGATGGTCTTACAAGAACACTCTTTGTTGATATGGCACTCACTCTCGGATATGCACTTGTTGCAAGTCTTATAATAGCTCTTACATTCGTTCCTGCGACAGCATCAAAGATACTTAAAAAGGATATCAGGAAAAAGCATGAAAGTCCTAACGGAATTACAGCAAAGTACAGAAAGGCTGTTACATGGTGCTTGTCACATAAAATAGCAGTATTTGCTGTTGCACTGGTTCTTCTCGTTGGAAGTATATTAGCAGAACTTTCAAGAGGCTTTACATTTATGCCTGATATGGATATGCCACAGCTTTCTGCAACGCTTGAAACAGAATTCGGAACATCTTTTGAGGACACAACAGCTCTTGCAGATGAGGCAATAAAGCGTATACAGGGTATTGAGGACGTTGAAACCGTTGGTGCGATGATTAGTTCTGATTCAGCAATGTCAATGCTCGGCGGAAGCGGAGGTTCTTCAAATTCCGTAACTTTCTATATTATGCTTGATGAGAACAAAAAACGTTCTTCAAGTGAAATTATAAAAGAAATAAATGAACTCTGCTCAGACCTTGACTGTGATTTCAATGCAACAGGTTCAACAGATATTTCAGCACTTATGGGCGGTTCAGGAATATCAGTAAATATTTATGGTGATGATATTGAACAGCTTCAGAAATCAGCAGAAGAAATTTCTGAAATAGTATCAGGTGTTGAGGGTACTCAGAATATAACAAACGGTCTTGAAGAAAATGACCCTGCACTTAAAATTACTGTTGATAAGGAAAAGGCAATGCTCAAAGGTCTGACCGTTGCACAGGTATTCAGTGAAATATCAGATTCCCTTACAACTGAAAAGAAAGCAATTGATGTAATATTTGATGATACATCATATCAGGTTTATGTTTCTGATGAAAATACTGATTCACTTTCTGTTGATGATATAAAGAATTATGTAATGGAAGTAACTGCACAGGACGGAACAGTTTCAGAAGTAAAACTCAGTGATGTTGCAAGCGTTGAAGAAACAGAATCACTCAGCAGTATAACACGTCAGAATCAGAAACGCTATCTCACTGTATCATCAGAAATTGCAGACGGATATAATGTTTCACTTGTATCATCAGATGTTGAAAAGGCTCTTGAAAGCTATGAAGCTCCAAAGGGTATTACATTTGAAATATCAGGCGAAAATGAAAATATTATGGAGTCTATGAAACAGCTTGTTGAAATGCTCCTGCTTGGCGTAATGCTTGTATATATGATAATGGTAGCACAGTTCCAGTCACTCAAATCTCCTTTTATTATTATGTTTACAATACCACTTGCATTTACAGGCGGTATGCTTGCACTTCTTGTTACAGGATTTGAAATCAGCGTTATATCAATGCTTGGTTTCGTAATGCTCTGCGGTATTATAGTAAATAACGGAATCGTGCTTGTTGACTATATAAATCAGCTCCGTCTTGAAGGTATGGAAAGAAGAAAAGCCATTGCTGAAGCCGGTGCAACAAGAATGAGACCGATATTTATGACATCTATAACAACTATACTCGGACTTATCGTTATGGCACTCGGAGTAGGTGACGGTGCAGAAATGATGCAGCCTATTGCAGTAGTCTGCATAGGAGGACTTTTATATGCAACACTCCTTACACTGTTTGTAATTCCCTGCCTCTATGACCTTATGAATAAGAAAGAACTTAAAAAACTTTCCAAAGAAGATTTGGAAATAAGCAAACTCTGATAAAACAAGAAAATCCCCTGAATACAGGGGATTTTCGTTTTTCTGGTTAAAAATAAAAAGGTTCAGTTTTTACTGAACCTTTTAAAATAAAAAATAAGTGCGGATAACAGGAGTTGAACCTGCACCCTCTTGCGAGGACCAGCACCTGAAGCTGACGCGTCTGCCTATTCCGCCATATCCGCAACTACTTTAATATTGTATCATATAAAAATTAAAATGTCAAGCATTTTGAAATAATATAAAAAATTAATCATTTTCGGGATTTTCAAACAGTGAATTGAATTTTTCAGCCATTTCTTCTGATATGAAGTAGGAATTTTCATCACGTTCAGTATTTCTTTTCAGAATATTTTTTCTTTGCTGTTCATCGGAAATATCGATGAAATGCCATTCAATTTCAAATCCGTTTGAGTTATAGAAATTTTTTATTTCCTGTCTTTCAGCTTTAGTCCAGAATCCCCAGTCGAGAATTATATTTATACCGCATTGAAGAATTTCAAGTGATTTTTTCATCAGATATTCTTCAGATTTACGGACAATTTCATTATGTTTTTCGCCGAGCTGTTCATCGAAAAGAGAGAGCATAAGTTCATCACATGAAAGAATGACAGCATTTCTTTCTGATTTGAGTTTTTTTGCAAGAGTGCTTTTCCCTGAACATACCTTTCCGCATGTCAGAATAGCTTTAGGCATAAAAAGTTCCTCCTTTATATATAATTAAAAGGGGACATTTTTGTCCCCTGTATAATTATTCCTTTGTATAGACTCCGACAATTTCAGCAATATACTGAACGTGAACAGGGTCTTTGTCATAAGCATTTCCGTATGCACTTTTATCAGGGAAACAGTCAAGAGAAAGTTCCTGACGGTAAAGCTTACGGCATACTATAACAGTTTCAGCCTCATCAAAAGCCATACAGTTTTCAATTTCAACAGGAGTCAGACCTGCTTCACTGATTTTATCGCAGTCCCTTCCTGATTTTGAACCGCATATTCTGAGGGCATTTCTGTAATCTTCGCTGAAAAATGAGAGAGTGAAGTAATCGCTGTTTTCAACGAATCCATATGTAAATCTGTTAGGACGGATATAGCAGGTAACAATATTTTTATTCCAGAGTACACCCACCTGTCCCCATGAGGCAGTCATAGTATTAAAACCGCTTTTGTCACCGGCAGTAATAAGCATCCACTTTTTACCTATTGATTCAAACGGATTAAATTTCATTGACATAATATCAGTCTTTTTGAAACTCATAATAATCTTCCTTTCAGAATATAATATATATATATTTATATTATCATGGATTTTCAGATATTACAAGTATTTTTTCAGACTTTTCTGAGAACTGATTTATACTGAAGTCTTAATTTATCAGTAATAAGTGCGATAAACTCTGAATTTGTAGGTTTTCCCTTTCCGGTATCAACAGTATATCCGAAAAATGAATTGAGAGTGTCGATATTTCCTCTGTCCCATGCAATTTCGATAGCGTGGCGGATAGCTCTTTCAACCCTTGATGAAGTTGTTTCATATATGTTTGCAACAGTTGGATAGAGAAGTTTTGTAACGCTTTCAAGCAGGGCCTTATCCTTTATTGAATAAAGAATAGCTGTTCTGAGATAGTGATAACCCTTTATATGTGCAGGTACGCCAAGCTGATGAATTATATCAGTTACAACGATTTCCATATCATCATTAATCATGTTGAACTTGTTCTGAACTGCTGATTTGATAACAGAAAACAAGTCGTCAGCACTGTAAGGCTTTAAAAGATAGTAAGAAGCTCCGGCATCAATAACCTGTCTTTCTATAAATTCATTGTCATAAGAAGAAGTTATTATAAAAATCGGAACTTTAAGACATGATTCCCTTGCTTTTTTCATAACCGAAACAGCATCACCATTCTGGGACGATATGTCAATAACTGCTATATCAGGGCAGTCATTTTTTATAGCCTCATAAAGAACAGTACAGTCTTTCTTTCGGGTATATGCGTAAAGTCCGTTTTCTCTGAGCTTGTTTGCGGAGCATACTCCACATTCAGCGGAATCGTCACCGATAAGTACCTTTATTTTGTTGTTCATTTTGTAATAACCGTTGCCGGATATATTTTTTTATCTCTGAATCCGGCAACGGTTTTCACCTCCTTAAAAATTTCTTTTGTTCTGCCTTTAAATCATAGCACATTCTGTAAGTCGAATGCAATAGCGTTTTTTGTATTAACAGCCTGTATTTTGTTGAAAAATTGCGAAATTTGTTGATAAAATATTATTTCGTCCAAATGCTGTATATCCCCCCTGATTTTTATGATATATTTGTGCATTGCGACAATAATAAAATTTTTATATCGGTGCTTGACAAATTTAAATATGTGTGCTATAATGCTGTATGTAAGAATTGAATATGATTCTATTGAGTAGGAGTATCCGAAATATAGATGTGCGGGCCCTGTGCAACAAGACACCGTGAACCATGTCAGGCGGGAAACCGAGCAGCATTAAGCGGATTGCCTTGTGTGCCGCAGACCAGCCTGCACATCTATGTTCCGGATATTTTCTGCTTTATTGATTTTTTTGAGGATTTTTTTATTATGAAAAATTTTAAAGCCAGATTTATGGAACTGATAAGAAGTATATCGGGGGATATTGTATTCGGCAGTTTTATTGCAACTGTTATTTTTCAGATTTTCTGTGTCTTTCTTTTTCTCATAGGTCAGAAGGATTTTTTTAATATAACAGTTTTTTATCTTGTTTTTGATGTCGTTGTAATAATTTCTGTGATTTTTTTGAAAGCTGTTAAAAATCCTGAAAGCATATATAAGCTCGATATTGATATAACAGGAAATAATTTTGCAGGATTCAGCAAAAAAGACAGGAGTTTCCGGAAAGCTTTTGAAGTTTTTGTATCAAGATATTATGGCAATGCTGTCAATATGTTCAAAGATATTGATGAAAAATATAATCTTTCTGATTCCGAAAAAGGTGTATTGTATTTCTATATTGCAAGATGCTATCATATTATGGAATATTACACCAATGCTATGAATTATTACGAAAAAGCCGAAAAAGCCGGATTTACTCATCATTCATTAATGCTTTTTGAAGCCGGCTGTAACGGAAATATGGGAGATACTGAAACAGCTCTGAAAATGTATCAGAAATATCTTAATCCCGATGATGAATATTTTATTTATATAAAAACCCATATAGGAAAAATGTATCTTGATAACCGCAATCCTGAAGAAGCTCTTAAATGGTTTCTTGAATCCGTTGAAGAACGTAAAAATTATGCTGTCGCTCTCGGAGGCTGTTCACTTGCATATCTTATGCTTGGGGATAACGAAAAAAGCAAAAAATACTATCAGTATGCCATAATCAACCATATGGACGATATAGAGGGATTCAAAGCGTATTACAGGGAAATAAGTGAGGGAATATCCTTAAAAGGAAGTGATTCTGTTGTATAAGGCATTATACCGTAAATGGCGTCCGCTTAAATTTGATGATGTAATATCTCAGGAGCATATAACCGATACACTTAAAAATCAGGTTATAAACAATAAAACTGCACATGCATATCTCTTTACAGGTTCAAGAGGTACAGGAAAAACCACATGTGCAAGAATACTTGCAAAGGCTGTAAACTGCAAATCGGTAAACAACGGCAATCCCTGTCTTGAATGTGATATATGTCATGATGCCGATAACGGAACTCTTACAGATATAGTCGAAATAGATGCAGCGTCAAACAACGGTGTTGATGATATAAGGGAACTTCGTGATGCAACTGTATATACTCCTGAAAGATGTAACTATAAGATATATATTATAGATGAAGTACATATGCTTTCACCGAGTGCATTCAATGCACTGCTGAAAATTATGGAAGAACCGCCCGACTATGTGAAATTCATACTTGCCACAACAGAAATTCACAAAGTTCCTGCAACTATTGTATCAAGATGTCAGAGATATGATTTCAGAAGAATAAAAACAGAGGATATTGCAAAAAGGCTTCTTTATATAGCAGAACAGGAAAATATAAAGCTTACTGATGAAGGAGCTTTTCTTATAGCAAGACTTGCGGACGGAGGAATGCGTGATGCTATTTCACTCCTTGACCAGTGTTCTGTATGTACCGATGAAATAACACCTGAATCCGTTTCGGATATAGCAGGAATTGCCGGAAGGGATTATCTTTATGATATTATAGAAACCTTCAATAACAAGGATATTTCCAAATCACTTGATATTATAAACACACTTTATAATAAGTCAAAAGACCTTTCAAGACTCTGCGAGGAGCTTATAACTCAGGTCAGAAATATTATGCTTATGAAGATTTCACCTGAATCAGCAGTAAATCTTGTGACAGGTCTGCCTGATGAAATTGAACGTCTTGAAAAAATCAGTCAGAACCTTGAGACAGAAAAAATTATGTCAATGCTTGATATTCTTCAGGAATGTTATGTAAAAATGGGAAAAGTTCTGAATAAGCGTGTTGAATTTGAGATGACCGCAATAAGACTTTGCAGGGAAAATCCGTCTGTTCAGACAGTTCAGGCTGATAACAGCGAAATTCTTGATAAAATCCGTAAGCTTGAGGGACGAATAAAAAATATATCTGTTTCAAAGGATAATGATATTGTTGACAAGCCTATAAAAAATAGTTCCGTTGAAGAACCAAAGCCTAATATTGATATGAACAATCTCAGACTTGATGAAATCCCGAAGTTTGAACTCTGGGATAAAATTCTTAATGAGCTTAAAAAGGCAAATCCGGCTGTTGCGGGAAGTCTTTATGAATCGCATGCACAGGTGGCAGGAAATGTTCTTTTTATAACTGCTGAAAACCGATGGTTTGTTAATCTTTTCAAGAACAAGGAAACGGCTGTTTCAATAGGCGAAACAATAAAGCGTGTTACAGGTCAGAGATATGCTGTTCGTGTGAGATGCCTTGTAACCAAAGAAGAACAGAAAAGTATGGCTGAAAGACTTGTTGAAAAAGCAAAAAACAGCGGTATAGATACTGCTGTTGAATAAATTTAAATTTAATTGTTAAGGAGTTTTTTTATGAAAGCAAGAATACCTAAGAATATCGGCGGCGGCGGTCAGAACGTCAACGCTATGATTAAACAGGCTCAGAAAATGCAGAATGATATTACTGACCTCCAGAATGACATCGAAAGCAGAGAATTTACTGCTACTTCAGGCGGAGGAGCTGTTGAAGTTGTCGTTACAGGAAAGAAAACAATAAAGGCTCTTACAATAAAGCCTGAAGTTGTTGACTCTGAGGATATTGAAATGCTTCAGGATTTGATAATCAGTGCTGTAAATGAGGCTGTAAACAATGTTGAACAGACAACAGAAGATGAAATGAGCAAAATTACAGGCGGAGTTTCACTTCCGGGACTGTTTTAATTTCTGATGGCTGACTGTAATGCACTGCCTCTTGTTGTGCTTTCTGAAAAGTTTGCACAGCTCCCCGGAATAGGAATGAAAACTGCACAGCGTCTTGCATACTATGTTATGACAATGGACGAAAAAGATGTTGAGGATTTCGCAAAAGCTATTGTTGATGCAAAAAAGAAAGTTCACAGCTGTTCCTGCTGTCAGAATTTGACAGAACTTGATATATGTCCGATATGTGCAGATGATTCAAGGGACAAGTCCGTAATATGCGTTGTGGAATCTCCGAAAGATGTTACAGCCTTTGAAAGAACCCGTGAATATAATGGTGTTTATCATGTTCTTCATGGACTTCTTTCGCCGATGGACGGAATAACTCCTGATTCCATAAGAATAAGGGAACTTCTTTCACGCATTAATCAGGGAAATGTAAAAGAGGTAATTATGGCAACAAATCCTACCGTTGAGGGTGATGCTACTGCTATGTATATAGCAGGACTTCTTAAACCTCTCGGAATAACTGTTTCAAGACTTGCATTCGGACTTCCCGTAGGCGGAATACTTGAATATGCCGATGAAGTAACACTTTTCAAGGCTCTTGAAAACAGAAATAAAATGTAAAAATAAAACGGACTTTTTTGTCCGTTTTTTATTTTTTAATGATATTCATAAACTGTACACCAGTGACGTACAAGCGTATTCACCAAAAACACATAAATATAAATTCTATTTTTGTATCAGAAGTCAATTGACTTTTTATGTGATTTTGGAATATAATATATTAGAATATTTTGTTTGTAAGGAATGATATTAATGGGCAATAAAGTTGTAAAATTCGGCGGAAGCAGTCTTGCTGATGCAAAACAGTTCGTAAAGGTTGCAAATATAATAAAAAGCGACAGCAAAAGAAAATATGTTGTACCGTCTGCTCCGGGAAAGAGATTTTCTGATGATATAAAGGTAACAGATATGCTCTATACATGTGCTGACCTTGCCGGAAGCGGTGTTGATTTTTCTGATGCTTTCAATAAGATTATTGAACGTTATAACGGAATAATAAAAGACCTTAATCTTGATTTCTCTCTTGACAAGGAATTTGAAGAAATCAAGGCTGAACTTAAAGCGAGACCTGCAAAGGATTTTGCTGCAAGCCGTGGTGAATATCTTAACGGTAAACTCCTTTCAGCATATCTTGGCTTTGAATTTGTTGATGCAGGCGATATAATCGTATTTGATACAAACGGCAGTCTTATTCTTGAAGAAACCGTAAAACGTACAAGAGAACGCCTTTCAAAGTGCGAAAATGCCGTTATTCCGGGATTCTATGGAAAAACTACTGAGGGTATCGTAAAGACATTTTCAAGAGGCGGTTCTGATGTTACAGGTTCAATAGTTGCAAGAGCCGTAAACGCTGATATATATGAAAACTGGACAGACGTTTCAGGATTTCTTGTTGCAGACCCGAGAATAGTTGAAAATCCTGACGTAATCAGCATTATAACATATAAGGAACTTCGTGAGCTTTCATATATGGGTGCTACTGTTCTTCATGAAGATGCAATTTTCCCTGTAAGAGAAGCAGGTATTCCGATAAATATAAAAAATACAAACAGACCGGAAGATGCAGGAACTATGATTGTTTCTGATGACCACGATTTTGATGATGAAACCTGCCCGCATACAATAACAGGCATTGCCGGAAGAAAGGGATTCAGCGTTATAAATATCGAAAAGGCTATGATGAACAGCGAAAAAGGTTTCGGAATGAAAGTTCTTAAAGTTCTCTATGAAAACGGAATTTCATTTGAGCATATGCCTTCAGGAATCGATACTATGAGCGTTGTTGTTGATACATCAACTCTTGAACCTGTTGAGGATAAAATAATTGCACAGCTCCGAAAAGAAGTAAAGCCTGACCATCTTGAAATTGAACATGGAATTGCACTCCTTGCAATCGTGGGCAGACGTATGAAGAATACAAGAGGTACTGTTGCAAGACTCTTTGCATCACTTGCACATGCAAGAATAAATGTAAAAATGGTTGACCAGGGTTCAAGTGAGCTTAATGTCATTGTCGGTGTAAATGAAAGTGATTTAAGCGAGGCTATCAGAAGAATTTACGATATGTTTGTAAATTCAGAGAAAAATTAAAAATTTTCTATATTTTAAGGGCAGATTTATCTGCCCTTTTTATATTTTAATGCCAAAAACCAGCATTTCTATTGACAGCCATAATTTGATTTGATATAATATAATATAAAATAAATAAGGAACAGGCTCAGAACAGATGAATAAAAGAGACCAGTATAAAAGACTTTTTTCTTTCGGAGCATCACTTATACTTTTGATTTGCCTTACAGGTTTTTTTGCATTTATATGGTACAAATATTACAGCGATACAATAGTTCTCCCTTATTACAGGCGAGGAAACTGGGTGCTTATCGCCATATATACCATACTTACAATGATATTCTTTAAGGCTTACGGCGGTTTTAAAGTAGGTTATCTTAAAAAAACCGATATGTTCTATTCCCAGATGATTTCAATAGTATGTGTGAATGTAATAACCTATTTTCAGATAAGTCTTATAGGCAGAGATTTTATGAGAGGTTTTCCGATAGTATATCTTACGATTACAGAGATTGTTTTTATTTTTTTCTGGAATATGTTTGTTGACAGGATATATTTTATTGTGTATCCTCCCAGACGGCTTATTATTCTTTATGGAAGCCGTCAGGCTGCATCACTTGTTATGAAAATGAGTACCCGTGTTGACAAGTATATGATATGTGAATCAGTAAATATAGGCGACTTTGAAAACGAAGATGAAGTAAAAAAGCATATTCTTAAATATGAAGGCGTAATAATATGTGATATACCTGCAAAAAGCAGAAATGATTATATAAAATTCTGCTTTCAGAATAATATACGGGCGTATATTGTTCCAAAAATTTCAGATATTATACTAAGAGGTGCAGAGGATATAAGGCTTTTTGATACTCCCCTTATACTCGCACGAAATAACGGACTTACTTTTGAACAGCGTTTTATAAAGAGGACTGCTGATATATTTATATCGTTGATTATGATAATACTTTTCAGTCCTGCAATGCTTGTTACAGCTGTTGCAGTAAAACTTTGTGACGGCGGAAATGTTATATATCGTCAAAAAAGACTTACAATAGATGAAAAGGAATTTTATATATATAAATTCAGAAGTATGGTTGCTGATGCTGAAAAATCAGGAGGGCCTCAGCTTGCAAAGGATTACGACAGCCGTATAACTCCTGTCGGCAGAGTTATAAGAAAATGCCGTATAGATGAACTCCCACAGCTTTTTAATATATTAAAAGGGGATATGTCAATTGTAGGGCCACGTCCCGAACGTCCTGAACTTGCGGAAAAATATGAAGAAACCATTCCGGAATTCAGATACAGACTGAAAGTTAAAGCAGGACTTACAGGATATTCACAGGTTATAGGCACTTATGATACAACCCCTTATGACAAGCTTAAAATGGATTTGATGTATATTGAGAATTATTCTTTCAGACTCGATTTACAGCTTATGCTTATGACTCTGAAAACAATGTTTTTTCCGAACAAGACAAATGCCGAAACAGAAAAGGAAGTTCTCGGCATAGATGAAAATAATATGAATGACAGAAAGGAAAACAGAAAATGAAAACAACAGCAGTTATAATGGCAGGCGGAAGGGGAGAAAGATTCTGGCCGAAAAGCCGTAATCTCCGCCCGAAACAGTTTCTTTCACTCACTAAGGACGGCGAAACAATGATTCAGAAAACCGTCAAGAGAATTTCAGATGTTGTTTCAAAAGAGGATATATATATTGTAACAAATGCTATGTATATTCCGCTTGTAAGAGAACAGATTCCTGATATTCCGCCCGAAAATATTCTTGCTGAACCATGTGCAAGGAATACTGCACCATGTATAGCTCTTGCAGGTGCGGTAATCAGCAGAAAATATGATGATGCAATAATGCTTGTTCTGCCGTCAGACCACCTTATAAGCTATGAGAGATTGTATATAAATACTCTTAAAAAGGCAATTGCAACAGCTCTTGACGGAAAGAACCTTGTAACAATAGGCATAACACCGACATATGCCGAAACAGGATACGGATATATAAATTTCGGCTCTGAAACATCAGCAGTAAACAGTGATGCATACAAGGTTGAAAGATTCGTTGAAAAACCTGACCTTGAAACAGCAAAACAGTATCTTGCCTCCGGAAAATATCTCTGGAACAGCGGTATGTTTGTATGGAAAGTTTCTTCAGTAATGCAGAATTTCAGAACATTTATGCCTGATATTTATGAGGGTGCTGTCAGAATCGGAGAGGCATATGGTACTGCTGATTTTGATGAAGTTCTTGAAAAGGAATTTACTTCATTCAGAAGTGAATCAATAGATTTCGGCATTATGGAAAAAGCTGATGATATATATACAATTTCAGGCAGTTTCGGCTGGGACGATGTAGGAAACTGGCTTGCTGTTGAAAGAATAAACGAAGTTGACGGCAATAAAAATTATATTGAGGGAAATGTTATTTCAGTAAATTCTGAAAGAACTACAATATGTGGCGGAAAACGTCTTATTGCATCAGTAGGCGTTGAAGATTTGATTATTGTTGATACTGATGATGCTGTTCTTGTGTGTTCAAAAAACAATACACAGGACGTTAAAAAAGTTATCGCAGAGCTTAAAAATCAGGGCAGAACAGACCTGATATAATTTAAATAAGGGAGATTTTTAATTATGAAAAATGCACTTATTACAGGTATTACAGGACAGGACGGTTCATATCTTGCAGAACTTCTTCTCGAAAAAGGATACAATGTATATGGTATCTGGAGAAGAAAGGCAACTGTTGACTACGGCAACATTGAACATCTTAAAGATAAGGTAAAGCTTATATATGCAGATATGACTGACCCTGTATCACTTATATCAGCTATGAAGATTTCACAGGCAGATGAAGTATACAACCTCGCAGCACAGTCATTCGTTGCAACAAGCTGGGATACTCCTCTCGGAACTGCTGATATTGATGCTATCGGTGTTACAAATATGCTTGAAGCTATAAAAATTGTAAAACCTGAATGCAGATTCTATCAGGCATCTACTTCCGAAATGTTCGGACTTGTACAGGAAATTCCGCAGACAGAAAAGACACCTTTCTATCCGAGAAGTCCATACGGTGTTGCAAAGCTCTATGGTCACTGGATTACAAAAAATTATCGTGAAAGCTACGGAATGTTTGCCTGCTCCGGAATTTTATTCAATCACGAATCAGAAAGACGTGGCATAGAATTTGTTACAAGAAAGATTACTGATGCTGTTGCAAGAATAAAATACGGCGTTCAGGAATATGTTGAACTCGGAAATATGGATTCAAAGCGTGACTGGGGACATTCAAAGGACTATGTAAGAGCTATGTGGCTTATGCTCCAGCAGGACAAGCCTGATGATTATGTAATCGCTACAAATGAAACAAGAACAGTACGTGAATTTGTCGAAACTGCTTTCGGACATGTCGGAATTGAAATCGAATGGCAGGGCGAAGGTGTTGACGAAACCGGTATAGACAAGGCAACAGGAAAAACAATTGTTAAGGTAAATCCTAAGTTCTTCCGCCCCGCAGAAGTTGATATACTTCTCGGAAATCCTGCAAAGGCAGAAAGCGTTCTCGGCTGGAAACGTGAAATTTCATTTGCAGAACTCGTTAAGAGAATGGTTGAAAATGATATGAAACGTGTCGGAGAAGAAATAAAAATAAATCAGGTTCTCGGAAAGTAATCTGTCAGAGGGGTAAACACCCCTCTGCTTAACCGAAAACTTTTTTAATAAGGAAGATTGAAATGAAAATAGCATTTGATGCCTTGCCACTTGTAAGTGAAAGAATAACAGGAATAGGCTGGTGTGAGGCTGGTCAGACAACAGCAATGGCAAAACTTTACCCTGAAAACAGCTATATATATAATTTTTTTTCACAGAAAAACGATACACAGAAAACTGAACGCATAAAACAGTTTTTAAATACGGGAATAAAAACGAATACAGCAGATTTTTCAGGTTATCTTTACAGGCTGATTTCAAATTTTCTGCCTTTTCCTTATTATAAATTTTTTGGTTCGGACTGCGATATAACGCATTTTTTTAATTATATAGTTCCGCCATGCGTTAAAGGAAAGAGTGTTGTGACTGTTCATGATATGGTTTACAAAGCTTTTCCGGAAACCGTAAGGGCAAGAACAAAATATATGCTTGATACAGGTCTTAAAAAGTCTATGAAAAGAGCAGATATAATAGTCACTGATTCGGAATTTTCAAAATCTGAGATTATAAAGTATTTTCCGCAGTATCAGGATAAAATAAGAGTAGTTCCATGCGGTGTTGATTTGAAAAGATTTTATCCATGTGATGATAATGATAAAATTGAAAGGGTTAAGAAAGATTTTGAAACCGGTGATGAATATTTTCTTTATCTCGGAACTATTGAACCGAGAAAGAATATTGAAAGACTTATTGAGGCTTATGCAGAATTTGTAAAAAATACAGAAAATCCGCCCAATCTTGTTCTGGCAGGAGGTAAAGGCTGGCTGTATGATAATATATATTCAAAGGCTGAAAAACTTGGTATTCAGAAACGTGTGATTTTTACGAAATATATTCCGTCTGAGGATATAAATGCTCTTATGTGCGGAGCAGTTGCATTTGTTTTTCCGTCAATATATGAAGGATTCGGAATGCCGCCGCTTGAAGCTATGGCGTGTGGAGTACCTGTTGTTGTATCAGATGAGGCATCGCTTCCCGAAGTTACGGGAGACTGTGCAGTAAAAGTTGATGCTTATTCTGTAAACAGTATTGCAGAAGGTCTTGACAGAATTTATCGTGACGGAAATCTGCGTCAAAAATTGAAAATTGAGGGCATTGAACGTGCCGGAAACTTTACATGGGACAAATCGGCTGAAATATTATATAAGGTTTACAGGGAACTGATATGAAAAGAAAATTAAGAATACTTGAAGTAAACAAGGCATATTATCCGCATGTCGGCGGAATTGAAAGTCTTGTAAAACAGTATGCGGAAAGTTTCAGTGAAAAATCTGATTTGATTGTTCTTGTCTGCCGTGACGGCAGAGGAAGAACAATAAACGAAAAAATCGGAGGAGCGAAAATAATTCGTTCCGGAAGTTTCGGAACTTATTTTTCATGTCCTCTTTCAGTTTCATTTATAAAAAATTTTCGCAGACTTTCGCAGAAATCCGATGTAATTCATATAAATATGCCGTTTCCGCTTGCTGATGTTGCATTGTTGCTTTCAGGATATAAGGGTAAGGTTGTAATAAGCTGGCACAGTGATGTTGTAAAACAGAAAAAGCTTATGTTTTTTTATAAACCGATAATGATGAAACTCCTTAAACGTGCTGATTTGATTATTACTGCAACGCAGGGACATATAGACAGTTCACCGTATATATCAAAATTCCGTGAAAAATGTCAGGTAATTCCTTATGGTATAAATATAAGGGATTATTTAAGCATAGATAAAAGACCAATACTTACTGAATTGCTGAAAAATAAATCATCAGTAAAAGTATTCTTTACAGGCAGACTTGTATATTATAAGGGAGTTGATGTTCTTCTCAGAGCGTTTCACAATGTTCATAACTGTGAGCTTTTTATAGCAGGAACAGGAACTCTTGAAACATCTCTTAAAGAATATGCAGAAAATCATAATATGCATAATGTTCATTTTATGGGATTTATGCCTGATGACGATTTGAAATGTGCATTTGCCGACTGTGATATATTTGTACTTCCTTCAGTTGCAAACAGTGAGGCATTCGGAATAGTTCAGCTTGAAGCGATGGTATATTCAAAGCCTGTGATAAATACAGCTCTGCCTACCGGTGTACCGCATGTAAGCGTTGACGGAGTAAGCGGAATAACTGTTGAACCTTCCAGTCCAATAAAGCTTGCAAATGCAATAAATATGCTTGCAGGAGACAGAAATCTGCGTGAGGCATACGGCAGAAACGCTTTCAGACGTGTACATGATATATTTGATTCAGGAAAAGTTCTCGATGAAGTTTTTGAAGCTCTTACAGGAGGCAATGTATGAAAAAGGTTTTAATAATAGGCGGTGCAGGATTTGTCGGAGGTTATCTCTCTGAAATACTTCTTGAAAACGGATATGAAGTACATTCCACATGCCTTGAAAATGAAAAAATAAAGAATACTGAATGTGTACCGCATATTCTTAATATTCTCGATAAGGATAAAATTTCAGAACTTCTCTGTGAAGTAAAACCGGAAATAATATATCATCTTTCAGCACAGAGTTCTGTTGCACTTTCATGGAAAAATCCCCAGCTTACTGTTGATGTAAATATAAAAGGAACTCTTAACGTTCTGGATTGTTTAAGAGATTCAGGACTTAATTCAAGAATACTTCTCATAGGTTCAGGAGAAGAATACGGATATGTAAAAGTCTGTCCTGTTTCTGAAAAAGAACCGCCTAATCCTTCAAATATATATGCTGTAACAAAAACCTGCCAGTCTATGATTGGAAAGATATATGCAGGGGCATATAAAATGGATATAATAATGATTCGTGCATTCAATCATATAGGTGCAGGACAGTTACCGCAGTTTGTTGTTTCTGATTTCTGCAAACAGGTTGCGGATATTGAAAAAGGTCTGAAAGCTCCTGAAATGTGCGTGGGAAATCTTGATGCAAAGCGTGATTTTACTGATGTCCGTGATGTTGTAAGAGCATATATGCTTCTCGGAGAAAAGGGAAAATCAGGCGAACTCTATAATGTCGGAAGCGGTAATGCCATAGCAATTAAGGAAATACTTGATATGATTATTTCCCAGTCCGAAAAGGATATAAGAGTTACGATTGACCCCGAAAGATTAAGACCTTCCGATATACCGGTAATAGAGGCTGATATTTCAAAAATCAAGGCTGATACAGGCTGGAAACCTGAAATTCCGATAGAGGAAACAATAAAAAATACACTTGATTACTGGAGGCGATAAAATGGATTCTGTTAAGAAAAAATGCAGTACCTATGATTCTGAAAACAGCGGAGGATTTTTTAAGGTATCATCAGATTTGAAACAGTTCGGAGAAAATCAGAATAAGTATAATTCAATGCTTGCTGAAAAAATTGAAGAACTTGAATCAAGAATATCTGCTCTTGAAGCCGAACAGAAACAGAACAAGGAGCTTTTCAAGCGTCTTGCAAATGAGCTTGTATCACTGAAAGCTGATACAGACCGTCTTAAACTTACTGCAAAGCTTAATACAAATACAATAGACCGCCTTGTAAAAGCAACAGATATTTCCGGAGAGGAATCACCAAAAGAGGACAACTGAAAAAGTTGTCCTTTTTTTATTACAGCTATTGACAAAACAGAAAATGTATGGTATGATATAAGTGTAATAGTAAGGATAATACACTTTATATCTGAAAGGAGGATTTTTATATGTTCACAATCGATTTGACAAGCAGAACGCCGATATATGAGCAGATTTATTTCAAAATAATCGAACTCGTCATAAAAGGCAGTTTAAAAGAGAATGACCAGATTCCAAGTGTAAGAAGCTTTGCTAAGGATACCGGCATAAATCCTAATACTGTTGCAAAAGCTTATCAGGAACTTGAACGAAACGGAATAATATATTCTCTTACAGGACGCGGGAGCTTTATAGCTAAGATAGACAGGGAAATTATAAAGGAATTTATACTTTCAGATTTTGATTCCTCTGTACGCAAAGCTATAACAAATGGTGTGGAGGAAGATGAACTCAAAGAACGCATAAACAGGATATATAATGATATAAAGGGGGAAAAATTATGATTGAATTTAAAAACGTTACAAAGAAATTTGATGACTTTACAGCACTCGATGATGTAAGTCTTAAAATTGAAAAAGGTACGGCATACGGACTTCTCGGTTCAAACGGTGCAGGAAAATCCACAATATTAAGACTTCTTTCAGGAATATACATTCAGGACAGCGGAGAAGTTACTGTTGACGGCGAAAGTGTATATGACAATGTAGATGTGAAAAAGAAAGTATTTTTCATCAATGATGAGACAATACAGTTTACAGGATTTACTTTAAAGAGCCTTAAAGATTATTACAAAAGTTTTTATCCTGATTTTTCAGAGGAAACTTTTGAAAATTTAAGACAAAGAATAAATCTTCCTCTTGAAAAGAAAATAGGGGATTTTTCAAAAGGTATGAAAAGACAGGCAATTGTTATAATCGGTCTTGCATGCCGTACGGAATATCTTCTTATGGACGAAGCTTTTGACGGTCTTGACCCGACAATGCGAATTATAATAAAACAGATGCTTATTGATGCAATGATTGACAGACAGCTTACAACTATAATATCATCGCATAATCTCAAGGAAATCAATGAAGTATGTGATACAGCCTGCCTTATACATCACGGAAAACTTGTATTTTCAAGAGATTTGGACAGCCTCAAAAGCAATATCCACAAGGTACAGCTTGTATTCCCGCCTGATTCAAACGGTATGGCAAGAGTATATACAAAACAACAGCTTGAAGAATCCGGACTTGAAATTCTTCATTATGAACAGCGTCAGAGCGTATGCTATGTAATTGCAAAGGGCGATACTGATACAATAAAATCAGCATTTGCCTCAAAATCCCCGATAGTAATGGACATAATACCGCTTACCCTTGAAGAAATCTTTATTTATGAACTGGAGGTGCTTGGTTATGACAGCAACGAAATCAGCAAATAAGAAACTGAGCTTTTTTAAAAATCCATTTATAACGGCAAGAATTAAAACAAACATAACTACAAACCGCAAGCTTGCAACAGTAATAAGTATACTCCACCTTATAGGCTATCCGCTTGTAATGGCAATGGTATTGTATACGGAATATTATAGAAAAACTCACACAAATCAAAACGGTTCTTATTCATCTCCTGATACTGATATATTTGTTGTAGCAGGAATAATTTCAGGTTCAATTGCACTTCTCGCAGGTTTTGTTGTGGCAATGAACATTTTCAAGTATCAGTATAAAAAATCGTGTGTTGATATGAACCTTTCGCTCCCTTTAAATTCAACGCAAAGATTTTTCACTGATTATCTGACAGGCCTCGGAATATATCTCGTTCCTGCATTATGTGCGTGGGTTCTGGGGGATTTAATAGGACTTATGGGCTTAGGCTTAAAACTTGATGATTTTTCTGAAGGTCTGAGAGTGTGCAATACAGCCGGTGTATGTGTTGTACTTGCAATGATTCTTTTCTATACTCTGACAGTATTCTGCATAACCTGCTGTGGAAGTATATTTGAAGCAATAGCATCATCAGTTCTCATAAACGGAATTATTCCGGCATTTCTCTTTATTTTCGGATACTGCATCTGCAATTCAGACCCTTATGGAGTAGATAAAGAATCATTGATGTATGAACAGATTTATTTTACAAGTCCTTTCGGCTGTATGATGTATGTTGTTGAGCTTTTTGATAACGGAATAGACCAGACACCGTTATTCTTCAGCTGGCTTGTATCAATAATAATCTACATATCGCTTATTGTATTGCTTACATATTTTCTTTATAAGAAAAGAAAAGCAGAAAACGTTTCAAAGCCGTATGTGTATAAAACACTTTACTATGTAATAACATCAGCAATGCTGTTTGTAATCATATATGTAATATCCTTTATCGGCAATGATAATTATATAGGTTCAATATTTATCGGTGCGATAGTATATTTCATTTTTGAAATCGTAACAAAGAGAGGATTCAAGAAATTCCATTATTCTGTTTTCAGATTTATAGGAACAGTCGCATCAATATTTATCATAGTTGTTTTAAGCGATTTTACAAACGGATTCGGAATATATAAATATGTTCCCAGTCCCGCAGGAGTTTCAAGCGTATATTTAAATCAGAATAACAACTGGTATATGGAATCAAACATTTTTTCATATAATAACTATAATAGTTATACTGATAAAAATGTAATAAAAACTGTTACAGATATTCAGAAAAAATATATTGATATGTATGAAAATCCTGAAAAATATAATGAAAACGATAAATTATATTTTGATAGATATGAAAACGGACTTCCAAACAATGTAGTTACCTGTAAAGATAATGTTACATTGAATATAAAATACTATATGAAGAATGGAAATATCGTTTCAAGAGAATACGTAATCCGCTATGAAGACTTCTGTAAAATAAAATCAGCCGTATATAAATCAGATGATTTTGCGGAATATGCAAAAGAGGATTTTGAACAGAATTATTTAACTTCATATGACAACGGTAGAAATCAAATAAGCTTTTTTGAAGCCAAGACAGATACATCATTTGACGTTAAACTCAGCAAGGATGAATTTAATCAGCTTGTTGATGCATATACAACTGACCTTAAAACAATGACTGAAGAAGAATATAATTCAAGTCAGATTATAGGCTATATCGGTTACAGTTGTGAAATAAGGGAAATTTTCAGAAACACAATAGCATTTATCAATGAAAAGATACCTAATTTCCATACATCTCCGGACAATTTTAAACTGAGCGACTTTGCAGGCCTTAATGTATGGGTTTATAAGAATGTTATACCTGTCTACTATGTGGAAAAGTTGGATAATACAAAAATTTCTGATAAGTATTTTCTTTCATCATCATTAAGCGTAAATACATCATCTATGAAACCATTTTCAGTGGGAACAGTTACAGTTAATCCCGACCTTGAAAAGCTTATAAATGTATCGCAGAATGTATATGACAGCAATGAAATAGGCGGAGCTGTTGCTATTTCAGGAAAAATATATTATATACCGAAAGAATACAAAGAACTTGTTGATAAAGTATATAATGAACTTTTCGCAAGTGTTGAATATTATTACACTGATGACGGCGAAGAATATTATTATGATGATAACGGATATATAGAATATACAGGATACAACAAATGTACAGACTACAATTATTATCAGTAAACAAAAGAAAGATATAATAAAAAGACAGCGGATTAAAATAAATAAAATCCGCTGTCTGTTTTTATTCACGATTTGATTTTATTTCCTCAATTAATTCTCTGAGGCTTTTTCTTGTATTTATTTTCAGTTTAGGAAAAGCATTTTCGATACGTCTGTTTACAATGCCTTTGGATTCGATAATGCTCTTGTATTTTTCTTTAAGTTCTTCAAGATGCTGATGCGTTTCGGAAATTTTTTCCTTATATTCTTCGTTCTTTTCCATAAGGGTATTTACTTTGTCATAAATCTTTTCACCTGTAAAGTCGGAAATATTTTTCATTTCATCTGATATTGACTGTATAAGCCTGATATTTTTCTTGATTTTCATAATTGCGAAAACAGTTATGATAATATCGCTTAAAATTCCAGCAGAAAGTATTGATATTATAATTATACCTACGATATGCGGAACGAAATCAACAAATTTTATTATAAGCGGGTGAATTACCCTTATTACAATTATGCAGGCAAGCCCCCACATAAGTGAAAATTTAAGACAGATATATCCCTTTATATTGAAATGTTCATCGGAATAGTCCCACCATTTTTCATTGAAAATTTTTTCAAGGACAAATCCGGTTATAAATTCAAGCAGGGTTGTCAGTATTACAGAACCAAAGAATAAAGCGGGTAAATTATCCTTAATCGGATAGATACAGAGTACAACCGCAACAACGCCAAAGCCATAAATCGGACAGTAAGGGCCGTTGAGAAAACCTCTGTTTACAAATTTTCCTGAATTGACAGCAGCATATATAACTTCAGTACACCAGCCCAGAAAAGCATAAATAAAGAAAAAGAATATAACTTGATATGCACTGAATATCACACAGCACCTCCGTATCAGTTGAATATTTCCTTTATTTTATCAAAGAACGATTTACGTTTTGTGTAGTTTGTTTCACTGAGAGTATCATCAAATTCCTTTATAATATCTTTCTGTTTTTTGGAAAGATTTTTCGGAACTTCAATAGTAACCTTTACATACTGATTTCCTCTGTCATTTGCTCTGAGTTTTTTTACGCCTTTTCCCTTGAGTCTGAATACAGTGCCAGGCTGAGTTCCTTCACCGATATTATATTTAACATTTCCGTCAATAGTCGGAACAGTAATTTCAGCACCAAGAACTGCCTGAGCATAAGTTACAGGGATTTCGCAGTGAATGTCATATCCGTCACGGGTAAACAGAGGGTGAGACTGTACAGTTACATGGACATTGAGGTTTCCGTCCGGTCCGCCGTTTATACCGCTGTCACCCATACCGGAAAGTCTTAAAGTCTGACCGTCAGCAATACCGGCAGGGAAATCAACGCTTACAGTTTTTACAACACGTTTTCTTCCGACACCGTGGCAGGCATCACATGGATTTTTGATAATTTTTCCTTTTCCTCCGCAGTGCGGACATTGTCTTGCAGAAGATATAGTTCCGAAACCTGTTCTCTGTGTAACTTTTATTGTACCGCGTCCCTGACAGTCAGGACAGATTTCAGCAGAAGTTCCGGATTTAGCACCTGTACCGTTACATGCATCACATTTTGACATTTTGTTTATTTTTATATCTTTTTTAACACCTGTGCAGGATTCCATAAATGTAAGTATAACCGATTCATTTATATCCGAACCACGTCTCGGAGCATTTGCAGAAGAACGTGAAGAACCTCCGCTGAAACCGCCGCCGCTGAATCCTCCGAAACCTCCGAAGCCTCCTCCGAAGATATTTTCAAGAATATCGTTTATATCTGTGAATCCGCCCATTCCGCCACCAGAACCGAATGACTGGTCAACACCGGCATGACCGAACTGGTCATATTTTGCACGTTTGTCAGGGTCAGAAAGGACTTCATAAGCCTCATTAGCCTCTTTAAATTTTTCTTCACATGTCGGGTCATCAGGGTGCAAATCAGGGTGAAATTCTCTTGCTTTCTTTTTGAAAGCCTTTTTAATTTCATCTTCAGAAGCACCTTTCTGTATACCCAGCACTTCATAGTAATCTCTCTTTTCAGACATATAAAAGCTCCTTTACAGCCGGCAGTTATGCAAAAATGCCGGATTTTTTCTCATTTTTTAAATATCCCTATATAGACCTTTAGGGCAGAAGTGAAATTCCGCCCGTCAGGTTTAATATTATTTATTTTATAAATTATTCTTCAGTGAAGTCAGCGTCAATAACATCACCATCATTGTTGTCATCATTGCTGTTGTTTGATGATGAAGTATTACCGCCTGTGAACTGTGAAGGGTCAACGCCTGCACCGTTCGGGTTAGCCTGTGAATAAACCTTAGATGAAAGTTCATAGAAAGCTTTCTGAAGTTCATCAGCCTTAGTCTTTATTGCATCAGGATTGTTGTCCTTGAGGGCATTTTTGAGTTCATCAATTTTTGTCTGGATAGGAGCTTTATCAGATTCGCTTACCTTATCGCCGAAGTCTGTGAGAGCCTTTTCACACTGGAAAACAAGGTTTTCAGCATTATTCTTAGCGTCTACTTCTTCACGGCGTTTCTTATCAGTTTCAGCGTACTGTTCAGCTTCCTTTACAGCCTTGTCAATATCGTCCTTAGACATATTTGTAGAAGCAGTGATTGAGATATTCTGTTCCTTTCCTGTACCTTTATCCTTAGCGGAAACGTGAACGATACCGTCCTTATCAATATCGAAAGTAACTTCAATCTGAGGAATACCTCTTGGAGCAGGAGCGATTCCGTCAAGTCTGAATGTGCCGAGGAGCTTGTTATCCTTAGCAAATTCACGTTCACCCTGAAGAACATTGATGTCAACAGCTTCCTGATTATCAGCATATGTTGAGAAAATCTGTGACTTCTTAGTAGGAATTGTGCTGTTTCTTTCAATCATTCTTGTGCAGATACCGCCTGCTGTTTCGATACCGAGTGAAAGCGGAGTAACATCAAGGAGGAGGAGACCGTTTTTAACGTCACCGCCGATAACACCGCCCTGATAAGCAGCACCGAGAGCAACACATTCATCAGGGTTGATGCCCTTGAATGGTTCTTTGCCGATAAGTTCCTTAACAGCTTCCTGAACAGCAGGGATTCTTGAAGAACCGCCAACCATAAGAACTTTGCTGAGTTCTGAAACTTTAAGACCGCTGTCTTTAAGAGCCTGACTTACAGGACCCATAGTAGCTTCAACGAGGTCAGCAGTAAGTTCGTTGAACTTAGCTCTTGAAAGGTTAAGGTCAAGGTGTTTAGGAGTACCTGTTGAATCAACAGTAATGAAAGGAATGTTTATATTTGTTGTTGTAGTTGAAGAAAGTTCAATCTTAGCCTTTTCAGCATCGTTTTTAAGTCTCTGCATAGCACTCTTATCGCCTGAGAGGTCAATGCCTTCAGCCTTCTTAAATTCAGCAACCATCCAGTCAATAATTCTCTGGTCGAAGTCATCGCCACCGAGGTGGTTATTACCGGCAGTAGCAAGAACCTGCTGAACATCTTCACCCATTTCGATAATAGATACATCGAATGTACCGCCACCGAGGTCATAAACCATAATAGTCTGGTCTTCTTCCTTATCGATACCGTAAGAAAGAGCAGCAGCAGTAGGTTCGTTGATAATTCTCTTTACAGTGAGACCAGCAATCTGACCGGCATCTTTAGTAGCCTGTCTCTGTGAGTCTGTGAAGTATGCCGGAACAGTTATAACAGCCTCAGTAACAGGTTCGCCGAGATAAGCTTCAGCATCAGTTTTGAGCTTCTGAAGAATCATAGCTGAAATTTCCTGAGGAGTATATTTCTTTCCGTCAATATCTACCTTGTAATCAGTGCCCATATGTCTCTTTATTGAAGATATGGTCTTTTCATGGTTAGTTACCGCCTGTCTTTTAGCAATCTGACCTACAAGTCTTTCGCCTGTGTTAGTGAAAGCAACGACTGAAGGAGTAGTTCTTGCACCTTCTGAGTTAGGGATAACAACAGCGTTACCGCCCTCCATAACTGCTACGCATGAGTTTGTAGTACCAAGGTCAATACCAATAATCTTTCCCATAAAAAATCTTCCTTTCTGTATATAAGCATTTTAAATGCTCAATTGCTTTTATATATAATGGATAATAAAATCAATCAGTTTGCAACAACGACCATAGCGGGACGTATAAGTCTGTCACCGATTTTATAGCCTTTCTGATAAACCTGACATATTTTACCTGATTCAAAATCCTCACTGTCAACTTTAGTAACAGCGTTGTGGAGATTTGGATTGAAGTCCTCGCCGAGTGCAGGGATTTCCTTTACATCGAGTTTATCAAGAATTGATTTGAACTGATTGAAAATCATATTCATGCCGTTTTTATAGGCTTCATCAGAACATTCAGCAATAATTGCACGTTCAAAGCTGTCCATAACCGGCAGAATATTTTCAATACATTTTGCAGTAGCATTTCCGAATGTTTCGGTTTTTTCCTTTGAAGTTCTCTTGCGGAAGTTGTCATATTCGGCAAAGAGTCTCAGATATTTGTCTTCAGAGTCATTAAGCTTTGCTTCAAGTTCAGAAATTTTTTCTGATTTTTCATCTTTTTCATCACACTCTTTTGAATTGTCATTCTGGTCTGTATTATTTTCTTCAGCAGGAACTTCAGTGGTTTCCTCCTGAATTTCGGAATTCTTTTCGTTTTCTTCCATTTTTTCAGACTCCTTTCTATTTGTTTTCCTCATTTTCTGATGAATCATCAGACATAAGGAGGGTAAGTTTTTCTGTAAAATATTCCACATAGGGAATAATTCTGGCATAATCAATTCTCATCGGGCCTATAATTCCCAGAGAGCCGGCGGTTTTTGAACCTTTTTTATACTTTGAAACAATCAGGCTTGAATTTCCGATTATAAAATCGTTGTTTTCCTGACCGAATTTAACCTGAATACCATTGAATGTATCATCAAGCATATTTGCAAGTTCATTTTTATGTTCAATAAATCTGACGATTTCGGCTTTATCGAGGTCATTGGAATAAAATAGGTTTTCCTCACCGCTGAAAGTTACAGATTTTTGTTTGAGGTCAGCTGAAAGTTCATATATGCTTTTCACAAGGGGTGAAAGTATAACCATATATGCACCGAGAGCCGTAACCATTTTTTCAAATGTTTCTTCAGAAATTTCCTCAACGGAAACGCCCTGAAGATTTTCCTGAACATAATGTGAGAAGAAGTCAAGCTGTTCATGACTTAAGTCAAATTCAAGACGGCAGGTTTTGTTTTTTATGTTACCGCCTGAAGTAATAAGAAGAATGACATACATTCTTTTTCCGGTAGGAATTACTTCAACTTTTGAAATAACCGAAAATTTCGGAGCTGAATTTGAAGCCACAGCAGTGCAGTTTGTAAGTTCTGCAAGAGCAGTAACAGCATTCTGTATAATGGCATCTTCAGTAAAAGCATTGTTTTCCTTTAGCATATTGTCGAGTCTTGAGCGTTCTTCTTCGGGGAGTCTGACAGGGTCAACGAACTTTTCAATATAGAGCCGGTAACCTGAAAAAGTGGGGATTCTTCCGGCAGAAGTATGAGGCTGTTCGAGATAACCGAGCTGTTCAAGCCCAGCCATATCATTTCTGATAGTGGCGGAAGAAACCTTTATATCAAGTATACCGGAAATAGCTTTTGAACCGACAGGTTCACCGGTTCTGATATACTCATCAACAACGGCAGCTAAGACTTTTAGTTTTCTTTCGTCCACGATTTTACACCCTTTCAATCTTTTAGCACTCTCTGCCCCCGAGTGCTAATTATAATTTAGCACTATTATATGCAAATGTCAAGAGTTTTATTGAAATTCAGCCTATTGCACAAAAATATAATTTTATATCAATGATTTTTCAACAATATTTATAATTCAATAATAGTATCAATCAGCATAGAATTATAATGATTAAATTTAAAAGGAGTGAGATTACAGTGGAAAAGAGTGTCATATCTCTTGCAGGAAATCCGAATGTAGGCAAATCAACGCTTTTCAATGCACTTACGGGAATGAATCAGCATACAGGAAACTGGGCAGGAAAAACCGTATCAAATGCCACAGGGGAATTTGAATATCAGGGACATAAATTTATACTTGAAGATGTTCCGGGTACATATTCATTGAGAGCAGTTTCAGCAGAGGAGGAGTGTGCAAGGGATTTTATATGTTTCGGAAATGCTGATGCTTCAATTGTGGTATGTGATGCAACATGTCTTGAAAGAAATTTAAATCTTGTATTACAGACAATAGAAGTATGCCCGAAAACACTTGTATGTATAAATCTTCTTGATGAGGCGGAATCAAAGGGAATAAAAGTTGATACTGAAAGACTTGAAGATATTTTGAAAGTTCCGGTATGCCGTATAACAGCAAGAACAGGAGACGGTATTTCCGAAATGTGCGGAAGGCTTTATGATATGGTGCTGTTGGAAGAATCTCCCGAACCGGTAAAGATATTATATGATGAAGACATTGAAAATGCCATTGAAAAGATAATTCCAAAAATATCAGAAAAGATAAAAAAACTTCCTTTAAGATTTACAGCACTGAAAATTCTTGAAAATGATGAAAAAACAATACATAAAATAGAAGAATATGAAAATACGGAGCTTTTAAGAACTGAATATCCGGAAGATATTTCCGACAGCGTAACAGCATCAGTTATAAGAAAAGCAGAAGAAATAGCAGGGGAATGTGTTGAAACAGGAGACAGGGCATACAAGCGTGACAGAATGATTGATGATATAATAACAGGCAGACGTTTCGGAATACCGTTAATGATACTTATGCTCGGACTGATTCTGTGGATAACAATAGAAGGAGCAAATGTTCCATCAGAGATACTTTCAGGATTTCTTTTCGGAATAGGTGATAAATTATCGGAGCTTATTTTAAGTACGAATGCTCCCGAATGGGTTGAGGGAGTGCTTATACAGGGAATATATAAAGTTCTTGCGTGGGTAGTATCGGTAATGTTACCGCCTATGGCAATATTTTTCCCGTTGTTCACGCTTCTTGAAGATTTCGGATATTTGCCGAGAGTTGCGTTCAATCTTGACAGATGCTTTAAATGTGCAAATGCCTGCGGAAAACAGAGCCTTACAATGTGTATGGGCTTCGGGTGCAATGCTGTCGGAGTTACAGGTTGCAGAATAATAGATTCACCGAGAGAAAGGCTCATAGCAATACTTACAAATAATTTTGTACCCTGCAACGGCAGATTTCCGGCTATTATAGCGATAATAAGTATGTTTCTGATAACATCGGAAAGTGCGTTTTCATCTTTTCTGTCATCAGGAATACTTCTTCTTACAATACTTTCAGGAATAGCAATGACGCTTATTATATCAAAACTTCTTTCAATGACAATACTGAAAGGCATACCTTCATCATTTACGCTTGAACTTCCTCCATACCGCAAACCGCAGTTTTCAAAAGTAATAATCCGTTCAATACTTGACAGAACAATATTTGTACTTGGCAGAGCGTGTATAGTGGCAGTTCCGAGCGGTCTTATAATATGGATACTTGCGAATACTGATATAAACGGAATATCACTTTTAAACCGTTTTTCTGAATTTCTTCAGCCACTTGGAAATTTTATGGGACTTGACGGAACAATACTTCTTGCATTTATACTTGGATTTCCAGCCAATGAAATAGTAATTCCGATAATCATAATGACATATCTTTCAGAGGGTTCAATACTTGAGCTTTCAGATTTGAATGAACTCAGGGAATTATTTATAAATAACGGCTGGGATATATCAACAGCAGTCTGTATGCTTATATTTACTCTTTTTCATTTTCCGTGTTCAACAACCTGTCTTACAATAAAAAAGGAAACAGGCAGTATAAAATGGACAGCAATTGCATTTATTCTTCCCGTTGCAGTCGGAATAATTCTTTGCAGTGCAGTGAATTTTGTATTTCATATTTTTATATAAAAATACAGCGGAACAGTTTCAGACTGTTCCGCATTTTTAATTTTAATATAGTAGTGACAAACATGAAAAAATATGCTATAATATGTAAATAATAAAATTCAGGAGTGTGAATCTATGAATAAATACAAAAGTCTGGCGATGAATACAATTATATTTGCCGTAGGAAGTTTTGGTTCAAAGATACTTGTACTGTTTCTTACAAGACTTTATACAAGCAATATAAGTCCGGCAGACAGCAGTACAAAGGAATTACTGGAAATTACGCTTAATTTTCTTCTTCCTATATTTACTCTTTCAATATCCAGTGCAACAATGCGTTACGGACTCGATAAGGAATATAATAAAAAACAGGTCTATACGGGTTCGTTTGTAGTATGCACAGCAGGTCTTGTATCACTTTTTATAATATCTCCGTTATTCAAGTTAATATCATTTTTGAATTATATGGACGGATATTTGTTTTTATTGCTTTTATATGTATGTGCATCAGCTTTCAGGGATTTGAATTCACAGTTTATAAGAGCAAAGCAAATGCTGAAACTGTATTCATTTGACGGAATCCTTACAACTCTTACTTTGTTTATATTCAATATAATATTTATATCTGCACTAAATATGGGAGTAAGAGGATTTATGCTTGCAAGCATACTCTCTGATTCGCTTTCAGCACTGTTTCTGTTTTTTGCAGGGAAAGCCTATAAGTATCTGAACATAAAGAGCTTTGATGCGGAACTTACAAAAATAATGCTGAAATTTGCACTTCCTGTAATACCAACAACAATAATGTGGACTATAACAGGATTTTCAGACCGTCTTTTTATAAGGTATATGCACAGTGATACAGCAGTACTCGGAGAGGCAGCAGCAGGAATATACGGATATGCCTCAAAAGTGCCGAATCTTATATTAATGGTTTCAACAATATTCTATCAGGCGTGGAATATGTCAGCCATAACGGAAAATAATTCCGAGGATAAAAGCGATTTCTATAAAACAGTCTATAATGCATATCAGGCAATGCTTTATATTGCGACAGCGTATCTTATAGCATTTGTAAAACCGATAACAGCAATATTCGTTGATTCGGGAAATTATTCCGAATACGGCGATGTATATTTATATACTCCGATACTTGCAATATCCGTACTCTTAATATCACTTAATCAGTTTTTAAGCAGTATATACACAGCAACCTGCCATACAAAAAATTCAGCGTGGACAAGTCTTTCAGCATGTGTTGCAAATATTGTATTGAATGTGATTCTTATTCCGAAAATGGGAATACAGGGTGCAGCCATAGCAACACTTATAAGCTATCTTGTATGTTATATTTTAAGAATAATCGATACGAGAAGAATTATATATTTCAAGGTTAATCATATTGATTTTATACTGAATATGTTTGTTCTCTTAGTAATGAGCTATGCAATAATTGCACAGCCAAAATTAAAGATATTCTATCTTTTGTGCGGACTGATATTTGCAACAGCCTATAACTTCCAGCCTATTATAATGACAGTGAAAAAGCTACTCAAAAGGCACTGATAAAGCAAAACAGCAGAATTATTTTATAAATTCTGCTGTTTTTTATTTTATATCATATCAAGTCTTTTCAGAATATCCTGATTGTTTACAGGATAGATTTTTTCTGCCGGAAAGTTTTTCAAATCAGTTTTTCCTGATTTCCGCTGTTCATTCCATTTTTTCACAGAGGGAGTCAAATCAGTGATTTTATATATCCCTGAGCTTATAAAATCTTTCAGAATATCTGATTTTATACCAATCTGGATTGCATAGCGGTTCAGAGCCTTTCCGTTTATATTGCGGTCATTGTCCCATTGACAGTAGACAGTAGTTTCCTTGAAATCTTTTTCCCAGCTGTCAGAATTATGTTCAGGAGAAGTAAGCACAGCCCCTTCAAGCAGACTGTCAAAAGCTTCACGATATATGTCAAGAGCAAGTATATATTCCTGATTTTTCTTTGTTCCCCAGTTTGAACGGTACATCAGCCATAAAAATGACGGTTTTATCCACGTCATTCTGTTGAGGCTGAAATTATTTCCGAAAGTCTGGAGAGATACAGCCTGTTCAGCAATCTGTTTGTTGTAAGCCTGATAGACTCTTATATGTTCTCTGTTATAGTAAGCATAAATTTCTTTTCTGCATTTCATTTTTCAATATAAACTCTTGGAACTCTTTTTGAAATTCCGCATACAACTTCATATCCGATAGTATTATATAATGAGGCAAGCTCATCAGCAGTAATCGTTTCATTTCCGTCAGTACCGATAAGTGTTACAATATCGCCCTCTTTGGCATCATTGTCAGTTACATCAATCATAAGCTGGTCCATACATATTCTTCCTGTTATACGGCATCTTTTTCCGTTGAGAAGAACATCAGCCTTTGAAGAAAGAAGTCTTGAATATCCGTCAGCATATCCTATTGTGACAGTAGCAATTTTCATTTCACGGTCAGCAACAAAAGTTCTGCCGTAGCTTATGCAGTCGCCTTTTTTAACGGCTTTTACATGAGATACAACGGCTTTAAGTGACATAACAGGCTTGAAACCTTCAGGAATCGGCAGAGGGTAATTAGGACAAAGACCATACATAATAATTCCGGCTCTTGCAAGAGTGCTTGCAGGATTAGCTCTGTAACAGAGAGATGCACTGTTCATAAAATGAACATGTCTGAGATTTATATTCTGTTTTCTGAGAATATCATATGTATCAAGGATAAATTTTTCCTGTCTGTCAGTATATTTTATATTATCCTCATCATCTGAATCAGCAACAGCAAAATGAGTATAAATTCCCTCAACTTCAAGACCGTCTATGTTGATTATATTTTTTATTTCTTCAGCACATTCCTGCGGGGTATCATATTTCAGACCTATTCTGCCCATACCTGTATCGATTTTTATATGACATCTCACACCCTTGTGATATTTTACAAGTTCAAGTGCATAATCTTTTGAAAGTACGCCCTGAATTATATTGTTTTCAGCGAGGTATCCGGCATATTCAGGGGGAGTATATCCTAAAATGAGTATTTCACTTTCAGGACAGAATCCTCTTACCTGCAAAGCCTCATCAAGATTTGAAACGGCAAAATATTTTATGCCGGATTTTTCAAGAAAGTGACAGATTTCACCCTCACCATGACCATAGGCATCAGCCTTTACGACAGCCATAATATCTGAACTTCCTGCTAATTTCTTTATAAGCGAAATATTTGATTCAAGGTTAGGGAGCGAAATTTCAGCCCATGCACGTTTTAAATATTGTTTCATGGATAAAAATACCTTTCTTTCATAAAAATAAGTTAAAATTTAATGACAGTTTTTTTAATACGCTTGAAATATATAAGATAATATGCTATAATCTTATATAATGTGTATTTAAAGGAAGTGAGTTTCAGATTGCCTTTTTATTCTCTGACTTCAGGAGTAATTCTTGAAAGTCCTGACAGTATCGGAAACGACAGAAAAAGAACCGTCTGCATTTCAGGACATCGTGAAAAGAGCATTATTCCATATCAGAATAACTATGCCTGTTATGATATTACAGTCCAGACTGTAAGATGTCTGCTTGAAAGATACCTTGATTTAGCGTATCTTAACGGATATGATACATTCATAAGCGGTCTTGCCGTAGGAGCTGACCTCTGGGGTGCGGAATATATTGCTGACTGTCGAAAAAACGGAAAAAGTATGAGCCTTATCGGAGTTATGCCGTATCTTCATCATTCCGACAAATTTCCGAAGGAATACGCTGATTTGCTTTATAAAGTGGAAAAAGAAGCAGACAAGCTTATATTAATGTCATCAAATCCGGATATAAAATATTGCTATTCGCCCACAAATAAAAATGAATCACGCACTCTTTACCGTGACAGAAATTATTTTATGGTAGACCATTCATCAGCAGTAATAGCATTTCTCAATGACGGAAATTATTATTCCGGAACATCGCAGACAGTAAATTATGCTGTCAGAAAAAATCTTAATATATGCAGGTTCGGAATAGATACAGTATATTCGCTTATAGACAGGTATAAAAATATAGACAAGATAAAAAATGCAGTACAGAATATTGTCTGAAACTTTAATATATATTGTATCATAAACAGAATGTTTTTTCAAGTCAGAAATAAAACATAAAAAAGCGGTTTTATCATAAAAAAAATATCATATTTGTTGAAAGCCGAAAAATATTCAGCAAAGTTTTCAACACAGTTTTCAACAGGCTGTGGAAAAAGATGTTGAAAACTTTTCTGCTAAGAAATTCATACAGAAAGGAAGATTAAGAAAATGGCAAAAAGAAAAAAGGGAAGTATCGCAATACCGTTTCTTCTCACGTTTTTTATAGCTATTATTGCAATAGGAGGAGTCGGAGTTTTTGCCTTTAACTATATCGAAAAAAGCAAGGAGGTAGAATTGAGCGAACCTGTCGGAAAAACTGCCGGTGTTGCAGAATATTCAGACAGCCATACAATACTGTTTATTCTTGATACACCTGAAAGCAAGTGTAAATCAACATTTATGCTTATAAGGTCAATACCAAAGGAAAAGAAAGTTCTTTGTGTCGGAATCCCTTCAAATTCAATACAGGTTATAAACGGTGTTCAGTACAGCATTGCTGAATATTATGAATCAGGCGGAGGAAAATATGCCTCTGATTTCATAGCACAGCAGTTCGGAATTGATACACCTAAATATGTAATATTTGATGAAAATGCTTTCTGCAAGCTGAGCGATATTATGGGCGGTGTTTCATATGCAGTAAGTGTTGATATTCAGGGATTTGATGATACCAAAAAGGAACAGTTTCTCAACGGAAAACAGATAGTAACCCTTCTTACCTATCCTCTTTTCAAGGACGGCGAAAAACAGCGTGCATCAATAGTAGGTTCTCTTATGTCAGCTATGATAAATCAGTCAGACGGTGAAAGACTTGCAAACAGCCTTGACAGAAACTTCAATGTTCTTATTGATATGGTAAACACAAATATAACTGCTGTTGACTATAAAGAGAAAAAAGATGCAATTCAGTTTATGCTCAATTACGGAACTACAATTTCAAGATTCAGAATGGTTACAGGAACTAATACCGGAAACTATTTCCTTATGGACGAAAGTTTTCCGCAGGAAATAAAAGATGAATACTTCAAGGATTATCAAAGCGGAAAGGGCGAAAAAGATGAATAATATTTTTGATACGCATGCACATTATGCGGACAGTGCTTTTGACAGTGACCGCAGTGAAATTCTTGAATCTCTTACCGGAAAGGGTATAAGATATGTTATGCTTGCATCGACCGATATAGAAAATTCTCTGAGTAATATAAAACTTGCTGAAACTTATGATTATATCTATACGGCTGTCGGAATACACCCTGAGGATATTGAAGGAACTCCCGATGATTATATATCCGTTCTTGAAAAAATGATTGAATCCTGTCCGAAAATAAAGGCAGTCGGAGAAATAGGTCTTGATTATCACTATGAGGGATATGACAGGGAAAAGCAGATTAAAATATTCAGTGAACAGCTTGAGCTTGCGAACCGTCTCGGATACCCTGTTATAGTTCACAGCCGTGATGCAACGGAAGATACTATGAAACTTTTAAGAAAATATAAACCTGCCGGAGTAATGCACTGTTTCAGCGGTTCAGCCGAAACTGCAAAGGAAGTTATAAATCTCGGAATGTATATAAGCTTTACCGGTGTTCTTACATATAAGAATGCAAGAAAATCCGTTGAGGCACTTTCAGTCATTCCGAATGACAGGTTTATGCTCGAAACTGACTGCCCGTATATGTCACCTGTTCCGTTAAGAGGAAAAAGATGTGACAGCTCTATGATACCATACACAGCAGAAAAAGCCGGTGAAGTAAAAGGTCTTTCCGCACAGGAAATTCTTGACCTTACTTGCAGAAACGGAATGAATCTTTTTTCGATAAAATGATTGTTGAATTTTTACAAATCACAAATATATTAATTGTGAAGTAGTTCCAAAATTTCTGTATTTTTTTTCTAATACTTGAAAAATTTCAGATATAATGCTATTATTATATAATAAGTAAGTATCAGGAAGTGATAATGTGAAAAACAAGATTTTAAATATTGTGGTTCTTACTGCCGGTATAGATGAAGAATACCAGCAGAATATCATAAGAGGGATAAATGAATATGCGGTTGAAAAAAATATAAATATATTCTATTTTACAGCATACGGCGGAGTTCTTGGAAACTCAAATTACGATAAGGGCGAATATAATATATTCAATCTTGTTAATTACAGGAAATTTGACGGAATAATTTTTATGGATAATACCATAGGTGCATTAGATGTAAGAAAAAAAGTTTCTGAACAGATAAAAAATTCAGGTATTCCGGCAGTTGTTTTTGATTCTGAAATAAATCCTCTGTTTTATAATATTAAAGTCGATAATTTCAGGGCTATGGAGGATATTGTAAACCATGTAATAAAAGAACATCATGCCAGAAGAATAAATTATGTTTCAGGTCCTATGGAAAATCCTGAAAGCCGTCAGAGATATGAGGCATATAAAAGCGTTCTTGCAGAAAACGGAATTGATTTTGAAAAAGAAAGAGTATATTTCGGTGAATTCAGAAGTATTGACGGATTCCACGCAGCCAATGCAATAATAAATTCAAAGCTTCCGTTCCCTGATGCTATTGTATGTGCAAATGATGCAATGGCTCTCACAGTTATAATAACACTTGAAAAGTATGGAATAAAAATTCCTGATGATGTTATTGTAACAGGTTTTGACAATATATCAGCAGCAAGATATTTCTGCCCTGAGGTAACTTCAGTTGACCGTCCGCTTAAACTTCTCGGAAGAAAGGCATGCGAAATAATAGAATCTGTTTACAATGGTGAAACTGTTTCTAAAACCCATACGGTATTTACCAATCCTATATTTTCTGAAAGCTGTGGCTGTGGTTCGCAGGATTCGGCTCATCAGGAAATGAGAACATTCAAAAAGGATACATACGGAAGAATTGAAAACTGCAACTATCATATATCTATCCTTAACCGTATGACTTCTGCACTCGCAGACAGTGAATCACTTGAAAATCATTCAAGAATTATAAACAGCTTTCTTTCAGAAATAAAATGCAACAATTTCTATATGTGTCTTGGTGATAACTGGGAAGGCTGTTTCCGCCAGCAGATAAATGAGGCATCAGATGCCTGTGATTCCGTTGAAGAATATCAGATTGAAGGTTATCCGAAATATATGACAGTTCCTTTCTGCCGTGTAAACGGTGAATTTCTTAACAAGGATTCATTTTTAAGTGAGGATATGTATCCTTTTGAAATTAACGGAGGCGGAAATATTATTTATTTCTTCCCTCTTCATTTCCGTGAAAGATGTTTCGGCTACAATATAGTTCTTAATACGGATATTCCCATAACAAGCATGCTTTTCCATACACTTATGATGAATATAAGTATGGCGATTGAAAACGTAAGAAAGCTTAATCAGCTTAATGATGCAATAAAACAGCTTGATAAGCTTTATGTAATAGACCCTCTTTGTGAAATATACAACCGTAACGGCTTTGTGCGTGCCGCAAGCAAAATATTCAAGGAATGTATCGTAAACCACAGAACTGTTATGATTATGTTTATTGATATGGACGGACTGAAAATTATAAATGATGAATACAGTCACAAAGAAGGCGACTTTGCACTTAAAACACTTGCATCAATACTTAAATCCTGCTGTGAACATGGTGAAATATGTGCAAGATTCGGCGGAGATGAATTTCTTATCTTTTCTGAAAACTTTGACAGGGATATGACAAGTATGCTTGTTCAGAAAATAAATCAGAAAATGGAAGAAGTCAACAGCTCAATTGATAAGCCTTATAAGATTGAGGCAAGTATAGGCTGTTATGAAACTGAAGCAAGAGCTGAATTTCCTCTTTTCAGCATGATTACAAAGGCTGACCAGAAAATGTATGAGGAGAAAAAGCGAAAGAGAACTTCACGCTATCTCAGAAGAACATAATAAAATTAAAAAGGCATACGGATAAAATTCCGTATGCCTATTTTGATGTTCTGTAAAGAAGCCAGAGAAGTTCAAGTACGCCTATTCCGAGAAATACAAACATTGATTTCATATTCGGTTTCTTTATTTTAAAACGTGTTATAAATGCTATTGCTATGACTGAAAGAACTATTCCATAGACAACAGGAAACAGTTCATGACCTATATCGCCTCTGAAACTGTAAAGCAATGGAAGAATAAGTGCAACGCTTGTAACAGGAAGTCCTTCATAGACTTTTCGTACTTCTGATGTTTTTTTCTGTCTGCTTTCTTCTGTAACATTGAAATATGCAAGCCTTATTACAGCACAGAGAGGAAATAATATAAGAATGGGAATATCAAGCCAGTTTTTCATTCCGACAGAATAACCTATTACAGAGGGCAATATGCCGAAGCATACCAAATCACACAAGGAATCAATCTGAATACCGAACTGTTTTTCCTGTTCAGTTCTGTTTTTGCATGTACGGGCAATCTTTCCGTCAAACATATCGCAAAGTCCTGAAATCATAAGACAAATTATAGCATACTTCGGAGAAGCAGAAATATTTCCGACTCCGGAAGCAAGAAAAATACCAGTTACTGAAGAAAGCAAACCTATGTATGTTAAAATGACAGTATAATTATAAAATCCAATCATCAGAAAACCCCTTAAAAAATATTATTTACAACAGATTATAACATATACAGAAAAAAATTTCAATAGAAATATTATAATTTATTCTGTATTCTGTAAACTTCAAGCATATTTTTGATATTGATTTTATCTGTGCTTTCGGCATACTCAATCATTTCAGAAATATGCTTTTTTTCGATTAATTTCAGATAGAGGATTCTTTTAAGTGTGATACTGTTGTTTTCATCAGTGAGAATTTTTACAGCTTTTCTGATATTCCTTTTGATATAGCTGATAAAGAAATCATTTTCAAAATTGAGGAGCATAAAAAGAGCCACAGGAATTTTAAAATCGGCACGTTTTATGAGTGAAAAATTTTCTTCTGAAAGATTGCTTTTAAAAAATGCAAGCAGTTTTTTCATATCGGAATATCGTATATTTTTTTCTGTATGAACTGAAAAACTGAACTTTTTATCAAAAAGAGTGAGATTTTTTATTGATGAACAGTGCATAAATGAATTTTCGTCAAGTTCAATATCAAACGGCATTTTAATTGTTTCAAGTGAAGTGCAGTTGTCAAAGCAGTAATTTCTGATATTTTTGACTGATAAAGGAATATCAATGCTTTTAAGGCTTATGCAGTTCATAAATGTCATTGAATTAAGAACAGTAACATTTTTTGAAATTTTTATTTCTTTCAGATTTCTGCAATCCGAAAAAGCAAGATGCTCAATAATATCAAGATATTTGGGCAGATTTATTCTTTCAATCGCACTTTTTTCAAATGCAGAACCGCCTATCCTTGAAACTTCTTCAGGAACAATGTAATATTTATTTGTTTCTGAACCGGAATAGAAGAGCAAATTTGACATATTATAGCTGAAAAGAACATTGTCAATAATCCTGTAATTCTGATTTTTTTCCAAAATATCGATTTTTTTCAGATTACAGCAATCGCTGAAAATATTGTCGCCGATAAATTTCACCGATTCGGGAATATATATGTATTCAAGTGATTCACAGTGTGAAAAAGCATAGTCATCAATAATACTTACAGAAGACGGAATATTTATATCAGAAAGATTTTTGCACGCTGAAAATGCAAATCTGTCAATCTTTTCAACAGTATCAGGAAGTATTATTTTTCTGATATGGTATGAGTCGTGAAAACAGAAACGCCCTATATGTTTTATTCCCTCTGGAATTTCAACAATATACTCATCATTTTCCTCTTTATATTTCTTTAAAATGTCTCCTTCAATATCAAAACTCATTTATTAAAACCTCTCAAAAATTAATCATTACTCTTTATTATATCATTCCTGAAATGAAAAGTAAAGAAATTTCAAAAAATTAATTGATTATCAGTTTAGATTGTGATATAATGTAACTATAAATATTATTAAGGAGCTTTTTTATGATTGACCTGCATACACATTCAAATAAATCGGACGGCGAACTTTCCCCCTCTGAACTTATGGAAAAAGCTTATGAGGACGGTGTGAATATAATATCACTTACTGACCATGATAATGTATCCGGAAATGCAGAGGCAGAAAAGAAATGCAGTGAACTTGGTATGAAGTTTATAACAGGCATTGAAATAAGTACTGATGAATTCAAAGACCTCCATATCTTAGGTTACGGCATAGATATAAATAATCCGGAACTTCTTGAAAAATGTGAATTGTTCAGAAAATCCCGTATCAGCAGAGTAAAAACATTTATTGAATGTCTTGCAAGGCATAATATATTCATTACTGAAGAAGATGTATTGAAATATTCCGGAAGCGGTGTTGTGGCACGTCCCCACTTTGCACATGCTATGATTGAAAAGGGCTATGTTTCATCAACAAAACAGGCTTTTGAAGAATATCTTGCTACACCGGAATTTAATAAAATAAAGAGATACAAAGCATCTTTCAGAGAGGCTTTCAGACTTATTCATAATGCAGGCGGTATTGCTGTTATGGCTCACCCCTATCAGCTCAGAAAACCGGAAAAGGAAATTGATGCTCTTATATCAGAACTTAAACAAAACGGTCTTGACGGCATAGAGTGTTATTACAGCCGTCATACTGTTGAAATGTTCAGATATTATCGCAGTCTTGCGGATAAATATAATCTTTATGTTTCGATAGGTTCTGATTATCATGGAAAAACAGTCAAGCCTGATATAAGTCTTGGCAGAGGTTTTCAGGATTCCCTTATTGAATTTCAGAAAATTCAGCCTTTCTGTGATGATGAAAGAAGTATTCTGAAATATTTCGGAATGTGAACTTGTAGGCTATATACAAATATAATATTGATTATTTGTTGTATATGACGAAAAATAATATTTCCCTTGACAATTGCATAATCTTGTGATATAATAATTAAGTCGTTAAGATAGCAATTAATTTAGGGGTATAGCTCAGTTGGTAGAGCAGTGGTCTCCAAAACCACGTGCCGAGGGTTCAAGTCCTTCTGCCCCTGCCATATTTTTTTGAAAAAGTCCGGTTTTTCCGGACTTTTTTTGTTTACACTTGATTTTTTTAATTTAAAATGCTATAATATATGTAATTTTTTAAAGGAGGAATTTTAAAATGTCACTTGTTTACTGTGTTGAGGACGACATCGGTATAAGGGAACTTATACTCTGTGCATTGAAATCAGGCGGATATGAAGTTTTTGGATTTGAAAACGAAAAAGAACTTATGAAAAATCTTAAAGATGATATACCGTCTTTGATTCTCCTTGATATAATGCTTCCCGGACAGGACGGATTCAGTATTCTTGAATTTCTTAAAAATGACAGTATTTATAAGGATATTCCGGTAATAATGCTTACTGCAAAATCAAGTGAGCTGGATAAGGTCAAGGGGCTTGAAATGGGAGCTGATGACTATATAACGAAACCTTTCGGAATAATGGAACTTCTTTCAAGAATAAAAGCTGTTTTAAGACGTTCGGGTTCAAATGAAAATCTTTCACAGATTATAAAAATAGACAGGCTTATAATAGATATGCAGAAAAGAACTGTATTCTATGATAAAAATGAAGTGACTCTTACATACAAGGAATTTGAACTTTTAAGCTATCTTGGACGCCACAGAGGAAAGGCTATTTCCCGTGAAAAGCTTATGATTAATGTATGGGGATTTGATTATGAGGGCGAAAGCCGTACTGTTGATGCCCATATAAAAACACTTCGTCAAAAACTTGAAACAGCAGGTAGCAGTGATAT
>ERZ808240.563-NODE-563-length-47767-cov-21.027016_pt1 | contig 47767 bp, 38 predicted proteins | sample MGYA00521084_ERZ808240 | MGnify/ENA primary metagenome ERZ808240 (study PRJEB31516, sample SAMN03275571) | gut metagenome | biome: mammalia-associated habitat; material: feces | host: Papio cynocephalus | place: Kenya | collected 2012-08-06 ...
TTGCCGTAAAATCCATCAATAAAGTTGCACCGCATCAAAATATAGTCTATATTTGTAAAAATTCACAATCCAATCATCATTAAGTCTAAAATCAAACCAAATGAGCAAAGGAAAAGCGCCAAGCCGCAGCCGCATACTCGCCACCAAACTGATGTATGCATCGCTTTCAATTCTTGATAAAACCGGGACGGAGGTGGCGTTCTCTGACCTCTTGAAAATAATCGGGAAGACCTTAGATTTTGATGAATGGGAAAGCCATATCCTTAATAACGGCAATACCCGTTGGCAGTCCACTCTGATTTTTTATTCGATAAACCTTGTAAAATGTGAGTATATCGTTAAGAAAAAAGGGCTGTGGTTTCTGACGGATAAGGGCAAAGAGGCTTTATCGAAATTCACCCCGGACGAACTATTTGAGGCGGCACATAAGGGTTATATCGAAAGTCAGCAAAACGGTGTTGTAATGGCGTCTGCAGACGCTGATTGCTCATCTTCTGCTACCGCTGTCGCTCCTTTTGAAAAAATGAAGGCACAAGCTGCCGACGACATTATGCAATATATCCGTGCAAAAAATGCGTACGAGTTCCAGGACATGGTGGCGGCTTTGCTCCGAGCAATGGGATATTATACGCCGTTCATTGCACCAAAAGGCCGGGATGGAGGTATTGATATTATTGCATACCGCGACCCTCTTGGCGTCCTCCAGCCTATCGTGAAGGTTCAGGTCAAGCATTATGGCCTTGACAATCCCGTAACGGTTGATGTCATTCGCGGCATAACCGGGGTTGCAAAAAAAGATGTACCTATCGTTGTAACTTCGGGGCGCTTTGCCGAGGCGGCCAAGGCCGAGACACGCCAGTACAATGTCCGCCTCATTGATGGATATGAGTTCGCAGACCTGTGGGTGCAATACTTCGATAAAATGCCCGAGGAAGACAAATCCCTAATGCCAATTGAACCTGTATACATTATTAAACGAAATGACTGAGAATATGTCCGACAAAAAAGAATACGGCATTGTCTACCTGCTGACCAATGAGTGCATGCCCGGCCTCGTCAAAATCGGTATGACCTCGCGCAAAGACCTTGATGCGCGTATGCGCGAGCTATACACCACCGGCGTTCCGCTGCCTTTCGAGTGCGCCTATGCCTGCAAGGTCAAATTATCCCATATGGCCGAGCTTGAGGCCGCACTGCATACCGCCTTCGCTCCAAACCGCGTAAACGAGAACCGCGAGTTCTTCCGCATCTCGCCCTCGCAGGCCGTCCCGCTGCTAAAGCTGATGAACCACCTTAATGAGGGCGATGCCACCGCCGAGGTCGCTGCCGAAATCAACAACGACATAGACGCCGGTGATGTCGCCGCCATCGAAAAAACGAAGCACGCACGGCGACCACCGCTGAACTTCTTCGATATGGGTCTAAGGAAGGGAGATGTCCTCGTCTATGCTGACGACCCGACAAAGTCCGTAGTCATAGTTGATGCCCGAAAAGTGGCGTATCAGGACGTTGAGCAGTCACTGACGATGGTCACGCGCCTCCTGCAAGGCAAGCCTAATAATTATGCCTTGCAACCGACCCCATTTTGGCTCTATAACGGCGAAAGGCTCACCGAAGTCTACGACCGTGCATTCCCCTTAATTGACGAATAATACACTTGCCCCCTTAAAATGCGAGAAAGTGGTACGGCTCTTCTTCGAGGCGCAGTATCGCCGGAACGCTGACCACCGCTTTCGTGGCAAACCGACCTTCACGGCTCACTACGGTATCATTCACCGGAATTTAAACAGCATCGAAAATGATATAAGCCGCGATATCTTACAGCCGTCTTGGCTGTACTTCCCCGTGCACGACTATGGCGTCAGTGCCGACCGCCGCTTACCCACAGCGGCGATTTCTACCGCAAATAAAAGAAGGACGGAGGCCGTTGTCGGTCTCCGTCCTACATATCTGTATATATACTTACTATTCATCGTAGTGGCCTTTCAGGGATACTATGGTAACGATTACGCGCATTTCCTCGATGGTGTACACCATACGAGAGCTTTTGTCTATGCGTCTGCTCCAGAAACCCGAATAGTTTCCTTTGAGTTGTTCGACTTGTCCTGTGCCGGTAGTCGGATGCTCCCTCAACTCCTCAAAAAGCGTCACAATTTTTCGGAGAGTTTTGATCTGTCCCGATTTCTTCCACTCAATCAGATGTCGTTCCGCCTTTGCAGTAAGTTCTATTTCGTAACTCAAACATTTAATATGGCCTTTATTTCATCCATAGTATAAGCCTTTGTCTTACCCTCTTTGTATTGGCATATACCTTCATTGAGTTCCTTCATATTGTCGGGGTTATTAAACCATGTATCTCCAGAGGGAGACGGATTCTCGCTTACCTCAACGGCAATGGATGCAGCTTTGGCGCAAAGCAGCGTTTCTATGTACTTCTTGAGACTCATACCTTGTGCTACTGCCATAATTGAAAGCTTTTGCAGTGTGTCGACCGGCAGGTCGATATTCTTACGTTTAATGTTTAATGCTGTTGCCATTTCGATAAATCAGTTAGTCTGTTGTTTTGCATACAAAGGTATAAAAAATATATTATATACACAACACGCAGAACATCTCGCACCTGTTCGATACAGCAGTCCGCAATGATCGGGGACACACAGCTCGGTCGCCCACGCCAAAGGCCGTATTTGCAGCGCTATAACAAGTTTTTGCAACCATCCCGGCACCACATCCACGCATAGTATTCCGAAATTGGCCGTTAAAATCCATCAATAAAGTTGCACCGCATCAAAATATAGTCTATATTTGCAAGGTCAAATCTACTTAAGGATTAGAACCGGCCGCCGTCACGGCAGCCCCTTCATAGACAGAAAAACAATTAAAAAAACACCTAACAGACAATCGATATGAGCAACAACATTCCGGAACTCGAATGGTCAAAACTTCCTTTTGGCTATATTCCCACAGATTACAACGTACGTTGCACCTACCGTGATGGCAAATGGGGCGAAATTGAAGTATCCCAATCGCCGACCATAGATCTGCATATCGCCGCAACTGCGCTGCACTACGGACAGGAAATATTCGAAGGGCTCAAGGCCTTCCGCGGCGCCGATGGAAAAATCCGCATCTTCCGCCTCGAAGAAAACGCCAAGCGCCTGCGCAATTCGGCAGAAGGTCTGATGATGGAACCCGTGCCTATGGAGATTTTCCGCGAAATGACCATAAAGGCCGTACAGTTGAACGAGCGCTTTATCCCGCCCTACGGTAGCGGCGCTTCGCTATATATCCGTCCCCTCGAAATAGGCATCAGCGCACGCGTAGGCGTCAACCCCGCCACCGAATACACCTTCATCATCTTTGTATCGCCCGTAGGCCCTTACTTCAAGACCGGATTCGGCGTCACCGACATTTGCATCACTCGCGAGTATGACCGTGTAGCCCCCAAGGGTACGGGTCGATTCAAGACCGGCGGCAACTACGCCGCATCGCTCAAAGCCGGATGCATGGCTCACGACAAAGGTTATTCGGCAGTATTATACCTCGACCCCAAAGAAAAGAAATATCTCGACGAATGCGGCCCGGCCAACTTCTTCGCCATCAAAGGCAATAAGTACATCACCCCGGCCAGCGAATCCATACTTCCGTCCATCACCAATATGAGCCTCCAGCAGCTGGTACGCGACATGGGCATGGAGGTCGAAGCACGCCACATCCCCGTCGAAGAATTGGCCGAAGTACAAGAAGCCGCCGCTTGCGGCACCGCAGCCGTATGCTCGCCCATACACCGCATAGACGACCTTGACACCGGACGCCAATATCTCATCGCCAAGGACGGCAAGCCCGGTCCCATCACCACCAAGCTGTACAATACACTCCGCGCCATCCAGTACGGCGAAATCGAGGATGTACACGGCTGGAACACCGTGCTTTGATGCCTACCACTACCGATACACAACATACGCCATACGGTCTACCACCGTCAACGGTAGACTATATGGCGTATATTGATAATATCTACAGCGCCACGGATAGCGAAACACAGAAGCTCAAAGAGCTATTGGTGACGCACAGTCTGCAAGTGGTGCGAAAAGCGCTGGATATTGCGCATACCCATGTCCTACCCTTGTCCGACGGCGACATAGTGGCCGCAGCAATGCTTCACGACATAGGCATCATCGCCACCGATGCCCCCGGCATCCACTGCCACGGAACGGAGCACTATCTGCGCCACGGCATTCTCGGAGCAGCTATGCTCCGCAAGGCCGGCGCACCCGAATGGCTGGCTCGAGTAGCCGAAAGGCATACCGGCACCGGTATCACAGCCGAGGATATTGCCGAAAATCACCTACCCATGCCTCCGGGCGATTATATGCCCGAGACGCTACTGGAGCGTCTGATATGCTATGCCGACAAGTTCTACAGCAAAAGCCATCCGCAAGTCGAAAAGACTCAGGCACAGGCTCGTGCTTCTCTGGCCCGTTTCGGTGCGGACAGCGCCGCCAGATTCGATGACCTCGCAGCCACGTTCGGATAGCCCGATGATAACCCGGCTATAACAGCCGGCACCACCGCCATAGCCATAACAGCTATTACAGCTATTATAGCCATTATAGCAGTAATCTCGGTTTATATCCAATGAACCCATCTTTTATAGTCATAGAAAATAACGACAGCCGCGCATCGTGCACGGCTGTCGCTGCATATATGTCTCGGATACTGATTATTCGTGCGACATACCCTCGTAAAGGATTTTCTCCAAGTCGGCCGTGGACAGTTTGACACGCAAAGCTCCACGATGGGCCACGGAAATATTGCCGGTTTCTTCGCTGACGACTATGGCTATAGCATCCGTCTCCTGCGCAATGCCCAGTGCCGAGCGATGGCGCAGACCAAGCGAGCGGGGCACACTGCTGTCGTGGCTCACCGGTAAGATGCATCCGGCTGCAACAATGCGGTGATTGGCAATAATCATTGCTCCGTCATGCAGCGGCGAGTTCTTGAAAAAGATATTTTCGATAAGACGCGTATTGATGGCCGCATCTATTATGTCTCCGCTTTTGGCTATAGATTCCAATGACATATTTTGCTGTATGACAATCAGAGCTCCGGTTTTAGTCTTAGACATAGCCATGCACGCATACACGATGGGCATAATTTCGGCACGAAGACTGACGGCTTCATCGTCATCACGATGATTGAAAAGTCTGTGCAAGAAGCGCCATCGACGATGGCTACCCAAGTCTATGAGGAAACGCTTTATCTGGTCTTGAAATATGATGACAAGTACCAATAATCCTATGGACACAAATTGGTCAAGTATTGACCCTATCAGGCGCAATTCCAAGACCTCGCTGGCCACCGCCCATACGGCTATGAATGCCATCACACCATAAAATATGTTTATGGTGCCGGACTCTTTCATCAGCCGAAATATGTAGTACAGCAGTACGGCAACGATTAGGATGTCGATAGCGTCTTTAATTCCAAATTCCGGCATAAGCAGTCAGTAAATGCAGAGGTGAATACTATGTCTTCAAAATCGTCCGCGGACAGCTTCGTATATTGTCACAGCCTGTTTGGCGGCTCGTACATCATGCACGCGCAATATTGAGGCGCCACGTTCCAGTGCTATGGTGTTGAGAGCTGTCGTAGCGTTGAGCGCATCGTTGGTGGATATACCCAAAAGGCGAGTAAGCATACTCTTGCGCGAGATTCCGACCAGAATGGGACGGCCGAATAAGGCAAAGGCGTCAAGATAACGCATAAGCTCGTAATTCTGTTCAAGCGTCTTGGCAAATCCAAATCCGGGGTCAATAATAATGTCGCTCACTCCGGCCCAAACAAGTCGCTCATAGCTGCGAGACATCTCGGTGAGTACCGAGGCGACCACGTCTTCGCCATAATCGGTGCGCTGTTGCATATCCAGCGGAGTGCCGCGCATATGCATCAGCACGTAGGGTACGCCGAGTTCGGCCACCGTTCGTGCCATCTCCGGGTCGCTCGCGCCGGAGATATCGTTGATGATATCCACGCCGAGGTCCTCAACACAATGGCGGGCTATATCGGCGCGGAAGGTGTCTACGCTCAGGGGCACATTCGTGTCTATCGACCGCAGCACACGCATCCCCATATCCAAGCGACGGCGCTCTTCTTCGGCCGTGGCACATTCGCAACCCGGGCGTGTCGAGCATGCGCCTACGTCTATGACATCGACGCCTTCGTCCAGGAGCGTGCGCACACGCATCGCCACCGCTTTCTCGTCAAAGGCTCGCGAGTCGCCGTAAAACGAGTCGTCCGTAACATTGAGGATGCCCATCACCAAAGGACGGTTCACGGTCTCAATCTTACCCCTTAATTTAATGGTGTATGGTTGCATGTGCTTGTGTAGCTTTTGCGGTCTGTTTTGTTGATAGGACAGGCAATTAACGGTTGGCGCGTTTGCGCTCGGTTTCGTCAAGAATAATCTTGCGCAGACGCAGGTGGTGCGGTGTCACTTCGACATATTCGTCTTCCTTGATATACTCAAGTGCTTCCTCGAGACTGAAGACCACAGGCGGAATAATACGAGCCTTGTCATCGGCGCCCGAGGCACGCATATTGGTGAGTTTCTTGCTCTTGGTGACGTTGACGACAATGTCGTTTTCCTTTGCATTCTCGCCCACAACCTGTCCGGCGTAGACCTCTTCCTGCGGGAATATAAAGAAACGACCGCGGTCTTGCAGCTTATCAATGGCGTAAGCGTATGCCGTTCCGGCTTCCATAGCTATAAGCGAACCGTTGGTGCGGCGCTCGATATCGCCCTTCCAAGGCTGGTACTCGTAGAAACGATGAGCCATAATGGCCTCGCCGGCACTTGCGGTGAGTACGTTGTTGCGCAGTCCTATAATGCCGCGCGACGGTATCTGAAATTCGAGATTGGTGCGTCCTGCATTGGAGGTCATACTTGTCAACTCGCCCTTACGACGGGTCACCATATCTATGATTTTGGAGGCATATTCATCGGTGACATTGATTGTCAACAGCTCGACAGGCTCGCACTTGCGTCCGTCTATTTCCTTGACAATCACCTGCGGTTGGCCTACTTGCAATTCGTAACCTTCGCGACGCATGGTCTCGATAAGTACTGACAAGTGCAGCACACCGCGACCATATACGGTCCAGACGTCTTCGTGCGGAGCCTTGGTCACGCGCAGTGCGAGGTTACGATCAAGCTCTCGCATAAGGCGGTCGCCGATATGTCGCGAGGTGACGTACTTGCCATCGCGGCCGAAGAAGGGGCTGTCGTTGATGGTGAAGGTCATAGACATCGTGGGTTCGTCTATGGCTATGCGCGGCAGCGCCTCAGGGTTGTTGATATCGGCCACTGTATCGCCGATTTCAAATCCTTCGATGCCCACCAATGCGCAAATATCGCCGCTGCTGACCTCGCTGACACGCTTGCGGCCCATACCCTCAAAGACATGCAATTCCTTGATACGCTGGCGCGAGATGCTGCCGTCCTTGCGCATCAAGGCTATATCCATACCCTCGCGCAAAGTGCCGCGGTGTACGCGTCCCACTGCTATACGGCCTACGTAATTGCTGTAATCCAGCGAAGTGATCAGCATCTGTGCGTCACCTTCAAGCGTCTGCGGCGCCGGGATGTACTTAATAATAGCGTCCAGCAACGGCAGGATATTGTCTGTGGGTTTGCGCCAGTCCGTACTCATCCAACCTTGCTTGGCCGAGCCGAAAAGTGTCGGGAAATTGAGCTGATCTTCTGTGGCATCAAGATTGAACATCAAGTCGAAAACCATCTCCTGCACCTCTTCGGGGCGACAATTGGGCTTATCCACTTTGTTTATGACGACAATGGGCTTAAGTCCTATCTGAAGCGCTTTTTGAAGAACGAAACGCGTCTGGGGCATCGGTCCTTCAAAAGCATCGACCAACAGCAGGCAGCCATCGGCCATATTGAGCACGCGCTCCACTTCGCCGCCGAAATCGGCGTGTCCCGGAGTGTCTATAATGTTGATTTTTGTCCCTTTGTAATTGATGGAGACGTTTTTGGAGAGTATTGTTATGCCGCGCTCGCGCTCAAGGTCATTGCTGTCGAGTATCAGTTCGCCGGCATTTTGATTATCTCTAAAAAGATGTCCGGCCATCAACATTTTGTCCACAAGGGTGGTCTTGCCATGGTCCACGTGGGCGATGATGGCGATATTGCGTATATTCTGCATATAAAGATGTGTATATTCCTTATTTCTTTGCTCTTTCAACCTGCAAAGTTAAGCATTTTGGCGGACATATCCATTGGCAAAACAGCCGACGAGGGATTTTCTCGCGAAATATGCGTATCTTTGCGGTGCATCTCGCCGTACGCATCGGCCTGTCTGTGCCATTTTATCGGCTTCGAACCAAATCATTGGGAACAATGACAAATACCGACAAATATATCTGCAGAGCTCTTATGGATCTGCTGCTGCAATGGGGCATCACCGACATCGTGGTATGCCCCGGGACGCGCAATGCGCCCTTGATTCAGGCCGCAGCAGTGTCCACGCTGAACCTGCATCACGTTATAGACGAACGCGTGGCGGCCTTTGTCGCCCTCGGCATAGCCACCGAGCAAGGCCGACCGACGGCCGTGGTATGCACTTCGGGCAGCGCCGTGCTCAATATGGCTCCGGCATGCGCCGAAGCTTTTTACCGTCAAGTGCCGCTTATCGTGATTTCGGCCGACAGACCGAGCCAATGGATCGGACAGGCCGACGGGCAGACCATCCGCCAAGCCGGGGCTCTGAATGCCGTGGTGCGTGCATCCCGAGACATCCCGGTGCTGCACGATGCCCAAGAAACTCGCGCGGCCTTACGCGTCATCAACGAGATGATTTGCATAGCCCGCGGCGATGAAATACGCGGCCGGGGCCCCGTACACCTCAATATCCAAATAGACTCGCCGCTCGGCACAACAGCCGACATTACAGACGAAGAGCATACGCCTATCATACGTGCCATAGGCAAATGCACCGGTTTTTCGCTTGCACCACACGAGTCCGAGTCGCTCCGCAAGGCCCGAGTGCTGTTTCTGACCGGGCCGATGCCGCCCTGCGATACGGTTCGCAACGCGCTGTCACAATTAGCCGCATTGCCAAACGTGGTGGTAGCCACTGATATACTAAGCAATCTGCAAAACTGCGGCCACAATGTAGACACCGTGCTCAATGCCTTTACGCCCGAACAACGCCGCACCCTGCTGCCGGACATAGTGGTATCCATAGGCGGCGGCATCACTTCGGCACTCGCCAAGGACTGGTTGCGCGAAGGCGCCGCGCTCCGGATCACGCAGCACCTGCACATAGGCACCGACGGCCCGGCTGTGGATACATTCCTATGCCAAACAGCAGCCATACAGGCGTCACCACAGGCGGTATTGCCTGAATTGGCGGCGGCAATTAGTGCCGATGCCACCGACAACGGCTACGCCGCACAATGGCGCGAAGCCGTAGCCAAGGCCGATAAAGCCAACGAGACTTTCTATAACTCCCTACCCTGGTGCGAATTGACAGCCATACGTCACATCATCGGGGCTATGTCAGGCGACTGGGGTCTACACCTGTCCAACGGGACAACGGTGCGGTACGCGCAGACGGCAGACAACTCTCGGCTGCGGCGCGTGGATGCCAACCGCGGCGTCAACGGCATCGATGGCAGCACCTCCACAGCAATAGGAGCAGCGATGGTCTCGAACCACGTCACGCTACTGATTACGGGTGATATGAGTGCGCAATACGATTTCGGAGCGCTGCTGCTCGAAGATATTCCGGCAACATTTAAGATGGTGGTTATCAACAACTCCGGCGGCGGCATTTTCCGCGCCATAGCCAATACGCGCCACCTGCCGGCGATGCCGCGCTATCTCGCCGATGGAGTGGTCCTGCCTCTCGAAGCGATATGCCGCAGCCGTGGCTTCGGGTACTACCGCGCCGACAGCTCGGACTCTCTAAAAACCGAATTCGAGGCTATGGCCGCCCGCACCGACGTCCCGTGCATAATCGAAATCGTTGTTCCGCCCGAGAGTGGGACCAGCGTTTTCAAACACTTGTACACCCTATACAAAGACAGCATCTAACAACCTATTATACGTCAATAAACACACTCGACATGACACGTCAATGGACTCCCGTAAAGGAATACAGCGATATCCTTTTTGACACCTATAACGGCATTGCCCGTATCACCATCAACCGCCCCGAAGTGTACAATGCCTTCCGGCCACAGACCAACCATCAGATACTCGAAGCACTCGGCATCTGCCGCGACCGCTCCGACATCCGCGTGGTGGTACTCACCGGCGCCGGGGATAAGGCTTTTTGCAGCGGCGGCGACCAGCATTACAAGAGCCGCGGCGGATACCGCGATGCCGACGGCACTCCGCGGCTAAACGTCCTGGATGTACACAAAGCCATACGCTCGCTCACCAAGCCCGTCATCGCCATGGTCAACGGATATGCCATAGGCGGCGGCAACGTCCTGCAAGTGGTCTGCGACTTGACCATCGCCTCCGAAAATGCCCGCTTCGGCCAAACCGGACCGAAGGTCGGCAGCTTTGACGGCGGATTCGGTTCGTCGTATCTGGCGCGCTGTGTAGGGCAGAAAAAAGCGCGTGAAATATGGTTCCTGTGCCGTCAGTACACGGCCCGAGAAGCGCTCGAAATGGGTATGATTAATAAAGTCGTTCCCTTGGAACGCCTCGAAGACGAGGTGGTCGAGTGGTGCGAAACCATCATGAAGCGCAGCCCATTTGCAATACGCATGGTCAAACGCAGTCTCAATGCCGAATTGGATGGACAGCACGGGCTGATGGAACTGGCCGGCGATGCCACACTGATGTACTATCTGATGGACGAAGCTCAAGAGGGCAAAAACGCCTTCTTGGAAAAACGCGACCCCGACTTCGACCAATATCCCCAATTCCCGGGCTGATACTATGCTGCACGCCGATTGGAGCCGTTACAGGCTGCATTTCAACTTCGTAGCCATCACTTCGCGGGCACGTATGGCGTACAAAGACACCTATTTTGTGCGTATGTACGACGACGGCGATCCTCAGCGGCAAGTCATAGCCGAAAGTCCGCTTTTTGCCGGGCTGAGCGCCGAGGACAGCCCCGATTACGAGGCGCGTCTGGACAGCGTATGCCGAGACGCAGCCACTTGGAACTACCGGGAAGGCGAACCGTGCCCCCTTGCCGCGGGTGAAAGCTCGATACGCTTCGCCTTCGAATGCGGGGCGGCCGCGCTGCGTCTCGGCCAAGGCACCCCGGACGGCACTCCGGCGCTACCTGCACAAAGCCCATGGACCTTCGGTCAACGGCCCGTAACAATCAACGGATTGGTGTGGATGGGCGATATAGACACGATGAGCCGACGTATGCGCCGCAAGGTCGAAGACGGTTTCTCGGTCATCAAAGTGAAAATCGGGGCACTGGATTTCGATGCCGAGCTGAAGATGCTCCGTACCCTACGCGACATCGCCGGAACAAACACGGTCATACGACTTGATGCCAACGGCGCCTTTACGCCGCAAGAAGCCATGAAACGTCTCCAACGCCTGGCATCGCTGAACATACATTCAATCGAGCAACCGCTTAGGCCGCAATACGCGTCCGAGCTGGCCGAGCTGTGCCGCCACACGCCGATACCGATAGCGCTGGACGAGAGTCTGATAACGCGTCCGGACGACATCAACCGAACCATAGACACGGTTCAACGCATACGTCCGCAATACCTAATACTGAAGCCGTCACTATGCGGCGGATTGGGCTGTGCAGACACACTGATACGCACAGCCGAGGCCGAAGGGATGGGATGGTGGGCCACCTCGGCTCTAGAGAGCAATGTCGGCCTCGCCGCCCTCGGAGCATGGGTGGACACCTACGCCCCCACCTTGCCGCAAGGCCTGGGCACGGGAGCGCTGTACACCAACAACATCGAGATGCCTCAATTGCAGCTCGAAGGCCAATACCTTTGGTATCGTCCATAGCCTACAACGAGCACACGCAGCCTTTACCATATATACGACTGCCCCTCGCTGCAATTACTTATACCGAATATATGCCATAATGACTTATACCGAATTTATGCAACTGTGGCTTGACGGTAGCGATGCCGTATTATGCCATACGTCCGGCTCGACGGGCACGCCTAAGCCCATTGCACTGGCCAAGGATGATATGCGCGCATCGGCACGTATCACCAACGTATACTTCGGCATCACAGCCCTATCGACGGTATCGGTGCCTCTGCCTTTCGACTACATTGCGGCACGAATGATGGCGGTACGCGCTCACGAAGCAGGTTGTCGCATAGTGACACCCGAGCCTTCAAATACACCGAACTTTTTCGGCGATGCCGAGCACTTGGACCTATTGGCGATAGTGCCGTCCCAAGTCGAAGCACTGGTTGCAATACCCCATGTAGGGCAACGCATACGCTGTGTCATCATCGGCGGTGCTCCGCTGTCCGACGCCCGAAGACAGGCTCTTTTATATGCCGGAATACACGGATACATCACCTACGGAATGACCGAGACATGCAGCCATATAGCCCTGGCCGACATTGCAGACGACAGCAGCACATTCCGCGCCATAGCCAAGGACACGCGCTTCTCGACAGACGCCCGCGGCTGCCTGACTGCCGATATTCCGCACCTGAGCATCCGAAGTTTAATCACCAATGACATCGTGTCCATACTCTCGCCCACCGAATTTCGATGGTTGGGACGGGCGGACAATATCATCAATTCGGCCGGCCTGAAAATATGCCCCGAAGAATTGGAGCGCACGCTGGCGCCGCTGCTGCCCGAGGACTTGGTGTTCTACATCACCGGCGTGCCCGATACGCAATGGGGCACCTCCGTTGCCATAGTCTATGAAGGCGGCGCCGACCTTGTGCCGGCAGTCCGCGATGCCTTAGCTCGTATTGATGACCGACGAAAACGACCACGATACATATACGCCGAGGCGAGGCTCAGACGCACCATCACCGGCAAGATTATACGCGAAATTCCGCCACTGCACGAGATACAACCCTTAATTCCATAATTGTGCCATTGCGTAATCCGGAATTGCGGTCATTATCCGGCCAAAAAAGGTATGAACCGCCACACAAGTTTAATCTAAATTTGCGCCGAACAATCCGTACAACGATGAAAAAGGAAGAAATATATTTCGACACAGTCGAGCTCTTCAACGAGTACTATGGCTTCGAGACACTTCACCCGCTGGTGTCGGTAGTGCGCTACGATCGACCGCGTGCCATTCGAGCCGCCACATATCATTACGGCCTCTACGCCCTGTTTCTCAAATAAAACAAGGGATGTCAAATTTCATACGGACGTACTAAGTACGATTTTGATTAAATGGCCATCACCTCGTTTGCTCCGGGGCAAGTGGTGTCGGTAGAGCCCGCACCGGGCGTAACCACACCCAAATGGACGGCCATAGTTTTCCACCCGGATTTTTTGGCGCGAACCTCGCCGGGACGCGAGATGTCCAAGTACGGATTCTTTTCGTACAACAGCAACGAGGCGCTGCACCTGTCGGCCGGCGAGGTCGAAATTGTGCGCTCGGTACTGGCCATTATCCGGCAAGAGATGCACCACACCATCGACCGTCAATCACGACGCCTCATCGTATCCAATATCGAGGTACTGTTGAACTATTGTCTGCGCTTCTACGAGCGCCAATTCATCACTCGCGAAGAAATCAACCACAGTACCGTGCGCCGCTTCGAAGATATGCTCAACGAGTATATCGCCAACGAAGCGGAAAGCGGCGGCATCCCTACGGTGTCAATGTTTGCGGACAAATGCTGCCTCTCGCCCGGATACTTCGGCGAACTGGTGAAGGCCGAAACGGGCATCACGGCTCAGACATTCATTGCCGAGCACCTGTTGGCGCACGCCAAAGAGCTACTCAACGACTTGTCACTCACGGTATCGCAAATTAGCGAACGTCTCGGATTTGAGTATCCGCAGCATTTTGTACGCTTCTTCAAGCGCCTGACCGGTAAGACGCCCGCCCAATTTCGCGCAGCCTGAGACAGCGTCGGATATTCGGAGAGCCCGGAGGCTTCGGAGATTTCCGATCCTCCGGGCTCTCGATGTATCCCGGGTACTCGGCTGTGTACCCAAACAATTGGGGGACGGCACTTTGAGATGCCGTCCCCCACCGCAGGTTATGTTAAGATAGGATTAGTATACAAGCTGGAAGTTGTCAATCCACATAGTTGATGCACCGCCGGTAAAGTAGTCACCGTAGCGGCTGGCCGAGCATACTATCATGATATTCGAAACCTTGACATCCGTCTTGAAGTATGTCAGAGGTATTTCGAATTCGACCATACCATTGCCTGATGTGGCTTCGGTGAAGACCTTCTCGCCGTAAGCGATGACATTCGAGGCGTTTTTGTCAAAGAGTTGACGTTCGCTCTTCTTGGTCTTCACAATCACGGGATATGTACCCGAACCATTGCTCGACGAATAAGTCTCGGTGTGGTTGGTCAGCAGGGCTATGTATATGATACCGGTGTCGGGATCGCCCTTGGCTATGGACGATGGAGCGCCGTCACCAATGTACTGAATAGTACCGGGAGCATACTTGATATAGCCCTTGAGGGACTTGGGACGCGAGCCGAAGCTGCGGCCCCATCCGAGGACGCCGTCCGTGCCTTCGGTGGCGATATACTTGCCGACGAAGGCGTTGCCGGCGGCAAATTTGCCTATAACTCCAACGCCCACGAATTGCGAGGCCAGTTTGGCGCTGTAATTGCCTTCAACCTTGACATCGCCGTCGGGAGTGGTGATATTCTTGCTCATGGTAGCCGAGCCGTGGTTGCCGCTATCCCACCACATTTCCTGACCTTCGGCATACATCAGGTACGGAGCCTTGGCAGTGGTCCACCCTTCGAAACCGCCGTTGACAAGCTGCTGGGCGGCTTCTGTGGTGAATGTCAGGATTGCCGAGGTGTACTCGCCGCTCTGAGCTGCGTACTCGTAAGTGGTGCCGGGAGTCAGGCCGGTGAGAGCGGCCGTGAGCTTGGTGCCTTCGGTAGTGGTGGCGGCGGTTGTCCAGGCAGCGGCGCCCTTGGCGCGATATACGAGGGTGGGTGCTGTGGCACCATCCTTGAGGATATTACCGTAAATGGTGGCTTTGGTAGGCCAAACCTCGGCGGCTATGGTAGCCGCAGCCGCTACGGGAGCGCTCGTGATATTGAAATTGAGTGTCCCGGTGCTTGTCTCGCCGTTGGCGTCGGTAGCGGTAACATTGACCGCGTATTCGCCTTCTTTGAGGGTGTTGAGCAGCGAGGTCTCGAAATTGATTTTAATCCACGAGACATCTTCGTCTGCGTCATAGTTGTAGGTATAGTTGATACCTCCGGCATTGAGTGCCTGCTTGATGGCATCGCTCATTTTGAAGAGGTCTACATCGTTGCCGTCTACTCCACTTATTCCGCCGATGATAGGCGATGACAGCTGAAGTCCGGTGAGTGCACCGGCAGCGGTGATGTACAGCGAGGTACGTTTCACGTTGCCCGGTTCGCCGGCTACGGGCTGCGAGATGTCGAAGTCGTAGCCCTCGATTTCGGGGGCGAGGGTGATGACAACCACATCGTTGACTTCGACGGCACGTTCGTCAATTTCGATAACGAAGTACCCACCGCCTATGGGGTCGTCATGACCGGTGTATTTGACATTGAGTATATATTGCGTGGCAGGCTTGGCATCTTTGATGACGCCTTCGCGCGTGTAAGTGTCGCCGTTGGCCAATTTGCCGGAGAAAGTCCATTTTAGGTCTTTGTCATTGGAGGGCATCATAAAGTAGCCCGCGCGTTTTTCGCCGGCCTCGAAATCGAGAGTACCCTTGCTGTGGCCTACGGTCATCTTGTATTCGGTAAGTATTTCGCCTACTTCGGCGGCGTAATTGACCGAAGCGAGGACGTTGGCTATGGAGCAGGTGAGGTCAACCTTGGTGGTGGCGCCGTTGGTGACTTCAAACTCGGTACGGCCTTTGAACCACTTGTGGTCGAAAGATGCCGAGACGCTGTCTCCGGCCCACCCCTCGGCTATGTAGTGATCGCTGACCAGTTGGATGCCATCGGCGGGTACTTCGCTTATGCCTTTGAAACGGCGTACGAGACCCTTCTTATTAGAAATGTATATCAGACAATTGTCTGCATAGTCGTTGACATCGGCACGAGACTGTACCTTGACGTCCGAATTGATTTTGGTAGTCAGATAGACGGTGCCTTGCCCTTCAAGGTTGTCTAATTCATCGTGGCATGCCGTGAGAGCTGTCGCAAGTACGAGCACGGTGCCAATCATTATAATGTTCTTTTTCATGACGGTGTGTGTTTGAGACAGTTGTTACTTGGCAATGAATTTCAGCGAGACAATCTTATTGACTGACTTGTTGTCGGTAAGATTGAGCGTAAAGGTGTGGTTGCCCGGGAATGCCGACAGCAGCGGAATGAATTGGCTGATGTCAAAAGTCAGATTGGTGGCATTGATAACCTTATCGCCGGTGGGGAAACCCAGCGACTCGAAAGACTCGGCGTTGTCGCCGGGATATGCAAGGTCAAATTCGATAGGCATCAGGTCCTTGACCGAATTGATAAAGTTTTCGTTATCGGATGCAATCTTGACGATGAAGTGCTGTATACCGTTCTTGGCTTCGATGAGTACGATACCGGTTGTCGTGGAAGCCACATCGTTTGCCGAATCAAAGCTCAGAGTTTCGCTGGTGACTTTGATGGCGTCAGTATCTTCGCCGGGGCCGGGTGTGGGAGGATTGGGATCTTCGCCACCGCTTTCACCACCGGGACGGTCATCATCGGGGATGTTGTCCTCGCCTACAGTGACGTTTCCGGTCAGATTTTCGTCTACGACGTCTACATCAAGGTATATACCGTTGTCAATCTCGATTTGGCCGTTTTCGTCGGGTTTGTCGGGCTTACCGGTCTTGACCGTGAAGGTGATGATGCGGTGCTGACCTGCTTCGACATCGGTGATGACGTGGCGCATGGTCTTGTACTTACCATTGACGGTGCCTGCGAATTCGGCGACGAGAGTGCTGCTGCCCTCCAGAGCCTCGAAGTATCCTGCGCGTGTCTCTTTGGGGGTGAACACCAGCGATCCTTCGTCATTTGCAATGACTGTAACTTTGGCATCATCGGTCAGGTATTTGAGTAGCGATGCATCAAATTTGATGGTCACCTTGATGTTTGAGAGCTTGCAGGTTACTATACCGATTTCGGTGATATTGCCGTCGGTGATGGCAAATTCCTTGGAACCGGTGAAGTAGGGATGATCCCATTCGGCTTTCTGTACCTCGTGACTGAAAACGTCTACGCGGTACGAGCCTACGGGCAGCGAGAACAACTCGGGCATCTCGGAGTACTTCCAAGTATTGACCAATGCGTTGTTGCTGTCGTAAATCTTGATAATAAAATCGGAAAGATCCACCGTTGCGCGTGCGCTGGTGTTGATAACCTTTTCGGCGTTGTCGATGTCTACGCCCATTGAGCGCATGCTGACCTGACCTTCTTGTTCGGATGGCGCGGGCTTGACCTCGTCGTGGCATGCGGTCATACCCAAGCCAAGTACTGCTACCGTCAGCAGGGACAATATTTTATTTTTCATTGTTGTCTTGCGTTAGAATGTGTTAGAGGGCTATTTTAGTATGCCAGTGAGAGGTTGTCGACGCAGAGTGTCGCACCGTGCATTGCGCTCTCGTAGCGCGAGTTGAAGGTGGTCACTTTGATGGCGGCCGTCTCGGCGGCTTGGCTGTCCGAGGCATGAGTACTCGAGGTAATCATCACGCGGATGGAAGTGGCTTTGCCGGCATTGGCCTGATAGGTCACCGGAACACTGAAGGCGGTGTATTTGGCCACGGCACCGAGAGTCACGCTGCCGCTGCCGATAACGGTTTCGCCGGAGAGTACTTGCACCGTAACTTTGCCTTTCTCGGCTTTATCGCCGGGGTCGTTGGTGTAAGTGTAGTATCCTTTGAGCGATGTGGGACGCGAAGCAAAGGATACGCCCTGCTTGTAGGTCTCGGTCCCATTGTTGTAGGTGTATGTACCAAGGAAAAGCTTGCCCGCACTGCGCTGCGATACTTCGGGGACGTTGTGTCCGTAGTATTCGTCCGTGCCTGCAAATTCTTTCTTCCATTTTTCGGGGCGTGTACCGTTTGCATCCCAAGCAACATTACGCAGTACCATAGCGTTTTGGCCATGTTGTGCCGTGAAGCCTTTGTATGAGTCTGGGGTCTCGGTGCCGCCTCCTGTTCCTATGACCTTGATATTGGGCACGGTGGAGAGCCATGTCAGCGTGCTGTTGAATGTCGAAGGAACCACGAAGAAGCTGTTCTGTGTCTTGTGGTTAGGGCTTGCAGTCTTGGCGTTGACCGTGGCCCAGCCGTTGGGCTCGCTGATGGTATAGCTCAGCTTGGTATCATAATATATACCTGCCGAGATGGACCATTGTCCGCCCTGGAGCATATCCTTGGCCGTTACGTTGGCGGTGAGTGTCTCGAAGTCGCCGTTGGGCAGTGCCGTAGCGTTCTCGGTGGTGAATTCGATGTCGGCGGAAGCTTTGTCCGGGTCGGCCACGGGGCTCAGGCGAAGTTTGTAAGCCGTTCCGGCCTTAAGTCCCTTGACGAGTAGTACATCGTCTTTGGACACCGAGGCTGTGGCGGCGGTGTATGTCGAACCGTCTGTGCTGACATATACCGTAATCAGCGATGCAAGTGCCGAAGCATTGACGTCTTTGCCGGCTACTTTGACGTAAGCCTTGGTGGCCCAAACGTCCTTGTCGGCGGTGGAAGCTTCCACGTCGGGCACGGCACGTTTTACGGTGAGTGTGGAGCTGACCTTGGTACCGCTCACGGCACGTACTTGCAGGTCTTTATTGTCTGCCGGTACCTTCAGCGTCACTGCATAGTTCTTTTCGGAAGAACGGGCGCGTGTCTTGGCGGCGACGGAGGTCACGGTGAGGTCGCTCCATGTGCCGCGGTCGTTGAAGTACTGGAACTTGACGTTTTCTTGGGGATTGGCGCCGTTATATGTCAGGGTCAGGTCGAGTTTGTCCTGTCCTATATATAATGTCGATGGTTCGGAGATGGTGACCACCTGCGGCTCGAGGTCTATGGTCCAGGTGTATACCTCGCTGGCCTTGCCGTATTTGTCGACGACCTTGAGTGCGAAGGTGGTAGTATTGTCCGTGGACACCTCTTTTATATGGGATATGACGTTGGTCAGATCAATAATGGCCATCTTATCGGGATTGCGGAAGAGACCCACGCCTTGAAATCCGAGGGCACTCATACGCTGCTGCATAGCTTCGTCAGCGGCTGCGAGGTTGATTTCGGCGGGCCATCCTTGGCTTGTCACGAGCGATTTGCTCTGTGTGGTGAGGGTGACGCTGCTCAACCCGGCACGTGCCACGATATTGAGTTTCAGCGGAGTGCTCCACGGTGTTCCTTCAACGTAGTTCATTGTCGTTCCGCTGGCGGGCACCGATGCAGCGGCTGCCGTAACGGTGGGAGCGGGAGCGTTGAGCAGGTCATCGCTGAGCTCGACATCCACGGTTTCTTCGGAGACGGTGTCGTCAAAGGTGATATTGAGGACGGCTTCGCCTACACCACCGTTGTTGACGTCAATGGTGGCATGATAATGGTGGCGAGCTTGTGCTTTGAAACTGAGCACCTGCAATTTGACCTTATCGGTCTTGCCGGGCTTGACAAATTCGACGGAAAGAGTTGCGTCACCGGTACGGATATACATGGGACGCGTCTCCTCCGAGCCGATGTAGAGGTAATCGCCGCCCTCGGCATGTACTTCCGCGCCCCACGAGGTCATATATTTCTTAAAAGCTTCGGTGTATTCTACCGAAACCATCGCGTTGGCCAGTGTGGCGGTCAGCGACACGGGCGTGGATTCATTTTCTACCACGGTCACGGAAGCAGTACCGAAGTATGCAGGTTTTTCGAAGCCTTCTTCGGTCGGGTCGCCGTAAGCGGCACTTACCGTGTATGCTCCGATGGGGAAAAGCTCGCTGCCGTCATAATCAGCCACGGACGCCCAAGTCTTGGAATATGAGCCGTCAGTGCTCTTAATAGTTAGCGAAAGATCGTTGATGGTGAGATCACCATCGCCTCGGGCCGAGGCTTTAGAGCCTATCACTTCGGTGTTAAGCTCTACGCCGGGGACAAGCTGTCCCTTGCCGGTGGTATCGCCGCCGGGGAAGTCTTCATTGTGACATCCCGCCAGCGCCATCAGCGTAATCGCACATGCGATTGCGGCACTCTTGGAGTTCTTTGCCATAGAGTTCAATTAAGGTGAATATACTGTTTTTAATTATTTACAACGATGAACTATAATGCGCTCAAGGGCTATCCTTGCGAGCAAAAATTCGAGCAAAGTTAAGCATTTTCGCTGAAAATCCAAGCACACAGAATGTTAAAAGTGCATTTCGGCATCTGACTTAGATGCCGACATACGCTGAAAAAACTTTTTTAGGCCTTGATTTTAGAGAAACACAACCGCCAGAAGGCTCTATCCACAGATCACGGACAGACCGCAAATTTAAGCGGACTAATTATCCGAACTTGCTGATTTTGCGGAGGGCTTCCTCGTTGATAATCTTTATGCGGCGACCGTCCACAACCAATATGTGCTCGCTCACGAAAGCGGCAAGCGTACGTATGGCATTGGAGGTGGTCATATTGGAAAGATTGGCCAAGTCTTCACGCGAGAGGTATATCTTGAGTGTGGCATTGTCTTCTTCGTAACCGTAATTTTCGCACAGCACGCACAAGGCCTCGGCCAGGCGTCCGCGTATATGCTTTTGGGTGAGGTTGACGATACGCGTATCACTGCCGCCAAGGTTGGTAGATAGCTCTTTAATAAAGAACCATGCTACGCGAATATTGTCGTCAATAAGGCGACGCACAATATCTATGGGCAGCGTCCCGAGTATTGACGGCTCGAAGGCGCAGGTGCTCGAGCCATGAACTTGATCGGCAAAGGCCGCACGATACCCGAAGTATTGTACCGGACGAAACAGCCGCAGTATCTGCTGCCGACCGCCGATGCCGTCTTTATACATCTTGACTTTGCCCTTAAGTAGACACCACAGGTGTTCGGATCGGTCGCCCTGCGAATATAGTATTTGGTTTTTTTTCAGATGATGTATCTCGAAATTGTCCACAATGAGCCGCCGCTCATCGTTGTCGAGAAGCGTCCATATCGCCGAGAGGTCATCGTTGATAACCCTTTCGATTGCTGCTTTTATCATCGAATAACTACGTGTATTTTGTCGTTGTTCTGTCACCGGCAATTACGTCACCGGTTGCTTTATGTTGTATAATGATGTTGTACAACATTTTTTTCGAATGCAAAGTTAATAAGTTTTTCGCTATGACAAAATGCTTTGCAGCAAAAAATATACGCTCTTTGCACTTCCCGCTCCCGGATATACCGACAATATGACATTGGCAGTGCGTCCGTGTCGGCACACCACCCATATCGCATTATAGGAATTTATTGTCTACGCACTATTATCTTGGCATACGCACAACAGCCATCAGTATAATGATGCCGGTGTCGTCGTCCTGTGTCAATATAACAAACGATTGGCCTTTGAGTGGTTATACGAAAGATACTGCATACGGTCACGGTTGTGCTCGTTGGGAGCTTCAACAGTCAAAAAGCCGTATTTGGCAAGCATACCCTTACAATCTTCGGGAGTCACGGCATTTGCAATCATTCCCATACAGAGGCCTTTGCATAGCGGAGAGAACAATTCGGTGCACACTCTACTATATCTCATAAATATCATCAAAAAGGCCGATACATCTGTCATAACCCATCAGATAGAAGTTGCACATAAACCAAACTCGTGCATTCCCCAAAAAACGTACTATGGCATCGAAAAACCGAAATTAGCGAGCAAAAGAGCACGCGCCTATTGCATATTAAGGCAGAAACCACTAACTTTGCAAAACGGCATCGCGCGTAACGGCAACAAGACAAGTATGACCGGCGAGCCGACAAGAAAGATAATAAATCTATAAGTTTCACCAATATATTACCTAACAACCAATGAAAAGAGTTTACACATTCGGTGACGGTAAAGCCGAAGGCAATGCCGAGATGCGCAATCTCCTCGGCGGCAAAGGCGCCAACCTCGCCGAGATGAACCTCTTGGGCATGCCCGTGCCCCCCGGCTTCACCATCACTACCGAAGTCTGCAACGAGTACACAAAACATGGTCGCGACGAAGTGGTCGCACTCATACAGAAAGACGTAGAAAAAGCCATCGCACACGTCGAAGCCCTCACCGGCAAGAAATTCAATGATCCCGCCAATCCCCTGCTTGTTTCGGTACGTTCGGGCGCACGCGCCTCTATGCCAGGCATGATGGACACCGTCCTCAACCTCGGTATGAATGACGCCACCGTGGCCTCCCTGGCCGAAAAGAGCGGCAATCCCCGCTTCGCATGGGACAGCTACCGTCGCTTTGTCCAGATGTACGGCGATGTAGTTCTCGGTATGAAGCCCAAGAGCAAAGCCGACATCGATCCCTTTGAGGAAATCATGGACAAAGTCAAGGCTCAGAAAGGCATCAAGCTCGACACCGAACTCGATGTCGAAGACCTCAAGAACCTCGTCAAGCTGTTCAAAGCAGCCGTCAAGGACTACACCGGCAAGGACTTCCCCGATAACGCATGGGAACAGCTCTGGGGTGGCATCTGCGCCGTATTCGATTCATGGATGAACGAACGTGCCATCGTATATCGCCGCATGAACCAAATTCCCGAAGAATGGGGTACCGCCGTCAACGTACAGGCCATGGTATACGGCAATATGGGCAACAACAGCGCCACCGGCGTGGCCTTCAGCCGCGATGCCGCCACCGGCGAGAACATCTTCAACGGCGAATACCTGATCAACGCACAGGGCGAAGACGTAGTTGCCGGCATCCGCACGCCGCAGCAGATCACCACCGAAGGCAGCCGTCGCTGGGCAGCCCTCCAGGGCATCAGCGAAGAAGTCCGCGCCTCCAAGTATCCCTCGCTCGAGGAATCTATGCCCGAGTGCGCCGCCGAGCTTATCGCCATCGCCGGCCGTCTCGAAGATTACTATAAAGATATGCAGGATATGGAATTCACCATCCAAGACGGCAAGCTTTGGATGCTCCAGACCCGCAACGGCAAGCGTACCGGTGCAGCCATGGTCAAGATAGCCATGGATCTGCTGCGTGCCGACAAAATAGACGAAAAGACAGCCCTGCTGCGTATGGAGCCCCAGAAACTTGACGAACTCCTTCACCCCGTATTCGACAAGAACGCGCTCAAACGCGCCAAGGTCGTAGCCAAGGGCCTGCCCGCATCCCCGGGTGCTGCCGCCGGACAGATAGTATTCTCCGCCGAAGACGCCGAGGCTTGGGCCGAAAAGAAAAAGAAAGTCGTGCTGGTACGTATCGAGACCTCGCCCGAAGACCTCCGCGGTATGGCCGTGGCTCAAGGCATCCTGACAATGCGTGGCGGTATGACCTCGCACGCTGCCGTAGTAGCTCGCGGTATGGGCAAATGCTGCGTCTCCGGCGCAGGCGAAATACGCGTAGACTACCATGCCAAGACCGTCGAAATGGGTGGCATCACATACAAGGAAGGCGACTGGATTTCGCTCAACGGTTCCACCGGCGAAGTATATGACGGCCCCGTGCCCACTGCCGATCCCGAACTCGGCGGCGACTTCGGCGCAATCATGAACCTCGCATCCAAGTACACCAAGACACTCGTACGCACCAACGCCGACACGCCTCGCGATGCCCGTCAGGCTCGCAGCTTCGGCGCTCAAGGTATCGGTCTATGCCGCACCGAGCACATGTTCTTCGAAGGCGACCGCATCAAGGCTGTACGCGAAATGATCCTCGCCTCCGACGAAGAAGGCCGTCGCGTGGCCTTGGCCAAACTCCTGCCCATGCAGCGCGGCGACTTCGAAGGCATCTTCGAAGCCATGGACGGCTTCGGCGTAACCATCCGCCTGCTCGATCCCCCGTTGCACGAGTTCGTACCCCACCAGACCGTTACCCAGAAAGAACTGGCCGACGAAATGGGCATCACCCTCGAAGAAGTCAAAGCCAAAGTTGATTCGCTCGAAGAATTCAACCCCATGCTTGGACACCGCGGTTGCCGTCTGGGTATCACCTACCCCGAAATCACCGAAATGCAGACACGCGCCATCATCGAGGCAGCCCTCGCAGTACGCGCTCGCGGCATCGATGTACACCCCGAAATCATGATACCCCTGGTTGGTTCGCTCAAGGAAATCCAGAACCAGGCCGGCGTCATCAACGCCACAGCCGCCAAGGTATTCGAAGAGCAAGGCCAGAGCCTGCCCTACCTCGTAGGCACTATGATTGAAGTTCCGCGTGCAGCACTCACCGCCAACGAGATTGCCACCGTGGCCGACTTCTTCTCCTTCGGCACAAACGACCTCACCCAGATGACCTTCGGCTTCTCGCGCGACGATGCTCCCAAGTTCCTCAAATTCTACAAGGAACACGGCATCATCAAGACCGATCCCTTCGAAGTCCTCGATCAGGACGGCGTAGGCCAACTCGTCGAAATGGGCGTGCGCAAGGGACGCAGCGTCAAGCCCGAACTGAAAATCGGCATCTGCGGCGAACACGGCGGCGAGCCCTCGTCCGTCAAGTTCTGCGCACACCTGGGTATGAACTACGTCAGCTGCTCGCCCTATCGCGTGCCCATCGCTCGCGTAGCAGCCGCTCAGGCCGCCATCGAGTAATCGCTCGGCCTAACGGATTATACTGAAACTCCTATATCTCCTATATAAAGAGGCGTTGGCACCACTCGGCGCCGACGCCTCTTTCTTTTTTCTGTATAACGGCCATCTATTATTTCTTCCGACCAGAGCATCGGGACATCGGCGACTGCCACAGATACAGCCGAACACAATATTATTATATAGCACAAATCAACGGACAAACGTCAGCTACGGATCAAGAAATGACAGACAACACACCAATAGTCGTCGGAATCGGCGAGGTCCTATGGGACATTCTACCGGACGGCCGGAAATTGGGCGGCGCACCCGCCAATTTTGCATATCACGTCTCACAATTCGGGATGCAAAGTCTTGTAGTCAGCGCCATCGGCGATGATGCCCTCGGCAAGCAGATTCTGACCGATTTCAGCGCCAAGGGCTTACGCAACATCATTGCCACCGTACCCTACCCCACAGGGACGGTACAAGTGAACATCGACAGCAAGGGCGTGCCGCAGTACTCCATCACCGAAAATGTGGCTTGGGACAATATTCCCTTTACCACCGAATTGGAGCATACGGCACATTGCGCTCGTGCCGTATGCTTCGGGACACTGGCTCAGAGAAGCGCAACGACGCGTGCCACCATTCATCGCTTCATCGATGCGATGCCGCAGGACGATAAGGCGCTGATAGTCTTCGATGCCAACCTCCGCCAAAAGTATTACGACAAGGAGACTTTGGAATGCTCGATGCGCCGCTGCAATATACTGAAAATAAACGATGAGGAACTATGCACCATCATCCGTATGACGGACGAGCCGAACAACAACCTCCGGCAACTATCGTCTCAGATCATCAGTCTATATGCAGCCGAACTCATCGGCCGTTACGAGCTGAAAATGCTCATCTTGACCTGCGGCGTCAACGGCAGCTACATCTTCACGCCGGAAGCCACATCATTCATGCCCACGCCTAAAGTCGCAGTCGTCGATACCATCGGCGCCGGAGACTCGTTCACCGCCGCCTTTGTCGCGTGCACTCTCAAAGGCATGTCCATCGCCGAGGCCCACCGCACAGCCGTCAACATCTCCGCCTACGTCTGCACCCAAAGCGGCGCCATGCCACAGCTCCCCAACGGCCTTCTGTCCTAAAAGCACACTTATTCCAGATAAAATACGGGGTGCCGGCCGACTTTACCGTCTGACGGCAATGTCTCTGTGTGCGACAGTTCCGTATCCGCCCACGAATGTTCAAGTTGCAACACAATTGTCGCTTGGGTCAAAACCGGATTGTGCCGGGGGATTGATTGTGGAACAGTGCGCCGACAAGCGAAAATATTTGGGGCAACTTGCCTTCCTTGGCCCACTCTATCTGAACGCCGAAAAGGGCCTCCATCGTTTTTCCGATATCGAAACCAAATGATTCAAGCGAAGGACGCGACTTGTCCGGATGGACACACTTGGCACCTTTCATCCTTGCACATTCGTCACAAAGGGGACACTCGCCACTTAGCCCTACGGCCAATCCGCCGTATTTCCGTTCAAGTTCCAGCAGCCGCTTTTCCATTTCGATACGGTGTTCACGGAAGAGTGCTTTGACGCTTTCCGGCGTATCGGCTTCCTTAGGTCTTTCAAAACGGAAGAGAACTATCATTGCAGTGTTCCATCTCTTCAGGCGATCATCAACATCAAACTCGAAAGGCGGACAAAGCCACGAATTACCGTAATTGCGACATTGCTTGCACAACTCGATAAAATATCGAACATCACGATAGCCGGCCATATACTCGGCCATCGCTATTCCCTTGGTAAGTATCGTTTTTTCACTCATTTGGCGAAGTGTTTAAGAATTTGCTTACGGCCGATACGGCTTCCTTGAAAGCAGTCGGCTGTCCCGGAATGGTGATGAACAGGTGCGTAGCGGTCGGGTATACATGATAGCTGACCGGACAGCCGAGTCTGTCCATTCGGTCGACAAGTTCGGCAGTCTGATCCAAAAGTATATCGTGCCCTGCCGAAATAAATAATGCCGGAGGCAGGGTTCTAAGAGCTTCATCGCTACTTAATCCGACCGAAATCAACGAATTGCGCTCGTCATAATTGGCGTATGCTTCATTGAAAGCCTCGAGAAGTTCAGCGTCATTTCCGTAGCCTTGACCATATTTACTCCACGAGGGAGTAACTTCAGTGAATAGCTTGACAACGGGATAAATCGGAATAATCCGGGCAATACCGGGGACAGACATACCGGCCGCCAACGCGAGATTGCCTCCGGCGCTATCACCACCCACAGCTATTAGAGCCGGGTCACAGCCCCATTCCGCAGCATGTTCACGAAGATAAGACACCGCCTGCCGTATATCCTCGAGCGCGGCCGGATAAGGATGAGCGGGCGCAAGCCGATAGTTGAGCGCAGCCACCATACAATCGCCTTCCAACGCCACGGCGGCACAGAAACGGGCGCAGCTGTTTATGCTTCCGAAACACCAGCCGCCGCCATGCAGATATAGCAATATGGGACGTGTGTGCGTGGTATGAGCCTTCGGCGAAAACAAACAAATATCCGGCGTAGGATAGTATGTTTTGACGGTCTCGGGCAATTCGGGTGCTTGATTTCGGCTCACACGTATCTGTTGTAGGTCGGAGTCATCGCCCCGCATAGCCTTACGGACAGCCAGCATCTGAGAATGCTGCAGTCCCGGCTTCATACTCGAAAGGAATGCCCGCTCCTCCACCGACATCTTATGCTGAATCACGGAGTCAGGGTAGATGGGTTGTGCGGTCAATGTTGCGGACGATAGTATAAGCGCAACCACAGCGCTTAATACATTATAGCGAAACATAGGATGACATTATTGATTGTTTGTCTATATCTGAAATCAGTTGACCGGATCTCGGACATTATTTAAGCAGACCTCCCCTTGTCGGGAAAGCGGGACAAAGGTACAAAATCTTTTTTAAGCTAAATAGATTATAGTTGCACTTATCATTGGAATCTTTCGCCACGTTAAATTCAAGTTAAAGGGGTCGAAAAATTTGATGGGATGGAATCTTCTCTCTAAGTTTGCATTCCCAAAACGAGAACATTTACGTATTGGAAATTGAAAGCATCCAGAGACAGGCCTGACCTGCTCCAACCGAGGCTCCTCGTAACAGCCCACGGTGGGAAAATGATGCGAAGTTACTCACTTAAAAACAAAAGTTATGAGAAAATCACCTATGACATTCCAACTCTCCTCCATTCTTAAGGCCACTTGCCAAAGCGCAAGCGGCCAATTGCTGTATATATCAACGTCGTCAAACGTCGTTGATATATACAGCTATTCGCCTCAGCCTTCCGAGGTGAATGATCTCGGCAACAACGAAAAGACTGAAGGCTGCGTAAATTATCGCCAAATTTCTCAATCACTTTACTAATTATTATTATGGAAAATAAGACTAATTCCTTTGAGCTGCTCGATGGCTCAAAGTTGACGGGCTATCCCACGACCAATCCACAGGCTCCCATATCAAACGCCTTTACCTTAGACACCACGGGCCAATATCTATCTTTCGGACGTAAGCCTGCAAAGGGGCCTCAACAAGACGAGGAAAAACGACAACTCGGACACAGGCTGTTCTATGAGAATATTACCCTCTTTCTTGCCAATGCCGACAGGATTCTAAGCGACAGTCGTCTTTTCCTGGCTCCCGTCCCTGTTCAGAACGGGCTCGCCTATACCGGTACGAGTGGTTTCCATCGTCCGACCCTCGGCGTCTATATCGAATGGTGGCTCTATTACAAGGAGGATTCCATTGACCGCAAGGGCCGCCCCATCTGGTATATCAGCGGCTCGCCACTTAGCGGACGCAACGTATGCGCATCGGTAGACCGCAAAGGGAAGACTCATCGAGCCGAGCTCAATGGCCGATTCTCTTCCGTGTGGGAGACTTTCACGGATGTCAACGCCCGCTATGATAAAGCAAAGAGCCGTTTCTTGGCCTATTCGCTTGAAGAGGTCATAGCTCTCTTGAAAGAAGAAACGGACGAAGCTCAATTGTTCAAGACGCATCTCCGTCTCGAATATATGAAATTCCGCAAGGAGGTGGATTATCTTAAGACCCGACTTCGTTCAGCCCAAGAGCAGACAGTGAAATACCAAGATCGTCTGCGAAGAATGTTGTTTGAGCACAAACGCGAAGAAGCCACGGCTTATTACGAGAAATGGCTAAACCTCAGAATTGTTGCGAAAATGCGCTATGAACACTTTCTTGAACGCAGACTCGAACTACGCAAGCATCTCCGCACCGGCGAAATCACAAACAAGGAATACCAGCAGACGCTACAACCTGTCAGAAAAGCGAAGGAGGATGCCGACTTCGCTGTGCGAGATTATTCTCGAACGGGACTATCCGAGGTGTTTAGAGATGACGCCGGCCTCTTTTCGGTTGATATACTCGACAAAATCATCAAAAACGACCGACAATGAGCCGCAACAATGTAATTCTGAATATCCCCCATTCCTCGACGCTCGGATTCAACGCCGAGGAATGGAGTGACCCCGACGAAATCACGCGTCACATGCGTGAGTGGACCGATTGGCACACCGAAAAGCTCTTTAACCCCCTACAGAAGTCGGAGAGTATTCACTTGTTCATATTCCATTTCTCTCGTTTTTTGTTGATGCCGAAAGGCTTGTCAACGACCCTATGGAGGCAATAGGACAGGGGGTTATCTATAGTAGCTTCGGCGAAACAAGGCGGCAACTACCGGATGAAGAAGTAGCCCGACGAATGGAAATATACCATCGGTATCTCGACAGCTTTAAATCACTAATCGCGGATGATGCCATCATTGTCGACTGCCATTCTTTTCCCGAGAGGTTGGCGCCTGATGTCGATTTCTGCATCGGATTTAACGATGACGAAAGCAAGCCCGATGACAAAATAATAAACAACATAACGCACCTAATCAGAAAAGTGGATATAGGGTCACCGTCAATTATCCATTCTCCAACTCAATCACTCCGGTCAGGCCTATGGCCTACAAATCCATTATGATCGAAGTGAATAAGCGAACGTATATGGAGGAGAACACACTCCAACCGATGCCGAATGCGTATTATGTCTCACGGGTGATAAATACTATTCTCAATGGATTCGTTGAAGGATATTTCCAAAGATAAGACTTGAGGCGAAAACTACAATTTGGCCTTTCAATATTGTCCTTTGACAATAAGAGATTCTGCCGTTGCACTTCTTATCGGAATCTTCCAATTGTTTTTTCAAAAAAATAGTTTGCCGATTCTTTGGTCGGGTGGACAAAAAGTCGTACCTTTGTGGGCAATTTCGCTCAAGGGCAAAGAAAGATGTCGCAGAGTCGGCACGCCCCCGCGGTTAATCTATTAATATACAAATCACTAAATGTACGCTATCGTAGAAATTCAGGGACAGCAATTCAAGGCAGAAGCCGGCAAGTTCCTCTACGTTCACTTCCTCGGCACAGACGTCAAAGAAGGTGACAGCATCGATTTTGACAAGGTGCTGCTTATCGACGCCGACGGTGACGTGAAAGTCGGAGCTCCCACAGTCGAAGGAGCAAAAGTAGTATGCGAAGTGGCCGAGCCCCTCGTAAAGGGCGAAAAGGTACTCGTATTCAAGAAAAAACGTCGCAAAGGCTATCGCGTAAAGAATGGCCATCGCCAGTACTTCACCAAGGTAGTTATCAAAGACGTAGTCGCTTAATCAAACTTAAAATTTCACAGACACATGGCACATAAAAAAGGTGTCGGCAGTTCGAAGAACGGCCGTGAATCAGAAAGCAAGCGTCTCGGCGTGAAAATATTTGGCGGCCAGGTATGCAAGGCCGGTAACATCCTCAAACGCCAGCGCGGTACCGTGCACCATCCCGGCAAAAATGTCGGCTTGGGTCGCGACCACACAATCTACGCACTCATCGACGGCACAGTGGTATTCACCACCGGTAAGGAAGGTCGTCGTTACATCAACGTTGAGCCCCTGCCCGAAGCATAAGGGTCGAAATCAGCGCCAACCGCTTATGGCAAGAGGATGCAACCGAAGGTTGTGTCCTCTTGCTTTTTTATGCTAAATTCGGCCTTGTAAAGACGGCCGATTGCGGATAATTTGCTATCTTTGTACTTATGTTTTGCGGCACTTTAAGGCCGCGTTTTTACATCGAAATACCACCTCTAAAAATATAGTCGCGCGGATATGAATCTGAGTCTTGACATATCTCTCCCCGTAATATTGATAATAGCAGCTGTCGCAGTGCTTTATGCCCTGCTGTGGCCGGTGTACCTATGGCGCATACGCCGGGTGACTCATGCCGTAAATAAAGCAAATGCTGAGGAGGCTTCGGACAAAGACACTTACGAAGGTTTTCTGCCGGCTGTCTCGGTGGTGATATACAGTTCGGGCGGCGAAAACAGTCTGCGCCGAGTATTACAGCAGGTGATCGGGCAAGACTATCCATCGCCCTTTGAGGTAATCGTGGTTACGGACGGACAGTCGCCCGAGTGCAGCGCCGTAGTGGGCGAGTTCCGCCGCATATATTCCAATGTATATATGACTTACACGCCGGACGATGCTCGTAATGTCAGCCGCAAGAAACTGGCATTGACGCTCGGCATGAAGGCTGCGCGATATGACGTGGTGGTACATACGACGGCTGCCGTGTCTATAGACAGCGACCGATGGCTCTACGAAATGGCTCGACCTTTCGGGCTCGGAGCCATCGTTGCAATCGGTTATGCCTATGTCCCTTCTGGCATTGATGATAAGGCCGGACGCCGTCGTCGGATGTTCAACACCAAGGCGGACGCCGTCACCTGGTTGTCTGCAGCCATTGCCGGGAAGGCTTATCGTGGCACGGAATACAATTTGGCTTATTTGCGACAGGCTTTTTTTGACAATAAAGGCTTTTCGCACTCGCTGAATTTGCACACGGGGGACGATGATCTGCTCATCTACGAATTGGCATCGCAGAATCCGGGGAAAGTGGCCGTGGTGCTGGCGCAAGACTCGATGCCCTCAATAGTTGGGGTTGACCCGTGCCGCTTTTACCGTCGGCAGCGTCGTTGCCACCAATTTACCGGAGAAAAGTTGCCCAAGTGTTCGCGCCGCCTGATGTCCGCAGGAGCATGGATGCGTATTGCGTCTTTGGGCTTGGCTGTTGCTGCGGTGATACTCAGCGACTTCAATGTGTACGTAAGTGCTGTTGCTTTGATTCTGATGATTGCTCAATGGCTGAGCGTCGCCCTTGTATGGCGGAGGGCAATCAAGGCTTTGCATGGCCGTGCAATGCTGTGGACATTACCGCGACTATCCCTTACACGCCTGATAGCCAATGCAGTTGTCGCGATCCATACTATGCGCCACCACTCCGAGTACTACACTTGGCGGCACTGAAATACGTAGAATCTAAACAACGTGGCGGAAGCGTCCCTCATGGGAAACTTCCGCCGCGTTGTATTGTCAGGTTGCGATGCCTTAGTCGCGCAAATTGCGCGATATGGAAACGGTGACGCCACGCATCTGTTCCGGTATGGGCGGTGCGATTTTGGTGATACTTACTGTTGCTGACAGTATAGATGGGAAGGCCGCGGCAAGGGCATCGATGACACGCGCGGCCGCATTCTCGAGTAGCGATGATGGCGTTTGCATAGCTCGTCTGATGACGGCTACTACTTCGGCATAGCTGATAGCGACTAAGACATTGTCGCTTATGATTGCCTTGGTCGCATCATAGCTGAACACTACGGTAAAGTCAAATTCGTTGCCGACAATGCGTTCTTGCTCAAGCACTCCGTGATAGCAGTGCAGGCGCAATCTGTCTATGGTTATTGTCGCTATAGTGCCTTGCATATGTAACTACTTGCGTCGTATGTTATCTTTTCTATTGTCGCGTTTGCCTTTATTTTTAGGACGTGCGGCGTTGGGCGATGGTTTGCTTATCGGTTTGCCCGTGTGCAGATCTATCAGCACAAAGTCCAGTTGCTTACGCTCAAGGTTGGCTTGTGCCACTTGTATGCTGACTCTATCGCCAAGACGATAGCGATTGTTTTTGCGGCGTCCTACGAGGCAATAGTTGCGCTCGTCCAACTCGTAATAGTCGTCCACGAGGTCGCGCACGGGTACAAGTCCCTCGCATTTGTTGTCGTCCAACTCGACATACAAACCCCATTCGGTGACACCGGAGATGACGCCGGTGTATGTCTGGCCGAGGTGGTCACGCATGTATTCCACTTGTTTGTACTTGATGGAGGCACGCTCGGCATTGGCTGCCAACTGTTCCATCTCGGAGCAGTGCTTGCACAATTCCTCGAGATGATCAATATTTACCGAGCGTTGGCCGGCCTGATAGCGGTCCAACAGACGGTGTACCATCATATCCGGGTAACGGCGTATGGGTGAGGTGAAGTGCGTGTAGTATTCAAAGCCCAGTCCGTAGTGACCGATGTTATGCGTGGTGTATATGGCTTTGGCCATCGAACGTATTGCCAGAGTGGATAGCAGATTTTCTTCGCCCTTGCCCTTGATGTCGTGGATCATGCGGTTGATGCTGCGATTGATTTCCTTGCTGCTACCCTGACTCTTGACTTTGTATCCGAAGTTGCGTGAGAGCGAGGCCAAGTCCGAAAGTTTGCCCGGGTCGGGCTGATCGTGTACGCGGAATACGAATGCTTTGGGCTTTTTGCGCCCTACGGGGATGCCTATGGCGGCTGCTACGGTCTTATTGGCCAATAGCATAAATTCTTCAATGAGCTTGTTCGCATCTTTTGACTCCTTGAAGTATACGCCTACCGGGTGGCCGTTTTCATCAATGTCAAAACGCACTTCCACACGAGCAAAGTCCACGGAGCCGTTCTCGAAGCGTAGTCGGCGGAGGGTCTTGGCCATGGAGTCCAGCGTCATAATTTCGTCTGCATAGTCGCCTTTGCCGGTTTCGATGATTTCCTGTGCTTCTTCGTAGGTGAAGCGGCGATTGCTGCGAATGACGGTATGGACAATTTTATGGTTGACGACTCGTGCGTCCGAGGTCATTTCGAAGACTGTCGAGTAGGCAAGCTTGTCCTCATCGGGGCGCAACGAGCAAATGCCGTTGCATAGATGTTCGGGAAGCATAGGAACCACGCGGTCCACCAGGTATACACTGGTAGCCCGATCGCGTGCTTCGCGGTCGATGATGGTGTCCGGCTTGACGTAATGCGTGACATCGGCGATATGTACGCCCACTTCGTAGTTGCCGTTGGGCAGTTTGCGTATGGATAGTGCATCATCAAAGTCTTTGGCATCTTTGGGGTCGATGGTGAAGGTGGTGACTTGGCGCATATCCATACGTTGTGCCACCACTTCGTCGGTGATGCCCGCGTCTATGCGTGCGGCGGCGTCCTCTACCGATTTAGGGTAAGAGTAAGGCAATCCGAACTCGGCAAGTATGGCATGTATTTCTGTATTGTTGTCACCGCTCTTGCCGAGTACATCGACTATCTCGCCGCGCGGATTTTTCTCGTCTTCGGGCCAGTCGGTGATACGCACCACGGCCTTGTCGCCGGTGACTGCGCCCTTGAGCTTGCGCTTGGGAATGTATATATCCGTAGCCAGGAACTTGCTGTCGGTATTGAGTATGGCAAAATTGCTCTCTACTTTTATTGTCCCGATGAAGGCCTGGTCTTTTTTCTCGACAATTTCGGTGACTATGGCCTCGGGCTCAACGCCGCGACGACGTGCAGCGATGGTCACGCGTACACGGTCGCCGTTGAGGGCGTGCATGGAGTTGCGTTCGGCCACGAATATGCTTTCACCATCATCATCGGTGATTACGGAGTTTTTTCCGTTGGAACGGCGTACGAAGATACCTGTTGCGTCAACGCTGCGGCTGGGTCGCTTGTATTTGCCGGGAGCTATTTCGATAAGTTCGCCGTCAAAAGCCAATTCGGCAAGGCGTAAGGCCACGGCACGCTGCTGAGCCTCGGCTGTGACACCGAGGGCGGCGGACACTTGCTTGTAGTTGAATGTCGTAGTCGAAGGCTGTGCAATGTATGCGTCTACGGCTTTGTAAAGTTTGGAAGCTTTGCGTGGCTGCCCTGCCTTGGTAGTGTCTTTGGACATATGTCTGTGTATGAGGTGAGTGTAAGTGTTGTCTTATTTGTTTAGAGGTATACGGCTTCGCCGTATATGGTTGTGCATAGACTTTCGTTCAAGACCTACGCCCCGAATGGGTTCGGTGAGCAGGCTTCCGGGGCGTTGTGCGTGGTGTTATGACAGCCTTGCATCGATACAGCGCCCGGAAGGGAGCAGCATCGTTTAAGCATCGATATTTGCGTAATTGGCGTTTTGTTCTATGAACTCGCGGCGCGGCTCGACATCTTCGCCCATAAGCATGGAGAATATGCGGTCGGCTTCGACGGCATCGCTGATGTGTACCTTCTTGAGCATGCGATGACCGGGTGCCATTGTGGTTTCGCGTAATTCCTTAGCGGACATCTCGCCGAGACCTTTGTATCGCTGTACCGTGGTCTTGGTGCCGTGTTCGTCAATGAATTGCTGAAGTTGTTGATCGGTCCAGCAATACTCCTCGAGCTTGCCCAGCTTGCACTTGTACAAAGGCGGGGTGGCCAGGTATAGGTAGCCGTTCTCAATGACCGGACGCATACGACGGAAGAAGAACGTCATCAGCAGCGTAGCAATGTGTGCACCATCGACATCGGCATCGGTCATAATGATAATCTTGTGGTAAGCCAGCTTCGAAACATTTGGTTCGTGCGGATCTTCCTCGGTGCCTATGGTGACACGCAGTGCGCGGAATAGGTTGGCAATCTCCTCGTTCTCAAAAACTTTATGCTCCATCGCTTTTTCGACGTTAAGAATTTTGCCGCGCAGCGGAAGTATAGCTTGATAGCGACGGTCGCGAGCATCCTGAGCCGTACCGCCTGCCGAGTCACCTTCGACGATGAATATTTCGCAGTCCTCGGCCGTGCGCGATGAGCAGTCGCTGAGCTTTCCGGGAAGTCCGCCGCCGCAAAGCGGCGATTTGCGCTGTATGCGCTGACGTGCATTATAGGCGGCTTGACGTGCCTGTGCAGCCAATACCACTTTATTGACGATGAGCCGTGCTTCGCGCGGATGTTCCTCCAGGTAGGTACCCAACGCATCGGATACTGCCGTTTGGACAGCGCCTATGACTTCGCTATTACCCAATTTGGTCTTGGTCTGACCCTCGAATTGAGGTTCCATAACCTTGACCGAGATGACGGCCGTTAGGCCTTCGCGGAAGTCATCACCGTTGATTTCGACCTTGGCATTTTTCAGCAGGTTGTTGTCTTCGGCGTATTTTTTGAGGGTGGATGTAAGGCCGCGACGGAAGCCGGTGAGGTGTGTACCTCCCTCTATGGTGTTGATATTGTTGACAAACGAATAGATTGTCTCCGAGTAATTCGTATTATACGTCAGAGCCACTTCGATGGGCACACCTTGGCGCTCGACATTGAGGTCGATGACATCGCCGATGAGCGATTCTTTGTTGTGGTCGATATATTCAACAAATTCGCGCAGGCCCTTGGCACTATAATATGTCTCGCTACGGGGTTTGCCGTTAGCGTCACGTTCGCGCAAATCGGTGAGCTTTAGCGTGATGCCGGCGTTAAGGTAAGCCAAGTCGCGCAGACGATTGGACAGCGTGCCGAAATCGTATTCGGTAACGGTGAATATCGTGTCGTCAGGCTTGAATGTAATGGTCGTGCCGGTGGTGTCGGTCTCGCCGACAACCTTGACGCTTTCCAGCGGATGGCCGAAGTTGTATTCCTGCATATATACCTTGCCGCCGCGGCGCACCTCGGCACGCAAGTACGAGGACAGAGCATTGACGCAGGATACGCCCACACCGTGTAGACCGCCCGAAACCTTGTAGGTGCCCTTGTCGAATTTACCGCCGGCGTGCAACACCGTCAGCACCACTTCGAGGGCGCTTTTATGTTCCTTTTCGTGCATATCCACGGGGATACCGCGGCCGTTATCGACGACAGTGATTGAATTGTCCTCGTTGATAGTAACTTCGATGTGCGTGGCATATCCGGCGAGGGCTTCGTCTATGGAGTTGTCCACTACTTCGTATACGAGGTGATGGAGACCCTTGGCGGAAATATCGCCTATGTACATTGCCGGGCGTTTGCGTACAGCTTCCAGACCTTCAAGTACTTGAATATTTGACGCACTGTATTCTTTTTGATTATCTTCCATGTAGGTGTGTTTAGAAAAAACGGTGAAAAGCGAAACACTTCCGCACGCCGAGTCTTAGTGATGTCGCGCATCTTCTTTCGCCGACTTTCACGTGCTCTCTGCCATCAGAAGCCTATCACGCTTTATACTGCAAATTTACGACTTTTCGCCGATATAGCCAAGCCCGACACTGATATAATTTTCGCATTCAATTCTTTGTAGATACGGAATGATGCAGGTCATTGCAAATATGAGATTTGTTTTATAACTTTGCGTTCCCTTTTTTTTCAAAAAGGGCTAAAAAAGCCAACCTATGACAGGATTTATGCCTGTGCTTCACACTAATGGACAACTACTATAACTTTGACAATGTGGTGGATAGACATGACACCTGTGCCACCAAAATAGAGGAGATGGATCGTAAGTTCGGCCGACATGATCTACTGCCTTTTTGGATTGCCGATATGGACTTTGAGGCTTGCCCATGCATTATCGATGCATTGCGCCGACGTCTCGATCACGCCGTACTGGGGTATACTTCCGCGCCTGTCGAATTCTGGGACAGCATCATCTCGTGGCTTGACAGACGCCACGGATGGCACGTTCGGGCTAATGACATCACGTTTATGCCCGGATTGAAAAAGGCTTTAAGTTTGTGCATCAACTATTTCAGCCGTCCGGGAGATGGCGTTCTAATTCAGCCGCCGGTATATCACTCGTTCCGCAGCGTAATCGAAGGCAATGGCCGTCGCGTAGTCACCAATCCCCTGAAACTCAATAGCCAAGGCAAATACGACATGGATTTCGATGGACTCGAATCCGTCATAGCGAGCCAACGGCCGGCCATGATGATTGTCTGCAACCCGCACAATCCCATAGGTTTGCAATGGGATAAGGTGTCACTGGCTCGTGTGGCGTCTATATGCCGCGCTCATGGCATTGTGCTCGTTTCCGACGAAATATATGGAGATATGATGCTCCATGGGACCAAGCACATACCTACCGCAGATGTCTCGGATGATGCTCGAGACGTTACCGTGACTTTAGGCGCTCCGTCCAAGACCTTCAACATTCCCGGTATCGTAAGTGCCTGGGCCGTAGTAAAATCTCCGAGGCTACGCGAGCCATTCTTCAATTGGCTGTCGGCAAGCGAGTTCAACACTCCGCCCATAGCCGCGATGGTCGCAACACAAGCCGCCTACGACCATGGCGAGGCATGGCTTGACCAAGTTCTCAAGTATCTGCAAGGAAATATGAATTTTGCTGCACAATATCTTGCCGAAAACGTGCCGAGTGTATCCATGTATCAACCGGATGCTTCATTCACCATCTGGCTTGATTTCCGAAAATTGGGTATGCCTCAGGAAGACTTGGTCAAAATGCTGATATGCAATGGCCATTTGGCGCTCAGCGATGGTATGTCCTTTGGCGTGGAAGGCGAAGGATTTATGCGTATGAATGTAGGTGTACCGCGTGCGGTACTCACCGAGGGGCTACAACGGTTGCAACTTTCCGTCAATCAATGCACGCACAATCTACATCACACTCCCGAAATCCCGTCAGCCATACCTTTTGTAACAATGCAGGGGCTGGGCAACAAGTTCGTGGTCATCAACTGCTTTGACCGACAAATCGGCAATCTATCATCACTCGCTGTCGAAATGAGCCACCGTCACACCGGCCTCGACACCGACGGCATAATTGTCATATTGCCAAGCGACAAAGCCGACTGCCGTATGCGTATATTCAATGCCGACGGAACGGAAGCTCAAATGTGCGGCAACGGCATCAGATGTGTAGCAAAGTTTATATCTGACAATCAAATAGCAAAGACCAATCATATCACAATAGAGACACTCAGCGGCATAAAGTCGCTGCAACTGCACAAGGGACTTGACGGTCTTGTTGAGTGCGTAACCGTAGACATGGGATTGCCCGTAACATCGCCCGCCAAAGTCCCTGTGAATTTCGCCGGAGATGCGATGCTTGACGCCGGCATCAACGTTGCCGATAAACAAGTGAACGTCACAGCTGTATCTATGGGCAATCCGCACGGCGTGGTCTTCGTTGACAGTTTCTCCGACGAGATGGTACGCACACTCGGCCCGCAATTGGAAAAGCACGAAATATGGCCCGAACGAGCCAATATCGAGTTTGCACGGACAGATGGCCAAAACACCCTCTCGGTTCGCGCATGGGAACGTGGCGTAGGCGAGACAATGGCCTGCGGCACAGGCGCATGTGCCGCCGCTGCTGCCGCCGTAATGACACATCGTGTCGACTGGCCCATAACGGTGCGACTACTCGGCGGCAATCTGCTAATCGACCGAGACAAAGCCACAGGTCATATTCTGATGACCGGTCCGGCTGCCACCCTCCATTCGGGGACGTATTACGTTGATCATAAATGCTGAAACTCGGAGTGGGTGCGCTCGTGTGCGCCCACGCCCAAACCCACCTAAAGTCAACGCGATTAATCAACCTATCGGTACGACATATAACTCCTTTCGCAAAAAATTCGTACCTTTGCATACTATAATTAACACGCGCGCGACCCGATATAGTCGTGACAGCGACATTCCAATCCGTCACAGCTTGTTCCAAAAGGCTGTAACGGCTTAATTGTTGTGCATATAAACTTATCAGACACTATATGTTTGGACTATTTTCCAAGAAAAAGAAGGAGACCCTCGACAAGGGCCTCGAAAAGACAAAAACAGGCCTATTTGAGAAAATCAAACGAGCTATAGCCGGCCGCAGCACCATCGACGAAGATTTTCTCGACGAACTCGAATATATCTTCATCAGCAGTGACATTGGACCTGAGACTTCACTGAAAATTATCAACAGGCTCAAAGACCGCGTAGCCCATGACAAGTACATGGGACCGGACGAGCTCTATAAAATTCTATATGAGGAAGTTTCGGCCCTACTGGCCAAGGACGAGGTCAAGCCTTCGGGTCTTGGCGACTTTGAGGTTCCGGCAGATAAGCGCCCATACGTCATTATGGTCGTCGGCGTCAACGGCGTAGGCAAAACCACCACCATCGGAAAATTGGCCCACCTGTACAAGTGCGCAGGGAATAAGGTGATGCTCGGCGCCGCAGACACCTTCCGCGCCGCAGCCATCGAGCAACTCGAAGTATGGGCTCAGCGCGCCGATGTCCCCATCGTAAAACAGCACATCAACGCCGACCCGGCAGCTGTGGCTTACGACACCCTTTCATCTGCCGTAGCACAACATATTGACGTAGTGCTCATTGACACCGCCGGACGACTGCACAATAAAAGCACGCTAATGGAGGAATTGTCCAAAATAAAGCGTGTGATGCAGCGCGTAATACCCGATGCACCGCACGAAGTGTTGCTGGTATTGGACGGCAGTACGGGACAGAATGCCTTCGAACAAGCACGACAGTTTGCCGCTGCAACACAGGTTACCGAACTGGCAGTGACCAAGTTGGACGGTACGGCCAAGGGCGGCGTCATCATAGGCATAAGCGATGAATTACAAGTCCCGGTAAAGTATATCGGGCTGGGCGAAGGTATCGACGACTTGCAGGTATTTGACCGTCAGGAATTTGTGCGCTCGTTATTTGACAACGGTTCTGCAAAAATTTGATTTTTTAGATCGCAAAATGGATATGGAGCAAAAGAGGGTATCCATCATCACCATGGGTTGTTCCAAGAATCTCGTGGACAGCGAGAGGGTGATGCGTATGCTTAACGACGCCGGATTTTCAGTAGACCACGACAGCAACGACATCAACGGTGCCGATGAAGTCATCATCAACACCTGCGGATTTATAGGCGATGCAAAGGAAGAATCCATAAATATGATTTTGGAATGCGCCAAGGCGCGCACCCAAGGTCGTATAGGCGGACTTACCGTTATGGGATGCCTATCGCAGCGCTACCGCGATGAATTGGCAGCCGAAATCCCGGAAGTGGACCGCTGGTACGGCAAATTCGACTGGGTGGACGTCGCCCGCGACCTGGCACATACGCACCCGTCATCGGCACTTTGGGAGAGAGTGCTCACCACCCCACCCCATCACGCTTACATAAAAATCAGCGAAGGCTGCAACCGCTTTTGCGCCTTTTGCGCCATACCTCTGATTACAGGACGGCATCATTCGCGCCCGGCCGATGAAATTGTTGCCGAAGTACAGGAACTGGCACGCCGCGGCGTACGCGAGTTCAACATCATAGCGCAGGACCTCAGCAGCTACGGTCAAGACCTGGGGCTGAAAGGAGCGCTTGCCCCGCTATTGGAACGTCTCGCAGCCATCGATGGAGTACATTGGATACGTCTGCACTATGCCTACCCCGCCGACTTCCCCTACGAAATTCTGCCGGTAATGGCTGCGCACGACAACATCTGCAAATATCTCGACATCGCCTTGCAGCACAGCAGCGACAAGGTGCTCGCGAATATGCGACGACACATCACGCGGGCCGAGACGGTCAATCTGCTTGCACGCATACGCCGCGAAGTTCCGGGCATACACATCCGCACCACCCTAATGGTGGGCTTTCCGGGCGAGGGCGAGGCCGAATTCGAGGACTTGCTGGAATTTGTCCGCGAACAACGCTTTGAGCGCATGGGCGCCTTCGCTTACTGCGAAGAAGAAGGCACCTACGGCGCAACTCACTACCAAGACAACATCCCCGAGCAGGAGAAACAACGGCGCCTTGACATCTTGATGGAGGAACAGCAGCAGATTTCGGCCGAAATAAACCTCGCCAAAGTCGGACAAACCATCGAAGTCGTGGTCGATAGCATCGGGGACGAATACGTCACCTGCCGAAGCCAATGGGACTCGCCCGAAGTTGACCCGGAAGTGCTAATTCCGCGTACAAGCGTGTCGACAGACCTTCATCCGGGAATGTTTATCAACGCAACAATTACTGAGGCTCTGCCATACGACCTTATAGGAGTTCAGGCATGACATTTTCACAGACAGAAAGCCAACCGCGCAATTTGCATAGCCGAGCAAGCCAAAACATACTTAAGGCTATGCGCCATGCCTTGACCTCAGGGTTACGAGCTGCCATATACAGCATCCCGGGGTCGGATGAACTGCGCTGGATTTGCGGAGACGAACCGCGTCTCAGCTCACGCCGACTTGTCGCCGTGGACTTTGCTCGTCCTTATTCATCGGGCATAGCAATATACGATGGACTCACCCCGGACGAGGCGCTACAAGCTACCGGTACGGCAATGACGACTGCGCCTATATGTACCGACAGCACCGATGAGGCGCAATACATGTCCGACATCGAGAGCATCAAACAAGCGGTAGCCAAGCGCACAGGAAAAGCAGTATTATCCCGTATTATTTGCGGACAATCACAGGCACTGTCCAAGGACACCGTGGCCGTCGCTCTGGATTATTTCAAAAGGACGCCGAATAATTTCAATATCCTGCTGCATACGCCCGAAACCGGGACTTGGATAATCTCAACACCCGAACGATTACTGGCGATGGAATTAGATTCCGGCCGAATATCGACTATGGCCTTAGCCGGCACCATGCCGACCCCGGCAGACGGATTGTGTCAGTGGGACATCAAAAACATCCGCGAACAGGCCATAGTTTCGGACGAAATCATCCGCCAACTCAATAAAGCACACGTACACAACATCCGTACATCGACCTGCAACGTAACCAGCGGCGCCGTAGCACATATCTGCACACACATATACGGCACAGTTGATTCGCCCAAAGACTACCGCAAGCTACTGGATATTCTGAGTCCGACTCCGGCACTCGGCGGATGGCCGCGCTATCTCGCGCTTCAACTTATTCGCAAGTACGAAAAACATCCGCGACAGCTCTACGGCGGATACATATCCGTAGAGGACGACAAGATCGCGCAAGCATATGTAACTTTGCGGTGCGCCCTAACCGACAACCAAGGCCGGTATTGTATATATACCGGTAGTGGAATTCTATCGAACTCGCACGCCGAAGCCGAGCGAGACGAAACGGCATTGAAAGCCTCGGGGCTTCTAAACTCTATCCTCAACAGCATTTGACCTAATGGACAACGAAAAAGACACTCAGCAAAATCAAGACAAGCAAAACAAGCCCGCGCCTTCGCGTGCACTCGCCGTACTTGCACTCGCCGTCGCCATCATAGCGGCATTGTCGCTATGCCCATGGGGCAAGTGGACCGATAATTACCTAAAGGATTTCAACCTCCTTGCAGACATCACCGATGGCGGAGAGGCAAAAGCCACGGCAGAGGAAATCGTAGACCCCGAGTTGGAACACGCCCTCAACGAATCGGAGCACGAACATACCAAAAGCGACACAAGCTCAACATCCCAAGGGACAGCCGGAGTAGATGATGCTGCAATTATGCCCGATTCGGCACACGTCCGAGCAGCCACACCCGCCCCGCGCAATGCGGCCGGAGACGTTCTCATCGAAGATTACTCAAAAGCAAATGCGGGATTGCAAAAACTGCGCTCGGCCATAGCCTCGGGCCGGCAGGCACGTATAGCCGTCATAGGCGACAGCTACATCGAAGGAGATATACTCACGGGTGACCTGCGCCGCGACCTGCGCAAAGTATACGGCGGTGCCGGGGTCGGATATATGTATATGCAGAGCGAAATTCCCGGATTTCGCCGTACGATACGACAGACTTGCTCGGGGTGGAAACAGGTGGACATCCGCAAAGGCGCCAAAGACGCTTACCGCTCGCTATCGGGCGAATATTTTGTCAGCACCGCCAAGTCTCAAACGACTTTCAAAGCAGCCAAAGGCGAGATGGGATGGTCGCGCACACGACTATTATGTATAGCCCCGGAAGGAGGCAGCATCACTATATCCACCGATGGCGGGACAAACACCTACACCTTGTCGGCTTCATCCAAGGTGCAATGCATTCTCTCGGAAGGGACAACCAAGAAGGCATCCATCTCAACTACCACTCCGGGCATTGTGGTCTTGGGTGCATACCTCGATGGCTCCAACGGCATCGCAGTTGACTGCATGTCCCTGCGAGGCAATTCGGGCGTAGCCAACCGCAAGACCAATATCGACCTTGCTGCGCAAATGCGGCAATACGTTGATTACGACCTGATAATCATCGAATACGGAATAAATGCCCTAACTTCCAAGCAGAAGTCCTATGGCGGATACTCCAAGCTGATGGTTTCGTTGATTCACCGCCTACGCACCTGCTATCCCAACGCAGACATTATGGTTATGGGCATCGGCGACCGAGGACAAAAATCGGGTACTCAAGTCAAGTCTATACCTACGGCACAAGCTATGGTAGACGCCCAACGCGATGCCGCACGCTTCGGAGGCGCACTATTCTGGGACACACGCGCTGCTATGGGCGGCGAAAATGCCGCCATCGAATGGCGCGAAGCCGGCGAAATAAATCCGGACTATATACACCTCAACGCCAAGGGCGGCAGCCGCCTGGCTATACTGTTATATAACGCTATCGTTGCCGCTCTCAAATGATTGCGCGTTATATTATATTAGCATTATCTTTGGCTGCTCTTGCAATCGGGCCGACAGATGCGTTCGCTGCATCTGTTGAGGTAATTGCGACATCACCTGACACCACAGACGCAGGCGTACGTGCCAACCCCATATTAGGCGAAGACCGCGAGTCCGGCTCGGAATCACATCGATATTCATTTATCCACTACAACGCCAATCGGATATGTCTCAACGGCGCCGACTGGTCGGGACTACGGCACATCCTGAAAGACGCAGCCGCCGGGCACGGCACCCTTGACATCGTACACATCGGCGACTCGCACATACAGGCCGAAGGCAATACCTCACGCGTACGACGCCATCTCCAACGCCGATACGGTAGCGCCGGTCGCGGACTAATCACCCCATTTCGCCTCGCCGGGACCAACCAACCCACCGACTACCGCATCACATCATCGACATCTTTCGCCTCAGCCAAACTTATGCGCACGCCGTGGCATACGTCTATGGGGTTTACGGGCATATCCCTGGCAATGCCCGGATCTGCAGTATCTTTCAATATTTCAAATGCCCAACGATTTGAACAAATCGTGGTATATGGTCGCGGACACATTTCTGTTACGGCAGTCACGGCAGGTTCAACGGAGATCGCTTTTGACCAGATCGAAGTCAATAATGCCACACTCGTAGTACTCGGTCATGCCGTATCGGCATGTACAATCACTATCGATGCTCCGGGAGGCAACATTTACGGATTCGAGCTGCGACACAACGACCACGGCATCCGATACCACGCAATAGGCAACAACGGAGCCACCTTCTCCCAATACAATAGTATCGGCGAATTTGGTGCCTCGCTGCGACAGCTTGCCCCGGACCTGGTTATCATAAGCTTGGGTACAAACGAAGCATTCGGAAAGATATCGGACGAGGCATTCATGCGACAAATAGATGCCCTTGTATCAGACATACGTACACACAATCCAGACGTACATATTTTACTGACAACTCCGTCCGAATGTCAGCGCAGCGTATACACAACCGTGCGCAAACGCCGCAAACGTCGCAGACGCGTCAGGGTAAAACGCGTACGGTCCTTCGCTGTCAATAGTAATATCGCTCGGCTACGCTCGGCCATACTCCGATACGGCGAGCAACACCATATAGCAACGTGGGACTGGTACGATGTCGCCGGTGGCAAAGGCTCCTCTACACCTTGGCTGTCTGCGCACCTGCTCGGAGGCGACCGCATCCACCGCACTTGGGCCGGATACCACCTCGAAGGCGACCTGCTGGCCGATGCACTGGACGCAGCTCTCAGCGGCAAGGCCATTATCAATGTTCCGGCATCATCTACAGCCGCCGAAGCTCGGGACTATAACACCCACTCGACAGCCGATAAGCCATCAACCTCGGCTAAAAACCACACCTCCACAGTCAAAAAATCACGCTCCTCAAAGAAAAAATATAAGAGCGCTAAATCCTCCAAGAAACGAAAAAAAGGAAGGCGCAGACGCCGTCGCTGACACTACGACCTCGCAGCCTTTCCACGAATTAGACAATGAACAATATAGCCCAATCGATAGACACTGACGCCCTGACAAGCGCACTGCTGTACGACAGCCACAACCCGCTGTTGTTCAACACCTGCGCTTTTATGCTCATTTTCCTACTATTCCTTGCCATATACCGTATGATGCGCCGTCACCATACGGCCAAGATGGTGTTTGTCATACTCTTTTCGCTGTACTTCTATTACAAGAACAGCGCCGAATGCTGCTTCATCCTTATGGGTGTATGTGTAAGCGATTATCTTCTCGGACGATGGATGGGATGCGCAGCCAAAATATGGGTCAGACGCTCGATTGTCGCCATTAATGTGATCGTAAACGTTGGCATGCTTGTGTATTTCAAGTACTTCAACCTGCTATACGAAACATTCGCAAACATTACAGGCGCACATTTTGACGCGCTCGATATCATACTACCCGCCGGCATATCCTTCTTCACATTTAGATCCATATCATACATCGTGGATATTTACCGCGGCAAGATGACTCCGGTACGCAACTTTCTCGAATACGCATTCTTCCTCACATTCTTCCCACCACTTCTTGCCGGCCCCGTAGTACGCGCACGCGACCTCATACCCCAAATACAAGCACGTGCCGAAGCCACACGCGCTATGATTGGCGAAGGATTCTTCCTCATCATGACAGGCCTCATCAAAAAAGTCATCATCGCAGACTACATCAGCGGCAACTTCGTAGACCGAATATTCGAAAATCCGTCACTATACTCCGGCATAGAAAACGTATTCGGATCCATCGGATTTACGCTCCAACTATACTGCGACTTTTCGGGATACAGCGACATGGCAATAGGCATTGCCCTCCTTCTGGGATACCGCTTCAAAGACAACTTTAACTCTCCCTTCAAGTCCCAAAGCCCCACCGAATTTTGGCACAGATGGCACATATCGCTCTCCACATGGCTACGCGACTACATATACATACCACTGGGCGGTAACAGATGCGGCCAAATACGTATGTACACCAACCTCATGCTCACCATGGTCATCGGAGGCCTATGGCACGGCGCATCATGGATGTACCTTATTTGGGGAGCATACCACGGCGCAATGCTTGCTATACACAAGATGCTGCGCAAATTATGGCACACGCCGCAATGGCTCAAAGGCTCCATGCCCGCCATTGCCTTCAATATCGCACTTACCTTCACACTCATCGTAATCGGCTTTGCCGTATTCCGCGCCCCCTCAATGGAAACTCTTGGCGACATGCTTACACAGATTACCGAAAGTATGCATTGGGATATGCTACCGCAGATAGTCTCCGCCTATCCACTGGTATTTGTAGCCATCATTACAGGCTTGCTGCTTCACATGAGCCCCCACACATGGACACTACGACTACAGCACATATACACCGCCTGTCCCGCCATATTGCAAGCCATCATCCTTGCCCTAGTCATCTTTGCCGTCATCCAGACACGCTCCGCCGACCTCGTCCCCTTTGTCTACCTCCAATATTAACCCGATCAATACACCACACTCCTCCCCTCCCCACTGACAGCACAAAGCCCTCCACACTCGATAATACCGGCTATCCAAACAACACAGCACTCTCCTTCTCTTGACTGTATTACTCTCATTATTCTAATTATTTGGCGTATAGGTCAAAACGGGTGTTAAAATCGCTATAATAGCGATGATTAACA
>ERZ808240.564-NODE-564-length-47707-cov-14.179216_pt1 | contig 47707 bp, 44 predicted proteins | sample MGYA00521084_ERZ808240 | MGnify/ENA primary metagenome ERZ808240 (study PRJEB31516, sample SAMN03275571) | gut metagenome | biome: mammalia-associated habitat; material: feces | host: Papio cynocephalus | place: Kenya | collected 2012-08-06 ...
TTCATCCGACCAATGAATCTTAGTCGGAAGGCTCATGATTCCGAGAGCCTATTAAGATTTATTTAATTCCACATCAAGTCAAAAAATTACCCTTGTGCAAGCACATCGTAATTTCTGACTTGTGACCTTGTTGCAATAAAAAAGCCTCCTCAAAGAACCTCATGTTCTTCAAGAAGACGAGCGTTGTCTCGTGTTACCACTTCTCTTCGTCTGTACCTCACAGCACAGACCTCTTCGGGTCCGTAACCCTATCCGCTGTAACAGGCGGATCCTGTCGCAGCCTTACTTCCACCGTTTCTATCTCACTCATCTCATCGATATCCCGGTATCCGTTCGGTGCGCCGCTCAGAAGCCATCTTCTCTATCCAGTCGTTCCATTCCTCTCAGCCTGTCGGAATGTTCTCTGTAAAACTTCTATGACAGATACTCTCTTCTTCATTGCATTTGCGTATCCTTACAGTAGCACAGGAAATGGGGGCTGTCAATGTAGTTTTTATTGCGATACCTCCATAATAGTGTATAATATAGTAATAAGAAAGTATTGATAAAACAAAAAATGGACTTCACCGCAGGAAATCCGGGAGAATTTTAATCTGCTGTACAGCCTGGCAGACGAAATCAGCCAGTCTGGCAATGCAGAAAATATCACCGCCATCGCCGGTCAGCTGCAATCTTTCGTAATTACCTATGAGTTCAAAAGAATCGGTTTTATCTCTCCGGAAGGCGAAGTCGTTACAACAGACGGATACATTCAGGATTTGTCTTCGCGGGAATTTTTTATTGAAGGAATGCAGGGACTGCCGGGAATCTCCAACACCCTTCAGGATCGCATCGGTACTCCGGAGCCGATCAATGTTTTCAGCATACCGGTCTATGACACAGACAATCATATTTTGGGGGTTCTTTTTGCCACGTATCGGAACCAGCATTTTCAGGGAATTCTCAGTGTGCAGTCCTTTAACAATCAGGGATTCAGCTGCCTGGTAAATCAGGACGGTGAGATCATCTCCTGTTCCTCCAACGCTCCTTCCCTGCTGCAGGAAGCATCTTCCATCTATCGTTATATCGAAGATGCCGACTCCCGGAACGACAGATCTCTGCGGGAGCTTTCCCAAATATTGTCGGATTCGTCTTCCGCTTCCTCTTTTTTCTACGGTGATGGGCAGAAATATTATTATCATGCCGCGGTATTGGATAATCTTCGCAGTGACAGATAATGGTTCGTGCTGACCGTTGTTCCGAATCAGATGCTTTCCGCCCGTTCTACACCTGTAGTGCTTCAGGTAAGTCTTTTGATTCTGCTGATTATATTGATTGCAGCCGGCGGTACCTTCGCATATGTTCACAGTATCCGGACGCAACGCAGGCAATTGTTCCGTCTGGCTTATGAAGACCCGCTTACCAGAGGTGATAATTTTGCCTGTTTCAAAGAGAAAATGTTGCGTCACAACGTAGACCGTGGTTTCTATGTGGCACTGGATATCCAGCAGTTATCCGATGACCGTCTCATGGAGGATGCCTTTGAAGATGCCCTGAAGAACGGAGAATTCCAGCTGTGGTATCAGCCGAAGGTAGAACCGGCCGGCGGAAACATCCTGGGTGCGGAAGCTCTGATCCGCTGGAAACGTCCCGACGGTACCATGCTCTCATCGGGCAAGTTCATTCCTCTGTTTGAGAAAAACGGTAATATTACAACACTGATGAATATGTGTTCCGCACAGTATGTGCACAGCAGCAAAAATGGCTGCAGGCGGGTGCAACGCTGTATCCAATCTCCGTGAATATTTCCAGAGTCAGCCTGTACTACAGCAATGTGGTGGACAAATACCGGGAGGTACTGAATTCCTTCGAGCTGGATCCCAAGTATGTTCCGCTGGAGATCACCGAGAGTGCCACCATCAATAACAGTGATATTTCCTCTCTGATTGATTATATCGGTGACGAAAATGGCGAAAAGTTGCTGCTACACGTCACGCAATTACTGCAGAGTTTTGGTATGACCATTACCGCAGAAGGTGTGGAGACCTCGGATCAGGTAGATTTCCTGAAGAATCTCCACTGTGATGATATTCAGGGATACTTCTTCTCAAAGCCGTTACCGATCAATGAATTTTTCTCCCAGGATCAGGATCGAATACGCCGGAAGCATTATGCTCGCTCCGGTGCGCTCTGCGGTCTCTTCTCCGGTATAAAGCTCCCCAAGAAGTACCATCTCCTCTGCTGCCATATTCCTATTTCCTACGGTAAGTCCGCTCAGATCTACCGTTACAGCCTCAGCGGAAGTATTTCCCAACAGTAATAAAGTGCTGTCCTCATAGCTTCTGGTCAATGCAAAATTTGTTTCCCCGGAATACTGTTCCAGATAGGCGGTGGTTCCTCTGGCAATGGCAGGATTCTGATTGCGAATACGGATTACCTGTTTTACGTAATTATAGATGGATGTGGGATCCTCCTGCTGTTCCTCCAGGCTGTCAAATTTCATCCGGAAATCTTCCATGTCCGCAGGACCCTTGCACATGCCTTCTGCGCTGCCGTCCTTGCTCCAGTACATGGGAGCCCTCTTATTCTCATCCTTACCGGAACCCTTCATACCCAGTTCTTCCCCATAATAGAGGAATGCATTGCCGTTCATTAACAGGTTCAGGGCATTGCCCATTTTGGTCTGCGCCTCGCTGTTCTCCCCGGCATAATAGCCCGCGCTGCGTCCCATATCGTGATTCGTATAAAAAGGTGCATTGATGTAATCTGCATTGTACTGCGCATACATGATCTGTTCCGCTTCCAGATTCTTCGCATAGGATGCCGCCGATGACTTGCCGTTCACCGCGTTGGCAATAATGCCGGACTTATCGGCGAATGCAAAATCAAACATGCTGTCTACGCCGCTCTCATAATATTTCGCATAGGTATTCTGATCCGTCCAGCATTCGCATACCAGATAATTCTCCGGGTCTTTGCCATGGACATAATCGGCGAACCAGCTTAAGATCTCCACGTTATCCTCGGTGGAACCGGTGACATATTCTTTCACCGCATCCAGGCGGAACCCGTCCACGCCCATATCCAGCCAAAAGTCCGCAATCTGTGCAAATTCATGACGCACAGCTTCGCTCTGCAGGTTCAGATCCGGCATGCCGTCCCAGAATCTCGCTTCGTAATACCATTCCGTTCCGTTCACCTGGGCATAACCGCTTGGGGCTTCTCCTGAAAAATGGTAATAGTCTACGTAAGGACATTCTGTAGCATCCGGTTCCGCGCCCTCCGGCAGACTCTTCAGATATTCCGTCGCCTGCAGGAACCAGGGATGCCTGCTGGAGGAATGGTTCATCGCCAGATCCAGGATCACGCGGATCCCCCGGTCATGACAGGCGTTCAGCAGCTCCTGAAAATCTTCCAGGGTACCATATTGTGGGTCAATGTTCTCATAATCTGTGGTGTCGTATTTGTGGTAGGTGGTGGAAGGCATCACAGGCATGAGCCAGATACCGTTAACCCCCAGGTCCGTATCTGTGCTGTCGTCTCCGTCATTCAGATAATCCAGCTTATCCAGGACTCCCCGCAGATCTCCGATACCATCACCGTCACTGTCATAAAAGGAATATACGAAAAGTTCGTAGTAGGTGCGGTAGTTATCATCTATAATCTGTAAAGCCCGGGTGTCCTGCGCCAGCGATCCGGTGGTGCCTATATTGCTGTCCGCGCTCTGCTCCTGCTCCGACACAATGGCATCCTGCGTCCCGCAGGCAGTCAGGGACAATATCATGATTCCCGTCATTACCGTGGTAAACAGTCTGGCTCCCATGCTTCTGTTTCTGCTCATTTATTCTACTCCTCGCTCATTCTCTGCCCCACTTTTCTCAAACCGGAACCATTTGAAATCAAAATTGCATCCCGGCAGGAAGACAAATGTCACTTTCTGTTCTCCCGTTACTTTCTGTATCGGGAACCGTATCTCACGATATTCCTCACTATATGGAAAGGGCAGTACCTGCGTCTCCCCATTGCTGAATCGTAACTGAATCGTATTCTGTTGCAGAGGCGTCCTTCCGCATATGACGATACTGTCAGATTCTTCCATTCCAAAGTCCATATCGTTGAATTCTAAGGAGACATTGTTGCCGATCTGCTCAATGGCATTCGTAGTTCTTACAAAGCTGTCTCCGTAAGTTACTCCGTCCGTAAGCGCATAAAGCCTGGAATATGCCTTCTCCTGTCTTGTAAAACAGAACTCCTTCAGGAAAAATTTATCTTCCGACACGATTGTCAGATCAGTTACCCCATGCAATCTCCGGGGCAACGTAAAGGTCTCCGGCTGGAAAACTTCCCAGATACCCGGCTTCTGATAGGTGATTTCTCCCACGAGTTCTCCCGGCTCTCCGGATGCATTCCCGTCAACTTCTCCCTCGTAGATCCGGATTCTGTGATGGTCATTGTCATTGGCAAAAATAGCCAGGGTGATCTCATCACTTCCAAACTCACCGAAATCCATGGATTCATAGACCAGTCCGGTAGGCTGTGACTTGTCCGTTCCGGCACTGTTCTCCACGCCTCGGCTCACATCGCCGCCAAAACTTCTTGCATAAGAGATTCCGGCTACCGGCTCGTAGGGAGAATGGAACGTCTGTCCCATGCCTTCTACGGCAAAATCCAATTGCGAGATCATCTTAATGACAGAAGTTCCGTTGCAGCTCATGCATCTCACCTGGAAATGACCGTCACTGACTCCCGTGATACGCACGCTTTCACCGTCCTCCGGTTCTTCCAGCTTCGCCACCGGGCTGGGAATACCGGTGGGATCCGTAATACTCCATAGGAGCTTACGGTCAGTGGCTTCCATGGGATAAATGCGAGTATGCAGCAACACGGAAGGCTTCTCCGGTGTCAGTGTCGTATCCAAAGCGCTCATTTCCAGTTTCCGCACCGGCACGAATCCGGGCTCCACGAAGGCTGGCGGATATTCTCTGTTCTCTTCCGTCGCACAGATGCCGGGACGGACCGGAGCTTCGATAGCATGAAGCGTCACTGTCGCCGTGCGGTGCCCGGCAGCTGCCGTTGCTGCTCCGGTGCCGGTTTTGCCAGTCATGCTGTTCACTGTGGCTGTCCATGCGTCCTCCACAGTCACACGAATCTTCCCCGGCGTGGTTTTCGCCGCAATCATGGCAAGAAGCTTACCCTGGAACAACTTGCGAACCGTTCCCTTATAAGCATCGTAATCGGTACTGTCACCGTTATCCAGTCCCACCAGTCTTCCGGCGCCTTCCACGGTCACTCTCACATACTCAGAAGCATTTTCCACGGGATATCCATCCTTATCTTCTGCCGAAATCTCCAGGAAGATCATGTCCTCGCCGTCGGCACGCAGGACGGTTTTATTCGGTTTTACTACATAGTGGTCCGTATTTTTGAAAGAATGTCTCTCCTGTCTTGCGATTTCTCTGCCGATCTCATCGTAAGCTACGGCGCAGATGCTGCCGGGTACATAGGGCACTTTCCAGGAGGGCTGCAATACCGTTCCCTTTTCATGATCGATCTGCTGTCTTCCCTGCGATACGCCGTTTACGAACAGTTCCACCTCCGGAGCGTTGCTGGTGATCCGCACATCCACCTGCTGTCCCGGGTTGAAATCCCAGTAAGGGTAAACATGAATCATGGGATCTTTTTTAACATCTGTCCACTCTGAACGGAAGAGATAGTAGGAATCCTTCGGGAATCCCGCTGTGTCCATCTGCCCGAAGTAACTGTTTTTCGTCTGGTAAGGAGTCGGTTCTCCGATATAATCGATGGCAGTCCAGATGAACTGACCGCAGGAATATGAGGTATCCCTGTCCATGATGATACAGTATTCCGTATTTTTCGCTGCCCAGCTGGTGGTGCTGTTGCCAAGCGCGGAGCACTGCTCATCCGCTTCGATCAGGTTCGCCCGCTCTAACGGGAAATGATAGATGCCACGGCTCTGCACCACAGACGAAGTCTCACTTCCGTAGATGATCCAGTCCGGATACTTTTTATGGTGCTCGGCATAATATTTTTCCGCGTAATTATAGCCCGCTACTTTCACAATATCCGCGCACTTCTGAGCATTTTCCCAGGGCATGTAATTGGAACCGATGGTCACGGGCGCCACACTGTGGTAATCCCACTTTCTGACTTCTGCCATCAGGCTTCGTGTGATCTCCTGCCCGTGGGCATCCGCATGGGTATCCGGGATCTCGTTTCCGATACTCCACATAATGACACAAGGGTGGTTACGGTCCCTGCGTATCCAACTGCGGACATCCTTCTCCATCCAGTCCTTGAAAAATCTGGCATAATCGTAAGGATTCTTCGCCATTTCCCACATATCAAAAGCTTCCGATACCACCAAAAAGCCCATTTCATCTGCCAGTTCCATGAGTTCGACTGCCGGCATGTTATGGGAAGTGCGCAGCGCATTGACTCCCATGGAACGCATAAGTTCAAACTTACGGCGCATGGCTTCCTTATGAAAAGCCGCTCCCAGTGCTCCGAGATCATGATGGTCGCAGGCACCGTTCAGGCGCACCTTTCTGCCGTTTAATAAAAAGCCCCGGTTGGGATCAAATTGTATGGTACGGAAGCCGATGCGGAGATGTTCTTCCTGACATAGTTCCCGTCTGTTGGTCTCCTGCACCGGTCGTTGTTCTGTGCTCTGTGACACGCTGTTACCGGTCGTCTCCGCACTACCGTTTTCCCGCAACGTGTCTCTCCACAGGCATACCTGCAGATCATACAAGCAAGGATCCGTAATGTCCCATTTTCTCGGATTATCCACAGGGATCGTCATGGATATCCTGCTCTGTCCACAGATGAGAGGCTGTTTTACCCGGAAAAGTTCACGGTCGTCATCATCTCCGGCATCCCGCAGGCAGTATTCCAGTTCATAATTTGAGGAATTCTGTCCCCATTCCAGTTCCGTATCAATCGTCAGATCATAACCTTTTTCTGTCTCCACGGAAGAGGTATAGATTCCATCCAGAGGAATATGTGTCTCCGTCAGACGAATCATCCACACATTCCGGTAGATTCCGGCACCGCTGTACCATCTGCTGTTAGGTGCCTGAAATACGACACGGAGAACGACTTCGTTCTCTCCCTCCTGTAATGCATCCGTGATATCCCAGTCGAACGTGGAATATCCGTATTTCCAGTCACCAAGGTGCTCACCGTTTACATAAATAGAAGAATCCATGTAGACACCTTCAAAACGAAGGATGACACGGTCGTCACCCATCTCAGAATCTGGCTGCTCACACAGTGTCTCCGGTTCTTCACCTGTGTGCTTTGTTCCTGATGTGGAATACGCAAATCTCTTCCGATACCAGCCGATACTGTCTTCATAGAGATTCTTCGTATCATAAATCAGCCAGTCATGGGGCAGATCCACTGGCTGCATTTTGACTTCCCAGGTCTGCCGGTCTTCCCATTTCACACCTAATGCCGTTTTGGCAAACTGCCAGTTATCGTTCCATAATGTTCTGCTGTTCATCAAGATTTCTGCCCTTTCTGTTCCTCCGGATTCCTGTCCGATTACGTTTTCTATAGTGCTACTTTTTCTGCTTGTGTCCGTTTTCACCGTTGTCCGACACCGTCTTCGCATCCGCCCGGTCTTCCAGGCGTTTTACTACATAGACCGCCAGCAACGCATCCAGTGTTCCCAGTACAAGTCCACCCAGGATATCCGTAGGATAATGAACGAAGAAGTAGAGTCTGGAAAAAGCAATCACTGCCGCCATGAGCAGACTTAAGATCCCCATCTTATGATAATAGCAGAAGATCGTTACTGCCCCGGCAAACCCGTTGGAGGTGTGCCCCGAGGGAAAAGAATACTCCGACGGGAACGGAATTTTCAGTGTCACACTGCTGTCCACCGCGCAGGGGCGGGGTCTGGCGATGATATTTTTCAGGAACAGGTTGCCCACCAGGTATGTAACCGCCATGGCAATCATCATGGTCAGCCCACATTTCCGGGTCTTCGGAATACATGCCAGTACAATGGCAATGACGATCCAGACCAGACCGCTCTCTCCAATCGTGGTGAAAAACCGCAGGATCTCGGTCAGCCATTCCTGATGGATTCCCTGAATTGCGTGTAATATCTGTAATCCCATCCTTTGTTCCTCCTTCTTGTCCGCCTTCCGGATTAGTTACCAACCTATCGCCTGTATCATCTGTAAAGCCACCATATACCTTATCGCGCATATCCTGTCTTTCTCCGCTTCATCTGCAGACATTCCTTTGGATTATTGATCATTGTAATCTATTCAGAAAAGCCTTCGCATTTGCCGCAATATCATCCTTAAATACCGCAGAACCTGCTACAATGACGTTGGCTCCCGCATCAAGTGCCAGCGCTACGTTGTCCAGGTTAATTCCGCCGTCTACTTCCAGATCGGTGATAAGTCCTCTGTCGGTGATCATTTTCCGAATCACCGCTACCTTATCCAGGCATTCCGGAATCAGCTTCTGTCCACCGAAACCTGGCTCTACGGTCATCACCAGCACCATATCCACCAGTTCCAGATAGGGTTCCACTGCCTCTGCCTGGGTGGCGGGTTTGATGGTAATGCCAACCTTTTTGCCGGTGGCACGTATTTTTTCAATACATCCCTTCACATCCTCTGTGGCTTCCAGATGGAAATTCACCAGATCCGCACCGCAGGCAGCGAACTCTTCCACATAACGCTCCGGCTTCTCGATCATCAGATGCACATCCAGGAACATGTCCGTGTGGGGTCTCACAGCCTTTAAAACAGGCATTCCGTAAGAGATCGACGGCACGAACAGTCCGTCCATCACATCCACATGCAGCCAGGGCACATCTGCTTCTTCCACAGCTTTGATATCTTCTCCCAGCTTCCAGAAATCCGCCGAAAGAATTGAAGGTGATAAAATATTCATGTTACTCCTCATTTCTGCCCCGCAGGGCTTTGTCTGTTGCTCATTTTCCCGTAATACAGGAAATCGTATTCCATACGCATCTATTCTAGCAAACTTGTGTTTATTACACAAGTCATAACAAAAAACAGCAAAAGAGAACCCTTCCAGGGAGGCGGAAGGGTTCTCAGAGGGAAATGATTATGTAAAGGGGGTATGAGTTAAGCGATTATACAAAATTTCTCAGGTAACGGATGCTCTGCTTGACAGCTCTCTTGGCATCAGCCAAAGATTTTTCGAAGGCTTTGTCTTCGACTTCGATACACGTATAACCATCGTAACCGATATCGGTCAGGGCAGATACGTATTTGCCCCAGTCCACATCACCCAATCCGGGGATCTTGGGAGACATATACTCCAGAGGAGTTGCCATCACTCCGACATCTGCAAGCTTATCGGGGAACAGCTTGATGTCCTTGTAATGTACATGGAAAATCTTGTCCTTGAACTCGTACAGCGGCTTGATATAATCGATCTGCTGCCATACGAAGTGGGAAGGATCGTAGTTGATGCCAAGATAAGGGCTGTCGAGGATCTCGAATACCTTTCTCCAGTTCGCAGGGGTGGTCATCAGGTTCTGTCCGCCGGGCCACTCGTCTTCTGTAAAGAGCATGGGACAGTTCTCGATGGCTACTTTCACGTTCTTCTCAGCTGCATGCTCGAGAATCGGAGGCCAGATCTCCCTGACCAGCTCGAGATTGTCACTGACGCTCTTGTGCGGATCTCTGCCGATAAAGGTGGTGATCATGTTCACTCCCAGCAGAGCGGAAGCATCGATCAACTTGTGAAGATGCGCGATGTAGCGCTCTCTCTTCTCCACATCGGGATCCATGGTATTCGGATAATATGCGAGCGAAGAAATCTCCACGCCTTTCTTCTGACAGTAAGCCCGAATCTTCTCCGCACGCTCCGGGGTCATGCCGTCCACGTCAATGTGGCTGACACCGGCATAACGTCTCGTTGCCTTCTCTCTCGGCCAGCAGGCTACTTCCAGACACTCCAGTCCGTTCTCTGCTGCGAAATCTACTACTTCTTCAAATGTCATTCCATCCAGAATAGATGTGATCAGACCTAATTTCATACTGTTTCCTCCTTCCGGGTATATCCCATTCTCAGTTATAACAGGTCTACATTGACCTTAACGACTACCTTGCGGTAATCCAGGGGCTTGCCATCGATGCAGACACCGGGTCTGTGTGCATCGTTTGGGAAAAATACGGCATAATCCCCTTCTACCGCATGGATAAAGCTCTCATTTGCCACGCCATCGTAGAAGTACAGATCCTCATCCTCTCTGGCTTCAATGCAGGTACTGCCTCCCTTGTAGGGTGCCACACCGCACAGTTCCTCACCGCAGAGCCAGTACTGTACGTCGATGTACTGCTTATGCATCTCAGGATGAGTCTCCTCCACAGGCTTGGAGGTAATGTGGAACAGATTGGCGAACATATTGTCACCGTCGATTGCTACTCTGCCATCCTCGATCTTGGAAAAATCAGTCTCCTGCGCGAACCGGATCGCTTTCTGGATTGCTTCGGGATATTTGCTGATATCGTCATTGGAGTTTTTACTGGAAAAAATCATATCGTCACCTCATTTTTATCATTACTTTTTAATACGCTTCAGGCAGATGACCTGATGATCCTCGGTTGCATGGGTCGGGAACAGGAACAGATTGCCTCTGCCGTCCACTGCGCAGTCATGGGAACGCAGATCACTGTTGAAGGTACCGATCTCAGCTACGACATTCATGTCAGAATCGAAGATGGTGAGATATCCGCCTCTTCCTACAACATAAATATATTTGCCATCGCTGTCCACACCGGAAGGCTGTCCCATATTGCCATAGAAGTAACCGACTACATTGCCTTCCTCATCCAGTACGTGTACGGCACCCTTCTCACGGTCGCATACCCAGATGTGGTCTTTCTCGTCGATTGCCAGTGCATGTACCACGAGGAATTTGCCGGGAGTGTGCTCGCTGATGTTGTTGTAATCACCGACACCGCCGTAGGTAGCTATGTAGTTGCCGTCCTTGTCGAATTTATGTACCGCACGGTTGCCGTAGCCATCTGCGAAAAAGTACTCGCCCTTGGAGTTCATGGCTGCATCGGTGGGCTGGTTGAACGGCTCGCCGACTCTCTTCACCTGACGGAATGCCTCGTACATCATCCACATGGGAGGGCATCCCATGTAAGGCTCTGTAGGGAAAAGCTGGGTCTTACGGGTTCTCTTGTAGTAGCCCAGATCCATGCCGGTATCGCTGGGATGATCGTAATTGCCGAAGTCTCTGACCAGCTTGCCATCGGTGGTGATCTCACGGATCACATGATGCATGGAGTCTGCACACAGCAGGGTCTTCTGCGGAGTATAATAAATAAAGTGAATGTAATCTCCGAAGTATTCCTGACCGAATTCCTTCACAAAATTGCCTTCCGGATCCAGCATTACGATACGGCTGGGGTTGGCACGCATTGCCAGGTACAGATTGTTGTCCGGATCGGTACATCCGCCTGCCACAACAGCTCCGGCAATCGCTGCCGGAATCCCCTTGGCATAGTCTGCAATATATTCATAAGTGTAGTCGCCACCGGTATAATATGTCTTCTGATGGTCGTCTCTGTCAAACCCGATTTCCTGTGTCTTCATCGTTAGTCTTTCCTTTCCTGTCATTTTCCTGTCTCTTATAAAAATCATCTGCCAAATTACTCAATGGAGATGCTCTTTCCCATGGACGCGGACAGTCTGACTGCCTCCATGACCTGCATCACTCTGCGCACCTGAGGGATGGTTACGAGGAAGTCTTCCTCACCTCTGCAGGCTTTTACGTAATTATCAAAATACATACTGTGGGCTACGTTTACCTCCGGCAGATCCTCTGTCAGAAGTACGCCGGGTGCGGGTGGTCCAAAGGATCTCGTGGGTCCTGCTGCCGTCATGGTCGTCTTGCCGGGAACATTGGTCAGTAAACGGCTCGTCCGGCAGATCTTGCCTACCGGATCAAAACCGTCGGAATACATCGTACCCTTGTCGCCGCCGATGAACCAGTGGCGTTCGAACCATTTTTCCTTATCTTTGAGGAAATAGGTACCCAGCTCAATCTCACCGGTGATGCCATTTTCGAAACGGAACAGGATCTTGAAGTAATCATCTACCTCTTCGTTGATCACATTTCTCACATCAGCGAAAATGGTCACGATACGGGAATCCACCATCCACAGCAGCTGATCGATAAGATGTACTCCCCAGTCATAGAGCATACCGCCGCCGTATTTACGGAACACATGCCAGTCATGCATATTGCCGTTGATGCCATAGAGGGAGGACTGGATCGTGTATACCTTGCCGAGAGTACCGCTGTCCAGAACTTCCTTTGCCGTACGGAAATCTTCATCGAATCTTCGTTGCTGATGTACGGTGAAACGGACACCTGCTGCCTTCACCGCCCGCTCCATCTCATCCAGCTCCTGCAGATTCAGCGCAACTGGCTTCTCACAGATGATGTCTTTTCCACTCTCTGCAGCCTTCTTCACTGCCTCCAGATGGAGATGATTCGGGATAGCGATAATCACCGTCTCCACATTCTCATCTGCCAACAGATCATCCATATTGTCATATGTCCGAATCCCTTCCGGTACTTCTGCTAACTTCTCCGGTACGATCTCACAGATTGCAGTTACCTCGATGTCATCCCGTTTGGACAGTTCTCTTAAATGTACCTGTCCCATAAATCCGAATCCGATAATACCAATCTTGATTTTGTCCATACTCAGCCCTTCCTATTCTTTTACGCCGCCCAAAGCGATACCTGCTACAAATGCCTTCTGGAAGAACGGATACAAAGCGAAGATCGGGATAATACCGATCACAGCCATTGCCATCCGGATTCCGGTACCGGGAAGCTCCTTGACTCCGCCGAAATCGGCACTGCCGCTCATCGACGCCAGCGACTTGATATTATTAATGATACTGTTCATAAATACCTGCAGTGAATACAACCTGCTGTCTGTGATATAGTACAGACCATTCACCCAGTCATTCCAGTAGGCAATGGCAATCATCAGACCTACCGTTGCAAGAATCGGCAGTGACAGGGGTAATATGATCTTGAAGTAGATAAACCACTCTCCCGCGCCGTCTACTTTGGCTGCCTCAATCAACGCCGGATGAATATTATTCGAGAAATTATTCTTCATCAGCATGATATAGAAGCCGTTTAACAAAAGCGTCGGGAAGATCAATGCCGCTACACTGTTACGGATATTGAATACCTGTGTCCATATGATGTAGGAAGCTACTGTACCACCATTAAAGATCATCGTAAAAAATACGATGAAGTTCACGATCTTTCTCCGGGGATAATCCTTACGGGAGATCGGATATGCCAGCAGTGGTCCAATAAACAGAGCAATTGCCGTTCCGACGATGGTAACGAGAATCGTCAGTCCGTATGCGGAAAAAATCTTGTCCCGATTGGTAACAAACAGATACTCATAAGCATATACGCTGAACTTTGCAGGCCAGAAGCCGTAGCCTTTACTCAGTAACACATCCTCTGCCGTAAAAGACGAGGAAATGAGAAGTATAAAAGGAACGACTGCCAGTACTGTCGCTATGATCAGTACGATTCCAATGCAGATCTGGAAAATCGTCTCACTTGTTGTCTTTTTTCTTTTTTCCATAACGATCTCCTCCTACAACATTGCGCTGTCTTTATCGACCTTACGTACCACCATGTTAGCGATAATGACGATAATAAATCCTAATACTGCCTGATATGCACTGGCTGCCGCCGACATGGATACGTTGTTGTTCTGCATCAGGCTTCGATATACATAGGTGTCAATCGTATTGGTTACACGGTACAGGGAACCGGAGTCCATAGGCACCTGATAGAACAGTCCGAAATCAGAATAGAAGATACGTCCTACCTGTAACAGCACCAAAGTAATAATCGTGGGTTTCAACAGCGGAAGCGTCACATATCGGATCTGGTTCCATCTGCTGCATCCGTCGATGTAAGAAGCCTCGTACAGACTTCTGTCGATACCGACGATGGATGACAGATAGATCATGGAACTGTATCCGATCTGTTTCCAGAGATATACAAATACAATAATGAATGGCCAGTATACTCTGGTATTGTAGAAATCTATATAACCATCTGTAATAATGCTCTTGTTGATAAATCCGGACTCTGCACTTAAGAATCCGAATACAATGTAGGAAATGATAACTGCGGAAATCAGCTGTGGCAGAAGGATGCAGCTCTGACTGACCTTCTTGAGCCATTTTTTAGAAATCTCACAGAGACAAATTCCTACGAGAATGCCGAGAATATTGGATAATACAATAAATACGGCGTTGTAAGCCAGGGTATTTCTCGTGATGATAAATGCGTCCTTGGTTGCGAACAGATATTTGAAATTATCAAATCCGCACCATGCACTTCTCCATACGCCTACGGAAAAGTCAATCTTTTTAAATGCGAAGGTGATACCTACCATCGGCAGGTAATTGTTGATAAATATGTAGAGCAGTCCGGGTACTACCATGAAGTCCAGCATACACAGACAGCCCTTATGATACAGGAGAATAACTCCCCGGATCAGGAGCAACAGACTCAGTCCAACGCCCATCATGATGCCGAAGTCGATGCCTGCCTTTTTGGTGCCGTCCATAAAGTCCTTGACCCGTACGATAAACACGATCTCACAGCCGATCTGCGCTACCGATGCCAGGCAGAGGCTGAGGCCGTATTGTTTTTCATTCAGAAAATGGATCGTTTCGTGTAATAAAGTCAGCAGTGCCACGATTCCGGCTGCGATGGCAATCACAATGAGGAATCTCACCGGTGCGATCTCTACAGTCTTCTTCATGACCAGCTTGCCGGTGAACATTTCCAGTCCGGTCAATGTATAAGTGCTGCTCTTATATTTGTACTGGGAATATGGCAGGAACAAGGATGCTGCCGACAGCAGGATCAATATCCATGTCGTGATCTCTCCCAGGATTTTTTTCAGTTTTTCTTTTTTCTGCTCCGTGTGCATATACCTGTCCTCCCACGGTCTCTTATTTCTCTTATGGGGGAGCTTCCGTGTGGTCACTCCCCCTGATTACATTACAGGATGCTGTTCTTTTGCATAATGCTTCTGCTTATTTGCCCAGCCACTCGTTCAACTGCTGCTGATAAGTATCTACGATCTTCTGCATACCGGCCTCGTTCAGAGCGTTCTGGAACTCCTCGTACATTGCATCATCAAAAGCTCCGCTTCGGATGTTGTTGATGTACTCGTTCATTACATTGGTAACTGCTGCAATCTCGTTGGTCAGCTCAGAGGTATCTGCGTTGAATCCCAGGTAAGGAGATACCGGAGCCTTCTTCAGTTCCTCAAGAGCTACGTTACGGAAGTCAGAGCCGTAGCCGTTGCCAGCCCATGGAGCTGCCAGGAAGTAGTTGCCCATGAGGAAGTCCTTGTTGTGATAGCTTACGTTATCAGCACTTACGCCATCGGGATAATCAGCTTCGCCATCCTTCATGACATAGTCGGTGCCTTCTACGCCCCAGTCAAGCAGGTTCATAACATCTGCATCGGTGTACATCAGGTTAGCGAACTTCATAGCTGCCTCGGGTTCCTCTGCGGTGATGGGAATACCCAGACCGAACTTGTTTACGTGCTGGTTGGTTACGCTGTTGGGAACGATTTCCCTGATGACTACTTCGTAGCCGGTGTTGCCCAGCCAGGATGCCTCAGCACCCAGCTCTACGGTGTTGGTTACGGAGAATACCAGGTTCTGCTTCATAAGGGAGGTATTCTGCTCAGTAGTGGTAGGGTTGTCCTTGTATACCCAGCCGTTGTCCCACCATTTCTTTACTCGAGCCTGTGCATTCTTGAAATCGTCGGTACTGGTCAGAGAATATACGTTACCGTTATCATCTGTGGAAAGGAAGAATGCCTGTGATCCCAAAGTATCGAAGGTAACTGCATCGGACAGATTGTCACCGCACATATAAACAACATCGTTTACAAATACTGCGCCGTTGGCACCACCGATGGGGGCGATGTCATAGTTTTCAGACACTGCCTGAAGAATCTCTTCAAACTCTGCCCATGTAGTCATATTCTCAGCCTTCTCTACCAGGTTCAGTTCTTCGAGGATATCTTTTCTCATGACGATTGCCAGGTTGGAGCTGTACAGACGATAGGTCGGTATCTCGTAGTAGGAATCACCGATGCGTCCTGCATCCAGATACTGTCCCATAGCATCCTGAATGCCCTGACCATACTCGTCGAGGAGATCATTTAACTCCATCAGCTGGTTGTTTGCTACCATTGCAGACATTCCGGAAGCTGCCAGAGGCATGATCATGCACAGATCCATCTTGTCATTACTTGTGATTGCCAGGTTTACCTGTGTCGTAAAATCACCTGCTTCGATCAGATTTAAGTCTACGTGAACACCGATCTTTTCCTCAGTGATCTCATTCAGAGCCTCTTCTACATGCTCTGCGTTCTCATTACCGATACCTGCAATATCTGCCATGTAGAAGGTGATGTCTGTGAGCTCACCGTCATTTGCAGCTTCACCTGCCTCTGTGGAAGCCTGCTCGCTGCCTGCCGCTGTGCTTTCGGCTACTTCCGCATCTTCGGAATTGCCGCAGCCTGCCAGCATACTCATTGCCATAACCCCTGTCATCAATACAGCTAAAAGTTTTTTCTTCATACCTTATTCCTTTCTTGTGTTTTTACTTTTTCATAATCTATCAGAACTTAACAGCTTCTCCTGTTTCTGCCGATTTATAGATTGCTTCGAGAATTTCAGTAACTCTCAGTGCCTGCTCGGGTTTTACGAGGGGTTCGGTGTCATTGATGATTGCCTTCAGCCACTGCTCAGCCTCCAGATCTGCGGGCTCTACTTTTTTGCCTGCAAAGTATGCGATCTCGCCGCTTCCGGAGATTTTCTCCTCCAGCAACAGTCCGTTCTTGCCTCTGTTGTAGATCAGCTCTCTCACGGGATAACTCATACCGTTATGAACTTCCGCACCTGCTTTGGTACCGCAGAGGGTGGTAGATGCCTCTCTGGAGTCAAGGATATTCAGTGCCCAGCTGGCTTCCAGATTGATCGTAGCGCCGTTCTTCATTTTGATGAAACCCATTGCGGAGTCCTCTACCTCATAAGTCTTGGGATCCCATGGTCCAAACAGGTTGCCTTCCACTGCCTCGGGAAGATTTCCCAACTTGTAGAATACAGACCCCATAACGCTGTCTACTTCGTAGTTGTCCATACACCAAAGGGTGATGTCCAGTGCGTGGGTACCGATATCGATCAGGGGACCACCGCCCTGTAATGCCTTGTTGGGGAATACGCCCCAGGTGGGAACCGCTCTTCTGCGGACTGCGTGAGCCTTGCCGTAGTAGATATCTCCCAGATCACCTGCTCTGCATGCCTTGTACAGGTTCTGTATATCGGGGCGGAATCTGTTCTGATAACCTACGGTGAACTTCTTGCCGGATTTCTTCCATGCTTCCACCATCTTTCTGGCGCTATCACTGTTGTGTGCCATGGGCTTCTCACACATTACATGCTTGCCAGCCTCGAAAGCAGCTACAGTGATGGGGCAGTGTGCCACGTTGGGGGTCAGCACATGAACGACATCCACATCGGGATTTTTCAGCAGCTCGTTATAGTCGGTGTATACCTTTGCGTCCTCCGTGCCATACTCTTTTGCTGCCTTCTGTGCTCTCTGTTCGATAATATCGCAGAATGCCACCATTTCACACAGATCACTTTGTCCTTTCAATGCAGGCAGATGCTTCTGATTGGCAATACCACCACAGCCGATAATTCCGATCTTCAGCTTTTTCATTTTGTTTCCTCCTTGTTCTCTCTGTTATTTATTCGTTTTTATTTATTTTCGTATTTACGAATGATGCGATCCATCATTTCGTGATGTCTTCTTACCTGTTCCACTTCATCCACCAGATATTCTTCCCCGCGATCCTGCTGGTCTCTCTGACCCTCGAACTCGGAATCGATGTATCCGTTATAGCCACCCTGTACGAGACACTTAATGGGATTCTCGTAATCAATTGCCAGTTCTTCGTATTTTCCGGGCTCCCCGGGGATCTCGGTCATGTTGTAGAACTTACCGTGGATACTCGTGATATAAGGAACGATCTCCAGAATATCCTCCGGATCAGCAATGGAATCTCGGATAGCAATGCTGGTAGCGATCTTGCCGTTGTAGTCGAACTTCGGGTAAAGCTCCTTGACCTTAGCTGCCAGTTCTGCCGGCTCGTAATTCTTACGGTTCTCTACCAGGAAGTCAATGGCTTCCGGATAAGGAGTGTGTCTCTTCTGGTAATCAATCGATACCTGAGAAGGAGAATGCTGGAAGATGCCGAAGTCAGGTACCAGTCCTACGTGCTTGGTACCGGTCCGGTCTACCAGATCCATGATCTCTTCACACATATGGTAGTTGATCGGAAGGTTGGTCGCCTGAGTATACATACTCAGTTTATTGCCTCTCTTGATAGGGAAAGGAATGTGGATCTCCTTACCGATCTTGACATTATATTTCTCTGCTGTAGGAATGGCTGCTTCGATGATATCGATGGGGATCGCACACAGGCATCTGACAGTCTCGAAGCCCAGCTTGGAAGCGAGCTCGATGTCGTGCTTTAATCGCAGCAATCCCTCTTCATGGTTCATCACATGATCCCTGAACTGCAGGGGATCAAAGTAGATGTCCATTGCCACACCTTTCATATTGTAACGAGCCATCTCGTTGTTGAATTCATAGATGAACTGCTCGCTGGGGAAGGGATAATCACGGATCGTGGCTTCATCGATGATCTCGATACCGTCACATTTCAGATTGTCATGAACCTCTCGGATCATATCCTTCCAATCCATTCTCTTGAAAAACTGTTCCTGCTGATAGCTGTATAAGGATACGCCTCTTTTAATCTCTGACATTTTCTTCCCTCCTACTGCAAATCCAAATGAAACTCACAAATAACCTGTGTCTTGCCTGCTCCTGCACCGCTGCCGGGAACGGGAGGATTCTTCACCCAGTCTTCCAACATCGGCATATAGCCGTAAGTGTTCAGTACGGACTGCTGTACCCGGAGTACATGGCTGCCGGGTTTCAGCCCGCCTTCCTTGGTTACATAGATCATTGCTTCGTCATCGTAGTTCCAATGCTCCAGGCAGCACTTCTTTGTCTCTTCAAAGGTTCTGGGTGCCTTGCCATTAATCTCTATTCTCTGTGCTTCCCTGGGATATACCACCCCATCACACTCGATATAGTAGCCGTTATGTAAGGAGAGGAATACGCCTCTGTAATCTGCGATTCTGACGCCGAACTTGAAGCCGGTGACTTTTCCGTCTTCCACTACGTTCTCAAGGCTGTCCTTTCTTACCAAAAATTGTTCAAACATGATCTTCCTCCTGTCTGCTCTCCAAAGCGTGAATCATATTTACCACGATCTCGTGCGCCGGTACCGCAACCCCCGCACGGGCTGCCGCCCGTACCACTGCGCCGCTGATGGTCTCGACCTCTGTCTTCCGGTGATTTTTGATGTCCATACAGATTGAGGTCAGTTCCTGTGGATTGTTCTCTGAAGTAGCCTTCACTCTCGCTGCGATCTCTTCCTCGTCGAAGTGCAGTCCCAGCGCTTCCGCCGTTCTGACTGCCTCACGGATCAGCTGTCTGGCTACTTTCCATGCATATTCATTACCTGCGATATATCCCATCGGTACCTGGAATACTGCTGTCAGTGCGCTGAGCGATACATTGGTAAAAAGCTTGTCCCAGATGAGATACTGGATGTTCTCGTGAATCTTCGTCTGGAATCCACACGCATCAAAGGTCTGTGCGATTCTGTCGAGGATGTGATTCTCATCCGGCTGCAGCATACCGATATTTGTCCGTCCCATGCCTCCGTGCCGGATGCTTCCGTCCTCCAGTACTGCTCCGTTATCCTCTGTCGTTCCGATGATAATGTGGGCGGTGTCTGTGAACTCTCCGAGAAGTTCCTCATGTCCGGCTCCGTTCTGCAATGTCAGCAGGTAGGTGTCCGATCCGATCAGCTGTCTGTTGCTCTGCAGGGCTGCTTTGGAATATAAGGCTTTTACAAAGAGGATGACCAGATCTGCCGGTGTCTCTTTTGTCGTATCCTGTGTTGCCCGCGGATGACAGATTTTCTCGGTTCCGTTCTCCTGTAACCGTATGCCGTTTTCGTTGATCTTTTTTACCACTTCCGGATTGGTGTCTATCATGAGGACTTCATTGTTCTCTGAGAGGTGTCCTCCGTAGATAGATCCCATGGCTCCGGCGCCGATGACTGCTATCTTCATGTTGTACTCCTTTATACTGTATAGGTTACTCCGTAAACTCGCTCAGTCCTTCGATGGCATATACACGTACCGGGCAGGAATCCAGTCCCTTGATCGGTAACGGTGAGTAGGAGATGAAGAAGGTGTCGGTGGTCAGCTCTTCCAGATTCTTCAGAACCTCCAGGAATACTACGTTCTCTGCCATCAGGATATCGTGGAATGCCTTAACATCGGTATTGTTGCTCTCGATGGATACGCCATCGCCGAAGCCTACGCATTTTACCTTCTTCGCCTTGCACCACTCTGCGGTCTCAGCACTGATGAACAATCTCTTATCTTCCTCGGTGTTGGATGCCGGAGTGAAAGGAGCAAGCTTTCTGGGAGAATCGAGGATGAGGACATCTCCTTCCTTAATTCTGTCTCCGCAGGCTCTGTCCAGAGCCGCGCCGTCGATCTTTGCATTGGGCTCGAGGAAATCGATATTTACATAGATTGCTCTTCCCATGAAGGTCGTCAGCGGAAGTCCCGCAACATCTACCCAGTCATCATTGTGATGATAAGGACACTCTACATGAGTTCCGAGGTGACTGGTCAGATCCATGATGGTATGATAATCGGGGATTGGTCCGCAGGTGTTGAAGCGGAACAGATGACATCTTCTGGTCTCTGTGGCAGGATCCAGTCCCTTTGTCAGATCTACGATTTTTAAGTTTCCTAATTTTTCTACTACCATGTGAATTAACCTCCCGTTCTTGATTTGTTATACTCATTTTATCTATTTTAGAAGGGGCATTCTTCTCGATTTTTTTCATGTGAAGTATAAATTTTTGACATTTTGGAGTTCGATCTTAATAATAAAGGTCAAAAAAATAAGATATCAGGATAATATTTATGATAAATATGCATAAAAAGAGCAGCCCGTATGCCAACAGACTGCTCTTCGCGGTGTTATTATATAGAATATTGACATTACACCAGTCTCTTCGTGATCTGGAGCAGCTGAATCTCGTTCTGATCCAGTATTACTTCAAAATTGATCTTGCCGTCTGTCACCTCTACATCCGAGATTGTCAGCTGTGGTACGCAGACACCCTTCAGATACTCAAAGTCTTCCTTGATCAGATCCTCCGGCTTACCCATCTGCATCCATGTCGTTAGAACACTGCCGTGTTCATTATTTACAGAATATGCCCGGATCCGGTAGCGGCACTTCGGATCTGCCGGAAGGATAAAATATAGCTTCAGGCGCTTGGTATTCAATGCCACGTCCTGAATGGCATCAATCTGTAGTTTTCCCTCTTCTACCATATAATAATTATGGTTTAAGTGGGTGTAGTTGTGGCAGACAATGCTGTAACTGCCGTGTCCATCCTCTGTGACTGCCACGTTCTCACTCTTGCGGAGAAGATTTTTCCCCAGCGAATTCATGAAATCAAAAGCATACCATGCCGGCTTGCGGATGCCGTGAATAGTCATTAGTCCCGATGCTCCGTTTAAACACTTGCTCATCCCACTATGGAACTGGAACAGATCCGTTCCTCCCCAGTAGGCATTCATGTCTCCGTTGTCGATATTGTCAATCAGGTTATGCATGATATAGGCACCTTTCAAACAACTGTCGTGAATAATATTGTTGCACACAATGGACAGATTCCATTCGGTCACATACAGCTCACTCTCCGTCAGGGCACTCTCATTCAACAGTTCTCTTGTCTTGCGAACCATCCGGTAAATGTAGGAAGAAGCGATGAATCTTCCGGAGATGATCTTCTCATCATCCTCCACTGCCTGCCCCTTAATATAGTAAGGATAGACGCTTACCGAAAAATAGTCCGGCTTCTCATGGTTCTCCCACTCTGTGAGCAGCATCCGCAGAATTCTCTCTTCGATACTTAACGGGAATCCGCAGCCGCCGAGATGGATGTTGGGGCATATCTCCCGGAGAGCAATGGATACGATATCGTATTTCTCCAGATATTTCCGTATCATTTCTTCTTTTTCTTCCAACGACAGTTCATCACAAAATGCTTTTCCCTTATCGATCTCTTCGCTCCAGTACTCAAAGCACCAGCTGTCAACCTCTTCCTGTCCGTAGCGGTTCACAAGATGGACGATGAATTCGTGTAAGAAACGTTTCATATTCTCCGGGCGGTCAAAATAATCATACTGCTCTTCGCAATAGATCCTTTCCAGATTTGCTCCGACGATTTTCCTGCCTTTTTTCCCAAGTTCGATATGAGGACGGATATGGTTTGTCACAAGGAAATCCAACACACCGTCAATAGCGTTAAAATTAAACGTCTCCGTCGACTCATCCAACAGTCCCAGTTCTTTATCATAGAGCCCCCACAGCCGCACAAAACGAAAGTGCAGACCGTTACGCAGATAAAGCACATGGTTCTGTACGTTGTATTTTGTCATTTGGGCAAAGGTTCCGATATTAATGGTATTGTTCCAATTGCGCTTGATGGGTGTCTTACGAACTTCACTGATATAGATAACTTCCTCGGTAAGCAGACTGTCCTTGTTGAAGCTGTCGTACATCTCGACCTTCTGCTCCGAAGTCTTCTCTTTCCTTGCATATTCCTGCTGTTCCTGATTCGCCTTACGATATTCCGACGGAGTCTTCTCGTATTCCTCGCGGAACATCTTGTTAAATGCCGTGATATTTGAAAATCCGGCACTCATGGCAATCTGCGTGATTGGTTTATCCGTCCGCAGAATTTCCTCGATAGCGTATTTCAGCCGGATCTGGTTCAGATAATCGAGGAAATTCGTGCCGAACTCCTTGCGGAAATATCGGGACAGGTAGGTCGGTGACAGATAGAATTTATCTGCCAGATCATTCAGGCTGATCTGTTTATTGAAGTTCTGTCTGAGGTATTTTTCGATATTTTCCGTTCTCTGCTGCTTCTGCTGGCGCAAGGATTCCTCACTTAAATCGTTCTGCGCAAAATCTTTTACCAACTGATACAGCACAAGGAAGTAATAGCTCTCCGCAAGGAAAGATTCTTCTTCTCTTGACTGATAAGAATATTGAAGATAATTGTTAATTGCAGTATGCAGTCTGTCATATTTCGCCCGGTCATAGTCCTCTGCCAGTTTTGAATTGCACGCAAAAAAGAGCATATCCTTGTGCAGGCGCTCCTGTAAATAGGGAAGCTCTATAGATATACTTGCAATCAGGAAATTTTTCGTGGAAAATATTGAATGCTGCTGGAAACTGTTAATAGCGATAACATCATCCTTTTGCAGGTCGTATTTTTTTCCTTCCACTTCCACGGTGGCGGATCCGTCCTGCAGATAGAGTAACTCGATTTCCTGATGATTGTGCGAAAATTCCGGTTTTGCCAAAAAGACCAAATGTGCCATACTTTTCACCCATTCTTATTCTATGATTTAATTAAGTTGAGTTTGTCCTCCCATTCCTGTTCCTCAGGGGTCATGTAGCGGTGATAAACCTTTTCCATAGGAATGCTGACCAGCCACGCTGCCACAGTCGGCATGATAATCGCAAAAAGCGGAATCAGCCATGCCGCGAAAAATCCAAACGTAATGATAAGTAATGTAAGAAGTGATGCAGGCAGATGCCGGATCATCAGGATCAGTGTGTTCTTCGCAAGAGTTTTCAGGCTATTGGCGAACCGTGACATCTGAAGCAGGAGCAAAACATAATAGAGAGACAGGACAATGATGACGCCATAGATGCCTATCTCCAGTGCTCCGGCTTCTGCCACCTCTCCGCGGAGAAGCTGCAGGATCCGCACATCGAAATAGAATAAAGCGGTGATCGCCAGATACACAAGTGTCGCTATCGTGCTCTGGCGGAAGTTCTTTTTGAATGCAGAAAAATATTCTGCGAACAGGTAGCCTCTCTCGTTGCGGACTACCTTCACTGTCGTATAATACAGTGCCGCAGTTGCTGCTCCGATGGTCACTACCGGGAGACAGCACAGGATCCAGACCAGGCTCAATCCGACTACGTTCAGTATTTTCTGCAATATTTGAAATAAAGGGTTATCCATCTGAAAAAAGCTCTTCATCCGCCTTCACTCCTTACCTCAATTATAACGATACGTTTCAAGTGATGACAGTATTATAGCATTTTTTATCAATGAAGCCTATCTGTTTTTTTATCCTTTCTTTTTGTCGATATCCTGTTTTTTGTCCTGGCAGTATGATTCGAAAGACAAAAATCAAAGGTTTTTGACGTCTTCTTTTAGCCGTTCCCAGGCATCCTCATGCTCCGTGTAATAGATGGGGCATTTCTTCCCGCCACAGTCATAGTGGCGCAGAATGTCATCAGGCTGCAGGTCATAGGCATCGATAAGCCATTTTAACAGCTTGATCAGAGAATCGTAAGTCTCCTGTGTGAACTGTCCGTTATCCGCCTTGTAACAGCATTCGATAGAGATGGAATCCTCATTGCGGGTCTGCACGGCATAAGCGATCTCGTCCAAAGGAACGCACTGAATGATCTCCCCGTTATAACCAATGATGAAATGCGCACTGGCACTGCGTTCATGGTTGTCCTTCAGCTGCTCAAAATAGCTGCGGTTCTGTGCCGCACTGGTGCCGGGATTGGCTGTATAATGCACGAAAATATTATTTACTTCCGGCAAGGGATCTCCCGGTCTGGAATATTCGTTCACCGTGAGGAAGTCCTCCGTCCAGGTGGGATGTACTGCGTAAGTATCCGCCGGCAGTCCCTGGATTCTGGTTCCTGTGGTATTTTCAATCTCTTTTTCCACCTGCTGTACGATGTCTGCTTCCACCGATGTGCTGGCTTCCGCTGTGTTTGCCGGCATCTTCAGAAGCTTGGTCAGTGCAACGATTCCCACCAGAATCCCTGCGCAGAGCAGAGCTAGTCTGGCATATCTGCGGATTCTTGCCCGTCTGCGGCGGCGCTGCCTCTCGGCTCTCGTCAGGCGCTGTCTGCCTGTATTTTTTCCACTACAATAATCCGCCAAATACGGATTTCTCCTCATCTGTGTTATGTTAGTCTCTGCCTGTCTGCCCGAACGATTCTCCTGCGTCATATTACCAGCCCCTCCGAATGAATTGCTTTCTATGGTTTTCAATATAACGCGGAGTTGTCACATTTTACGTCACATTTTTCTTAAGAAATTATAAAGAAAATTTCTTACTCATGTTTTTTCGTGATTTATCTCGATTTATCGTTAGCGCAATGTTATTATGTAAACACAAAAGGAGGTTTTTCTCATGGGCAGTACAGAACAGGAATTAAAAAATCTGATTATCAAAAAATATGGAAATCTCAGTAAATTTTGCGAAGTTATAGACATGCCGTGGACAACATTAGACAGCATCTTAAAAAGAGAGGTTTCCAATTGCTTTTCCTCCCATTGAGAATTTTCAGATAAAGCGCTTGCCCGACTGATAAAATACTATAGCATGTTGAATTCCGTAGGACGAGATAAGGCTGTTGAGCGAATGGAAGAGCTGGCACAGATTCCGCCTTATACGGAAGAATAGTTTACATTTACAAAAAGAGGGGGATATTTTATGTTTTTCTGCTACTATGATGGAGAAAAAGATACCACTGTTCCTATGGAACTGGATGACAGTAAATTAAATACGGGCGATTTTGAATTTTTCAATGATGGTATCCGTAAGGTTTGGAATTCGCAGGAAGAGGAATGGTATTTTTCTATTATTGATGTTGTTGCTGTTTTGACTGAAAGTGCAAATCCCAAAAATTATTGGAATATGCTTAAAAGTCGCCTTAAGCAAGAAGGTAATGAAACGTACACAAATTGTGTACGTTTGAAAATGAAAGCCTCCGATGGGAAAATGCGTCTTACCGATTGTGCTACTACAGAACAACTTTTGCGTATTATCCAATCCATCCCTTCCAAAAAAGCTGAGCCCTTTAAATTATGGCTTGCGCAGGTGGGAACGGAACGGCTGGAAGAAATGGCGAATCCCGAAAAAGCCTTAGACCGCGGTATGGAATATTATCGGCGCAAAGGTTACACCGATGCCTGGATCAAAGAACGCCTTCAGTCCAAAAGCATTCGTGATGATCTGACTGCGGAATGGAAACGTTCCGGCATAGAATCTTCCCGGGAATTTGCTGCATTGACCAATATCCTTACCAAATCCTGGTCTGGGAAAACCGTTCAGGAATATAAGAAGCATAAAAATCTCCACAAAGAAAACCTTCGAGATAATATGACCAATCTGGAACTGACCTTAAATCAGCTGGCAGAAGTGTCTGCCACCGCTATTCCAAGGTAAAAAATCCTAACGGCATGGAAGAGAGCAAAAAAGTAGCTATCGATGGCGGTACCATTGCCCGAAATGCCCGTCTGGACCTGGAGCGGCAGCTAGGGCAGAGTGTGATCTCTCCCCTAAATGCCTCAGATCCTCCCGCCTTGGAAATCGATCAGACAAATTCTAATGTGAAAAGTGACTAAAGAATCTTCTCCAAATACTCCTCGAGTATCTGTGCCACGTTGCGGTGGGCTTTCACGCCGGGATGCAGGCGGCTGCCCACAGTGTCCGGTGTGGTGTCGGGGAGTTGTAAAAAGTGGATCCTGGAATCGGCGGTCTGCTTAGCATAGTTTTCCACAGCTTCTCGAATGACGGTCAGAAAACTGTCGCCCAACATACCGTAGCCCCAAATGATCTGCGCAGTGGGGTTGCAGTTCCGCACTACTTTCAGGAAATCTCGGATGGCAGTAGTCAGGATCTCTTTAACTTCTTCTATGTCCCGGGTTCCTGCCCATTCCTGTTCCAGTTCTGCTGCGGACTGAATCGCTGTGGCATCGTTCGTTCCCAGGTTAATGATCACCGCATCCGTCTGCCATGCCGTGAAATCATAGTCTTCCAATGCCCCCAGGGAAGCATTCCGCTCTCCGGTGAGCACCCCGCAGACCTGCGTATAATAAGGTGGAATCCTATTCTGTACAATGCCATCCCAGCTGGTGACGATTCCCCAGCCGCTCTGGGATACTACACGATATTCCGCGGATAGTGCGTCTGCCACCATGCGGGGATACGTATTTTCCGCAGAGAAAAAGGCACTGATCCAGTCCTCTTCGTAGGCGTCTCCCACCGTTCCTTCCCCACTGGTGATACTGTCTCCCACGAATTCCAGCCGATACTTCGACTCCGGCAGCGGCAGAAACTCCCCGTCCGCGTATTGCAGTCCCAGAATCTGCAATAGATGCCCCGGATCCTGATGCATTGCCTGTACTTCTTTCAGAATCCGTATATGCTTCGGTTTTCCCACTGTCATTCCCCGGAACAGACTCACCTTGCTTTTTCCTTTATTTACAGGGAAACGGCTGATCTGCACGCCGTTCAGTTCCACCGCAAGCCACGGCTCATAAGCGTCGTAATCGGCATTTACCTCCACCTGAAGTTCACTGCCGGTATAGATAAATTCTATTCCGCTGCCGGTCCAGAATAAATTCACCACGTCCGTTCCCGTGGTGCGTCCCAATACCCGTATCTGCGGCAGTGCTGCCACACTGACTGTCTTTTTCTGCTCCATCTTTTCTCCCACATCTTCCACTGCATTATCTTGCTTCTCTCACAATCTATGCATATCGAATCATATCATACAATTTATCTTCCGTATAGTTTTTCTCACCATCATGATTTACCGAATTTTCTTTTTCTATGCCTCGTTGTATTCGCAGTCATGATATGCTACCAGGAAATCAGTCATATAATCTTTGCAAAGGAGCTATCTGTCATGCATTTTGTTCAGACGAAGGGAATTCTGTCTCAGAATAATGGAATGAAGAGTTAGTGTCGAAATAATCCCGAATCCACGTAGCCTACATTAGGGCTACTGATTTTCTGAAATAAGCCATGGGTACAGTTGATTTGCTTAAGCATAACTGTACCCTCTTATTTTGAGAAAATGGGCATAGATTCTCTTAACAAGTCATTTCATGCCCAATTATTTCTGCAATAAGGGCACGGTGAGCTATATATAGGTTCAGCGTGCCCATTTTTACAACTATCGAGGTACAGCAGACTGACGCCAGATTTCGTGTGCCCTTTTTCTTCATGATCATGGGCTCGCGAGATACCAAAAAAGTCTTGTTGTGCCCTCCGATACCGGAGAATAGAGATAAGTGTGAACCTTTGAAGCGCAGAACACTCATGGCGGACGGAATGTCCTTCCGAGGATGTTTGTCGGGAGATGGTGACATTTTCTCGAAAAGTGTTGAAAATCAGGATGCCTTGAACGTACGGATTAGAACCGCTACTCACTTTTCGTCAGAAAATTCCCACCGGGAGACCTTACATCGAGGAAGGATGTTCCGTTCGCCGTGGGCGTTCGTGGCTTTGCCTCACTAACTCTCCATTTACAACGTCTCGCGTAATCTCTCCGCTACTTTCGCATACATAAGCACCGGCACACGGTATCTCTCGCCCATGCGGACGACTTCATACACGAGTCCATCAATCTCGGAATCTTTTCCATCCATGACATCTCTCTGCATGGAAGTGGTGGCTTCCGGAGCCAGGGTGGACAATATCTTCAGGTTCACCTCCACCATATCTCTCTGGAAGGGAACTCCCATGGCTTCTGCCAGTGCGGCAATCTCCCGGATCATGGTCTTGAAGGCTTCCCGCTGCTCTCCCTCTCTCTGGAAGTCCGCTGCGGTGGCATGATAGTAAAGTCCCGCCGCACCGATGGGCGATACATAAGAAAACTTCTCCAGGGCATCCCTGCGGATATTTTCGGACAATACGCCATCGATTCCACTGGCATCAAAATCCCTCTTGATTTCTTCTAAGCGGGAATTGTATTCTTCCTTTGTACGGACTCCATATACCACACGCAGAATCTTACCATGCTGGATCAGCACTCCCGGTTCCTTAATATTGGCAGAGACATAGATACAGCCGTCAGTCACCAGAAGTTCCGGCAGCTTCTCCTGCAGCTTTGCACCGGTTCCGTAGATATTCAGCACCGGAATCACCATCGTCGAAGGCTTTGCCACCTTTTGAATAAATGGAATGGTATCTTCCAGAGAATAGCCTTTCACACAGACCAGTACCACATCCGGCTGCTCGTCATAGTGTTCCATATCCGTAGCTTTTACCGGGATGGTCTCGGTGGTGCCGTCCCACATTTTTTCCACGGCAAGTCCCTTTTCCCGCATGGCTGCCAGATGCCTGCCCCTGGCGATCAGAGTAACATCTTTTCCCGCCTTCGTCATATAAAATCCTAAAATTCCACCGGTTCCTCCGGCTCCGATAATTACATATTTCATGAGAATATCTTTCCTTTCCGCCCCAGATCCATCCAGTCCATACCTTCCTCCCGGGTACCTGTATTTATCAATATATTCCTGTGACCGCATTCTATTTTGTCTTCACATATTCAGGCTGCTTCGTCTGCGGGCAGTCATGATGAATTTATGATACCATGACGCAAAAGAAGCCGCCAGTCTCTGTTTTCACATAACCGGCAGCTTCTCCTTGATATTCTTTATTCCTTACAGGAATTCTTTTACAGACTTGTAAACGCCCTTGGCATCCAGACCGTACTTCTCTACCAGAGCAGCCGCGGAACCGGACTCACCGAAGACATCCTGCATACCGACCTTCTTCACAGGTACGGGATAGTGTGCGCACAGGCAATCACATACTGCGCTTCCCAGTCCACCGATGACGGAATGCTCTTCCACGGTGACTACCTTGCCGGTCTTCTTCGCGCTGTTAAGGATGATCTCTTCATCCAGAGGCTTGATAGTACAGATGTTTACAACCTCTGCACTGATGCCTTCCTCTTCCAGCATCTTCGCTGCACCCAGAGCGGAATCTACACAGATACCGGTGGCTACGATGGTGACATCCTTACCTTCACGGACTACGGTTCCCTTGCCGATCTCGAAATGATAGCCGGGATGATCGTTGATCACAGGCACTGCGGCACGTCCGAAACGGATGTATACAGGTCCTTCATATTCCAGAGCGGCGCGAACAGCGGCTCTTGCCTCCACATCATCAGAAGGGCACATTACTACCATGCCGGGGATGGTGCGCATCAGGGCGATATCCTCGTTACACTGATGGGTAGCGCCGTCCTCACCTACGGTGATACCTGCATGGGTCGCACCGATCTTGACATTCAGATGAGGGTAACCGATAGAGTTACGCACCTGCTCAAAAGCACGTCCAGCTGCGAACATTGCAAAAGAGCTTGCGAAAGGAATCTTGCCTACCAAAGACAGTCCTGCTGCCACGCCCATCATATTGGCTTCTGCGATACCGCAGTCGATGTGGCGGTCGGGATATGCCTTACGGAAGATAGCGGTCTTGGTAGCTGCTGCCAGGTCGGCATCCAATACTACCAGATTGGGGAATTCTTCTGCCAGCTCCTTCAGGGAGTTACCATAGCTTTCTCTGGTTGCAATCTTTTTTACGGTATTTTCTGCCATTACTGCTCACCTGCTTTCTCTAATTCTTTCTCGATCTTATCAAGGTCTGCCATTGCAATTGCATACTCCTCATCGTTGGGAGCCTTGCCGTGCCAGTCCACGCTGTTCTCCATGAAAGACACTCCCTTACCCTTCACGCTGTGGAATACGATACAGGTGGGCATACCCTTGGTCTCTCTTGCTTCCCTGAATGCTGCGCGGATCGCATCAAAATCGTGGGCATCGGCATTGATCACATGGAAATTGAACGCCTCGAACTTCTTATCAATGGGATAAGGAGAACATACCTGATCGATAGGTCCGTCGATCTGCAGATTGTTGTTATCTACCATAACACACAGGTTGTCCAGCTTACGGAAGCCTGCGAACATTGCTGCCTCCCATACCTGACCTTCCTCGATCTCACCGTCACCGAGCAATGTGTATACACGGAAATCGCGGTTGTCCATCTTCGCACCCAGTGCCATACCTACTGCTGCGGAGATACCCTGACCCAGGGATCCGGAAGACATATCCACACCGGGGATATGGATGCAGGGATGACCCTGCAGGTAGGAACCCAAGTGACGCAGGGTAGGCAGATCCTCTACCGGGAAATATCCTCTGTAAGCCAGTGCGGAGTAAAGGCCGGGAGCTGTATGACCCTTGGACAGCACGAATCTGTCTCGTTCCTCCATATCGGGGTTCTTCGGATCAATATTCATCTCCTCGAAATATAAAAATGTAAAAATATCTGCGGCTGACAGGGATCCGCCGGGATGTCCTGCTTTCGCACCATGAACTGCGGTCACAATGCCCTTGCGGACATCATTGGCACGCTTTTGCAGTTCTAAATTCTTCATTGTCTCCTCCATTCCGCCATCACTGGCTTGTCTGTTACAATTTACGTTGTTATACTAGCATACTTCCCGATGCTAGTCTAGTAAAAGAATTGCGATTTCTACTCAAACAACTTTGCCCTGCCATTCATAAATTTTCTCACTTCGTTCGAAAATTCATTTCATGGAGGGGCGCTTCGCTAATAGAATTTGTCATATAGTGCTTAGTACGCAAGCGTCCACGCACTATAAGCCAAATTCTATTTCAAAGTTGTTTGACCATAGTATGCATTCTTTCCATGCTTGCGATAATAGTGCTTATCCTGCAATTCCTGCGGTGCCGGCTGAATCCTGGGGTTGATGGTCTCGGCGCGGTATGCCATTTTTGCTACTTCCTCCAGTACCACGGCATTATGAACCGCCTCTTTTGCATCCTTGCCCCATGCAAACGGTCCGTGATTTTTGCACAGGACCGCGGGCACTGCCACAGGATCCTTGCCCAGACGTTTAAATTCATTAACGATCAGATGACCGGTATTTTCCTCATAAGCCTCCTCGATCTCTTCTTTTGTCAGGCAACGCACACAGGGAACCGGTCCGTAAATGTAATCCGCATGGGTCGTACCGTAGCAGGGAATGTCTCTTCCTGCCTGAGCCCAGCTGGTCGCATAGGAAGAATGAGTATGTACAACTCCGCCGATCTCCTGGAAAGCCTTGTACAGCTCCAGATGGGTGGCGGTGTCGGAAGAGGGATTCAGGTTCCCCTCTACCCTATTGCCGTTCAGATCCATGACTACCATCATCTCCGGTGTCAGCCTGTCATAATCCACACCACTGGGTTTGATGACGAACAGTCCGCTCTCCCGGTCAATGGCACTTACATTTCCCCAGGTAAAAGTCACCAGACCGTACCGGGGCAGATCCATATTTGCTTCATATACTTTCTGTTTTAATTCTTCTAACATATATTAAACCTCATTTCTTTCTACATCCTGCAAGCTTTCCGGCACATAAGTGTCGTGCACTTGTACGCCGCATACTCAGGTGCATGTCCTTATGTACGGTCTCCTTCCGGACACTGTGCAGGCGCATATTTTACGTCTGAAAATTTATTTTGCGTCAACTGCTGCTTTTTCCGCGGGGAGCAGTCTCTTGTACTCTTCCAGGAAAGCATCAAATCCCTTCACATCCTCAGGATCCGGATTCAATGTGGTTCCGGTCTGTCCTGCGAATATCTTGTCATTCAGATAAGAAGAAAAGGTCTCGCCGTCTTTTTTCTCTTTCATAAAAGCTGCCAGGATGGCAATCCCCCAGGCACCGCCTTCACTTGCTGTATCCATAACGGTGATCGGTGCATTCATGCCGGCTGCCATGACGCGCTGTCCCACTATGGGAGTCTTGAAGAATCCACCGTGTCCCATGAGAGAATCCACTGCCACATGCTCCTCTTTTAACAGAATATCCATACCGATCTTCAACGTAGCAACTGCGCTGTACAGGTGGGAGCGCATGAAGTTCGCCAGTGAGAAGTCTGCGCCGGGAGTTCTTACCACCATAGGGCGGCCTGCGTCCAGTCCGGTGATGGGTTCTCCGGAAAAATAGTTGTATGCCGTTACGCCGCCGCAATCCGCAGCACCTTCCAGTGCCTTGCGGTACAGCACACCGTACAGTTCATTCTTATCTACTTTTACCCCAAAGCTCTCTGCGCATTCCCCAAAAAGGCTTACCCAGGCATTCAGATCGGAAGTACAGTTATTGCAGTGTACCATTGCCACGGGCATACCGTCGGGAGTTGTGACCATATCGATCTCTTCGTGTACTTTTTCCATAGCCTTTTCCAGTACGACCATAGCGAAAACAGAGGTTCCGGCAGAAACATTACCGGTGCGGACAGCCACGCTGTTGGTGGCTACCATTCCGGTTCCCGCATCGCCCTCGGGAGGACATATGGGTGCACCGGGCTGTAAGGTTCCGGTGGGATCCAGTAATCTGGCACCCTCTGCTGTCAGGACACCGGCAGGTTCTCCGGCTACCAGTACCTTGGGCAGAATATCGCGAATCTTCCAGTCAAAATCGTGTAATCCATCGAACTGATCCAGCATCTTCTGATCGAAGTCCATAATGGTGGAATCAATAGGGAACATGCCTGCTGCCTCACCGATGCCAAGTACCTTTTCTCCGGACAGTTTCCAGTGAATATAGCCTGCCAGCGTGGTGAAGAAAGCGATATCCTTTACATGCTCTTCTCCACTTAAGATTGCCTGATACAGATGCGCAATGCTCCATCTCTGAGGAATGTTGAAGTTAAATACCGGAATCAGCTTCTTGCAGGCTTCCTCTGTCATCGTATTTCTCCAGGTACGGAAAGGTACCAGCAGTTCTCCTTCTGCATTAAAAGGCATATACCCGTGCATCATGCCGCTGAATCCAAGGGATCCCAGAGCGGTCAGTTTCTCGCCGTATTTTGCTTCCACATCGTCTTCCAGACTCTTGTAACAGCCCTGCAGTCCTTTCCAGATATCCTCCAGGCTGTAGGTCCAGATATTATTCTCCAGTCGGTTTTTCCAGTCGTAGGTTCCCATAGCGATGGGTGCATGGCTTTCATCTACCAGTACTGCCTTGATTCTGGTGGATCCGAATTCAATACCGAGGGCTGTTTTTGCTGCTTTGATTGCTTCTTTTGCTGCTTCGCTCATTGTGTTCTCTCCTTTTCACTTTTTTCACTTCTTTATATTTATCGCATATTTTTATTTCCGTTTTCATCTCGTTCCGCCACAGACTCTCTCTCCACCACCCGGGTATCGAATTCGTAGGTCAGATCCTTTTTTTTACCTGCGATCATCTGTAACAGTGTCTCCGCCGCCTTTTTCCCGAGATTTTCCTTAGGATGGGGCAGGGAAGTAATGGGCACCTCGCTGTGTCTCGCCAAGTCCGAATCGTCAATGCTGATCACTGATACATCCTCCGGCACCCGGATCTTCCGATCTGTTAACATACGAATCAGCTGGAAAGCGATCTGGTCATTGTATGCCAGAAGTGCAGTGCATTCCTCCACCCGATCCAAAATGCGGTCCCGGCAATAGCCCAACTGTTTCGACTCGTCCGTGTCGATCCACACCATCCGGGAATCCGTTACCATAAGTCCTGCTTCTTCCATGGCACGCAGATACCCCAGATACCGCTGCCTGCCCTGTCCGTCGTCCAACTTCAGGATTGCCCCGATCTTCTGATGTCCCTTATCGATCAGATAGCGCACCGCCTTATAAGCCGTATCCGCATCGTTGAGGGATACATGGGGTGCTTCCAGCTCCGGATAATAGGTATTGAAAAAAAGAAGCGGGATCTTTCTCGCCATCAGGTGGCGGTACAGATCCAGGTTCGGATTCGGCAGCCCGCTCTTCGTGCCTTCCACGATCACGCCTGCTACATCGTCCCTTTTTAGCAGATCCTTTAAAATGCTTTTCTCCCGGTCCAGCGTATTGTTCGTAAAATAGATCTGCACGGAGAAGCCGCTCTCAAATAACGTATTCTGCATGCCCTGTAGGATCTTCGGGAAAATATAGCTGTCCACGTAGGTAGTCACCACGGCGATGCTGTTGCGCTGCTCCAGATTCTTCCGGCGGTCGAAGCTGACATAAGTACCGCTGCCCCGGATCCTCTGCACCAGTCCGTTCTCCTCCAGAGTACCGATGGCCTTACGCACTGTCTGTCTGCTGATGTGGAACCGCTCCGCAAGCTGGTTCTCCGAAGGAACCTTCTCCCCGGGACCCAGTTGTCCGTCCGTAATCTGCTCCTGTATGTAGTTAATCAGGTTTTGATATTTTGTCTCCATAATCACTTTCAGTATAATCAGGTCATCGTACAAAGTCAATACAGCTTTTTGTTATTTTAGATACATTTATATATAGTTGTATAGTGTACAACTTATTTTGCCAGAGGATTCCACAAAGGACGTTTTGTACGCCTGCGCCACAGATAAATCGTATCAAGTCTATCGTGTGGGAGACCCTCATATACTCTTACTAACACTTTCCGTTCCCAGGTAATCATCGTGCGAAAACGTCCTTCTCTCTCTCTTCCCCAGCTGCTTATATGTATCGGTCTCCTCTGCACCCTCACCGGTGCAATGACCATTTTGTCCCACTTTTTCTCCGCAGACAGGCGGTTTGAGCAGTTCACCTCCCGGCTCTTCCGGGAAGAAATGACTGCCAGTACCCTGAATATGCATTACACCATTGCGGATCCTGCTGCCTTCGGGATCACGAATTACAAACCTGCCCTGCCTGTCTATACCTCCGACCAGTCGGAATCCGGCAGGGAACGCTGTTCCACGCTCCTTAGACAACTAAGTTGTATTGCTTACGACAGGCTCTCCCCGGAGAATGCTTTCACCTATACGCTCCTAAAACGTTCCCTGGAAAATGATCAGGCGCTGGCGCAGTTCCCCTATTACAATGATCCACTGTCCCCGTCCTCGGGAATGCAGTCCCAGCTCCCCGTCCTACTGGCGGAGTACACCTTCCGCACAAAGCGGGATGTGACAGACTACCTGGCGCTCTTAGACCAGGTGGACGACTATTTCGCCTCCCTGCTCCTCTATGAGCAGGAAAAAGCTGCCGCAGGCTTCCTCATGCCCGCCTGCTCCCTGGAAAAAGTTCGAAAGCAATGTGACAGTATTGTCACCACAAAAGAGTTGACACAGGGAACACATTTCTTACAAACAACTTTTGAAGACCGGCTGGTTGAATTACAGTCACGCGAAAATCTATCTTCCGAAGAAACCGTTTCCCTCCTTACGGAAAATGACCGGCTGCTTGCCACGGTGGTGCTGCCTGCCTATGCCGCACTGTCCGACGGACTATGCTCCCTGGAGCCTTCCGGCTCTGCCGACCAGGCAGTTCCCGGAGGCACCGCAGAGCTTTCCGATTCTCTGCCGAAAGGTCTCGCCCTGCTGCCGGAAGGAAAGACCTACTATCACCACCTGCTGTTCGCCGAGACCGGTTCCTCCCGTTCGGAAAAAGAGCTGGTGCAGATGCTTCTGGCGCAATTTCAGGAGGAACAATCAGCCATTCGCAGCCTGGCAAAGCAGTCCCCCTCTCTGATTTCCATGCTTTCTGAAGAGGTCACAGAAGAATTTCCCCTCACGGAACCGGAAGAAATGCTTTCCGATCTCCAGTCACGTATGATAAATGACTTTCCTGTCAGTAACCCCACCCCCTCCTTTTCTGTCAAGGATGTCGTCCCCAGTCTGGAGCCTTACAGTGCTCCTGCCTTTTACCTGACAACTCCCCTGGGTGATTCCGACAATAATGTCATCTATATAAACCGTCGAAACTCTCCCATGGGTCTGGAACTCTATACGACCCTGGCACACGAAGGTTTTCCCGGGCATCTCTATCAGACCGTGTACAGTAACCGTTCCTTTTTAGATAAAAACACTGATCCTGCGAGAAAGCTTGTCTGGTACGGCGGATATTTGGAAGGCTGGGCATTATATGTGGAGTTTATTTCCTATGATTATGCGGCGGATCTTTTAGAGCAATCCGGACAGACCGATGCCGCGCAGGCTGCCCGGCTGGAGAAGCACACCCGCAGCCTCCAACTGTGTATGTATACTCTGTTGGACCTTCTGATCCACGGGGAAGGTGCCGGATACGATCAGACCGCCACGTTCCTTGGGAAGTTTGGCATTGATTCCCCGGACGTCTGCAAAGCGATCTACACTTATATTGCAGAGGAACCCTGCAATTACCCGAAGTATTATGTGGGCTATCTGGAAATTTTGAAATTACGGGATACCGCGAAAAATCACTGGAACGCCACCTATTCCGACAGAAAGTTCCACTCTTTTTATTTGGAAGCGGGAACTTCTGATTTTTCCTCTCTGGAAAACCTGCTGTTAATGACAAATTAACGGTTTTATGCTAAGATGAAGTGTACGGATCATCAGGTTGGAGGAACCCCTGACACAGTTTACGAGCAAGGCTATCGAAAAATCCTTTATCCGGCTGCTGAACGAGCGCCCATTGGATAAGATTACCATAAAAGACATCACCGCTCTGTTGGAACACATTCTGAGCGCGGATGTGGAGCGGGTGGAACGGTATCTCTACAGTATCGCCGGAGAGGTCATGCGGCTGTACGTCGCCAGGGTCACGGAGCGGGTGGAGCATGCTGCACACAAAAAGGTATTTCCCGCTGGCCAGAAAATGGTGGTGGACTTCTACAAATTCGCACTTGTGGGTATGATCTTAGAACGGCTGAACACCGGAATGAAGAAGGATCCGGAATCTCTGATCCGGCGTGTGGGCGAAATTTTCCAGGGAAATATCGAGATAACCCTGACCCGTGTCGCCAGATAATTTTGGCATTTACCACGGTTTGCACATATTTTGGATTATTTTCAGGCAATGCGCAGTTTTTGTGCATTGCTCTTTTTTGTCTGTTTTCAAGGCAGGGATCACTGCATAAAATACCAAGTGAATAAAACGACAAAGAAAGGAGCCCTATTTATGAAATTTGGAAAATGGGTTGTGAAATGCCGTATTCCCATATTAATACTGGCAATCGCATTACTGATTCCCTCGGTGATCGGAATGGTCATGACGCGGATCAATTACGATATGCTGACTTATCTGCCCGGTGATATCGACACGGTCGTAGGTCAGGATATACTGATGGATGAATTCGGAAAAGGAGCGTTCTCCTTCGTAATTATCGAAGGTATGGATCCGGAGGATGTCTCTTCTCTCCGGGAAGATATCTCCCATGTAGACCATGTGGATACCGTTCTGTGGTATGACGACTTCGCAGATACATCCGTTCCCATGGAAATGCTTCCTTCCAAACTGTATGATGCCTTCAACTCCGGCGACAGCACAATGTTAGCCATCTTCTTCGATAATTCCACTTCCTCCGACGATACCATGGAGGCTATCTCCGAGATCCGCAATATTGCCGGAAAACAATGCTTCGTATCCGGTATGTCCGCCATGGTCACCGATCTGGAGGATCTGTGTGAAAAAGAGGAGCCGATTTATGTAGGCATTGCCATCCTGTTGAATATGGGTACCAACTATTTCCTGGGTGAAATCTCCTACCTGACCAACGCCCTGTCTGCCGTATTACAGCTGGCTGTCACCATGGGCTACTCCATCTTCCTCTGGCACAGCTACGAAGAGCAGAAGACCCTGGCCTCAGTGGTCGGAAGCTCCATTACTGCAGTGGCCGGTTTCATTGCATTGTAGATCCCGATGAGCTCCAGGAAGTAATCGACCGTATGAAAGCCACCGCTTCCGTATCCGAGAATTACAATTCCTTCACCGGTTCCAATGACGGAATGGACAGCACCGTGAAATTCATTTACAAGATCAGCGCTGTAAAATAAAACATCACAAGACCGTAACTTGACAAAGCCCCCCCTCCTTTTCTATACTTGCAGAAGGAGAGGGGCTTTTCGCTTCCCATATTTAGCTTCCTACCACAGAAAGGCATAAATTTTTCATGGAACAACTTTTATTCAGTCTCAACGCAACGATCCCCGTATTTCTGGTCATGGTGATCGGTTATGTTTTACAGCAGCTGCATGTTACCAACGACTCTTTTGTTAAAACCCTGAATTCATTCAATTATAAAGTCACCCTACCCGTACTTTTGTTCAAAGACATGTCCACTGCCGATTTTTACAGTGTATGGGATACCGGTTATGTGCTGTTCTGCTTCTTCGTGACCCTGTTCTGTATAGTTATCACCTGGGTCGTGGCAGGCATTTTTTATAAGAATAAATCCCGCCTGGGAGAACTTGTCCAGGCAAGCTACCGCAGCAGTGCTGCTGTCCTGGGTATCGCGTTTATACAGAACATCTACGGTGCTTCCGGCATGGCCCCCCTGATGATCGTGGGGACGGTTCCCCTGTATAATATCGCTGCCGTACTGATCCTGTCCTTTACCGGACCGGATGCAAAAGGCTTCGATAAGGAATCACTGCTGAAATCCTTAAAAGGTATCATCACGAACCCGATCATTATCAGTATTGCCCTGGGAATGTTGTCCAGCGCCTGCCGGATCAATTATCCCGTGATCATTTCCAAGACCATCAGCAATGTTGCCGTACTGGCTACGCCCCTGGCTCTGATCGGTCTCGGTGCCGGATTCGAGGGAAGAAAAGCGTTAAAGCTTTTAGCCCCCACCGGAGTGGCAACCGCATTAAAACTGGTGGTATGGCCCGCGCTGTTCCTGCCGCTTGCGGTGCATTTCGGTTTCACCGGAGAAAAGCTGGTGGCGATCCTCATTATGCTGGGCTCCCCCACCACCGTAAGCTGTTATATCATGGCGAAAAACATGAACCACGAAGGAACTTTGACCTCCAGTGTCGTCGTCGCTACAACATTTTTAAGTTCGATCACCCTGACGGTATATTTGTTTATTTTAAGAACTTTACAGTTAATTTAATTACATTTTCCCCGCAAGGAAAATACTCGCTATCGTTCCCGCTAACGTTGCCAGCAGTGCCCCCGGCAGCGTGTAGCGGGTTTTCGTTACCTTTGCTGCCAGAAAATACACGCTCATGGTGTAAAAAATAGTCTCCGTACAGCTCATGAGAATTGATGTCAGCATCCCGGCATAGGAGTCCGGACCGCAGGTCTTGAAAATATCCAGCACCAGCCCGGTAGCAGCTGAGGAAGAGAACATTTTTACGATAAGTAACGGAATCAGCTGCGCCGGAAGTCCCACTGCCTGCGTCGCCGGTCCGATCATTTTTCCCAACAGTTCAAAAAATTCGGACGTCCGAAGAATCCCCACTGCCATCATCAATCCCACCAGTGTCGGCAGAATCTCCACCACAATGCGCAGACCCTCTTTCGCTCCTTTCAAAAAAGTCTCGTAAACCTTCACCCCCGAGACCATTCCGTAACCAACGATCCAGAAAATGACCATGGGAATCATAATATCTGACATATGTGTCAACGCATTCATCATACTTCTACCGATCCTTCCATTTGCAATAGATAATGGCTATGATCGAGCTGAACAGCGTGGCGACCAGTGCCGGTGCAATGATCACCGCCGGATTGGCACTGCCGTACTGGCTGCGGTAGGCGATCATGTTGACCGGAATCAGTTGTAAGGACGAAATATTCAGGATCAGAAACGTGCACATTTCGTTGCTGGCTGCCATGACCCCTGCTCCATGTCGCCAATCCTCCGATTCCTGCTCTGCCCTGGGTCGTAACTGCCTGTTCGCAGGTCGCATCTTCTGCTGCTTTGTTCGTCGCTCTTCTGCCCTCTCCTTCTCCAGCTCCGCCAGCTGCTCCATGGCTTTCAGTCCCGCCGGAGTGCACGCCCAGCCCAGTCCCATGACATTGGCGATCAGGTTCGTAGCTATGTATTCTCCCGCCGGATGCTCCTCCGGAAGTCTCGGGAACATGAATTTCAAAAAAGGGCGGATTCCCTTTGTCATCTTCGTAATCATGCCGGATTCCTGCGCGATCTCCATGAGGCCCATCCACAGTGCCATGACGCCCGCCATGGTAATGCAGAGGCTCACCGCCTCTCTGGCACTGTCAATCGCCCCTCCCGTCAGGGCATCCATCTGCCCGCTACAGACCCCGTAGATCACCCCCAGCAGAATCATTCCTGCCCAGATATAATTCAGCATCTTTCCAAACCGCCTGCCATTCCTTCGTTTTACTATATGCGGACGACGGGATGTCCTATGCGGCACAGATCACCTTTGCATGTTGTGCCCTACGGACGTCACATGCAAAATAATAAGCCTCCCGGGAATAAATTATCCGGGAGACTTACTCTAAACTATATTTAAGTTATATTTATTGTGTTGGAACTTACAGAGTTCCCTGTGTGAAAAGACTTCTCACATGTGCAACTTCTTCTGCGGTGGCTTTCTCCGCCGGTACATAATAAGACTTCTCTCTGGCGATCTGGTACAACTCCTCCTGGGACTGCTCACAAGCGGTACGGAACTGCTTCAGTGTCTGTTTTAATTCCTTGTTCTCCGACTGGGCGATCATTCCCGCATAACGGGTCAGCTCACCGTTGATTCCTGCCAGAGTATCTGCTACCATTGTTTTTTCCTGCATTCTGCTGCCTCCTTACTGCAAAAACTTCATAAGCTGCTGTTTGTTCTCCATGGCGCTGCGGGCACCCTTCTCAAAAAACTGTTTTACCTTCGGGTCCTCCGCTTCCTTGGCGTACTCCTGCATTTTGCAGTGGGTCGTGTCAAAACCGCCGATCAGATGGCGCAGATTCTGCAGATCTAATTCTGAAATATCACTCATGCTGTTAACCTCCTTTTGATTCCTTCTGTTCTTTGCGAGGTTAGTATGCGCAGGATATTTTTTTCTATACAATAAATATGATGCTTACGGATTGTTACGTGCTACGCACTCCCACTTCTCCGCTTCGGTCCGTGCTAAACATGTGCCACCGGCACATAGCACCCTGATATCATTAGATGAAGTTGGCAAATATAGATACCGAAATTACGGTCAAAATACCGCCGACCACGATGGACAGACTGCTCATGGCGCCTTCGATCTCGCCCAGCTCCATGGCTTTCGCGGTTCCCAGGGCATGTGCGCTGGTACCTATGGCGAGACCTTTGGCAATGGGATCCTCGATCTTGCACAGGCGGCAGATCGTTTCTGCCAGAATGTTGCCAAGGATGCCGGTCACAATGATCACGACTACCGTAATGGTCACGATACCGCCCATTTTTTCAGATATGCCCATACCGATAGCCGTGGTGATGGACTTCGGCAGAAGCGTTACATACTGCTCATGATTCAGTCCGAACATCAGACTTAAAGCAAAAATACTTACCATGGCAGTCAGCACACCGGCGATGATTCCGCCGAAAATTGCCTTGGGATACGTCTTTAACAGCTCCAGCTGACGGTACAGAGGTACTGCCAGGCTGACCGTTGCCGGGGTCAGGAAAATACTGATGTACTGTGCGCCATTGGCATAAGTCTCATAATCTATATGGAATAATAACAATACTGCCACGATCAGGATCACGGAGATCAGCAGCGGATTGGCAATGGCTTTTCCGGTCTTCTGTTTGATCCACAGACCGATCTCATAAGTGACCAGTGTGATGGCAATACCAAAAAAGATAGACTGGCTCAATATTTCATTCATTTATCTGCCCTCCTTGTCATCAACTGCTTCGGTTCCTGCCGTTGCAACGGCAGCAGCACCTTTGTTTCTCTGTCCCCGGATAATATGCTGGGATACCCGGCCTGTCACGATCATAATTAACACCGTAGACGCCACAGTGATCACGCAGATGGGAAGCAGCATCTCTTTTAACGCATCCACGCTGGCCATAATGCCTACGGTGGCGGGCACGAACATAATGGACATGGCATCCACGAGGAAATCCGCCGCGGTCTCCACCTTTTCCAATGGAATCAGCTTTGTGATCAGCCCCACCAGCATGATCACCAGACCATAGACGCTGGCTGCGATGGGAAGCGGTATCAGGATTTCCAGCAGTTCTGCCAGAAAGGAGATTCCCAAAATAATCGATAATTGTTTTACATACTTCATGCTATTGTCACCTTTACCTGTTAACTTTAGTATTACACTTCTTTTGTTTTATACGATAAAATTCCGTGCAAACAAAAAGAGCTGCGCACTGTACTTTTGCAGCACGCAACTCCGTATTATACTACGCTGTTTTTGCTTTCACAATCAGCATTCTCTACCATTTCTGTAGACTTTTTTCAATCGTTTTCGTGAATTTTACCTTTACATCTGATGTCTTACCACTGCGTATTCGTCATCCAGTCGGAAGTAGGGACATTCCTGCTGGGTTCCGGACAGGAATCGGTACATTTCGTCCTCATCCAGATTCACCATGCAGCAATAGCATTCATAATCTTCATCATATTCATAATTGACACATGCGTCACAATTACTCATTTAGCCTCTCTTCTGCATATGATTTTCAGGAATGCTCATATGCCCTTGCCTGTCCTTATCCGGTTTTCTCCGGATGTTTTCATCGTTTCAGGAGTTGCCGTGCAGGTATTGATAGATCTCCCGTTTTCCGACACCCCTGTCTTTTGCCACCTGTTTCATGGCGGATTTATTGTCCATTCCCTGTTCTTCATAATAAGCCATATGCTCTTCGATGGTCATGGATTCCCAGGAGGCGATCTCTTCCTGCCGCTTCTCCTCCGAACTTTTTCCTTCCACTACCAGTACATATTCCCCACGGGGCTCCTCAGTCTTATAATATTCCAGCGCCTTTTCCAGTGTTGTGGGGAATACGGTCTCGAACTTCTTGGTCAGCTCTCTGCACAACGTGATCCGACGCTCTCCCAGTGTCGCATACAGTTCCTCCAACGTCCGGATCAGATGATGGGGCGCTTCGTAGAGGATCATGGTACGGCTCTCGGTCTTCAGCTCCTCCAGAATCGCTTTCTTCTCCTTTTTATCCGCAGGCAGAAATCCTTCAAAGCAGAACCTCCGGGTACTGAGCCCCGACAAAGTCAGCGCAGTAATGCATGCCGCCGGACCGGGCAGGGAAGTTACGGGAACGTTCTGCTCCTGGCACATCCGCACCAGCACTTCGCCGGGATCGGAGATTGCCGGGGTTCCGGCGTCCGTGATCAGGGCGATGTTCTGTCCGTTTAACAACTGTCCTACCAGCTGATGTGCTTTTTCTACTTTATTGTACTCGTGGTAGCTTGTCATGGGCGTATGGATGTCGAAATGATTCAGCAGTTTGATGCTGTTACGGGTATCCTCCGCCGCGATCACATCCACCGTCTGCAGGGTCTCCACCACCCGCGGTGTCATATCCCCGAGATTGCCGATGGGTGTTGCACACAAATATAAAGTTCCGGGCATGGTCTCCGTCTCCTCTCCAAATTATAATGTCCTGTAACTATTCAAAGCCATGATATCATGATGTCGGGGTCAAAAGCCCCCGACTTTTATGCTCATATCGGGGCGGGTCCTAAAGTCTTTCACCCACCTATGAGCAAGCTCATGTGGGTTTAGACCTTTTGACCCTGGCATCATATCATGTCACTATGTACGACAAATGCTCGCATTCGTAAGAACATTTAGCATAATTATACGGTGGATGGTGTGCTGAATAGTTATAATATTTTAACTATCTAATATCCATAAATATCATATATTTCGGGCATATACACTCCCGGTGACTGATACACGATCAGCGGCTTCTCCACAGTCATGCGGGATTTTCCACCTCTTACCGCCTCCATGAGCACCATATTGGGCTCCTTGTCGATGTAGGGATACACCAGCTGCATCCGCTTCGGCTCCAGCTTGTATTTTACCAGCATGGTCATGATCTCCGCCAGACGGAAGGGGCGATGCACCATGTAAAAATGTCCGCCGGGCTTTAACAGCTTTGCCGTCCTGCTGATCACATCCTCCAGCGTACAGAGCACTTCGTGTCTGGCGATCGCTTTCGGCTCCTCCGGGTTCGTCAGCCCATGCTGTCCGATCATATATGGAGGATTACAGGTAATACAGTCAAAGGAAGCAGCCGGGAATATCTGGTCTGCTTCCTTGATGTCTCCTGTCACGATGTCGATGCGATCCTGTAAATCGTTCAGCGCCACGCTGCGCCTCGCCATATCCGCGCTCTCCTCCTGGATCTCCAGTCCGGTAAGATGCGCCGGGTGATATTTTGTTTCCATGAGGAGCGGGATGATCCCGGTACCTGTCCCCAGATCCAGTAAAGTATCCTTCTCCCTGGCATGAGCAAATCCGGTCAGAAGCACCGCATCCATACCGAAACAAAATTTCTCCGGATTCTGTATAATCTGATAACCGTTCCGCTGAAGGTCATCAATTCGTTCTTTTTCCTTCAGTTCAACCTTCATTCGTATTCTCCGGCTTTCTTCCGTTACCGTTATTGCCGTCTCTTCTGCCGCCGTGTCTGGGTCTTCTGCGGAAAGAATTGCCCCGCTGTGCCTGTCCCTGGCTGCCGGACTGCTCTGCACCCTGGGCATTGCTGTTCTCTCTTACTTGTTCCGGGTGGTTCTCACGGCGTCTGTCACCGCGGTTGTTGTCCCTGCGGTTGTCATTCCTGTTGCCGTTGTCACCACCGCGGTTGTCACGGTTATTGTCTCTGCGGTTTTCACCACGATTCTCGTTGTTCCGATTCTCGCCACGGTTATCATTACGGTTCTGATTCTCGCCGCCACGATTATTCTCACCGCGGTTATTATTTCTGCGGTTATCGTCTCTGCGTCCATCGCGTCTGCGACTGTCTCCACGATTCTCGCCATCGGCTCTCTGTTCTCTGCGATCGGGACGTTCCTTTTGCTGCTCGGCACGCTTTTCCGCACGCTTTTCAGCACGCTCTTCAGCTTCCTCCTTCTCCTCGATCTGTTCCAGCTTCTCCAGTTCTCTCTGTTCTTCCTTGGAGAGTTCCTGACCACCCTTTTTACCGCGGCGTCTCTTGAACTGCAAAGTATCTGCCTCGTACTCCTTCAGTTCCTTCTCGTCACCGACTTCTACCAGTACCTTGACCAGCTGGCGCAATACGTTGACACTCTGTACTTCACCGTGAAGTCCGTCCGATGTCTGGACGTAATCGCCCACGCCGGGAAGCTTGCGGTTCAGTTCTTCGTAAGTGTCTTCCTCATTTTTCAGGCAGCACATCAGTCTGCCGCAGACACCGGAGATCTTGGTGGGATTCAGGGACAGATTCTGTTCCTTCGCCATCTTGATCGATACCGGCACAAAATCCGACAGATAGCTGTGACAGCACAAAGGCCGTCCGCAGATGCCGATACCGCCGCGGATCTTGGTCTCATCGCGGACACCGATCTGACGCAACTCGATACGGGTCTTGAACACACTTGCCAGATCCTTTACCAGCTCACGGAAGTCGATACGTCCGTCCGCCGTAAAATAGAACAACACCTTATTGTTGTCAAACGTATACTCCGCATCGATCAGCTTCATTTCCAGACCGTGCTTTAATATCTTTTCCTTACAGATCTTGAAGGCTTCCTTTTCCTTTTCCTTGTTGGCAGCCTCCTGCTCGATATCTCTCTCTCCGGCGATCCGCATCACAGGCTTCAGGGGCTGGATCACCTTGTCATCCTCCACCTCATGCACTCCCGCTACGACGGTACCGAACTCAATGCCTCTGGCGGTCTCCACAATCACGTGGTCGCCTCTTTTTATGTCAAACTGCAGCGGATCAAAGAAATATACCTTGCCCGCTGTACGAAATCTTACACCAATTACTTTCGTCATATCTATCTACCTCACTGATGCCGGTGGCATCTTCATTTTATAATAAAGTTAAAATAGCAGCTGCCTGCGCGGAATGCGCCTGCAACTGCTATTTTATCATATCTTTTGTGAAATGACTACTCTAAATATGTCACTCTATAGTTAACTGAAAACTTCAGACCGGTAGCCCTCTCCGATTCCGTTCTCCCTACAACAAAGTATTCAGATCCACGAAATCCCCACCCCTGATTTCCACACATTTATCATTGTTTAACTGTAACCATACGCTACAGACGTTGGGGTTATATACCTTTTCGTAATCCGCGGAAAACCGCAAACGCTTTGCTGCATCCATATAGTCAATGATCTCGATATTAGTGGCATACCAGATGTCATCTCTGCCACCCATATATTTGCAGAAGTTCTCAATCACATCCCAGTTGTCATTGTCATCAAACTCGTAGCTGTGTCCCCAGACATACATGAGCTTCAGATACTGTTTCTGCCGGAAATTGGCAAAAAATTCCGCATACTCCATCAGCTTCGGATCGTCATGATGACAGGTGGCATGCCACTCCATTGGATCCTTAGGCAAAGCGAAATCCGGCACAGTCTGCGCTGCTCTGGCATAGGCCATACCTAATTGACGATACAGCTGCTTGATTTCTTCATTATAAGACCCGTAGGGATAAGCATGTCCTCTGATGATACATTCTGTCCATTTTTCCAGACCTTTCCGGTCCCCCAGCAGTTCCTCTGCCGCCTCCACCATAGGACATCTTTCAATGTCCGGGTGGGTCATGGTATGGGTTGCAATCTCATGACCGTCATACAATCCTTTCATTTCCTGTAACTGTTCAGAACCCATCTGGGTTCTAAATAAATATTTGTTGTGCAAAACAG
>ERZ808240.565-NODE-565-length-47664-cov-7.305404_pt1 | contig 47664 bp, 48 predicted proteins | sample MGYA00521084_ERZ808240 | MGnify/ENA primary metagenome ERZ808240 (study PRJEB31516, sample SAMN03275571) | gut metagenome | biome: mammalia-associated habitat; material: feces | host: Papio cynocephalus | place: Kenya | collected 2012-08-06 ...
TAGATTATTCGGAAATCTACCCAGGAAGTCGATGGTGGAAATCTTTTACGCTTACTTTTTTGCAAATGCGTTCGAACCTCCTGGCTAGATCACTCGAAAATCTACCAAGGAAGTCGATTGTGGAAATCTTTTACGCTTACGGAAGTTCAAAGGAAATAAAAAAGCTTGAGAATTCCTCAAGCATAATCACGTTATTGGTGCCCGGGACCGGACTCGAACCGGTATGGGTTATTCGCCCGAAGGATTTTAAGTCCTTTGCGTCTACCATTTCGCCACCCGGGCCAAACAAATGGTCCCCCGTGACGGGCTTGAACCGTCGACCCCTTGATTAAAAGTCAAGTGCTCTACCACTGAGCTAACGGAGGAATGGCTGGGGTGACTGGGATCGGACCAGTGCATGACAGAGTCAAAGTCTGTTGCCTTACCGCTTGGCTACACCCCAATCGATATGGTGGGCGAAGATGGATTTGAACCACCGAACCCGAAGGAGCTGATTTACAGTCAGCCGCGTTTGGCCACTTCGCTATTCGCCCACAAACAACCAATGCACGATGGCTGGTGGATGCTACAGGTTTCGAACCTGTGACCCCCGCCTTGTAAGGGCGATGCTCTCCCGCTGAGCTAAGCATCCGCTAGAGAATACGCCTCAAACGTGCGTGAATAAATATAGCATTGAGCTTTTATGCCGTCAATCGTTTTTGAATGATTTAAAAAATCAATTTTCTCCTCATAAATACTCTTTTTTCCTCCATTCAAAAACAAGAACAAAAAAGAGAAACAAAACTCGCCTCTTTAATGAAAAGAAGGCGAGTTTAAAGGGATTTTTAGATTTTTAGTCCGCTTTTGAATAGTTCGGCGCTTCAACGGTAATGTTCACGTCATGGGGGTGGCTTTCGCGAAGCCCGGCATTCGTGATTTGCACGAAATGGGCATTCTCACGAAGTACGGCGAGATCTTTAGCGCCACAATAGCCCATACCGCTACGGATACCACCGCAAAGCTGATAGATGGTATCGGCAAGAGGGCCTTTGAAGGCCACACGGCCTTCGATGCCTTCTGGAACGAGCTTACGGGCCGATGTGGTTTCGCTTTGGAAGTAGCGATCAGCGCTTCCGCGTTTCATCGCGGCTAAGCTTCCCATGCCGACATAGGATTTGAACCGACGACCTTGGTAAATGATTTCTTCTCCCGGCGCTTCCACAGTGCCAGCCAAAAGACTTCCAAGCATGACGCTATCGGCGCCAATAGCAAGGGCTTTGACAATATCGCCACTATATTTGATGCCACCATCAGCAATGACGCAGATACCTTTATCGCGACAATAGGAGCTGACTTCATCAACCGCGCTGGCTTGAGGCATGCCTACCCCACTCACAACGCGTGTCGTGCAAATAGAACCGGGCCCAATTCCCACTTTCACGCAAGAGGCTCCAGCTTCAATAAGGTCTTTCGCAGCCTCTTTGGTAACGATGTTGCCAGCAATAATTGGCAAATTGGGGTAAGCATTATGAATATCTCGCACCGTTTTAAGGATGTTGGCACTATGTCCATGGGCGCTATCGATCGTCAAAACATCGACATCGGCTTCCACAAGAGCTTTGACTCTTTCCAAAGTCTTAGAGCCAACGCCTACGGCAGCACCGCAAAGGAGACGTCCTTTGGAATCTTTGGCCGCTTGTGGATAATCTTTCTTCTTATCAATGTCTTTAGAAGTGATTAGGCCAACCAAAATGCCGTTTTTGTCGACAATCGGAAGCTTTTCGATACGATTCTTCCAAAGGATCTTTTGAGCTTCGTCAAGAGTGATTCCCTCTTCGCCAGTCACAAGATTATCCTTGGTCATGATATCTTTGACGGGAGTATCGTCCGCCTTGAGATAACGGATATCACGATTCGTCACGATGCCGATGAGCTTCATATTCTTATCAACGACGGGAAGGCCGCTGATGGAATAATGGTGCAAAAGAGCCTCTGCTTCCATAACCGTCTGTTCGGGACGGAGAGTGATGGGATCGAGGACCATGCCAGATTCGTTGCGTTTGACGAGTTCGACGTTTTTCTTTTGGTCTTCTACGCTCATATTCTTATGGATCATGCCAATGCCACCTTCTCTGGCCAAAGCAATGGCCAAAGAAGCTTCAGTGACCGTATCCATGGCGGCGCTTACAATAGGGATATTAAGAACAATGCTCGGCGTGAGATAAGTCTTAAGCGAAACCTCGCTTGGAACAACGCAAGATTTTTGGGGGATGAGGAGGATATCGTCGTAAGTAAGTCCAAGTTTGATATTATCGAGTTTCATAATTCTCCTTTCCTTTTTCGCCAATATTTAATTATTCGCGGCATAAGCGGCATAAACTGCCGATAAGGGGCTATTCGAAACGATGCGGTCGATGCATTCGGCAAGCATGCTCGCCAAGCTCACAACATGGACGTTCGAAAGCTTTTTGAAGCGTTCATCAAGAGGTATGGAATCCGTGACGATGATTTCTTCAAATGGCCCTTTGGAAAGAAGGTCATAGCAAGGATCGCTAAAAACGGCGTGAGTTGCAGCGATTTTGACGTTTTTAGCCCCAGCGGCGAGAAGGGCATTCGCACCAATAACAGCGCTTTTGCCAGTATCAATCATATCATCGATCATCACGCATTCCTTGCCCTTGACTTCGCCGATAATGTTCATGGCTTCAGGTTCAAGACGAGAATTGCGCCGTTTATCGATGATAGCAAGAGGGGCGTCAAGTTGCTCCGCCAATAAGCGGGCGCGAGTAACGCCGCCATGATCCGGAGAGACAACAACGACATTTGAATAGTCTTCGCTTTCAGCTTTAAGGGCACGACCCAATAAAGGAACAGCGGTCAAATCGTCCACCAAGCAAGAGAAGAAGCCTTGGATTTGGGCCGCATGAAGATTGACGGTAACAACGCGATCAACGCCAGCTGTGGTGAGCAAATGTGCCACAAGGGCAGCCGTAATGGGCTGTCTGGGTTTGGCTTTGCGATCTTGTCTCGCATAGCCAAAGTAAGGAATGATGAGATTAATCTCACGGGCGCTGCTTCGGCGAAGAGCATCGATGAAAATCAATGTTTCCATCAAATTTTCATTAACCGGAGGACAGGTGCTTTGGATAATAAAAACATCTTTGCCACGTACGGTTTCGATCGGTTCGACGATGATTTCCCCAGAAGGGAAATGCTTGATGCTCCTTTGCCCAAGCTCAACACCGAGCTTTTGGGCAATGGAAGCAGCCAAGTCTTGATTGGCGGATAACGAGAATAAAATCGCATTATCGAGCATAACTAGCTACCTTTGTCCTCCATTGATGTGAGGTTTAACCTCTATATTAGATTATTATGCACTAGCTTCTTTTAGATGTCCTCTTGAAAATCTTTTTTCATTTGAGATAGCGCTTTCTTTTTAAACAACGCGCTCATTTTCGTATACTAAGATAATAAAACATTCTACCTATATTAAATGGAGGAAGAGAATGCAAGAACTCGTAATGTCTCATGAAGAGATTGTTGAAGCCACCACTCGAATCGGAAAGGCTTTGAGCAAAAGACTCAAGAAAGAGGAAAAGCTTCCCGTTTTCGTTTGTGTCATGAAAGGTGCGATGAATTTCATGATCGATCTTATCGAACACGTCGACATCGACATTCTCGTCGACTACATTCAGATCTCTAGTTACGAAGGGGATAAGAGCACTGGCAAAATAACCTTAAAACAAGACATCAGCACAAATCTTAAAGGAAGGACGGTCGTTATCGTCGAAGACGTCATCGACACGGGGCTCTCGATGAAATACCTGATTGAGCATATCAAGGAAAAATATGAGCCGAAGGAAATCATCGTCACCACTCTCCTTGATAAAGCCTGCGCTCGGAAGGTCAAAGTCCAAATTGACTATGTCGGAAAAACCTTGAACCAAAACAAATTTGTTGTTGGATATGGCCTTGATTATCGCGAAATCCACCGCAATGACCCCTTCGTTTACGTTCCTACCCCCGAAGAAGTTAAACGCATGGACGAAGCGGTCGAGCGCTAAAAAGCGGTTCTTCTCTCTAACGGCCACAGGCCGTTTTTTCTTATCAAAAAAAGGAACCCTTTCGTAGGGTTCCTAATAATCTCTTCGAAGAAAGGGCTTATTTCTTCATGGTGCCAAAGATACGGTCACCAGCATCGCCTAAGCCTGGGCAAATATAGGCGTTCTTGTTGAGTTCTCTATCTAAAGCGCCGATATAAAGAGGAACTTCAGGATTCGCCTTCTCGAAGGCTTCCACGCCTTCTGGGGCGGCGATAATGCAAATGAAAGAGAGTTTCTTGGCGCCATGGCTACGGAGCATCTTGATGGCATCAATCGCGCTTCCGCCCGTCGCGAGCATTGGATCAAGAACATAGATGTCCATGTTTTCGAGCCCTTCTGGAAGCTTGCAATAGTATTCATGTGGCTCATGAGTCACTTCGTCGCGATATAAGCCAATATGTCCAACGTGGGCGGTTGGCACCAAAGCGGTCATGCCATCAACCATTCCCATACCAGCGCGAAGGATAGGAACAAAACAAAGTTTGCTTCCTTCGACTATCGGTTCCACGCTGTCTTCAATTGGGGTATGGACCAAGGTTGGGACGGTTCTCAAATGACGGAGAGCTTCAAAGCCTTCCATCATCGCGATTTCCTTAACGAATTGGCGGAATTCGCTGGTTGGGGTCTCTTTCATCCGAAGATGGGATATTTTGTGTTTGATAAGAGGATGGTCGAGCAAGGTGACGTTTGGGTAATCTTTGATGTTCATTCTTATTTTCCTTCTTTCTTCTCTTCTTCTATATTAGCAACAACATTTTCTTTTTTCTCGCGGAGCATGATATTCATAAGGATACCAAGAACCATGCTGAAAGCGGTCGAAGTAATGGTAATTGTCGTGCCAGAGGAAGGAATGGCGAATTGGAGAATGAGACCGCCGATGCCAGAAACCAAGATGACGGAAGCGACGAAGATGTTTTTGGTCTTCGACATATCGACTTGTTCGTTGATAAGCATTTTGACGCCACTTGCCGCGATAAATCCATAAAGGAGAAGCGAAACGCCACCGGTGACGCAAGCGGGAATTGTTTCAACAACGCACATGATGGGAGATAGGAAGCCAAGGAGAATCGACATAACACAAGCAAGAATTATGACTTTGACGCTAGCGATCTTAGTGACGCCGACAACGGCGACATTTTCGCCATAGGTGGTATTCGCAGCACCGCAAAGAAGACCGCTCGCAGCCGTGGCAAGGCCATCGCCAAGAAGCGTTCTCGAAAGGCCTGGGTCCGTTAACAAATCGCGATCGATGATGCCCGAAAGATTCTTATGGTCGCCAATATGTTCGCAAATAGTGACTAAGGAGACGGGGATGAAAAGGAGAGCGATACTTCCGATTTGCGCACCAGTCACAGGCACAGCGCTTTGGAAGTTTTCGGGCATGAAGATGAAGCTAGGAACATCCAAGAAACTACGAATGCCGATGTTGGAGAAATTATCAACAATCGGAGAAAAGTCGATGATATGGAAATATTCGTTCTTGCAACCATAGTAGCCGATGCCAGTGAAGATAGCAGCGGCCACATAACCCGCTAGCATACCCATGACAAAGGGGATAAGACTCAACGTTTTTTTGCCATAGTGAGCGCATAAAGCGGTCACAGCCATACCGATTAAGCCGCAAAGGATAGCCACAAGGTTATAACCGCTTGTGCCACTCGCAGACATCAAATTGTTGACGGCGCTCGTGCTTAAGCCAAGGCCTATGACCATAATAACAGGTCCGATAACAACAGTCGGAAGAAGCTTGTTAAGCCAATTGACTCCGGCGAAACGAATGATAATCGCAACGATAACATAAACGAAGCCAACCATCGCCATGCCAATAGGAAGCGCCCAAAGATTGGCGAAATAGCCAATGACTTCTTGACCGGCTTCAGCCGCAACTGCCACGCCATTTGCACCCATCGTCGCAGGAATGGCGCCCAAGGCAACACCGCCACACATAGGAGCGATGTAAGCAAAGCTCGACGCCAAGAAGACGGGGCTTTTCATCTTGGTGAGGATAATATAGATAAGCGTTCCAATACCCGCTGAAACAAGAGTCGGCGCAATCATCGTTTGAGCAAGGCTCGTACCATAGAGGTTGATATAAGGAACAGCAGAGCCGGCATTAGAAAAACCACTGCCGACGGTAACCGGTCCGCTAAAAACAAGAAGCGGAACGGTGATGCAAGCGACAAACATCGCCAACACGTGTTGAATTGCCAAAATGATCCATTGCGAGACCTTTTTTGGACTTTCGTCGACATCGAGAATAAGTTTTTTTGCTTGGTCCATGCCTAAGCCCTCCTATCTTTCCCATCCCATTTTTAGAAAAAAGGGACCTAGATAACTAAGTCCCTCATTAACAAATGTGATGTTTTGGGAAGAATTGACCCCCGAAATAAGAAAAAATCCCCCTACGTTTTCTAGGAGGTTGAGAATTCATTACCCGGATTGCCATAATTTCTTTCCGGGAGACAACTCTAACAAGGCAAAAGAATAAAAACAATGTTTTTTTGTAGACGACGAAAATAAAATTTCTTGTCTTAAGTTCCCTTTCCAAAGGAAAGAAATGGCGGATAAGGGGAAAGCAAAAAAATTGAAAGTGCTTTCAGCAAAAAAGAAGCTTTAAAGAGAGAGGAGTTCCGCTAAAATATGCGTGTCGAAGTCGTATATGCCGGTGATAAGGTCCAGCAGTCTCTACGCCTCATCCGCAAAGTGAGGCACTACGATTCCCCATAAAGGTGAAAGCCCTTCGCTTTCGGCTTTTTGGCTTCCTGGGCCCATCGGTATACACCCCCTTGACGCATTCTTCTAAATAGGAGGGTAACCATGGAAGAAGCCGTTATTACGAAGCCGCAAGGCGGAAATGGTGGTTGGAGTCCCAAAACCAAGTTTGGTGCTTTTTTAGACCGCTATTTCAAAATCTCCGAAAGGGGATCGAGCATCATCCGCGAACTTGTGGGTGGTCTTATCATCTTCTTGGCAATGTTCTACATCTTGCCACTCAACTCCAACATGCTCGCGGGGGATTGGGCCAATCTTTGGAGTGAAGGATTGAATACTTCAAACGTTATTGGTCACACAATTTCCCTCAAAGATGGGACTTTAAAATTCATTGCCGATAAAATTTTGATTTATGGCGATACGTGGGCGACAGTCGATGAAGTTCGTGCCGGTATCTTTGCCGCCACCGCCATTAGCGCTGCCGTCACCACCATCATCATGGGTGTTTATGGAAAACTCCCAGTTGGTCTTGCGAGTGGTCTTGGCATCAATTCCTTAATCGCTTACACCGTTCTCCTTGGCATGGGTTTCAACCTTGCGCAAGCGATGTGCATCGTCTTAGTTGACGGTCTTCTCTTCCTTATCATTTCTCTTACGCCACTTCGTGGTTGGATTGTTCGCAACATTCCGAAGTCTTTGAAGTTCGCCATCTCCGCTGGCATCGGCTTCTTCATTGCCTTCATTGGTTTCCAAAACATCGGAATCATCGTTCCAAATAGCGCTACTGCCGTTGGCTTTGGTGATTTCACAAGCCCAGCCGTTATCATGGGTATTGTCGGTGTTGTCATCGTTCTTGTTCTTTCTTCTCTTCCGCAAAACAAAAAATCCACTTTCTGGATTTCTAAATTTGCCGTTATCATCACCATCGTTCTCATGGGCATTATCTGCGCTTCCATGGGTCAAGCTGGTGTCGAAGGCATGCCAAAGTTCTATGATGATTCTTATCACATCAGCCAAATCGGGAACATCTCCAAAATCTTCGGCTGCTGCTTCATGGGTTTCGACGCGTTCCTTAACCCAATGGCGATTGCTTTCACCTTCGCTCTCCTCTTCGTCGATTTCTTCGATACCACTGGTACTCTAGTCGGTGTTGAAGCAGGTGCTGGCATGGTTGATGAAAATGGCAACATCACCGTCAACGATCGTCCTGCTATGGTTACCGACGCCGTCGGAACTTGCTTTGGTGCTATTTGCGGTACCACCACTGTCACTTCCTTCGTCGAAAGCACAACCGGCGTTGCCGCGGGTGCCCGCACTGGTTTAGCCGCTGTCACAACTGGTCTTCTCTTTGCCTTAAGCTTAGCCATCTATCCAGCTCTTGCGATGTTCTCATCGAGTTCCGTCACCGGTTTAGCCCTTGTCTATGTCGGTGTCTGCATGTTCAAGAACCTTGAAAAGCTTGAATGGAAAGATTGGATCGCTGTCGGAAGTGGTTTCTTCACCGTCTTAGTGATGACCATCTCCTATAGCATTAGCGATGGCATCGCCTGGGGTTTCATCACCTACAGCATCATGACGCTTGCTGGTGGCAAATTCAAAAAGAGCGACATCACTGTTGCTTGCTGCTCCGTTGCCTTCTTAGCAATCTACATCATGAAAGCGGTCCTCAAGATCTAATTTAAAAAAGATATATGACAGGCGGGTTTTCCCCGCCTGTTTTTGTTACAATAAAAAAACCTCAAGGAGATGCCTTTAACTATGGAAAAAGAAATGATTGTTGTCTTGGATTTCGGCGGCCAATATAACGAGCTTATTGCGCGGCGCATCCGCGATTTATCCGTTTATAGCGAAGTTTGGCCCTTCACGACTCCACTAGAAAAGCTCAAAGCTCCAAATATAAAAGGCATTGTCTTTACGGGTGGGCCAAGAAGCGTCTACGAGAAAGACGCCCCATCGATCGGCAAAGAAATATTCGAGCTCGGAAAGCCGATTCTTGGCATTTGCTATGGCGCCCAAGAAATGGCCTATCAACTTGGCGGAGAAGTTTCGCCTTGCCAAAAAAAGGAATTCGGGCTGACCAAAATCCAAAATATCTTCCAAAGCCCTCTTTTAAAAGGCATTCCCACCACTCATGACGTCTTTATGTCTCATGGCGATTCCGTTAAGAAACTACCAGATGGATTTACCATAATCGCAAAAAGCGAAACGACTCCCATTTCCGCCTTCGCAAATGAAAAAAGAAAACTCTATGGCGTCCAATTCCATCCGGAAGTCGAACATAGCGTCTATGGGCAAACTCTTTTAGCCAATTTCGTATATGAGATCGCTGGTTGCAAGAAATCATGGAAAATGGAAGATTTCATCGAAGAAAGCATTAAAGGAATACAAGAAAAAGTTGGCGACAACGCTGTTTTATGCGCACTGAGCGGAGGCGTCGATAGTGCGGTTACGGCCGCTTTACTTGACCGAGCTATTGGCAAAAACCTCATTTGCGTTTTCGTCGACCATGGCCTATTAAGGAAAAATGAAGCAAATGAAGTAAAAGAGATTTTCGGCGATAAGAAACGCTTTGCCTTGGATTTTAGGCCAATCGATGCAAGTGCAATGTTCTTTAGTGCCTTAAAAGGAGTCGTAGAGCCTGAGCAAAAACGGAAAATCATCGGCAAAACCTTTATAGACGTCTTTGAAAAAGAAGAGAAAAAGATTACAAAGCCCTGTTTCTTAGCGCAAGGGACGATTTATCCAGATCGGATTGAATCGGGGTTAGGCATATCTGCCAAAATCAAATCGCACCATAACGTAGGAGGGCTTCCGAAGAACATCGACTTTTTAGGTTTGGTAGAGCCGCTCGACCATCTCTTTAAAGATGAAGTTCGTCGCCTTGGATTAGCTTTAGGGCTACCAGCCTCTCTTGTTTATAGGCAACCGTTCCCAGGTCCAGGTCTTGGCATCCGAATCATTGGCGAAGTCACCAAAGAGAAAATTAAAATCGTTCAAGATGCAGATGCGATCTATCGTGAGGAAATGGCAAAAGCAGGTTTCGATAAACAAACCTCCCAATATTTTGCCGCCTTATCCAATATGAAAAGCGTCGGCGTAAAAGGAGACTACCGAAGCTATGAGTATGCCATCGTCCTTCGAGCGGTTAAAACCGATGACTTTATGACCGCTTCGCCGATGGATCTCCCCTATTCTTTCTTAGCGAGAGTAAGCGACCGCATCGTCAACGAAGTGGAAGGGGTAAACCGCGTTCTCTACGACTTCACAAGCAAACCACCCGCAACCATCGAACTTGAATGACCTAAAGGGCGAAAGCGACCATTACGCCAATCGCGCTTAATAGCAATAACAAGCCAAGGAGCATCTTCTTGGTGAACTTTTCTTTGAGGATAAAAAAGGAAAAGAGCATCGTAAGCGCAATCGAGAACTTTTCAACGGAAGTAATGGCGACTGGATTCGAGCCTTGATAATTAAGCGCGGCGTATTCCAAAAACCAAGCGATGCCAGTCGCTAGTCCAGAAAGGGTGAGAAAAATCCAATTCCTTTTCGTGATTGTCTTTAGCTTTGGAAACTCATGGCGCGAAAAGACAATAAGAAGGGAGAATGCAAGTACCACGCCTGTGCGCAAAAAAGTTCCTAAAGAGGAAGAAGTACCTTGCAAGCCAAGATTCACAAAGAAGGATGTCAAAGCGGCAAAGACGGCGCTTAAGAAGGCAAAAAGAACCCACCTATTCCCTTCTTTCCGCAAAACGTCTTTTTTGCGTTCGATCATAAGAAGGGTGCCAATAAGCATCAAAGCCATCGATAGAACGAGCATCCCAATCGTGAGAGGGTCGCCACCTTTGGTTGTGTCATCGAAAAAGAAAATCAAAAAAAGGATGCTCGAAAGGATGAAACTCGATTTATCAATCGGAGCCACTTGATTGATGTTCCCAAGCTGCAACGCTTTATAGTAGCAAAGCCAAGAGAACCCGGTGGCCAAACCGCTTAGAGCCAAGAAAAGATAATTTTTCCAATCAAGAGACGGGAAGTAAAAGAAGCTACCCGTCGCAGCGCAAAAAAGGGCAGCCGCCACCAATACCACAAAGGTCCTATAGGCGGTGGCGAAATCGCTATTGATATCTTTGATGCCAATCTTTGCAAGGACATTCGTCAAACTTGTCGCAAGAGCCGCTCCAAAGGCCATTAAAATCCAAACCATACGGATAACCATAATGATAGCCGCCTCCAGGGAAAGAGCATACAAAAACGCCATCAATTATCAAAAACACAAAAAACTATTCTTGCTATAATAAAAACGAGGAATAAACATGGAGAAAAAGCGCGTTGTCGTCATTGGTGCCGGTCCGGCGGGTTTAGCCGCGGCCTATGAGCTCTCAAAGCATGAAGGATATGAAGTCGTCGTCTTAGAAGCGGAGAACTTCGTCGGCGGCATCTCTCGAACCGTCCTTTATAAGGGCAATCGGATGGATATCGGAGGTCATCGCTTCTTCACCAAAAACGACCGGGTGAACGCTTTGTGGAATGAGCTTATGCCCATCCAAGGAGCGCCAGCCTGGGATGACCGCACATTGGGGAATGAAAAAAAATGGAATATCGGCGGCCCCGATCCGGAAAAGGAAGATAACGTCATGCTCCTCCGCCATCGCGTCTCCCGCATCTACTTTTTAAAAAAGTTCTTCGACTACCCCATTTCCCTTAAACCGCAAACGTTCATCAATATGGGTTTCCTCCGCACAATGAAGTGTGGCTTTGGCTATATTGGAAGCAGCATTCATAAAAGAGAAGAAAAATCGCTCGAAGATTTCTATATCAATCGTTTTGGAAAGCCTCTTTATGAGCTCTTTTTCAAGGATTACACAACAAAGCTTTGGGGAGTCTCTCCCAAAAACCTTTCCCCCGATTGGGGCGCCCAACGCGTCAAGGGGCTCTCTCTTTGGAAGGCCTTAGGAGAGGCGCTTACAAAGCCTTTTAAAAAAGAGCAAAAAAACGTTGAAACCACTTTAATAGATCAATTCCAATACCCCAAATTCGGACCGGGGCAATTCTATGCCAAGATGGCTGAAATATTGGCAAGGAAAGGCGTGAGATTTATTTATGACGCCAAAGTCTCAAAAGTCATCCTTGACGAAAACCATAATATCTACGGCTTGCAAACCGAGGATGGGCAGATGATTGATGGAGACTATTTCCTTTCGAGTATGCCCATTAAAGATCTCTTTGAGGCGTTGGGAAAAGAAAACGTCTCTCAAAACGCCTTTGAAATAGCCACATCTCTCCCCTATCGCGATTTCATTACCGTTGGCATCCTTCTTGATGGCTTAGCCATCCAAAACAAGACCAAGATTAAAACCATCAACAATATCGTTCCCGATAATTGGATCTACGTCCAAGAAAAAGAAGTCAAAATGGGACGCATCCAAATTTTCAATAATTGGTCTCCGTATATGGTGTTAGACCGAGAGCACAAGGTGTGGATGGGGTTAGAATACTTCGCAAACGAAGGGGATCTGTTGTGGACAAAAAGCGACAAGGAGTTTATCGACATGGCCATTAAAGAACTTCTCTTTATGGGTCTAATCAAAAACGAAAACGATGTCTTGGATGCGACCCGCATCAAGGTCAAAAAGGCTTACCCAGCCTATTTCGGCTCCTACGCGAATTTCCCCCTCGTCCAGAAAGAGCTCGATGCCATATCGAACCTTTATTGCATTGGACGAAATGGACAACACCGTTACAACAACATGGATCACTCGATGCTCACCGGACTTATCGCTGCCGATAAAATCGTGATGGGCGATAGGAATAAAGAGGATCTATGGTCCGTCAACGCCGAAAAAGAATATCACGAAGAGAAAAAATAAAAAATCCACGGTAAAACACCTTTATTTTTATGCATGAATTCCTTCCTATAAGTAATATCGATCACGCTTTAATAAAAGAGGCGCGGGAGCAAGTGGAGCTCTTTAAGAAAAGCGCTTTGAAAATCAAAGATATCGATGCCATCGTTTGCCCAACTCTTAGTTCCTTAAAGCCACGTGAAGGAATTGCCTTGGATATCTATCGAAGCCTTGATAAAAGGTATTGGGAATTTTGCCGTTGCTCGAAACTCCTAAACACTTCCGAAGTTCTTTTCTATGGAGGAAGTACCCCAAACATACTACACGTCGTTCCGCCTAGCTTCACCAAAAGCGAGAAAGACCCCTTATCCTTAGAAAACGCCTATTGAAACCTCTTAGAATGCGCGAAAGAACATCTCATACTGTCTTTGGCTTTTCCACCTTTGGAACGGAAACGAGAGGAATATCCTTCTTATCTAGCCGTTCCGATTGCCTTTAAAACGATCGCCAAGTGGCTTTTGATGAACGCCGAGTATCCTTTAAGCATCCTCTTTTGCGTCGAAGATGAAAAAGAATACGCCTATTATAGGAAGTTCTATAACAAATTCATGAATCATTAAAAGGATCTCCGAGAAAGATTTTTTCTCTTATAAATTAACGTCAACGTCTTTCGTTTGAGAAAAGAAAGTTCTAAAATGATGCCACCGAACGAGGAGGTTTGGAATAATGTTAGTCAATGCAACAAGAATGTTGAAAATCGCCCACGAAAATCATTATGCCGTCGGCCAATTCAACATTAACAACTTGGAATGGACGAAAGCCATTCTTTTAACGGCCCAAGAACTCAATTCACCCGTCATTCTCGGTGTCAGCGAAGGCGCTGGCAAATATATGGGCGGATTTAAAGTGGTTGCCGCGATGGTCAAAGCCATGGACGAAAGCCTTGGCATCACCGTCCCAGTCGTTTTACACCTCGACCATGGAACTTACGAAGGCGCGAAAGCCTGCATCGCCGCCGGATTCACATCCATCATGTTCGACGGATCGCATCTTCCCTTCGACGAAAACGTCAAGAAAACCAAGGAACTCGTTGCTTTGGCTCACGACAAAGGCCTTTCTATCGAAGCCGAAGTCGGCGCAATCGGGGGAACCGAAGATGGCGTCACAGCCGATGGTGAAGTTGCCGACCCTGAAGAATGCAAAAAAATCGTTGCTCTTGGTGTCGATTTCTTAGCGGCTGGTATCGGAAACATCCATGGCATCTATCCAACCGATTGGAAAGGACTCCATTTCGATGCGCTCGAAAAGATCTCCAAAGCTACGAATGGCATTCCTCTTGTTCTCCATGGCGGAACGGGTATCCCAGATGATCAGATTAAACACGCCATTCACGATGGCATGAGCAAGATCAATGTGAATACCGATTGCCAACTCGTCTTTGCTGAAGCCACTATCGAGTATTGCAAAGCCGGTAAAGCGGACCCCACTGCCGCCAACGAAAACAAAGGCTACGATCCTCGTAAACTCTTAAAGCCTGGATTCTTAGCCATCCAAGCCAAAGTCAAAGAAAAGATGGAACTCTTTGGCTCAGTTGGAAAAGCCGTCAACGAATAGTACGCTTTTACTCGAAAGGGCCCATTCTCCGGAGTGGGCTTTTTCTTTTTTTGCGATTTGACATTTCTCGAAAAGCTTATTAAGGTTAAGAGGAAGGGAAACCTTCAAAGAGAGCTTTAATCTCTACATTCCTTTGAACTGGGGCTAAATAAAGGAATGATGGCTAGAGGGTAACGCTCTCTTTTTTAGCAAAAAAGCCACCTGGTTGGTGGCTTTTAAGAAGCAAGCGAACTAATCGATTTTATAAGAGGCGAGAACTCTCTTTAACGGTGCGATCGCATTCTTAAGGACGCCATCGTCGAATGGGACTTTAAGGCCATCTTTTCTTACGAGCTCGCAGAATGGGTATTTTCCACCCATCTTGCAAAGCTTTAAGTACTTCTTCCACGCCTTCTCGTGGTTCTTGCGGTCCAAATTAAAGAATTCAAAGGCTAAGACTTGAGCCAAGGTATAATCGATGTAATAGAAAGGGTTCACAAAAATGTGAGCCTGGGTGAGCCAACGATGTCCGCTATACATATAAGGGCAATCTTTTTCCGCTTCCACTTTCCATGGGGTGTATTTGATTTCAAGCTCATGCCATTTTTCGTCTCTTTGACTGGGAGTGGCGTTGGGATTCTCATAAACCCAATGTTGGAATTCATCAACCGTAACGCCATAAGGCAAGAAGGAAATGGAATCAGCCAAATGCACGTAACGATATCTCTCTGGTCGATCAAAGAAGAGATCCATATATGGCTCCGCGAAGAATTCCATCGACATTGAATCGATTTCACAACTTTCCATCGTCGGCATACGGTATTCAGGAATCTTAATCGAACGAGCCATATAGGCTTGGAAGCTATGGCCAAACTCATGAGTCAGGACATCAACATCGCCGCTTGTTCCATTGAAGTTCGAAAAGATGATGGGACACTTATGCACGGGGAAATAAGTCATATAGCCGCCACTTTGTTTGCCAGGTTTCGCGTCGAGGAACATCAAATGATGCTCGTCCATGAAGCGGAAGAAATAAGAGGTGTCCGGCGACAAAGCGTCATACATCTTTTTGGCGGCGGCCACTTTATCGGCAGTCGTACCTTTAGGAAGAGGATTTCCATCTTTGAAATGGACGGCAAGATCGGTGATGTGGGGATCTTTAATCCCAAGGCGCTTCATTTGAACTTTAAAGATTCGATTGGCGAAAGGAGTCACATATTCACGAATGGCTTCGCGATATTTCCGAACCATTTCGGCATTGTAATCGAAACGGTTCATGCGGATATAGCCTAGTTCGACATAGTTCTTATAGCCAAGCTTTTTAGCCATTGCGTCGCGAACCTTCACAAGTTCATCGTAAATGCCCTCGAGCTCGTCTTTGCGCGTTTCAAGATAGCCATAATAGGCTTTGCCTGCTTCTTCGCGGGTCTTTCGATCCACATCGCTTAGGAATTTTCCCATCTGAGGAAGGTTATAGGTTTCGCCACGAAAAGGGATCTTAATCGATGCGATCGCGGCATCGTATTTCATTTGCAAGTCATTTTCTTTTTGCGCTTCTTTAACGACTCTCTCGTCAAATCCTTTTAAGGAGTATTCATAGATGGTGAAGAGATGTTTCCCAAGCTTTTCCTCTAATTCCTTGCGGAAGGGGGAGGCGAGAAAGGCTTTTGTGAATTCTTGCGACTGAAGATTGATAAGAGGAACCATGTCGTTTATCTTCTTCATCGCCTTCTCATACTTTTTATTGGCTGTTTCCAAGCTAAAAAGAACCTGGATGTGAGTGATATCGTCGGAAATCTTATCTAAGAGCTTGGACATTCTGCGATAGGCCGAAAGGGCTTCTTTAGCGTCTTTTGCTCCTTTTAGTTCTTCAATAATAGCCTCGACTTTTCTCTCGAATACGGGAAGAGAAGGCACGCGGAACGGCCACTCTTCGAATTTTGCTAATTCTTTGCTCATCGTTTTCCTTTCTTGAAAGCTCTTTTTTGAGCGCAAAAACGCAAAAGCTTTCTTTGCGGCCCATTATAAGCACGAACAAAAGAGAATGTCACACATTAAAAGAAAGAATAAGCCTCGTCTTTTGAGCATAGAAAAAGAAAGGCTAAGGCCAAGGCCCCTCTACGGTCTTTCGGAAAGCGTTCCTCCTATCGTATTCCTTGAAAGGGATGACGTTAAAAACTAGAATAAATCCGCTATGGAAGACATTGAAAGACAAATCGATATCGTGCTTGATAAAATACGCCCTTTCTTGCAAAGAGAGGGGGGAGACGTTGAGCTTATAGGCTTCAAAGATGGCGTCGTTTACCTAAGGATGGTCGGCGCGTGCGAAGGATGCGCTTACGTGGATCAAGACATTTCAAGCGGCGTGGAAGTCATTTTGATGGAGGAGATCCCAGGAGTCATCCGTTGCGATGCCACAATGAACGTTCCGAAAGACGTCATGGATCGCTATATCGAACGCAAAGAAAAGGAAAATAAAAATGAATAATAGAACCTATCCGAAGAAGTATTTCGTTTTTATGGCTTTAGCCATCTTTTCCCTCTTGGCGGGTATCGCTTTATTCGCCCTCGCCGCATGGCTTATGATTGCAACCGGAGAGTTCCGCTATTTCTTTATTTCCTTTGCGGGCATGGCTCTTTTTATCCTCGGTGGCATTTTCATGGTCCTTATGGGCCGAATCCGAGTCAAGACCTTTTGGGAAAGTCATCAAGCGAACATCACCATTTCCGCAAATTCGCAAAATATCCTGCCAAACCACAGCAAAATATGCCCTCGTTGCCATGAAAAAAACGACAACGATGCCCTTTATTGCAAAAAGTGCGGAGAAAAGCTTTCTTAAGTTGCTATTCTTGAGAAAAGGCCATTTTTATGGGCTTTTTTTGATTTTTATCAATAAAGGCGATTTTCTTTTTTGTTAAGAAGAATGTAACCTTCGTGGTTATAGACGTCTTCCCTGTTGTAATGGTAAGAAGTGCCATCGGGTTTAATCATAACCCCACCCGCCTCCGTAACGATAAGGTCCCCCGATGCGACGTCCCATTCTTTCGTGCCCCCACTAAATCGATAGAACATATCGGCCTCTCCCGAGGCGATAGCTAAAAATTTCGTGGCAGCTCCTAAGACGACAACAGAAGAAATCTCTTCTTTGTGTTTTCTAAGAAGTTCCTTCTCCTTAGAAACCGAAAAGCTCCTCGACAATAAGGCAATGTACTTAGGGCCACTTTGAGGAGAGACGTGAAACCTTTTGGGTTCTTCCCCTCGTTTTTGGACGAAAGCCCCTTGGCCTTTGATGGCAAATGCAATCTTATCTTGCAATGGAACGTTAATGACTCCAACCACCACTTCGTGTTTATATGCCAAAGCGATATTCGTCGTGAACTCGCCATTTCGGGCCACAAACTCCTTCGTCCCGTCCACAGGATCGACGATAAAGACAAAGTCGTTATTTAATCTTTCTTTGGTATCCTTACTTTCTTCGGTCAAAAAAGCATACCCTGGAAATTTTCGGTGAAGGAATTCCCGAATAATTTTATCGGCGCCCTTATCGGCAGCCGTCACGGGAGAGTCATCGCTTTTGATTTCAACAGCAAAAGAGGTGTTATAGACCTTCAATATCTCTTTCTCGGCTAAATAAGCCGCCTCTTTCATCGCTTCTAATTCTTTTTCCCACATAAAGAGCTCCTAAAACCAATTCGTAAGGGCATAGGAAACGCCGTCTCCTTTGCAATCTAGAGTCACTTTTTTAGCGACTTGTCGACATTCTTCGGTAGCGTTGCCCATAGCTATTCCATAATAGTCTTTTAACATCAAAAAATCATTTCCAGCGTCCCCAAAAGTAACCACATCTTCTCTTTTTTCAATATGGAGCAATAGGCGAAGCCTTTCAATCGCGCTGCTTTTATCCACGCCTTTTTTGGTGAATTCGAAGAAACGAGGATCGCTTCGCACAGTATGAAGGGAGGGGACGTCAATTGTTTTCTCTATTTCATCGATTTTTTTAGTGTCCTTCGACACCACCATGAATTTCATGATGGTACTAGAAGAAGCCAAAGGCCTCTCATGAAGCATCCGAATGGGCTCATCATTTAATCGATGCTCGTAATGGATGCCTTCACTGCTCTCAAAAGAGCAAACTTCATGTTCGGTATAACAATAAATATCGACTCCATTATGAATGAAGTCCTTATGAGAGTCATGAAAATCCAAGAAGACCCGAAAAGGAAAACCATTCTCATAGAGGAGCTCGCCATTCCCTTTATAGAGAGCGGCCCCGTTGAAGGCAACCGCATAAAGATTCTTCGAATCGAGTTTTCTCAAAAAGGGCGAGATGCCAGAGAATGGACGGCCGCTTGCTAAGCAAACGGCATGACCCTTCGTTTGGATTTGTCGAATCGAAGCGATTGTGCTCTCTCGAAAAATCTTGTCTTTATCAAGAATCGTGCCGTCTAAATCAAAACAAAAAAGTTTCATGCCAAGAAGATTATAGAAGCTTTTTAGGAAAAAGAAAAAGAAGCCCAAAGAGGGCTTCTCCCTTTTTCTCCAGTTTACCTAAACCAGAATGGATAGTCGTTGATGATGATGCAAATAACATCAAGAATCCAGCCAACAGTGCCAGCTGCAACAATCCAAAGAATGGCAAGAATAAGTTGGATAATACTTCCATTCTTCACGGCTTTGACGATGCGCCAAATAGCCCAAGTGATGTCAAGAATCCAAAGGCAAAGAACAAGTTTGAGCCATTTCGGATTCTTTTCCATCCATTTGCAATAATCCATTTGCACTCCCTCCGAAGGCATTATACACCCTCAAAAACGGCTTTCGAGGAACAATCTCATTTTTTGAGAGCGAAAAATATGCGAAGAAACTTAAAAAGGCCTCAATAGGCCTTAAAGGTCAAAAAGTATAAATTTATTGAAGTCCCAAGGAAGAAAGGCTTTCTTCGGAGGCTTTTTCTTCGCCTTCCTCATTCTCGCCATTTCCTTCGTCCTCGCCTTCATCGATAGACTTGCCTTCGATTTCGGCATTGTATTCTTTTTCTTCTTTTTTGTCTTCTTCGTCGGCATCCGATTGATTGACGTCGCTATAGACGTCGTTCACATCGATATGGACTTTGTCATAAGTGTGGCGAGTACGAAGGTCCCAAGTATTGTCGGTCAAAGCCACAAAATTGCCATCAAGCGTCAGTTCGGTGTAAAAATCACCAATGCGGTCGTCTTTTTCTTCTTTGGTCATCGCGAGTTCTTTCGCCACGCCATCGTAAAGAGTCGCAAAGGCAAGGGGGGTTTTGGAAGCGCCGATTATCTCATAGGCGACTTCAAGCATGCTTTTTTGATTATTCATCGTTTTCTCCTTTTACATTCTATTTGGTGCACTGACGCCGATAAGGGCTAATGCATTCCGAAGGACGCTTTGGCAAGCTTTGATGAGGCAAAGCCTGCTTCCCGTCTTCGATAAATCTTCGCGGTCAATGATCTTCGTCGAAGCATAGTATTCGTGGATAAGCTGTGCCAAGCGATCAATATAGTTGACCGCTTTATAGGGAGCTCTCGCCTTGGCCGCGCTCTCTATCATACTAGGAAAATCGGTAAGTTGCTTCAAAATATCGTCTTCTTTGCCATCTTGAAAGGCACTTTCATCATAAACGAGGGGAATGTCTTTCCCTAAAGCGAGCAAAGAAGAGCAACGCGCATGAGCGTATTGAGCGTAGAATACGGGATTTTCTTTGCTTTTGCTCGTCGCCAAATCCATATCGAAATCAAGATGGGTATCGCTCGAGCGAGCACTAAAGAAATAACGGACCGCGTCTTTTCCCACTTCGGCCACGAGCTCACGATGGGTAATGGATTTTCCAGTACGTTTGCTCATCTTGACCTCCGCTCCGTTTTGATAGACGCGGACCATTTGGTAAATTTCCGCCTGCAAAACATCCGGAGAATAGCCTTTCATCATTAAAGCGCTCTTCATGCGGGCGATATAGCCATGGTGATCGGCCCCAAGGCAATCGACTAAGAAATCAAAGCCACGAGACATTTTCTCATAGTGATAGCAGATATCCGGCATGAAATAGGTATAAAGGCCATCCTTTTTGATAATCGGTCGGTCTTTATCGTCAAGGAAGGCGCTCGTTTTCAAATAAGTTGCGCCGTCTTTGACGTAAACGAAGCCTTTTTCGCGAAGTTCCTCAATGGTCTTTTGGAGGGTATCTCCTTTTCGAATATCGGATTCATAGCTGAACTTATCGAAGTGAACCCCGAAATCGGCCATATCCTTTTTGATCTTGGCAAGTTCATGATCGATGCCAAAGCGAATGAAGAAAGCATGGCTTTCCTCGTTGTCGACGAGATATTTTTCCCCATACGAATCTTTTATTTCTTGGGCAATGGCGATTAAATCCACCCCATGATAATCATCCGGACCAAGGGCTAAAGGCTCTCCGAAGAGCTCATGATAACGGGCTCGAAGAGAATGGCCTAAATGTTCCACTTGGTTGCCGCAATCATTCACGTAGTACTCACGAGTAACATCATAGCCGGATTTTTGATAAAGACTCGCCACCGCGTCTCCTATCGCCGCGCCGCGAGTGTGGCCCAAATGCAAATCTCCAGTAGGATTTGCGGAAACGTATTCAACGTCCACCTTGATGTTTTTCTTTTCGCCATCGCCATAATGGTCACCCTGGTTCAAAATAAGAGGGATAATAGCAGAAAGAGCTTCCTTTTTCATGAAGAAATTGATGAAGCCGGGTCCCGCAATTTCCACTCGTTCGATTGAGGCCTCGACGAGATTCGCCAGGACATCATTGGCAAAGGAAAGGGGAGATTTGCCGAATTTTTTTGAAAATTTGAGAGCAAAATTGCTCGCATAATCCCCATGGGCAATATCTTTGCTTCGATCGATTCGAATTTCCTCAAGAGGAATGTCGTAACCCGCTTTAGAAGATGCTAAAGCAAGCGCTTTTTGTAAAACGATTTCGTGATTCATAATGAAGCCTCCTTATAAATAAGCACTGTAGCTATCGCTTTTATGGCTTTTCCTTCGCCCAAGGCATCAAAGCCTTCGTTGGTCATGGCCTTAACGGAAACATTCTCGAAAGGTATCTCAAGAATTTTGGCGATGTTCTTTCGCATGATCGAGATATACTTGGAAAGATGAGGAGCTTCGCAACATATCGAAGAATCTAAGTTGGAAATGCGATAGCCTTGTTCGCGAATCATAGAGAAACACTTTTCCAAGATGATGCCACTATCGATGCCTTCCGTCTTCGGATCGCTTGGAGGAAAGATTTTTCCTATATCGCCAAGAGCCAAACTGCCTAGAAGAGCATCGCTTATGGCGTGATAAAGAACATCTGCATCGCTATGGCCAAGAAGGCCTTTTTCAAAGGGAATATGGACTCCTCCCAAAATTAGTTCCCGTCCTTTGACGAGGGCGTGTATATCCTCGCCATATCCAATTCGTATATTCATTTATTTGCTCACATTGAAACGGAAGAAAACGATATCGCCATCTTTCATAGCATAGTCCTTCCCTTCGCTTCGAACTTTGCCCGCTTCCTTTACGGCGACCTCAACTTTTTGCCCTAAAGGCGCTTCGCCTTCCTTCATCGGGAAGGATTGGCTAATCTCGTAGAAATCGTTAAAAGAGTAAACTTCCGCTTTAATAAAGCCCTTTTCAAAATCGCTATGGATGACACCAGCGCAAGCGGGGGCAAGCATGCCATTATGGAAGGTCCAAGCGCGGCATTCGTCACTGCCACATGTCAAGAAGGTAGAGAGATTCAGAAGTTTATAGGAAGCCTTTACGAGCTTATCAAGCCCGGACTCTTTTTGGCCCATGGACTCTAAGAAGTCTTTTTTGTCCGCTTCGCTTTCAAGCTGAGAAATCTCGTATTCAATCTGGCAAGAAAGAGGAATGCAGACGGCGCCCTCGTTTTCGGCAAGATGCTTGACTTCCTGATAGTACTTGCAATGCTCTAGGTCGCCATAATCATCGGCCGCGACATTGGCGACATAAAGAATCGGCTTCAAAGAAAGAAGAAAGAAGTTTTTCCTGGCGTATGAGAGTTGCTCTTGACTAAGTCCTTCCACAAGCCGAGCCGATTTCCCTTCTTCGAGGACTTTTTTTATAGCGGTCAAAATCGGCATTTCATACATCGCCTCTTTATCATGAGCGATACGAGCCTTCACTTCTTGTTTGCCGATTCTTGCGTTCACCGACTCCAAATCAGCCATAGAAAGCTCGAGATTTATAACGTCGATGTCGTTTCGAGGGTCGACGGGTTCGTCGTTATAGCGAACGACAGCGTTACTTTCAAAGCAACGAACAACCTCCACGATAGCGTCGCATTCGCGAATAGCCGCCAAGAATTGGTTTCCTAAGCCTTCCCCTTTGGAAGCGCCTTTCACCAGCCCGGCAATATCATAAAACTCGAAAGTCGCATTAATTTTTTTCTTGGGTGCAAAATATTTGGTTAAGTAGTCCAGTCTTTCGTCCGGAACCGTCACCACGCCCGTATTCGGATTGATGGTGGCGAAAGGATAGTTTTCCGCCAAAACATGCGAATTGGTTATCGCATTGAATAAAGTCGATTTGCCAACGTTCGGAAGACCGACAATGCCTGCTTTTAATGCCATATTTTTCTTCCTTCTCTCATTCGTGAGAGATTATATCTCTAGATAGTCTTTTTTTGAATTCCAAAAAAGCGACAGAAAAAGAAAAAACCTCCACCATCGGCAGAGGTCAGTCTAGTTCAACGATTAAGCAACTTTTTTAACGTTCTTAGCACGTGGACCACGTTCAGATTCTTCGACTTCGAACTCGACGTTTTCGCCAGGTTCAGCGGTCTTGAAGCTATCCATGATCAAAGCGCTGTAATGGAAAAAGTAGTCTTTGTTGTCTTCAGCGTGAATGAAGCCATAGCCTTTTTCCTTGTTGAACATTTTGACTGTTCCCTTCATATGCTCCTAACCTTCCTAGTTCTTTCGTAACGAAACAACCGACAAATACTATAACACGCTTTCGAAAAATGAATAAAGAAAAAAGCGTCACTTTATGCACTTTAAACAACTTCCCTTCTCGAGTAATCGATTTTCTTTAGGTGAAAACGAAGGAAAATAAATAGGAGAAGCATAGAAACAATATAAGCAAAAAACACGACAAAATGGGGAATCAAATCTATTTGAAAAGAAAAGACAAAGCCGAAAGATTCCGATAGCACCTCATCGAAGGCGAATTCTATGGCCAATAAACTTCCTAAAGCATTTATTGCCCCAAGCGTCAGCAAGAGAAACATCGCGGCGCTAAAACTATCAAAGATGGATTCCCGCGATATGCCTAGGAGATAGAAGTATTTCCCTTCTTTTTTATTTTCTATCAAATATAAAAGCGAGAGCACAAGAAGCAATAGAAAGCTCGTGACAAAAAGAGCCGCCGAAGCAAAAGATAAAACAGCCGTCAAATACCCCATCGTTTCATTGATGCTCTCTTGAAGAAGGGAACTTGGATCCATAAAAGAGTATTTTGGAAACAAAGCCGATAAAGAATTCGATAAGGCGACCCCATCTTCTTTCTCGTCGATATAGAAAACGCATTCGCGCGGCTCTAAATGAAAGGCACTGACTCCAAGTTTCAATTTGAAAAAATCGCTCGTCCAGTCAGAAGAGGACAAAATAGTGTCTTCCGCCAAAGAAGATAGCCCCACCACTTTCAAAGAAGCTTGTTGATACTCGCGAAAGAGGAATTCCCCTTGGACTTCGCTTTTGGTGACGCCAGACACATAAATCGTCTTCGGATTTCCCAAGCGCTTACCAAGTCCTTCGGAAAGCACAATCTCATCGAGACTTGTTGGCATCCTGCCTTTTATTAAAGTCGATAAGTCGCTCGAAAAAGCAAGCGAGGAACTCCTGGGTCTTAAATAGCTCCCTAAGGCCATCCTCTCAGGAAGAGAAGGGAAAGAAGCGATAGCCTTTGTCGGCACTTTAGAAAGTCCTTCGGAGTAACGAAAAACCTCTTCTTTATCCGTACCAAGCAAGAAGGGTTCCTTAAAACCGAGCGAAAGAGCTTTTGGAAAAGCACGGTAACTGCCTTCCGAAAATATGGCGTAACGAGAAAACCCATACTTTTCCTGAATTCGAATCACATCTTCTCTCTCAATGCGATAAAAAGAGGCATCAAAAACAAAAAATCTATCGTCTTTCCTCGTTGTTTTTCTTTCGTTATGAGAAAAATCAAAACGTTTCGAGTCTTTTTCAAAAAGGAAATTTCGGAATTCCTTCTGACGCGATTGTTCAAGGAATGCTTCTGAATCGTGAATGTATTTTAGGCCATATGCCTTATAAAGGGTCCAAGGCGTCGGGAAGGAAGATCCATTCGAGGAAGGAAGCCTCATTCGCTCTTCGTAAATAGCTTCATTCCATAAAGGGTCCAAATGGAAAAGGGTGGGTGTCTCGAACTCCATAACTCCTTTTAGAAAGAAATCCTGCTTATCGAAATAGCCCCAGTCCTCGTTTCGAACCTCCAAAGTCAAAGAGAGTTCGTTACGAGAAAGATAGGTTCCGACCCCTTCGTAATTCCAGGAAACTTGCAAGAATTTGGCAAAAGACACCAAATCGTTTTGAGGAAGACCCAAGATAACGTCATCCACCTCAAGCGTTTTCGGGAAGAAAGGAGAGACGAAGTTGTTTTTATAATCGGGAAGGAAAAGAAAGTCATTCACGCTTCTGGCACTTAAAGAGGGAAAGAGAAATCGACGGACGCCCTTTTTCACATAAATCTCATTTTGATCTTTGAACAGCTGTTCGAACGGAGACAAATAGGAAACGCAAATATCGACGTCATCGGGTAACTTTTTTTGAAAGTTCGCGACTTCTTCTAGCGAGGCGCTTTGAATATCGGAAACAGTTGGGGTCTTCTCGTTTTTCAAAGACATGACAATGGCCTTTTCGCCTATTAAAGAAGAAAAGGCTTTACCCATTTTCGAGGTTACATTACGCGATAAATAAGAGCTAAGACCGAGCCCTAAAAAGGAGAAAGAGAGCAAAAGCACCGCAAAAGCGCTTCTGAACTTTCTTGATTTCAATAGATGGGAAGCGTGCTTCATCCAATAAACAAAAGGGAACTTGCATCTCTCGTTTTTTAAAGCGGTTTCGCCTTCTTCTTTTGGAATAATGGACTTTTTACATATGATTTTATGATTTTTGATTTCAAAAATGCCGTCGACACCCGAAGAAAAGAAAGAAGGATCGTGGGTGCTAATGACAATGAGCCGACGTTTAGACTCCTTCTTCAAAAGAGCGAATAGGGAGAGTGCCGAGGCTTTATCAAGCGCCCCCGTTGGCTCATCGCATAAAAGGAGAGAAGGATCCAGTATAAGAGCGCGGGCAAAGGAAAGGCGTTGTTTCTCACCGCCCGAAAGAACGTACGCAAGACTTTTCTTTTTCTCCAATAAACCAACCTCTTTTAGCAAGGTGACGGCTTTATAGAAAAGAGCTTTGCGGTCTTTCCGATAACCAGCTGGCAAAAGAACGTTTTCAAGTACCGTTTCATGAGGCAATAAATCATAATTTTGTCGGAGGAAGCCAATATTTTGGAGTCGAAAGGAAGCGCATTCCTCTTCTTTCATCCTTTTGAAGGAACGTCCAAAAACAACGAGCTCACCTTGATAATTCCGATCAATCCCCGAAAGCATGTCGAAAAGAGTGCTTTTCCCGCTTCCACTTTCGCCAAGAATAAGGAAAAGCCCTTTTTTAGGAAGGATGAAAGAAGCCTCTTCCAAAAGAGTTTCATCCGAAAATTTTTTTGTTATCCTTTTGGCGACTATCCCTTTCATTCGTCTTTCAATTCCCCCGCCAGTGATTTTTTTGATAAGAAATAGATCGGAAGGCGAACGCCAAAGAAGAGGAGAAACGCGGCGAAAGCCAAAAGAAGAAAAGGAAGCAACAAAGGTATCCCTAAGAAGCGGGAATAGGGAATCACTAGAAGGCTTGGAATGCCGAATTTTCCTTCAAGGAGAGAAGAAAAGAGACGTGAAAGGGGAAAGGAGATTAGAAAAGCCAAAAGAGCGCCGATAAGAATTTGGCTCCCAACGCCATTTTCAAAATAGCGGACTCTCTCCTCTTTAAGCATCCCTAAGGCATCCAGCAAAGAAAGAAAGCGTCTTTCTTCAAGAAAAGAGGAATAGGCTATTAAAGCGATCGAAAAGAAAGAAAAAACCGCCTCCATAGCTAAGAAAGGGGTGAGCGACCCTTCCATCGCTTGCCACAAAGCGTCAAAGCCATCCAAAGACGTCCAAAGGGTGTTGGTTATTAAAAAGGGCTCTTTGCAAGCGGAAGCAAATTCCTTTAGTCGCTTCGCCTCTTTTTCTTCATAGAACAAAAGATAGGAATAGGACGTCCATTCTTCTTCTCCGCTCGCTTCCTTAAAAAGGGCTGGCAAAGTCTTTCCGTTCTTCAACGTTTGTGACTCCAAACTCTTCTCCAACGCGCGATAGCTATAAAAAATGCGAGGCAAGGAAAGGAAAGCGAAATCCTTCACCACTCCCGTCACTTCAAAGCGGAAAGATAAAAGAATATCCTCTTCCTCCCCATGGCATTCGAAAGAAGATTCGTAAGAAACTTCAAGCAAACTTCCGATAGGATTCTGAAGCGAAGAGGCGAGTTCTTCGTTAATGAGCACATAGTTCATGCTTTCGCCATTGGGGACTTCCCCCTCCGTAAGGAAAGAACGATTCCGGTTTTTCAAAGAGAGGTCCCAAATAGGGCAAAGCGAGACGTTTTCTTTAAGGTAACCATTCTCGCGATAAGGCAAGGAAGAGGGGAAAAAATAAGAATAATCGTTTTCGATTCTTACGTTTTCGAAAGAAGAAAGAATCTCTTTCGCTTCGCTTTCTTTAGGCCTATAGGAGCGGGCAAGGGAAAGCCGGCTCCCAGGAAGTTCCTCTTTCTTGCTCGCCGACATAGAAGCGGATAAATAAAGGAGGGAACGGTCTTCTCCATCTTCTAAAAAGGAGCGTCCCCCCTCGAAAAATCCAACGAAAAGCAAAAGAAAGGAGAAGAGAAAAAAAGTCGTTCCGATGGTAAGAACGCTTTTTTTGGCGTCTTTAAGGATGCTTTTTCGAAATAAAAACCAAAGAAGCGAACCAATCTTCCCTCGTTTCTTCCATGACGTCTGCTTATAGAGCGTCTTCTCCTCTTCTTTCTCTTTTGAAAAAAGGAGCTTGCCATCCTCCAAAAGCAATAAATAATCGGCGTATTTTTTGGCCAGTTTTCTATCATGGCTCACCAAAATGACAAGGTGCGTTTTCGAATATTTCTTAATCTCTCCCATCATAAAATGGGCGTTCTTCGTATCCAAAGCTCCCGTTGGTTCATCACAAAGCAAAATCGGTGGATTCGCAATGGTGGCTCTTAAAAAGGAAACACGCGCTTTTTCGCCGCCGCTTAGCAAAACCGCTTTTTTGCCATCGACTTTTTTGGAGAAAAACTTTAAAAGGGAGTCTTTTGCTTTCTTTAAGGCTATTTTTTCTTTCTCCCCCTGAATAAGCAAAGGCAAAGCGATATTTTCACTGGCGGTAAGCGTATCCTCCAAATGGTGGTTTTGGAAAATGAAGCCAAGAGAATGCCTTCGATAATCGCTTTTGCCTTTTTCGTTCCTTTTTAAAAGCTCTTCGCCATCGAGAAAGATCTTTCCTCTTTCCGCTTTCTCCATCAAGGCGAGGATATGCAAAAAAGTGCTTTTCCCACTGCCGCTACGCCCTTCTAACACATAAAGGCCATGATCAGAAAAAGATATAGACGCGTCTTTGAAAAGAAAACGAGTCTTCTCTCCTTCTTGAATGCTTTTCGTCAAACCCTCTACTCTTAACATCTCTATAAAGAGATAGAGGCAAAAGAAGAATTTTGTTTCGGTTTTTTATTCTTCCTCTTCTTCTTTCTTTTCTGGCGTCACAAGAATCTTCTTGGCCGCTCCGTTCTTATCGACCGCCAAAACTTTAAGTAAATAGTTTTTATAGGACACAATATCCCCAACCTTGGCGAATTTATCGTCAAGAAGCTCAACGATGAAACCGCCGATAGTCACATATTCGGTGTCCGTTTTGTCAAAATCAAGGCCAAGCAAGTCGCAAAAATCCTCTAAGGTAAGCGAACCATCCACGATATAGCTGCCATCTTTCCTTTTGAGATAGGGGATCTCAGGATCGTCTTTTTCGTCCCAAATCTCTCCGACGATCTCTTCCAAAATATCTTCCATCGTGATAACGCCTTCCACACCGCCATATTCATCCATCACGATCGCGAAATGCCTCTTTTTCTTTTTGAATATCTTCAGAATGTCGTTTATCTCAGCGCTTCGAGGGAAACGGAGGGGTTCTTCCAAAAGATCCGACAATTTAGGCGTTTCGCCACTCATCTTATAGAGCATGAGATTGCGGGTTTTGATAAAGCCGATGATGTTGTCGATCGTTCCCCTATAAACCGGAACACGACTATAGTGATAAACTTTCGGATCGTCGCTCACTTCCTTTAAATCATCTTCGGCATCGATGGCAAAAACGTCCACTCGAGGCGTCATCACTTCATAAGCCAGCGTATGGGTGTAGCGAATGGTTTCGTGTAGAAGCTCCGCTTTGTCTTCGTCCACCGTTCCTTGTTCCTCAATGCCATCGACCATCTCATGCAAATCGTCCTCGCTAATGGTAAGATCTTCGACTTTCCTTAAAAGAGGCTTGGCGCAAACTTCGCCAAATCCTCCCACCACGAAGGTGATAGGCATCAAAAGCCACGAAAAGAAGCGGAGAGGCAAAGAGTATAGGGAGACGAGTTTGAGATTAAAGATTTTCCCAAAGCTCTTGGCTATAATCTCGCCGAAAGTAATTTTAATGACCAAGCAAATCATAGAAGCTACAAGGCCCCATGTTTCGGCTTCCGCCGTCTCTCCCCCCAAGACGAGCACGCTCAAAGTAACGCCAAGAAGGGTACTCACGGAATCTAGACCCGCATTAACTGTGTCATTTAAAAGCAAAATGGTCGAAATAGTGCGGGGATAATTATCGCTTAGGCTTTTGGCCGCTTTTAAACGTTTGCTTTGCGGCTTCTTCTTTAGGGCCTCCTCAAGGCGAACATCGCTAATTGAGCCGTAAGCCATATCGCTACTAGAGAAGAGGAAAGAAAGGACAAGGAGCACTCCAAGAGCAACGCTGTAACCGATAATCAAGCCAATATTCATGCTCTCCCCCCTTTCTTATGATGGATAAGTTTCTTCTCATGAATCTCGTCGATGTCGTCCACGAGCTCTTCCAAAATATCTTCCATCGAGACAATGCCCACGACTTCGCCTTTTTCCACAACAACACCCAAATGAACAAGCTCACTATTGAGCCTTTCGAAAGCGCTATCCAACGCTGTATCCACATCAATTTGGATGGGTTTTTCAAGTACGCTCCGAAAATCTAAATGAGGATCCTTGGTGTATTCCTCGAAATAAATCTTCGTCACCAAAACCCCGATAATATTCGCTTTCTCGCCTTCGTAAATAGGGATTCTCGAGTAGGGATTATCGAGTATGGCTTTATTGATATCGGCAATCGTGAGATTCTCCTCGTTCAAAGCAAAGGTGTTTTCGAGTTTGGTATAGACTTTTCGGACTTTTACCTGATCGAAATCGAAGACGTTATCGATAATCTCCGTTTCGTCTTTTTCAAAAAGAGGCTCGCTTTTATCCTCTTCCTCCTCATCTTCGTTTTTTTCATCTAAAACCGCTTGCTTCGTGCTTTCTAAAAGTTCCTCTTTCGAAAGAAGGCTTTGGTCATCGGCCTTAAATATTTTATGGGCCAAGAAAAGGACGCCACGGAAAAGCAAAATGATAGGATAAAGGAGAATAGACACCACGAAAACGGGGTAAGCCAAAATAACGGCCATACGATTAGGGAGGGCTTTGCTAAGGATTTTCGGCAACGTATCGCTCACAATATAAACCAGCGCAGCCATGACAACGGTGCTTAAAATAGCCTCAACGCCAGAGCCTAAGCCCCAGCTCTTCGCCAAGCCATAAAAAAGCATCGCGCTCAAGTAGGACATAAGCGTTTGGACGATATTGTTCCCAACAAGCACCGAAACCAAGGTATTATCGAATCTGTTGACGAGCATGGAAACAAGCTTTGCCGTTTTGTCGCCTTTTTCGGCAAGGGCTTGGAAGTGATAACGATTGCAATTCGAGAAAGCGTTCTCGCTAGCGCTAAAAAGGCCACTCACGAGAAGCAAGATGGCGATTATAATCCAGCAAACCCAGCTAGGCATCCCCCATATAAGCGCGTCATTCGAAGCGCTACTTTCTAGAATCAAACACAGATCAGGGTCCACTCAAAAATCCTCCGAATGAGCACTAGTATAGCAAGAAAGAAAGCCGACTTCTAGAGAGGCCTCTTAAGGTCGCCCTCACACGGGATAGGTTCGTTATGGGAACGAAGAACCTTCTTGATGGCATGATTGAACTTATCGCGGTCCATCATGATGAGGTTGCCGCAACCCAGGCAACGTATTTTGATATCGGCGCCTATACGGACGATTTGAAATCGTTTGGAGTGAGAGAGGCATGGATGGGCTTTTTTCATCTCCACCTCATCAAAAAGAGAATACTTTAGAATTTCCATGGTTCTTGCTCCATTAAGACGGCATTAGGCGTCCTTGGGAGGCCTGGCATGCGCAAGATATTTCCTGATAACGGAATCACGAAATCCGCTCCTTTAGCCACTTCGAAATCCCGAATATGGAACGTTTCATGAAGGGGTGCGCCAATTTTCTTAGGATCGTCGCTTAAAGACATCGGGGTTTTGGCAATGCAAACGTAGCTCGATTCGAAGCCGTTTTTGCTAAGGAAATCAAGTTTTTGAGCCGCTAGTTCGCTATAAGAAACGTCTTTTGCCCGATAAATCTCCTTCGCAATGATCTCGATCTTCTTAGGAAGAGACATTTCTTTGGCGTAGAGGGGATGATAATGGTTAGGCTTTGAGCAAGCTTCCTTGACCTTTTTGGCGAGTTCCATAGTCCCTTCGCCGCCTTTAGAAACTCCTTCCGAAAGGGCAAAAGAAGCGCCCATCTCTTTTAAAAGCGATTCCAAAAGCGCAATTTCTTTGGGGGAGTCGCTATCAAAACGGTTGATGGCAATAACAACATTCACACCAAATTTAAGAAGGTTTTCGTAGTGGATTTTGAGATTTTTGAAACCTTCTTGGAGGGAAGGAAGATTCTCTTCGGAAAGTTCTTCGAAGCAAACGCCACCATGGAGTTTAAGAGCGCGAATGGAAGCGACAAGAACGACCGCATCGGGCACGAATCCGCTTTCCTGGCATACGATATCCAAGAATTTTTCACCGCCTAAATCGCTTCCGAAACCAGCTTCCGTGATGACATAAGGGGCTAAGCGAAGCGCTGCATTGGTAGCGATAATGCTGCTAGTGCCATGGGCGATGTTGGCAAAAGGACCGCCGTGGATGAAAACGGGATTTCCCTCATAATTACGAACAAGATTCGGTTTTAAAGCGTGTCGCAAAAGTCTCATGATAGCATGAGTGATCTGAAGATCCTTGATAGTGATGGCTTTGTCGTCAAGGCTATAAGCGACAATCACTTTCCCAAGTCTTTGCAAGAAATCATCTTCGTCTTTGGCCAAGCAAAGAATGGCCATAAGCTCGCTGGCAACGCTGATATTGAAACCATCCTTCCGAGGATAGCCACCTCCTTTCCCCTCACCGATTTCGATATGGCGAAGGGAACGATCGTTCATATCTATGGACCTCTTCCAAAGGATTCGGTTAGGGTCAATATGAAGTGGGTTATCGAAATAAAGGATATTATCGATACAAGCAGAAACCAAATTGTTGGCGCTTGTGATGGCGTGAATGTCGCCAGTGAAATGCAAATTGATATCCTCTTCCGGAAGAAGAGATGCTTTCAAGGCGCCTGTAGCGCCTCCTTTAAGGCCAAACACCGGCCCTAAAGCCGGTTCTCTTAAACAAAGAAGGGCTTTTTCTCCTAGTTTATAAAACCCTTCCTCCAGACCAATGGCCGTCGTCGTTTTGCCTTCGCCCGCCTTGGTGGGCGTCAAAGCAGTCACCAAAACGAGCTTCCCTTTCTCTTCCTTTAAAGGAACTTTCCTTAAATCGATTTTGGCGATTTCGGAACCGTATGGCTCCAAAGACGAAGAAGGTATGCCAACCTCTTCAGCAATTTTCTCAATCAGGGTATCCATCGTGATTCCTTTCCTTTTATCTAGAATAGAATAAACTTCAAAGGTTCGAAAGGGCTCTTAACGTTAAAGAAGCAAGCAAAAGACCCGCCGCGGACGGCACCATCATAAGGGAGCTTGGCCTTGGCGTTTTGACAAGCGGCAGTTCTTTGGAAGCCACTGCCGTAATTTTTCTCAGATCGATATTCCGTTCGCGTAACATCTTGCGGAGCTTTTTGGCCAAAGGATCGCCCGATGTTTTGTCCAATGTGGTCACATAAACCTTTGAAGGATCGATGCGATTCCCCATCCCCAAAGAGACGAAAAGGGGGATGTTTTGGCGGAGGGACGCTTCAATAAGGGCCACTTTCGCATTCAAATCGTCCACGGCATCAACCCAAATCGCAGCATCGCCGAAAACGCCATCCGCAAGAGAAGATTCGTCAATTCTCAAATCAAACGTTTCTATTTCGCAATCTTTTCGGAGGAGAAGGGATCTGCTTTTGGTAGCATCGCTTTTCTTTTTTCCTAAATCCTCGTAAGTAAAAAGAAGTTGGCGATTGAGATTGCTTTCTTCCACCACATCAAAATCCACCCCGATGAGGGGCGATACGCCCGTTCGGCAAAGAGCCTCGAAGCAAGTTCCACCGACGCCCCCCAAGCCGAAAACAACCACTTTCGAATGGCGTATTTTCGCTATTCCATCCTCATGAAGCAAAGGCAAAATTCTTTCATCGATTTTGGATGACATCAAGCACCTCCGAAAGAGAATTCACAATCGCCGATTCAAACTGATGTCGAAAGAAAGTCTCTTGTCTTTTCACGTAGTGTCTCGTATCCAGCTTGATTTTTTCTTTTGTTTCCGAAAGCGAAAGAAGTTTATTCCGATAGAGGAAGAATTCTTTGACGCCAATGGCCTGATAGGCTCCTTTGATGTCTTCGACGCCTTCGATTTTGGGAAGGACCTCTTCGACAACCCCTTCTTGGAACATCTCTTCGACTCGTTTGTCGATCCGCTCATAAAGAAAATCTCGAGAAGGCGATAAGCGGAAGAATTGACAATCGTAAATCGGTTTATGCGATTGCTTCGACAAAAGGCTCGTCTTACTTTCCTTGGCGGCTAAGCAAAGAGCAATAGAGCGAAGAACCCGACGCCGGTTTTGATAGGGGATCTTCTGCGCTTCTGTCCAGTCTAACTTTTCCAAAACCTCATGAAGGGCGATGTCGCCATATTTCTCATAAGGAGACATATCGACATTGGAAGTGTCCACGCCCAAGTCATAGTCGTAAAGGGCGCTTCGAATATAAAGTCCGCTTCCCCCGACGAGGATCGGTGTCTTCCCCTCCTTCAAAAGATCGTCTAACACCTTGCGCACATCTTTTTGGTATTGGGCAATATCATAGGAAACATCCGATGGAACGAAATTATAGAGATGGTGCGGAACCATCCTTTTTTCTTCTTCTTTTGGGGAGGCGGTCGCAATAGGAAAATCCTTATAAACTTGGAAAGCGTCGGCGTTAACGATCTCACCCCCTATTTTTTGGGCAAGTTCTATCGCCAAAGCGCTTTTCCCACTGGCTGTCGGACCCAAAAGAACCAGAATCATCGAAGGATCTCCGCGATTTCGCTAAGTTCCTCTCGCGCTTCTTTTTCCATGGAGCGGTAATTTTCCAAAAGAGGATGGCTCTTGATGGCGTCTTGATAGGAAAGAAGGGTCTTTTTGGCTTCCTCGTATTCTTTTCCTTTGCCCATCGAAAGGGCGGTCTTTTTCTTCAACTCGATGTATTTTTCGCCAAGACTTTGAAGCTCTGGGTCTTTCGAAAGGACATCGCCTAAGTTTTTAAAGGCGCCAAGAAAAGGATCCACGCTCATCAAATAAGCCAAATCCTTCGCCTTCAAAAGCAAAGGATCGCCCACTAATTCGCCATGAAGAGAGTAGGTTTTGGAAGAAAGCACTTTTATAGGAACCAAGCATCCAGTCAGGTAACTTGGCCCCTCAAAATGAATGAGCTTTCCGTTTCGTGAGTATCCGCTTAGCTTGTTCGGATCTTTTTTGCTCACCCCTTCGACCAAGACTTCCACCGTTTTCCCTAGCATTTTATCGCTGCTTTCCTTGGTCAAATCGTCTACCACCTCTTTTAGGCGGAGGAAGCGCTTTTGAGTGATCTCATGAGGAACTTGGACCATTCTAGCGGCTGGCGTCCCGATGCGGGGACTATAAATAAAGGTATAGGCACTCGCATAACGAACCTCTTTCATAAGGCTTATGGTATCTTCAAATTCTTCTTCCGTTTCGCCAGGAAAACCGACGATGATATCCGTTGTCAAAGCGATATCAGGAATCTTTTCCCGAATGCGCTTTACCAAGGAGAGATACTCCTCTCTTGTGTAGCGTCGTCCCATTCTTTTTAGGCAAGAGGAGGAACCGCTTTGAACGGGGAGATGAAGCCAAGGGTCGATATTTTTATGCTTCGCCATGACGGCAATCATCTCATCCGTAAATTGACTTGGATAAGAAGTTAAAAACTTAAGGCGAGGTATCCCTAAAGAGGCCACTTTGTCTAAAAGGGTGGCGAAATTCGTCCCATCCTTTAAATCAAGCCCATAGCTATTGACGTTTTGTCCCAAAAGAGTGATTTGCTTATAACCGCTTTCCACCAGGTCCTGGCACTCCTTAAGAACGTCGGACATCTGACGGCTTCTTTCGCGTCCCCTTGTGTAAGGAACAATGCAATAAGTGCAAAATTTATCGCAACCGTAGGAAATATTAACATAAGCTTCAAACGAAGAAAGGCGAAGGGAAGGCATATTCTCCACGACTTCGCTAGAAAAAGAGCTCGAGGAAACGAGCGTTTGCCTATTTTTTAGAACTTCGGACAAGAGAAAGGGGAGTTTACTCACTTCGTGCGTGCCGATAATCAAAGAAATGAAAGGATAAGTCTTCAAAAGGGATTCCCCGACTCCTTCTTCTCCCATGACGCACCCTGCTAAAACAAGCATAAAGGAAGGGTCTTTCTCCTTATTGGCCTTAAAGGATCCGATTTCTCCATAAACCTTCTCTTCGGCGTTTTCTCGAACGGCGCAAGTGTTGATAATGGCGAGATTGGCTTCCTTAGGATCGTCTGTTCTTTCAAATCCCGCTTCCGAGAGATAACCCGCCATCGTCTCTTCATCGCGATAATTGGCTTGGCATCCATAAGTTCGGATATAGAATTTCTTCCCTTTTGCGAAGTCTAGAAGGTTTGGAGGTATCGTTCGCGAATCCACGCTTCTAAAAACAGGCGGCCTTTGGGCAGCTTTTTTGCTATTCGGCGCCTCAATAATCAAGGTTTTTTTCATTTTTAGCAATCCTCCAATAGGAAGTTAATGGGTGTTAAGGATGTTGCGCGATAAGTCTTCTCCGAAACATCTAGAAGCAATCCATTCACCATTTTCTCCCCATCCTCTTTAAGAGCAAAGGGCTTATGGACGCCATTAACGATTTTGTTAATGACGCTTTGCCTTTCAAAGCCAATAACGCCATTGGGATCGCCACACATTCCAACATCGCTTATGAAGGCGCTCCCATTAGGAAGAAGGCGAGCATCCGCTGTTTGGACGTGGGTATGAGTACCTAAGAAAGCAGTCGCTTTGCCATCGAAGAAATAGGCGAAGGTGATCTTTTCGCTCGTGCATTCCGCATGGTAATCGACGATGTGAATAGAGGGTCTTTCGTCCAAAAGAGACAAGGAGAAGCTTGTGTAGGGAGAGCTCACTTCCCCATCCATAAGACCCGTTCCGAGAATATTCGTCACCCGGATCGGAACGTCTTTGCAAAGGAATTCACGCGTCCCAGCGCCGTAATGATAATCGATGACGTTTATGGGGCGAATGAGCCGAGGCGCTCTATCGAAATACGAATCGATTTCCTTTTTGTCGCGCCAATGATTGCCAAGCGTAACGGCGTCAATTCCACACTCATCGGTCAAAAAACGATAATGCTCTTCCGTTAAGCCACGGCCATGCGAAGCGTTTTCGGCGTTGGCAATGACAAAATCGATTCGATATTTTTCTCGAAGGGCGTTTAAGGAAAGATGGACCGCATCGCGGCCCACCCTTCCAACAATATCCCCAAGAAAGAGAATTCGCATTATTTCGCCGTCTCCGTCGCGCGGTATTCACGAATAACGGACACTTTGATCTGGCCAGGATACGTCATGGTTGTTTCGATTTGTTCCCGAATTTGTTGCGCCATTTTGATAGCATCCATATCGCTTACCTTTTCGGGAATGACCATCACGCGGATTTCGCGTCCCGCTTGCATGGCATAAGCCTGTTGCACGCCATCGTAAGATTTGGCTATTTCCTCGAGTCTGTTGATGCGTTTAGTGTAGTTTTCCAAGGATTCGCTACGAGCCCCTGGACGAGCAGCGCTTAAGGTATCAGCAGCCATCACAAGATGAGCAATCACGCTCTTGGCAGGAACATCGCCATGATGCGATTCGATAGAATTGACGACTACTTCCGGTTCATTGTATTTGCGAGCGAGTTCAGCACCGAGTTGAACATGGCTTCCTTCTTGCTCGAAATCGAGAGCTTTACCTATATCGTGGAGAAGTCCAGCACGGCGAGCCAAATTTTGGTCTAAGCCAAGCTCAGCGGCCATAATTCCAGTCAAATAAGCGGTCTCGATAGAATGCTGCAAAACGTTTTGACCATAAGAGGTGCGATATTTCAAACGGCCAAGGATGCTAAGTAAGTCACGATTGATATGCGCCAAGCCCAAGCGATTGGCAGCATCGATGCCAGCGCGGGTGCAATCATTTTGCACATCGTTACGGAATTTATTGGCCACTTCTTCAATACGGCCAGGTTGAATTCGTCCATCTTTCACCAAAGCGTCCAAGGTACGACGTGCCACTTCACGGCGAATGGGGTCGAAGCAAGAGATAGTGATGACCTCTGGCGTATCGTCGATAACCAAATCGACGCCCAAAGTAGATTCCAAGACGCGGATATTACGGCCTTCCCTTCCGATAATTCGACCTTTTAATTCATCGGTAGGAAGAGAAATGACCGCCACGCTTCTTTCGGTTGTGACTTCTTGAGCGTATTTGTCGCAAGCCAAAGACAAAAGGTCCTTGGCCTTCGCTTCGGCGGTTTGTTCCGCCTCATCTTCGGCATTTTTGATATAGGCAGCTATTTCGCTCGACATCTTGTTTTCGACGCGAGCCATAATTTCGTCATGAGCCTCTTTTGTAGACATGCCGCTCACTTTCTCGAGTTCGGCGATGATGTTATCGATCTTTTCGCTCAATTCTTGACTCTTCTTCTCGTTTTCTTCGATTTTTTTGTCAAGAAGATCGTTTTTCGCGTCAAGAGCGTTTTCTTTTTTGATTAAGGCGTTGTCCCTTTGGTCAATCGCCTCTTCGCGAGCATCCAACTTATTCTGCTGAATTTGCACTTCTTGCTTCATAAGCCGAACTTCGTTTTGGGCTTGCTGTTTCATTTCAAAAGCCGCTTGTTTCGCATCAAGCTCGGCGCTTTTAGTAAGCCGCTCCGCTTTGATTTCGGCGTCATGCAAGACTTGTTTCGCGGCTTTTTCGCTTGTCTTCATCTTCATTCCGCCGACAAGATGGAGGAAAAGATAAACTAAAGCGCCGCCAACGAATAAAGCAATCAAAGCCGCCACTAAGACCCAATACCAACCCACATTCATATTTAAAACTCCTTCTTCAAAAGGACCGACCCATAGAGGTAGAAATCAATTATGGAGCGTATTTATAACGGGGTTCCCGCAATAAGGCCCAGAATAAATCCAGTCGATGGGAGAAAGTACCTTCTGGTACGAAGGTATTGTAAACCCTAAAAAAGAAATGGGCTACAACGGACTTTTCTAAGCTCTATGCGAAAAAGATAAAACAAAACAAAATATAGCGATTCTGCGTAGATAATGCGATTTCAAAAGAGATTTCGGAAATAAATATTTTTAAGTCGGTTAAGAAAAAGCATCCTCTTTTTGAAGAAGATGCTATTTTTTATTCTTCGACAGTCGTCTCGGCTTCCTTTCCTTTCATGGCTTCACGGATCTTCTTTTCCATAAGATCGGCCGCCTCGGGATTCTCCTTGAAGTAGGCTTTCGCCGCTTCTCGACCATTGCCAATCTTTTGTCCGTCAAGCTCATACCAATTCCCGCTCTTAGAAAGGAAGGAATATTCAACGCCAAGATCGACAAGTTCGCCTTCGCGGCTTATCCCCTGCCCATAAGTCACATCAACCGTGCAAGTGCGGAAAGGTGGGGCCACTTTATTTTTCACGACTTTCACGCGAACAGTATTTCCAATTATTTCCGAGCCTTGTTTGATGGCTTCTTGTCTTCTTAAGTCGATGCGGATCGAAGCGTAGAATTTAAGAGCTCTTCCACCTGTCGTCACTTCCGGATTCCCATACATAACGCCAACTTTTTCACGAAGCTGATTGATGAAGATTACAAGGCAATTGGTACGGGAGAGGATTCCGGCAAGTTTGCGCATCGCTTTCGACATGAGACGGGCTTGGAGTCCGACTTGGTTATCACCCATCACGCCATCGAGTTCTTGTTGCGGAACTAAAGCCGCAACGGAATCCACAATAATGACGTCGATCGCACCGCTATTGGCAAGCATCTCTACGATTTCAAGCGCTTGTTCGCCACTATCTGGTTGGGAAAGGATAAGCTCATCGATATTGACGCCAAGTTTCGCCGCATATTCGGGATCAATCGCGTGTTCGGCATCGACGTAGGCCGCTCTGCCGCCTTTCTTTTGAGCCTCGCTTACGGCCTCAAGGGCAAGAGTTGTCTTACCAGAGCTTTCAGGCCCATAAATTTCAACGATTCGGCCTTTTGGATAGCCGCCCACCCCAAGAACTTGATCAATAAGCAAGCTTCCCGAGGGAATGACATCCACATCGACATGGGGCTTTTCGCCCATTTTCATAACAGCTCCTTTGCCATAGGCTTTTTCGATTTCTCGAATCGCACGGGCAAGAGCTTCATCCTTCGATGAAGTGTCTTCTTCAATTTTCTTAGCCATAGAAATGTTCCTCCACTCTTCTAATATGGGGTAAAAACAAAAAATGATACGTTTTTTTGGTCAGTCTTCGAAAATGGCGATAAGTTGGTCGAGCATCATATCCACGGAAGCTTCGCGAATTTCGTTGCGGGTCAAAGTGAAATCTTGTTGCATTTGCACGCGACCCCATGGGGTGGCGATAGCCATATTAACGCGTCCTACAGGAGCCAAACCCGGTTCGCTGGTGGGACCGGCGTTCCCCGTGAAAGAAACGCAAACATCGACATTGAGTCTCTTTCTGCCACCTTTGGCCATTTCGTTCGCGACCTTTTGAGAAACAACGCCATAATCGCGAATGGAAGTCGCACTCACATCGGCTAGGGCGATTTTTTCTTCGCTCCAGTAAGTAACCAAGGAGCCTTTAAAGACTTTGCTCGCGCCAGGAACGCTTGTTAAAGTGCTCGCGAAAAGGCCGCCGGTTAACGATTCCACCGAGCCTAAAGTGAGTTTCTTTTTCTCTAACGCTTCTAATACGCGACGAGCCTTTTCATTATCAATAATCATTGCGTTTCTCCTTTCAGCACATGACGATTGGAATAAATATAGATAACGCCCGAAAGAACGGACATGAAGGTAGCCAAATAAACCAAAATCGTAGCGATTCTAAAATAAGGGCTCCACGAACTATCGAAATAGGAAAAGGGCCAGCCATTAAGGAAAACGACAGGGATAGCAATCATTTGGAGAACGGTCTTCATTTTGCCGAAGATATTGGCGCTTAGAACGAGGCCTTTGCTAGCAGCGATGAAGCGGAAAGCGTCCACCACCAAATCCCTAGAAATCATCAAAAGGACGCAAAAGAAGGGGATCGTCAAGTTCTCTTTTCCAAAATGAGGAAGCATCAAATAGAGCAAAGAAGCATTCACTAAAAGCTTATCCGCGATAGGATCCAAGAACTTCCCTAAATCCGTGACTTGATTCCATTTTCTGGCCAGGTAGCCATCTAAAAAATCGGTGAGCGAAGCCACGATAAAAACAATCATCGCCAAAAGGTAGACAAGATTGACGGGACCGTAAGTCGGAATCACAAGGCCCGGGATAAAGTCAAGCACCACAAGCGTTCCAAAAAGAAGGGCCACTAAGGCAATGCGAATGATGGTGATTTTGGTTGGGATATTAATTTTCATTTTTGATTAAGTGGAGTTTCCGGCCCGATAAGCCATGTTCTGTCGAGGGCGAACATTCATCTCAGGTTTTCCTGGAAGGATCTCCTTCGAATTGGGATTTCCTTCTTCCCCTACCAAATTTGGGTTTCTCGCTTGTGGGGTTTACCGCGTTTCACCTTGTTGTCGCCAACAAGCTCGTCTCTGTGGCACCTTGGGGAGAATCATCTCAAAGAGACTTTCCTCACGCCGTCACGCACTCCGGGCGTGCCTAGGTTTATTGATTGACCTAGCGCAATCACTACATCCATCACAGGATGTGCGAGCATGGACTTTCCTCTGGTTAAACCAGCATTCGCCTGGGCCGGAAAATTAATTGCTTCGTTTTTTAAGGGTTTTCACGTCGTAGCCTTCGTTGAATAAAAAACTCTCGAGAGCATTAACTCGTTGAATATAACGGAGATTTTCCGCGTTCGGAGTATCCCCTGGCTTAATCGACTCCAATTGTTTGGCCATGACGGAATTCTCTCGTTCTAACGAACGGAGCCTTTCGTAATCGACATCGGCATTCGCGATTTGCTCTTTCGTTTTTGAAAGCTCGGCTTTTAAAGAGGCAATTTGCGCATCTTTCGAAGAGATGATTTCGCTAAAAGTATCATAATCGCGGATGATTCGGTCCAAAAAGATGTCGACTTGCTCAGCGTTATAGCCTTTGACATCTTTTTCGAATTTCTCTTTGTAAATGGCGTCAATAGTGAGATCAATCTTCTTTTCCATAGCGCTCTTAAATTATATTTAAGAAGAAGGAACGATACAAGAGATATCCTGGGTATCAAAATAGATTGGATTGCACTAAAATGAACTATAGGAAAGAACTTTCATGAAGATATTCGAAAAGGCCATTCAAAATACGCATTGTCTCATCTTTATGGACCTTGAAGCAACCGCCACAAGCCATGAGCTTATTGAGCTTGGCGCTTATCGGGTGCTTATCGACGAGGCACGAAAACCCATCCGCATCTCCGCCCCATTTAAGTGCTACGTCAAGGCCAAGAACCCCATCGGCCGAATCGTCACGAACATGACGGGCATCACCGAAGAAAAGCTTAAGAAAGAAGGACTTCCTTTCGAAGCTGCCATGAATCGCTTTCATCAATTCGTAGGCGGCTATTGGAAAGGGGCACGTTTTGTCACTTTCGGTTCCCACGATATGGTGATACTCCATTCCTCATTGGCAATGCATGGGGACGCGATGGATCCAGAACTGGTCTATCGCATCATCGATTCCCATTTCGACTTTCAAGCATTTCTAAGTCAATATGTCCAAGACCGCAATGGCTGCCCTTATTCGCTTCATAACTACCTGAATATTTTTGAAGTTCCTTTCGAAGGGCAAGAGCATGACGCCTTAGCCGACGCTTTTAACCTTTATCGCCTCTATAAAGCCTCCTTAGAAAGAAAAGACATATTGACAAAACAATATGAATTGACGCTTTCGCACTTCAAGAAAATACCAACTCCTTTGAAAGAGGCCTTTAGAAGACTCTCGGAGGGAGAGGATCTCACCGTTGAAAGGTGGAAAAAATGCGTGGAGGATACTTTCCGATGAACATCCATTATCCTCCTGGTGTTAAGCCAAAAGCAAAAGCGATTCCGACAAAAACGAAAAAGAAGGAAAGCCCATTAAAGGGAAGACACATTTTAAGCGCCGCCAACCGTGGACAATCTTTCGAAGACGACATCAACGAAACCAACCAAATCTATCGGGAAAAAGATTTGGCCGTCATTTACAAAAGACCGACGCCCATTAACATCGTCAAAGTCGATTACTCAAAAGGCGCCACCATCACAAAAGCGTATTTTGAAACGCAAAGCACCACCGACTATAACGGATTATACAAAGGGAAATATATCGATTTCGAAGCCAAAAGCACCCATTCGAAAACAGCCTTGCCACTTGGAAATATTGCCAAGCAGCAAATCGAGCACTTAGAAGCCGTCCTTCGCCATGGAGGTATCGCCTTTTTCCTTATCGAACTCACCCTCTATAGCGAATTCTATCTTTTGCCTGCGGACTTCGTCTGCGAGTTCTATCGCCGACGTCCGCGGAAATCGATTCCTTTTAAAGACATTCGCGAAAAAGGTTATCCCATCAAAGAAGGCTTTCGGCCACGCATTGACTATTTGCCAGTCGTAGACGCCGTTTTCTTGAAATAAGAACAAAACTTATGGAGCGTGCATCTTTCGCACTTCGGGCTTCTTGCTAAGCACACGCTTCTGCCAAAAGCTATAAGAGCGTGATGCAAAAAAATCCATTCGTTTTTTGGAAAGGCTTTCTCAAGTTTAGCCTCAATATGCTGGGGATTTTCGTCTTTTGAAGCATATCCAAGACGAGTTGAAATGCGAGAAATGTGGGTATCCACAGGAAGGAAGGGGATGGACCCTCTTTCGAGCAAATAAACGCCAGCGGTTTTGTTTCCAATGCCGGGCAACGCAACAAGCTCGGCCTTGGTTTTAGGAACGTTGCCGCCATAGTCTTTCATTAATTCGGCCGATAAAAGAAGGAGGTTTTTCGCCTTTAAGCGATACATGCCAAGGCGATGTATATCCTTTTCAACCTCTCTTATATCGGCCTCCGAAAGGGATTGCGCATTCGGAAAATGGGCGAAGAAAGAGGGCGTCACCTTATTGACGGAGGAATCGCTTGTTTGGGCGCTTAGCATTATAGCAACCAAACATTCGAAATCATTCCGAAAGGAAAGGGTGCAAGAAGCGCTGGGAAATGAGGATTTTAGATAATTTAAGAGAGCTGCGCTTTTTTCCGTCATCGGTTCTTTTTCCAAAGAGAACGAGTCAGTTCCATTGTCGCCTCAATGTCTTTATCCCAAGAATCGCTTATTGCGCTTGCCCCTTCTTTCAAAAGATCGTTCTCTTTTCGATGCGCTTTAAGGGTTTTGCCAACTTCGCGAATCGTTTTCTTACCCGTTTTCAAAGTATCGAGCAAAGCGTTTTTGATCTCCTCCAGACTATACACGCCACTAGCCCATTCAGAAATCGTATCTTTCTCTAAAGGCGAGAGGCTTCGAGCGAGCTTCTCTTCGAAAAAGGCAATCAATTCGCTTCGTACTTTCGTCATTTCTTTATCTGACATGGAAGCGCACTGTTTTTCGATAGAAGACGCGAAAAGGGCATAACACTTGTCGATAAGAGGGGAAAGAGAAGTCTCCATCTTTTCCTTCATCGTATAATTCAAAAGCCCCTTCTCCAAAAGACTATTCATGATGGCGTTAATCTCTTTCGGCCCTTTGCTCATCTTCAAAGAAAGCATATCCGCGCTGATGAAATGGTTACCGAGTTCAAGAAGATGATCAATAAGGAGTGCCACAAAGGCCTCATCTTCGCTTAAGCCGATTTTCTTATAGGTCTCCAAAAGCACATAAGGAAAAGGGACTGCGTTTTGATAGGGATTTTTCATATTTTTCCTTTCCAACCTTTCTTTCTTTCTTCGAGAATCTTTTCACGACGAATCTCCTTTAAAAGGGGGCGAAGCGTTTCCATGGCCTTCTTTGTCTCTTTCTCCAAAGAGAAGCCAAGAAGCTCCTCAAAACGTTCCGCTCTCACGATTCGAAGAGGATCCTCTTGAATTCTCTTATAGGGGTCGCCAATAAAGCGAATGATTTTGTCATTTAAGTCTTTCAATCCCCCATGGAAATCAAGAATCTTATAGTCTTTATCGAGATAAAGAGCATTTATCGTAAAATCGCGCCGCTTGGAATCGAGGAAAGGACTTTTTACGAACTTAATAAAACGAGGATGGCGATAGTCCGAATAATCTCCTTCTTCACGAAGAGTCGTGATGTCGCAAGAACAAGAAAGGATCTTCGTTTTGATCGTGCCAAATCTTTTAAAAGAAGCATCGGCATTTGGAAGGAGGGATAAGGATTCTTCTGGCAAGGCGTCCGTCGCGAAATCATAATCGTCGAAGGAACGGCCCAAACAAAAATCCCGTGTTGCTCCCCCGACCATATAGAGAGCAAAGCCCCCTTCCCCATAAAGCGATTTCAATGCGTCGAAAACTGGCAAATTTCTCATTGGCGAAATTTTACCATAGAAGCGATGAAATAGGAGAAGTTATAAAAAGGGCCTTGCCAAGGCAAAGCCCATTCCGACATAAGAAAATCGCTTCTTAGTTAAGCTTTTCTTTAAGGCCTTTGGAAACCTTGAAGGAAACGCTGGTGCTGGCTGGGATGGTGATCTTCTCTTGGGTCGAAGGATTGGTGCCTTCACGGGCAGCGCGTTCTTTCTTCTCGAAGATGCCAAAGCCAGAGATCTTCACCGCATCGCCTTTGATAAGGGTGGCAGTGATGACATCGACAACGGCGTCAACAGCAGCTTCGGCATCTCTCTTGGAGAGTTCAGCCTTCGCGGCAACGGCATCGATTAATTCAGCTTTATTCATTGAGATTCTCCTCCTTATAGCTAAATCGTTATGAATAAAGTAGCATCTCTTTCCTTCTATATCAAGCGCATAATTTCAAAAAAGTTCCGATGACATCTAGGAAAAAATAACAATAATAATGAAAAGTTTTTCATCGATAATGAAAAATAAAGATTTCATCGAGGTTTTTCAATCAAAAAGCGCCGAAACATTCGATAGCAACGCATCACTTTCGGATACGGTAAATAATGTGGATGGGAGTGCCATCAAAATCAAAAGACGCTCTCAAGCGGTTCTCGAGGTAGCGAGTATAGGAGAAATGAGCCGTCTCGGGATTATTGCAAAAGAAAACGAAAGTCGGTGGATTTACCGAAACTTGGTTAGCAAAGACGATTTTCAAACGCCCATGGTTGAAATTCGGCGAAGGATTCATCGCTTGGGCATCGCGAATGATTTCGTTAAGCAAAGGCGTCGGAATTCTTCTTAGACTCGCTTCGTGGACTGCTAAAACTTTAGGCAAAATAGCATCGATGCCAGCGCCGCTTGAGGCGCTCACAAAAAGAATTGGGGCGTAATCAAGGAACTTAAATTGCTCGCGGATGTTCTTGGCGAATTCCTCTTTGGAAAGGCCTTTTTCCTTAGCCAAATCCCATTTGTTCACAATAATGATAATCGGTTTATGCTCATCAACAGCATAACCGACCACGTGTTTATCTTGCTCCAAAATAGGGCTCGAAGCATCGAGCAAAAAAAGAACGATTTGGCTTCTTTCGATGCTCGCTAAAGCTCTCATCGCAGCATATTTGTCGATGGCCTCATAGATTTTTCCACGTTTCAATAATCCCGCCGTATCAATCAAGACGAAATTGTGGCCATCCTTGCTAAAGGGAGTGTCGATAGCATCTCGCGTCGTGCCAGAGATAGGAGAAACAAGAGTTCTTTCTTGGCCTAAGAGCCTATTGGAAAGGGAGCTTTTGCCCACATTCGGACGCCCGATGAGAGAGAAAGTGACAGCGTCCCCATATTCCGGAATCTCTTTTTCGGGAAGGATGTGGATTATCTTATCGAGCAAATCGCCTATGCCAATGCCATGGGCGCCGCTTACGATATAAGGATCGCCAAAACCCAAAGAATAGAATTCGGAAGCATTGGCCGCTTCCTCTATGTTATCGATTTTGTTTACGACCAAGAGAATCGGTTTCTTTTGACCATAAAGCATTTTGGCGATGAAGCGGTCGTCTCCGCTTAAACCGCGTTTACCGTCTACCACAAAGAGAATGAGATCGCTTTCCGCTAACGCTAAATCGACTTGGGCTCGAATAAGATCTTGAAAGGGGACTTCCTTGGCTTGGATGCCACCCGTGTCGATGAGCGTAAAAGTCTTAGTGAGCCATGTGCATTTTCCATAAATGCGGTCTCGAGTGACACCGGGAGTAGGCTCAACGATGGATTTCCTTTCCCCGATAAAGCGGTTGAAAAGAGTGCTTTTCCCAGCAGAGGGCGAACCAATAAGACTAACGGTTCCTAACGACATGACAAACACTCCTTTCCCGTTTTGTCTTGAATGATTTTTAAGACCGCTTGCACCGCTTCATCGATAGAGAGGTTCGAAGTATCTAAAAGAATGCTATCAGAAGCGGGTTTTAAGGGGGCAAAATCCCTATTGGAATCGATAAAATCCCTTTGACGAACGTTCTCTTCGACCTCTTTTAATGTCGACGGGATGCCCTTTTGAAGGTTCTCTTCGTAACGGCGAAGCGCTCTTGTCTCCACGGAAGCGATTTGAAAAATCTTCACTTCGGCATCAGGAAGAACATAGGTCCCTATGTCCCTTCCGTCCATGACCACAGACTGTTTTTTCGCCATTGCGCGCTGAAGCTCCACGAGCTTTAACCGCACCGGCTTCATCGCAGCAATATAACTCACATTGCTTGAAACAAGCGGTTCCCGAATTGCCTTGGTAACATCTTCGCCATTGCAAAGAACACGATTATCGGGCAAAAGCTCAATACGAATATCGGGGATAAGAGTAACGGCTTCTTTTTCGCTTTTGGGATCAAGTCCTTTCTTTATCACCGCATACGTAAAAGCGCGATACATCGCCCCCGTATCGATGTAAGTCATATGAAGTATCTCGGCCACTTTCTTCGCAACCGTGCTTTTGCCTGCCGCAGCAGGGCCATCGATTGCGACGTTCACAATTTCTTTTTCCATAAACATGTCCTATTTGATAACCCAGAAGAACCAAAGCAAGATAAGGCCGATGATCGTCGCCCCAAGTAGCACAAATTTCAATATGAGTGCGTTTCTCTTTTTAGAAAGATAGACACCAAAAGGAGTTGGTTTTTTCTTTGGAAGCGCGCTCACATTAACGGCACTTGAAGCGCTGGCTTTGTCGAGCAATAAAGCGGCCTCTTCTTTCGAAGTAGGTGAAAAATGAGGCTTGCTCTTGAATTTATAATCCGGCGTGTTGGCAATCTTCGCACGGTATTTGGCCCACTTCTCGATTCTTGTTTTCATAAGCGTAACAATTCTAACCATTTTAGAGGACCTCTAAAAGAAGAAGCTGACAAGAAAAACAAAT
>ERZ808240.566-NODE-566-length-47619-cov-8.325982_pt1 | contig 47619 bp, 38 predicted proteins | sample MGYA00521084_ERZ808240 | MGnify/ENA primary metagenome ERZ808240 (study PRJEB31516, sample SAMN03275571) | gut metagenome | biome: mammalia-associated habitat; material: feces | host: Papio cynocephalus | place: Kenya | collected 2012-08-06 ...
AAAACGCTTAGGAAAGTGAGCTAAATTTGGTACAACGAACTGGACACCCTAGCATTATTATGTATTTGCAAAGTTACAATAATATTTACAATAAACAAAGTATTTTGTATACAAAAATATCATTTTTACCATATCAGCTTAATAAAAATATCATTTTGAATACAAATCTATTAATTTAAATAAAAATAGTTATTAAATACTACAAAACACAATACCAAAGACCTGCATTATCAATAATAATGACGTATTTTTACAATATTACATACTAAAATGACATCAATATCATATAAATACGTACAATACGAAAGAACAAAACAGATGCCTTTCAGCCTCTGCAACTATCTAAAAAAATAAAAAAACGAGCCGTTGTTGAGTAACTAAATGACAAATGTAAGGCACAAAAAGAATGCCAACTTCTGATATACATTACAGGTTTTTAAACCTCATATATCAAAAGTTGGCAATTATCAGATATATTCTCTGCAAGGTGATACGCAGCCTATGTGTCAGCTTTCAGACTGGAACAATAGAGCTAACTGTTTCTAATCTGCATACATACGGAAGCCGATATCAGATATGCCCGGCAAAATCTCGCGCTTCATAATATGCCTTACGGTAACATGAAGCGAATCGCCTTTGCTCAAATCACGGTCTACCAAGATAAAGTTATATTGGTAATAGCTGATGCCTTGCCCCAACATATTGCCTTTATCATCGGCTAATTTGCATTTCAGTGTATCGATATAGGTGCGATGATTGGGTTCAATGGTTTGCTCAACTACCAACGACAGCGATTTAAAAGGAAAGGTCTCGTTGGTACGCAAACCTATTTCCTGCCGGTAATGACCGCCTTGTGCCAGCGGTGATACATCGAAAACCAAGGTATCATTCTTTTCCCATCCATACAAAGGAGTGTGGTTGTATTGATCATACACTACACCTTTGTTGCACGAAGTCAATGCACAGAGAATAGACATCACTGCCATACAGAGCAATAATACGTGCTTATTAATGGTCATTTGCTTACTCCTTTTTATCTTTCTTGTCTGCAACATTATTGTTAACAGGCTGTTCTTTACGCTTAGCAGGCTGCTGCGCTTGCTGTCTGGGCTTGTCAGACACCTCATTGTTGCTATTCTGAGGTGCTGCGGGGCGAGCCTTCTGGCTATTGTCTTGACGAGGTTTCGGGTTGTTGCCTTGCCGCTTTTGCACGTTATTAGGCTGCTTGTGTGCATTACCTTGTGGCTGCTTGGGGTTGCTTCCTTTCTGTTTGGGAGCATTATTCTGCTGTTTTGGTGCATTGCCTTGAGGCCGCTTGGGGTTGTTTACCTGCTGCTTGGGAGCATTATCCTGCTGTTTTGCCCCCTGCTCTTGCTGCTTTTGCGGCTGCGGAGCATTGTTTTTGGCAGCAGGAGCATTGTCTTTAGCTACTGGAGCTTCTGCTTTTGGCTTTCCTTTCCCCTCTTGTTTGGGCGCGTTAGATCCCTTATTGCGGTTCTTTGACTTGCGTTTTTTCTTGCTTTTGTCAAATCTTGTAAGACTTTCGTTGGCCAACAGGTCGACAGGACGTTCAGGTTCTTTTACCTTTCCGTTTTCTGCAAGCGACAGAGGCTTCTCGCCCCGCTTGTTCATTTCTATTATCTCGAGGGCACGTTGCGCTGTAATGGTTTCAAGATTGGCCATTACCTTTTTGTCTGTTGAATAGGTTACGAGTCCTGCAAGGATGTCTGCTTTACACATAAAATACTCATTGTCTTGTGTAAGCAGCGACACTTCTTTGCTTGGCAAGTGTCTGCTGGCCTCTATATAGTCGTCTACCTCATAGTTCAAGCAGCACTTCAGCTTGGCACACATGCCTGCCAACTTCTGCGGATTGAGCGATATGTCTTGGAAGCGAGCGGCACTGGTGCTCACCGACACGAAGTTTTTCATCCAAGTGGCACAGCACAATTCGCGGCCGCAAGGTCCGGTTCCGCCTATTCTTCCCGCCTCTTGCCGGGCACCAATCTGCTTCATCTCTATGCGCACATGGAAGGTTTCGGCCAGCACCTTAATCAATTGTCTGAAGTCAACGCGCTCATCTGCTATATAATAGAATATGGCCTTGTTGCCGTCTCCTTGGTACTCCACATCTCCTATCTTCATTTGCAGATTGAGCTTTTTGGCTATCTGCCTGCTTTCTATCATGGTGTCATGCTCCCGGCTCTTGGCTTCGTGGTATTTGTCCATGTCTACCTGCTTGGCTATACGATAGATGCGCTTGATGTCATCGGGCGACTTGATGTTGGCCTTGCGCACTTGCAGTTCCACGAGTTTGCCTGTAAGCGTTACCACACCTATGTCATGACCTGGGTTAGCCTCTACTGCCACGATGTCGCCTTTCTTTAAATCAAGGTTGTTTACATTGTGATAATAGCCCTTTCGGGTGTTTTTGAACTGCACTTCCACCAGATCGGTGGTTTCATTGTTGCCCGGCACATCTGCCAGCCAATCGTATGTATTGAGTTGCTTGTCTTGTCTGCCACAGCCTCTGATACAGAGTCCGCGACCACAACCACCGCAACACTTGAACTTTTTATTTTTATAATCCATTCGGTTTTACGTGAGTTATTATTGTTAATACACCTCTTTTGCAGGCGTTCTGCCAGCTTGAGGTGCATGAGTAGTATGTGCTTGTTGACAAGATGAGATATAAACAGGTTACATCAAGGTTTTCTGATAAGAGCCACAATAATGTGGGTTGCCAAATCAAAGAACACTATCTTAGGATTAGCGTTCTGCCCTATGTCGCGTATGGCACAGTTAAAGATGTCTGATATTTCCAGCACGTTGGCCTCATTGATAAAGCGTGCAAAGTTGCGAGCAAAGTTTTCCTCCTCTTGCGTCATATAACAGAGGCTGGCATTGTCAAAATTATACATAAAGTTTTCTCTGACCAGCCGCAGGAAATAGGTCAGCAAACGCTTCTGTTTTTCGCGCCCATAGCCGGCAATCGTTTCGCTCCACTTCTTCAATTCCCTGATATTGCGCATGTAAGCCAGCCTCATCAGCATGATAAACATGTCAAGAAAAAGGCGTTTCTCGCTGCTGGCGTCCAGCTCATCCAGTGCAGCAAGCCAGCTGCCATTGGCGGCACGGGCTATGCGCAGGGCAGCGTCAGGCTCTATGCCGCGCTTATCTATCAGGGCTTGTTCTATGTCTTGTGTTGACAGAGGCTTCACCCTTAATGCCTGCACACGGCTGCGGATAGTGTCGAGAAGCTTTTCGGGCTCTTCGCTTACCAAGATGAATACCGTGTAATGAGGGGGCTCTTCCAGCAGCTTCAGCAGTTTGTTGGCGCATTCTGCATTCATGCGTTCCGGCAACCAGACAATGCTTACCTTATAGCCGCCCTGACTCGACTTGATGTTCAGGTCGTGTATCAGTTCACTGCTCTCGCCTACGCCCATTACAGCCTGTTGGTTTTCAGCCCCCATCTCCATGAGCCATTGCTGCAAGGTAAAGTAAGGTCCTTGCTGAATGAGGTGGCGCCACTGCCTGAAAAAGTCGCTGCTCGACATTTTGTGCTCTGCACTGGTGCCGGCAGGGCGTATCACAGGGAAAGAGAAATGCAAGTCGGGGTGCTGCCATTGCTCCAACATCAGGCACTGGCGGCACTTTCCGCAGGAATCGCCCTGCTCCTTATGGTTGCACAAGAGGTAAGAGGCAAAGGCCATGGCCAGCGCCATTTTGCCCGCTCCCGATGGTCCATAAAGCATCAGAGCATGAGGCACACGGTCTTCGCTCACCATTTCAAGCAGGCGTGCCTTGCTGTCTTGTTGCCCTATAACATCGCTAAATCTCATCTTTTTCCATCAATTTTGTGCAAATTTACTAAAAAATACTCATCAAGCATGTGTTTTTACACAATAATTGTTGTGCTTTCAAGTTTTATATATACGTACTTGACATGTGCAGAAAAAGAATCAATCAAACTACTTTGACAATAAATCTAAAACATTAATTCATAAAAACACTAACAACAATGCAACAAAGTAACTCAGGCAGCAAAGCCTACTTGTTTTCTATTGTGATGGTAGCTGTATTGGGCGGTCTGCTCTTCGGCTACGACACAGCTGTAATATCCGGTGCCGACAAGGGTCTTCAGGCTTTTTTCTTAGGTGCCAAAGACTTTACTTATAGCGATGGCTGGCATGGCTTTACCTGTGCCAGTGCGCTGATAGGCTGTATCATCGGCAGTGCCCTTTCGGGCTATTTGGCTTCCAATTGGGGCCGCAAGAAGTCTCTTTGCTTCGCAGGTATGATGTTCTTCATATCGGCTTTGGGATCTATGGACCCCGAATTTCTTTTCTTTGAGCATGGTGTGCCCACCTATTCACTGCTCATTGTGTTCAATATTTACCGCGTAATAGGCGGCATTGGCGTAGGCCTTGCCTCTGCCATCTGCCCTATGTACATAGCAGAGGTGGCACCTTCCAACATCAGGGGCACCCTGGTATCCTGGAACCAGTTTGCCATCATCTTCGGCCAATTAGTGGTTTACATGGTCAATTTCTTTATCTTGGGCGAACATACCCACCCCATCATCCAGACTATCGGCGAGGGTCTGAGTGCCGTATCGCCCGACAGCGACCCCTGGACCATTGCTTCCGGCTGGCGCTATATGTTTGGCAGCGAAGCTGTTCCGGCAGGTCTGTTTACCCTCTTGATTTGTTTCGTGCCCGAAACGCCACGTTATCTTGTCATGATCAAGCAAGACAGCAAGGCACTGACTATCCTGCAGCGCATCAATGGTGCTGAGGTGGGCCGCCAGACGCTGGAGGATATCAAGAACACCATTACCGAGAAGACCGAGCGACTCTTTACTTACGGTGTGCCGGTTATCTTTGTAGGCATCATGCTCAGCGTGTTCCAACAGGCAGTAGGCATCAATGCGGTGCTCTACTATGCGCCACGTATCTTTGGCGACATGGGCATGGAAAACCCTATGGTACAGACAGTTATCATGGGAGTAGTCAATATCCTGTTTACATTGGTGGCAGTGTTTACCGTTGAGAAGTGGGGACGCAAGCCCTTGCTCATCACCGGTTCTATCGGCATGGCAGTGGGAGCATTTGGCGTAGCCCTCACTTTCGGCAACGCAAGCATGAATCTTGTTACCATGCTTAGCATCATGGTGTACAGCGCTTCGTTCATGATGTCGTGGGGACCTGTATGCTGGGTGCTCATAGCAGAGATATTTCCCAACACCATTCGCGGCGCTGCGGTGGCCATAGCCGTAGCTTTCCAGTGGATATTCAACTGGATTGTAAGCTCTACTTTCGTGCCTATGTTCAACATGAAGCTATCGGGCGACCCTGACTTTGGCCACTGGTTTACGTATGCCCTATACGGTACCATCTGTGTACTATCGGCTATCTTTGTGTGGAAGTTAGTGCCTGAGACAAAGGGCAAGACCTTGGAAGACATGACCAAACTCTGGAAAAAGAAATAGACCTTATAGCGCAATGTGGCTATCTGCATGTTTAACAGACAGCCACAGCAGAAAAGCCCCTTTACAATAGCGGTGCAACCGCATGCCGATAACAGTGCTTTCGGCTTGCGATTGCACCGCTTTCGCATGGTGATTGCACTGCTTTTGGAAAGCGAAAGCAGTGCAATCGCCAAACGGCACCATGCTTACCCTCTTTTTACATGACTGCAAACACAGCAACATCATACCCCTGTCAATATGCCAAGCACCCGCTACCAGACGCAACTACATGGCTAAAAATAGTTAAATAACAGATTTTACTCCGCCCACAGCACCGCTTTCTTAATAAATATGTGTACCTTTGCAGCCGCAATTTAACAAATTCACAATTTTAAAAATTAAATTTTCATGTATTTAGATCAAGCTAAAAAACAAGAGATCTTTGGACAGTACGGAAAGTCTAACTCTGATACTGGTTCAGCAGAGAGCCAGATAGCATTGTTCTCATACCGTATTTCCCACTTGACGGAGCACTTGAAGAAGAACCGTAAAGATCATACTACCGCAAGGTCTTTGACCAAATTGGTAGGTAAACGTCGTGCTTTGCTCGATTACTTGTACGATCGCGACATCAATCGCTACCGTGCTATCGTGAAGGCTCTCGGTCTTCGCCGATAAGCTAACAGGCGAAGCAAGCAGCTTAAAGCTACAAGAAAGTCCCAGAATGGTATTCACCAATCTGGGACTTCTTTATTTTTCAGCCTGAAGCAACTGTCCTAAAGGCATTTGAACAAAATCAAATCTCTATTCAACTGTATGTTTTCTACAAGACACTACGGCAGAAACAGGCAAGCTTTATCTGCTGCTTATTTGTTAAGCAGAAAGGAAACAATCAACAGCAATATACCACCCGACACGCCAGCAAGCGAAATGACAGCGTAAGGAGGCAACTTGCCTTCACGATGGGTTACGCCATGCACAAAACCAAAGACGCCCACCACAAAGAGCAACGCTGCCGAAACATACAGCAACCAGCCTAAAGATGACACCATAAAGCCTACAAAATAAGCCAATACACAGAAGGCATCAAGAGCAAAAAACACCTGAAGAAACTTTTCGTTGTTCATAAGTTAAAAGTAATTTGATGATTAATTATAATACACAAAGATACAAATAAAAATCAACAAGCAGGTTATCCGGGACTTTTTTTTATACACTGATACAAACATTTTTTACTGTACGACATGAATAAATACAACAAACAAATACTGAATATTGCCATTCCCTCTATCGTAAGCAACATTACTGTACCGCTGTTAGGCATGGTAGACGTTACCATCGTGGGGCACTTGGGCGCAGCTTCTTACATAGGAGCCATAGCTGTGGGCGGAATGATATTCAATATCATCTACTGGGTGTTCGGATTTCTGCGCATGGGCACCAGCGGTCTCACCTCTCAAGCCTTGGGGCAGCGCAACTTTCAGGAAACGCTGCGCATGCTTACACGCTCACTGACCATTGCCATGACCATTGCACTTACGCTCTTCGCACTGCAAATACCTATCAAATGGGCAGCGTTACGCATTATGGAACCATCAGCAGAGGTAACACATTTGGCATCTGTCTACTTCAATATACTGATATGGGGCGCACCTGCCATGCTCGGACTCTTTAGCCTGAACGGTTGGTTCATAGGCATGCAGAACTCCAAAATACCTATGGCCATCGCCATTACGCAAAACATTGTCAACATAGCAGCCAGCACCCTGCTGGTGTTTGGCTTGGGACTAAAGGTGGAAGGTGTGGCATTTGGCACACTCATAGCCCAATATGCAGGATTTGGCATGGGGTTATGGCTCTGTCTGCACCACTATTGCAGGCTCAGAAAATACTTCTCTTGGCAAGGCATGTGGAAACGAAGTGCCATGCAACACTTCTTCAATGTCAACCGAGATATATTCTTACGCACCCTCTGCATGGTGGCAGTGATGCTCTATTTTACCTCTGCCGGATCTCGACAAGGCGACATTATCTTGGCAGTCAACACTCTGTTGATGCAGTTCTACCTGCTCTTCTCTTATATAATGGACGGCTTTGCCTATGCGGGAGAAGCCATCAGCGGCAAATGCTACGGTGCCGGCAACGCCCAAGCCCTTGGCAAAACCATACGCCACACATTCGCATGGGGAGCCGTCATGGCTCTACTCTTTACGCTCACCTATGGCGGGGGCGGCGATGCTTTTCTCTCTTTGCTTACCGATGAACCGTCTGTAATAACAGCTGCCCACACCTATTTCGGATGGGCTTTGGCCATACCTGCGGTCAGCATGGCTGCCTTCGTATGGGACGGCATATACATTGGCTGCACCATGACACGCGGAATGCTCGTCTCAATGTTTGTAGCCATGGCAACTTTCTTTTGCCTTTACCTGCTGCTCGTGCCCCACATGGGCAACCATGGACTGTGGATAGCTTTCTTGGCTTACCTTTTTTCGCGTGGTGCAGCACAAACGGTAATCTACCTAAAAGCGCGGCCACTCCGCTCAAAGCACTGACATCAGCACACCATTCAGCAGCACTGTTGCTGCCATATAGCCACAAAAATACCTCAACAGAAGCATTGTTGCAAGCGTTCTGCTGAGGTATTTTCATGTACAATGTATCTGTCAACCTACTCTCTAACCAGATTGCGTCCGGCGTCTATGCGCAAGAAGATAAACAACAATATAGTAAAGCCCCACAAAGAGGAGCCTCCATAGCTAAAGAATGGCAGCGGAATACCAATCACCGGCGTCAGTCCAAGCACCATACCCACATTGATAAACACATGGAACAGGAAGATACTTAACACACAATAGCCATACACACGTCCAAACTTAAACGTCTGCCGCTCAGCCATCTTTATCAATCTGAATATCAAGCCCAAGAAAAGCAGCAGCACACTGGCAGAACCTATAAAGCCTTCTTCCTCGCCAACAGTACAGAATATGAAGTCGGTGTCTTGCTCAGGTACAAACTTCAGCTTGGTCTGTGTACCGTTCAAGAAGCCTTTACCCAGCAATCCGCCGGAGCCAATGGCTATCTCGCTCTGATGCACATTATAGCCGGCGCCCGCCAAATCTTGGTCAAGGCCCAGCAAGACATTGATACGTACACGCTGGTGAGGCTCCATCACATCGTTCAATACATAGTCTGCCGAATAGAAGAACATGATAGAACCCAAGGTAAACACCAAGATATAAAGATAATGCTTGATGCCGGTGCTCATCCAATTGTAGAAAAGATAACCTACAAGAGCGGCACTGACAGCCAGCTGCACCCATACAATATCAAACGGAATGACAAATACTGCAAACAGAAAGGCTAACAAGGTGATACCCACTGAATAGCCTATGATGGTCCAGGTCTGACGTTTGTCTTTACAATAGACATAGACCAGTCCTCCCGAAAAGAGATGAACCAACTGCAACACCGCAAATTTACCCACCGAAGTGTCGGTATCCAGCAAATAAGTCTGCTCGTAACGGATGCCTACTACGAAGTAAATGACCATGGCAACACCCGTAAACAGCACACTGCCTGTCATGCCTTCACGATAAAACATCAGGAAGAAAGCTACATAGACCAAGGCAGAACCCGTTTCTTTCTGCATCACAATAAACAGCATGGGCGTTACCACCACGGCGCAAGCCACGGCAAAATCCTTCCAACGATGCATGTTAAAGCCATACGTACTCATCAATTTCGCCACGGCAAGTGCCGTGGCAAACTTGGCAAACTCTGCCGGTTGCAAGCGTAAAGGACCTAATACCAGCCACGATCGGGAGCCTTTTATCTCATGCGGATTAAAGATAGTGGCAAACAGCAGCAGCAATAATGCCGCATAGATAATATAGGCAAAGGTGTCGTAAAAGCGGTCATCCAGCATCAGCAACACGAAGCCCAGACAGATAGAAGTGCCTATCCACACTATCTGCATACCCGAACGAGTGCTCAAGCTGATAATGTCTGTGTCGCCATAAGTATAACTGGCACCACACACACTGACCCATCCAAACGCCAGCAACGCCAAGTAGATGCCGATAGTCCACCAGTCGAGCGAGCGTAATATTCCGTTTTTGTTATCTGTTTGCTTCTCCATAAGATATTCGTCTATGCTGGAATTCTGCTGCCCTGCGCTCTGAGTCAGGCGACAACTTTCCGTTAATATACTGTTCCATCATCAATCCACCGATAGGAACGCCATAGTCTGCGCCCCAGCCACCATTCTCTACATACACCACAATGGCTATTTTAGGATTGTTCATCGGGGCAAAGCCCATAAATACCGAGTGGTCATGGCCACGGTTCTGAGCTGTACCTGTCTTGCCACAAGGCTCAAAGTTGTAGCGTGAAAGCATCTTGCAAGTACCGTCAAGGGCCGATTTGCGCATACCAGCCACTATTATATCGTAAGCTCTACGGTTGGCTTTGGTGTAGTGTCGCTCGCGATACTTGGCGTCCAGCGGCTCTCCTTTCACCTTCTTGACCACATGTGGGGTGTAGAAATAGCCGCGGTTAGCGATGGTTGCGCCCAAATTGGCTATCTGAAGCGGTGTAAGGTTCACCTCACCTTGACCTATTGAGATACTGATTACGGTCAATCCGTTCCAAGATCCGTGGTAAGCATTGTCGTAATAGCTGGCATTTGGTATCAGTCCACGCTTCTCTCCAGGCAGGTCTATGCCTAATTTGTAGCCAAAGCCCATGCTCACCATGTAGTCGCGCCAAGTGTTCATGGCCTGCTCCACGTCCTTATACTTGCGGCGATTGCCTAACATATAGTACAGCCCCCAGCAGAAAAAGGCATTGCAAGAGGTACCTATGGCAGGCACGATGCTCAGCGGTGAGGCATGCCCATGGCAGCCTACATGCAGTCCTTTGCAATAAAAGCCATGATGACAAGGGAAAGCTGTGCTGGGAGTTATGATGCCTTCGGTAAGGAAGGTCAGTCCTTGTGAAGTCTTGAAGGTAGAACCTGGCGGGTATTGTCCCATGATAGAACGGTTGAGCAACGGCTTCCAAGGGTTGCGGGAGAGCATCATATGCACCTTTCCACGCTTGCGTCCGACCACCCAACGCGGGTCATACGTAGGCGAAGAGACCATTGCCAGCACCTCGCCAGTAGAGGGTTCAATGGCCACGATACTGCCAATCTTGCCCTCCAAAAGGCGTTCTCCCAGAGCTTGAAGCTTGATATCAATACCCAAAGTGAGGTCTTTGCCCGGCACAGGCCGGCTGTCGTACTTGCCATGCATATAGCTCCCTTGTATGCGTCCGTGTGCATCACGCAGGAAAATCTGCACGCCTTTCTCGCCACGAAGCTCCTTTTCATAATACTTCTCTACACCTAACTTTCCGATATAGTCGCCCGGCTGATAGTAAGGATCATCCTCTATGTTGCCTTCTGACACCTCACCCACATCACCAAGCACATGGGCTGCGTAAGGATAAACATACTGCCGGATGCTTCGCCGCTGCACATAGAAGCCAGGAAAGCGATACATCTTCTCTTGGAACACGCTGAACTCCTTCTCCGAGAGCTGCGTCATAAAGAGCTGTTGGGTAAAGCGCGAATAGCCGGGATTTTTGTTTCGGTCCTTAATCTCGTCCATTCGCTTGATGAAATACTCCTTGGTAATACCCAAAGAGTTGCAAAATTCGGTGGTATCCAGTCTGCCTTTCTCTTCGTTCATGACCACCATGATATCGTAAGAGTTCTGGTTATACACAAGCAGAGAGCCGTGCCTGTCGCTGATAGCACCGCGAGCGGGAAACTCTATCTTCTTAAGGAACGCATTACTGTCAGCGTTTTTCTTATAGTCATCACTCATTATCTGGAGTGTAAACAGGCGTATGATATACACAATGACGATGAACAACGCCACGCCGCCTATGACATACTGCCGGTTTTCGAGTCCGTAATCCTTGTCCCTCATTTCTTTTTGTTAAGTTAAAATGCGTTGCTTGCCGTTTGATCTTCAGCAAGCAGCCGTTCAACAGACTGCAAGCGGCTGTGTTACAGCTGGCAAGCCTATTCCCTCAAGGGGTAATATTTGAAAGCGGTAAAGGGTAATTACCGTTTGCGCACATTCTCTATCACGAGAATAAGAATGACCGTAAGCACGGTGCTTCCACCTATATCCATGAGCCATTGCAACCAGTTGAAGAAGTTGAACGACTCTATTGTAAAGAATATCACATTATAGGTAAACACGCAAATGATAGTGTAATACACATATTTAGCTACTCCAAGCGACTTCATGGTAGGCAACATGTCGTCTGGGCTGTCGCGCTGTATGAAGAGATTGAGCAGGTAAGGCTGAAGCAGTCCCAAGAAAGTGGAGGATGCTGCCGCCACACCTGGTGTATTGCTGAACACGTCTATGCACAGTCCGATAAAGAAGCTCCACAGCAAAATGGCCCATTTAGGGAAGTTGCGCCTAAAGAGCATGATGAAGTAGACATACAACAAGGGAGTAGCACAGCCCAAGAGGTTGATATGGTTTAATACCAACGCTTGAACAAGACATAAGATAAGAAAGGTAAAAAAGTGCCTTATAACCTCTATATTCATTCTGGTTTTCTCTTTATATTAGCGTCAAACAGGTGTTTAAAACCGCTGTAACGCCAGACAACCATAACTCTACAAAATTGCTTGTCTGTGCCAATGGTTTTAGACACCTGCTTGAATTGGTTTTAGTTCTGCTTCACTTTGAGCGAGTCTTCGGCTGCCCTGAGCACTTGCATGCGTTCTTCCATCACAGTGTTGTCTATGACAGATACATCGCGAAGATTACCAAAGTCGGTAGAAAGCTTTATCTGCACGCGATACGACAGACCGTCATACGAGTTGTAAACATGCTGCACCTGCCCCACCAATATGCCCGCAGGGAAGATGGAAGAATAGCCACTGGTTACGATAACATCGCCTATGCGAAAGTGGGCATGGCGCGGTATGTCGTTGACATAGGCCTTGTCTGAAGCTCCTCCGTTCCAATGCAGATAGCCATAGTAGCCACGCTTGCGGATAGCAACACTGATGTTAGACTTATTGTTGAGTACCGGTATCACCACAGAGTAGTGTTCCGACACCATATACACTACGCCTACCACTCCCATTCCGCAAGTTACGCCCATGTCTTTGCGCACACCGTCAGCACTGCCTTTATCGAGTGTGATAAGGTTGTCGGGGCGGTTGATGGAGTTGGAGATTACTTTGGCAGGTATTACTTTATAGTCTTTGATGAGCTGCATCTGTATCTTCTCCAACCGCGAAGAGTCTTTTGTCTGCGTCTTGACTTGCTCGGCAAGTTTCTTTACGGTCTGTTCCAGATACTGATTGCGCACACTGAGTTGCTGGTTTATCTTTGTAAGGCTGAAGAAGCCCCTCACTGCGGCATCCCATTCATATATCTTCCCGGTTACGGCATTGGCCGTAGAGAAGTACACACTGCCTTGATAGCTGTTGAACTGGAACAGGAGCACGAAGCTGATGACCTCAAGCAGTACGAAGATAAACCAGTGGTTGTATTTTGCTAAAAATTCAATCAGGTTCCGCATGGTTATCTCATCAGGAACGAGAAGCGGTCAATATTCTTCAAGGCAATGCCCGCTCCCTTGGCAACACTGTGCAAAGGATCTTCTGCTACATGGAAAGGTATGTTGATCTTGTCGGTCAATCGCTTGTCAAGACCACGCAACAAGGCACCGCCGCCACTCAGATAGATACCGTTCTTTACGATGTCGGCATACAGCTCAGGAGGTGTATTTTCAAGTGCAGAGAGCACCGCATTCTCTATCTTTGCTATGGTACGGTCTATGCAGTGGGCTATTTCCTGATAGCATACAGGCACCTCCATAGGCAATGCTGTTATCTTGTTAGGTCCGTGAACCACGTAATCTTCAGGAGCTTCCTCGCCAAGATCTGTCAGCGCTGAACCTACATGTATCTTGATACGCTCTGCCATACGCTCGCTGACCTTTACATTGTGCTGGCGGCTCATATACTCTTGTATGTCTGCCGTAAGGTCGTCGCCTGCTGTACGTATAGAGTTGTTAGACACGATGCCGCCCAACGATATAACTGCTATCTCGGTAGAGCCGCCGCCGATGTCTACTATCATGTTGCCTTCCGGGGCTTCCACATCAATACCGATACCGATAGCTGCTGCCATTGGTTCAAAAATCAGATAGACATCACGCCCGTCTGCATGTTCAGCTGAGTCGCGCACGGCACGCAGTTCCACCTCAGTAGAGCCTGATGGCACGCCTATCACCATACGTAATGACGGTGAGAAGAGTCTGCTGCCGGTATGAACCATCTTGATAAGGCCACGCATCATCTGCTCGCAAGCCGTAAAGTCGGCAATGACACCATCGCGCAACGGTCTGATAGTGCGTATATTGTCGTGTGTCTTCTCATACATCATCTTGGCTTTCTCGCCCACAGCAATCATTTTGTCTGTGCGGCGGTCGAGCGCTACCACTGATGGTTCGTCAACAACAATCTTATCATCACTGATAATAATGGTGTTGGCAGTACCCAGGTCCATTGCTATTTCCTGAACGAAAGAAAAAAATCCCATCCTTAAAAGATATTATTTATTGTATTTTTAATATGCACATTGAAAGCTTGTGCTTGCCTCTTCTATTTTTCAAACCACTCATGTATAGCGGTATCGTAGTGGCTGCTTACGCCGAAAGCGCGGGTAGCGAACATGCGACGCTCTTCAAGCTCGGTCTGTGCGCCATTCTTCTTGAGAATATCAAGCAGCACACTGTATTCTGCTTTGCTTGGAACAATAACCACGTCTTTAAAGTTTTTGGCTCCTGCACGTATCAAAGAGATGCCGCCGATGTCTATCTTCTCTATAATGTCGGCTTCGCTGGCACCGCTGGCTACGGTCTGTTCAAAGGGATAGAGGTCTACAACTACCAGGTCTATTGAAGGTATCTCGTATTCTTTCATCTGAGCTTGGTCGCCTTCATTGTCGCGGCGAGCCAAGATACCGCCAAATATTTTGGGGTGAAGGGTCTTTACGCGACCACCGAGAATAGAGGGATAAGAGGTTACACTCTCTACTGTCTGGCAATCATAGCCCAAAGATTCGATAAACTTCTGTGTGCCGCCGGTTGACAAGAACTTTACACCTTCTTCATGGAGCTTGGCAAGCAGTTCGTCTAATCCGTCTTTATGAAAGACCGATATCAGTGCGGTCTTTATTTGTTTTGTTCCAGCCATAATATATTTAGTATCTAATATTTAGACTGCAAAGTTAAGTAAAAACAGTGATATGGCAATGTTTTTACGGCAAAATTTACTGTAAAATACATGCAAAACAACGCTTTGACAATTTAAGTCAATAGTAGTCAACCTTTTATACATCATCACTGAATACAGCAAAGAGCGGTTTGTACGCAACAATAGCGATGGAACTGAAAATTGCACACTTTCTCTTTATATTACATTTTCAGTGAAAATAGAGCCTCAAAATGGCCCTTGCTGAGCGCAAAAAGGTTGCTCAAGGCAAAATGTCGGCGTTATTTTACCCTATCCACAATTACTTATTAATCAACAAATTAACTGAGTTATCCACAATTACTTATTAATCAACAAATTAACTGAGTTATCCACAATTACGGCATGTTGTTCACCTGCCAAAGCATAGCTATCAAGAGCCAAAAGCTATGCTTTCGGAGGCATAAAGCTATGCTTTGGCACTTGCAAACCATAGGTTTTTGAAGTTAAAAAGCGGTATTTTCGATAGTAAAGCACTGTTTTTCAACTCCAACAGCAGGAATTTCTAAAGGAAAGAGGGCATACATGACTGCATAGCCACGCTATTTTGCGGTTTTTAATTGTCAATATTTTTGCTTGCACACTACATCTTGCAAGGTATCTTCAGCACCTACTTTATATCTGCGTGATTTCAAGCGTCTATGCAAAGCAGAACTTTTTTCATGATAATTTACATTTTATGAATTGATAGTTCGTTTAATAAAATTTAATTAACTACCTTTGTCCATAAAATAGAACAGTCCATCTGCTGCTAAGACCAACCCTATTTGATAAAGAACTTTACTTAAAAATACATGATAAAAACTACTTTTGCGGCTACTGTTGCTCTACTTTTATCAACAGCTACCGCCTCTGCCCAACATGCTCTTACAGGCAATGTAATAGCAGGCGACACCCGACAGCCTCTGGCAGGAGCCACAGTCAAGGTGGAAGGAACCAACATTGCAACCACTACCGATGAGCACGGCTACTTCTGTCTGCCTGACATCAGCAAGGGCACTGCCATCACCGTGTCGTATGTAGGCATGGCTACAAAATCGGTAAAAGCCAAACCAGACATAACCATTACCGTTACCCCAGACAGCAATACGCTGGATGAGGTAATTGTGCAGGTGGCATACGGTGCTGCAAGAAAGTCTACCTTAACAGGTGCTGTCAGCCAGATAGACAGCAAAGACATAGCCCTTAGACCTGTAACCATGGCCACATCGGCTCTCGAAGGCCTTACCACCGGCGTACAAGTCAACAGTACCTACGGAGAACCTGGCACCACGCCCGACATCCGCATCCGCGGATTCGGTACTGTCAATGGCTCCAGTTCACCTTTATATATAGTAGACGGCATGCCGTTTACAGGTTCAATAGCCGACATCAGCACCGCCGACATAGAGAGCATCACCGTGCTGAAGGATGCCGCTTCATGTGCACTCTACGGCAACAGGGCATCCAATGGCGTAATATTGATAACCACCAAGCGTGGCAAAGGCAGCAAAATTAACTTTGACTTGAGCATAAAGCAGGGCACCTACTCGCGTGGCATCGGCGAATACAGCACGCTCAGCCAAAGGCAGTTTATGGAGTCAAGCTGGCAAAGCTTGCGCAATATGCGCATCACAGCCGGCGACACACCCGAGACTGCCGCCCAATATGCCACAGCCAATCTGATTAAGGAGCGGCTCTATCTCAACATATTCAACAAGCCTGATGACCAACTTTTCGATGCGTATGGCAAGCTTGATTCTGAAGCATCCGTATTAAATGGCTACCAAGGCGACTTTGACTGGTATGATGCAGCATTGCGCCATGGCTACCGGCAGGAATACAACTTCAGCGGAAGTCAGGCTACCGACAAGGCTGACTATTACTTCTCGGTGGGCTATTTGGACGAAAACGGCTATGTGAAGAACTCCGGCTTCAACCGCATCACAGGACGCGCCACCATGAACTTCCGTCCCAAGACATGGCTGCATGCAGGCATCAGTATGTCGGGCACACATCAGAAGTCAAACGTTACCGACGGCACCAGCACCAACGGTCTGGTCAATGTATTCAACGTTTGCCGCTATGTGGCACCCATTTATCCCGTTCACCTGCACAATACCGACGGCTCTTACCGCCTTGACAGCAACGGTAGCCGGCAGTATGACAAGGGCCTGTATGTAGACGAAGAGGGCAACACTGTACTCACACGCAACATCTACCAAAACAGGAATATCATTTGGGAGAACCTGCTCAATACCAACAGGCAGCAGCGCGATGCGCTGCAAATGGCAGCACACGCAGATGTCAACCTGCCCTATGGCTTTGTATTTACCGTAAAAGGCAATCTTGAGACAAGCACAAACAACCAGCGCACCTACTACAATGCAGAAGTGGGCGACGGTGTGGCATACAATGGCATCACCACTCATACAGACAGAAAATACAAGTCGTATGATTTCATGCAGCAACTGAGGTGGAACCGCACGTATGGGAACCATACACTGGAAGCCTTGGCGGGTCATGAAAACTACAGTTACCGACTCAATTACGGCATCACCACCAAGAGCAACCAGACCTTTGCGGGGCAAGATGACCTCAACAACTTTACCGTGGTCAACTCAGTCATCGGCTACACACTCAACTACCGCACGGAAAGCTATCTGGCACGACTGCGCTATGACTACCTGAACCGCTACAACCTGGAAGCGTCTTTCCGCCGAGACGGCTCGTCAAGATTCAGCAAAGAGCAGCGATGGGGCAACTTTGGCAGCATAGGTGCCAACTGGATTGTAAGCAAAGAGGCATTTATGAAAGACCTTACATGGCTGAATAACCTGAAGGCAAGAGCCGACTATGGCATCGTGGGCAACGATGCCGGTGCCAACTATATAGGCTACATGGCCCTTTATCAAGGCACAAAAATCAACGACAACGCTGCCTATTTCCAATACCAGCTGGCCAACGACAACCTGAAATGGGAAGCCAGCCACTCTTTCGGCATAGGCATAGAGGCACGGATGTTTAACCTCTGGAACTTCAGTGCAGAGTATTTCGACAAGCGCAACAAGGATTTGCTCTTCAATGTCAACCTGCCGCTCTCTGCCGGTTCCAACAATATAAAGGAAGCCGAAGCCACCATTACCCGCAACATAGGCACCATCAGCAACCGGGGATTTGAGCTGAGCACCGACATAGACGCATATAGCAACAGACAATGGACGGTTAACATTGCTGCAAACGCAACACTCATCAGCAACAAAGTAACCAAACTGCCCGACCAAAACAAAGACGGCATAGTGGACGGTGTATATAAGGTAGCAGAGGGGAAGAGCCGATATGAGTTTTATCTGCCTACCTTTGCAGGCGTAGACTATCTTACCGGCAACTCGCTTTACAAGGCTGACTTGGAAAAATTCTGCATTACTACTGCCGACGGACAGACCATAGGCAACGCCAACGGCACCAATATAACACAAGCGGTAACCCAAATCAACGGCCAGTACTACACCAACAACACGGGCTATGCGCTGAAGGAATTTCATGGTTCGGCACTGCCCAAGGCGTATGGAAGCTTTGCTGCCAACATAAGCTACAAGTCGTGGAGCCTCAACGCCTTGTTTACCTACTCCTTGGGAGGCAAGGTTTACGATGCTGTATACCAACAACTGATGAGCACCGAAAACGATGCTGCCAACAGACACACCGATATCATGAAGGCATGGACCGCCGCACCGGAAGGCATGACAGAGCAATCCGCCAACCGCTTGTGGGTAAACGGTGTGCCACAGACCAACAGCGCCCTCACATCTACCAACAATGCCACCTCTTCAAGATGGCTTACCAGCGCCAGCTATCTGGTAGCCAAGAGCATCACACTGAGCTATGAGCTGCCGAAAGCATGGGTCTACAGGCTTGCACTGCAAAGAGTGGGGCTGCATGCTGCATGCGAAAACCTCTTTACCTGCACCAACAGAAAAGGCTTGAACCCACAACAGTCGTTCAGCGGATACCAATATAACTATCTGGTTACGCCAAGAATATTCACCGTGGGCATCGACATCAAGTTTTAAGCACGCCACAGTGCGGAAACATCATTACCATTAATCATGCACAAAATGAAGAAACATATATATCTATTAGCACTCGGTGCACTGCTGTCGGCTACCAGTTGCAGCAGCGACTACCTTGATGTAAATTCAACGCAGACTGCCAGCAAAGAGACCATCTTTGAGAATACAGACAACGTAAAATATGCAGTCAATGGTTTGGCACGCCTCATGACCATGCAATATATAGGCACACAGGGCTTCAGTGGCGAAGGTACCGTCAAGTCATACTATGGCAACTCAAGCGGAAACGACTCGCAAAAAAGCAACTACACATCGTGGGCACCACTGTTCAACAGCACCATGCTGGAAATCAACGACAAGGCATACGACTACTTTCCATGGTTCTACTACTACAAACTGATATGCAATGCCAACGCTATTGTCAATAAGGTAGATGACGTTAAAGGACTGACAACCGACAAAGAGTTCTTGAAGGCACAGGCATTGGTATTCCGTGCTTACAGCTACTCTATGCTCTTGCAGTTCTACAGCCACAGATGGATGGACAGCAACGGTGGCAATGACCGCGGCGTAGTGCTCCGGCTCAACGAAACCAACGACCCGCTGCCCTGCTCTACCATGGCAAAATGTTACCAACAAATATACGATGACCTCGACCAATCCATCACACTATTCGGAAAATCCGGCAAAAAGCGCGATGCCGGCTGCAACTATCTGCCCGATCTAAGCGTGGCTTATGCCGTGTATGCACGTGCAGCCATCAACCGCGAAGACTGGGAAACAGCCTACAAATACGCGCAACTGGCACGCAAGGATTACCCCTTGATGAGCAACAGCGAATACAAAGACGGAGGCTTCAACACACCTAATACGGAGTGGATATGGAGCGTTTACAGCTCTGAAAGCGAAACACTGGCATACTATCAATACTTTGCTTACGAAGGGAGCAACTCAAGCTCTACCAGAGCACGTACCAATCCTGCGGCCATCAGCAAGGAACTGTATGAACAGATACCACAAAGGGACATCAGAAAAGACATGTTTCTCAATCCCGGTACCGACAGCTACGACCAAGCTACGGGCAAAGCCGGTACCAGTCTTGCCGCAAGGGCACGCACAGATTACGGCAGCAAGCTATACAGCAGCAGCAATATCTATGCGTACATGCAATTCAAGACGCAGTGTAAAGCACAGCCTGGCGTAGGCGAACTCAATCTTTTCCGCGCTGCGGAAATGTATCTGATAGAAGCGGAAGCCTGCTGCCACCTCGACAAAGACAAAGAAGCGCAAGCCTTGTTGGTACAACTCAATCGCGATTCTGGCCGCAACAGCGAATACACTTGCACTAAAACAGGCAACGAACTGTTGGAAGAGATACGCCTATATAACCGCATTGAACTGTGGGGCGAGGGACACGACTGGTTCAACTACAAGCGCTGGGGCTTGCCTATCATCCGTCATACAGCAGCACAAGGTGGAAGTTTCCACTCAGCTTTTGCCATTACACTCAACCCAAGTGATGCTAATCAATGGACATGGGTAATACCTGCCAAGGAAACAGACTATAATCCACTGATAAAATAGCATGCAGAAAGCGTTCTAAAATAATGTAGTCGCAATATACTTACAGATAAAAGCGAATGCCGTTAATCACCTTAACGGACATAAAAAAGGATAAAATAAAACATTAATGAGGATAAAATAAAAAAGCTTACCGCAGTGCAGCAAGCTTTTTTATTTCTTTTTTGTTCGATGGGCTTAAGCCTTCTTCTCGATGTTAACTCTCTTCTCAGCGATACGAGCCTTCTTACCGGTAAGGTTGCGGAGGTAGTAAAGCTTAGCACGACGTACCTTACCATGCTTGTTAACTTCGATGCTGTCGATGTTGGGAGACTCGATTGGGAAGATACGCTCTACGCCAACAGTTCCTGACATCTTGCGAACAGTGAAGCGCTTCTTGTCACCGTGACCAGCAATTTTGATAACTACACCACGATAGAGCTGAATACGCTCTTTTGAACCCTCGATGATTTTGTAAGCAACAGTAATGGTATCACCAGACTTGAACTCAGGGAACTTCTTGCCAGTTGCAAATGCTTCTTCAGCAACTTTAATTAAATCCATTGTTTTGATAATTAAATTGTTAATCGTCTTTACGTAACATAGCAGGCAACTCTTCTTCCTACCAGCGATTACGCCAAAAGCGGTGCAAAGTTACTACTTTTTTAATTGTATTCCAAATGTTATGGGCTTTTTCTACCTTTTTCTTGGGCTTGTTTGGCTTTTTGCGTAACTTTGCACCGTAATTGCGGGCTTTTCAATGGTCTTTACTTATTAAGTAGTTGGCGGTTAAGTGGTTAAGCGAAAAAGGTTTTAACCTGTATTATCAGAATACAACTTGATGAACTATTCAAAAGAACAACCTCTGCTCATCTCAAAAAGTAACCTCCATTTCGTCCAAAGCTTTGCTCTAAGAAGTAAACAGCAATGATTATGCAGTCTCATTCATGATGAGCAGCTATTCAAGAACAGTCAAATCTCCTTTTAAGCAACAAGACAAAACTTCATCTATATGTGTAATAAAAGTATTATTTACGGAGCTGCCGCCATGCTGTTGGCTACGGTCTCGTGCACATCCCACTATCAACTGTGCGATGTATCAAGGTCTCGCATCTTGATAGACAGCCGCTATGACGCACATCCCGACCAGCAAGCAGTGGCTTTCTTGGCTCCTTACAAGCATCAGGTAGACAGTGTAATGAGTCCGATAGTAGGTCGGGTGGCATGCGACATGTATGCAGACAGGCCAGAGAGCAAGCTCTCTAACCTGATAGCCGACATCATGGTATGGAGCGGCAAGGTCTATAACGAGCACCCGGTGTTGGGCATTTACAATATTGGCGGCATCAGAGCAGCTTTTGCCAAAGGCGACATTACCTATGGCGATGTGCTGGATGTGGCACCGTTTGAAAACAAAGTGTGCTTCGTTACCTTATCGGGAAGCAAGGTAATAGAGCTGTTTCAGCAGATAGCCAAAGTGGGTGGCGAGGCTGTAAGCCATGGTGTGGAATTGGAAATTACCGCTGACGGACAGCTGAAAAAGGCACTACTGAACGGAAAGCCCATTGACCCTACTGCCCAATACCGTGTGGCTACCAACGATTATGTGGCACAAGGCAACGACAAGTTGGCAGCATTTAAGAGTGCCACCGATATCAATTCACCACAAGGAAAGGAAAACAACGTGCGCTTTATCATCATAGAGTATGCCAAGCAGTTGGCTAAAGAAGGTAAAATGGTAGATGCACAGATTGAAGGACGCATAAAAACAGTTAAGCCATGAGAAGATATTATACAGTGATTTTGCTGCTGATGCTGCTCGTTATGCCTGTAACGGGCAAGACAAAGCAGCTGATGATTTTGCATACCAACGATACACACAGTTGCATTATGCCGCTAAATACCCATTTGGCAGATACCATGTTGGCGGGCAGGGGCGGCTTTATACGCCGCGCAACCATGATAAAGGAGCAGCGCAAGCAGTATCCCAACTTGCTGCTGATAGACAGTGGCGACTTCTCGCAAGGCTCACCTTACTACACCATGTTCAAGGGTGATGTGGAGATTGGACTTATGAACGAGATGGGTTATGACGTGGCTACCATAGGCAATCATGAGTTTGACTTTGGCGTAGACAATATGGCGCGCTTGTTCAAGATGGCCAAGTTTCCTATTGTCTGTGCCAACTACGACTTTACTGGCACCTCACTGGAGGGGATAGTAAAGCCTTATATCATACTGAAACGCGCCGGACTGAAGATTGGTATCTTCGGACTGAGCCCTAAACTGGACGGCCTTGTGCTGGCCAAAATGTGCCAAGGCGTGAAGTACAACGACCCGATAGCGGTGGCCAATAGAGTGGCTGATCTGCTGAAGAACAAGGAAAAGTGCGACTTGGTGATTTGTGTGTCGCACCTCGGATGGGACTTGCCCGAGACCGATGACTGCAAGATGATGCGTGCTACGCGCAATATAGACATTGTGTTAGGCGGGCACTCCCACACTTACTTTACCCAACTGAAATATGTCAGAAACCTGGACAACGAAGAGATACCTAACGACCAAAACGGCAAACATGCCATCTATGTGGGCAAGCTGCTGCTTGACTTCAAGAAAAAGTAAGGCTATTTCTTAGTTATAAAGCTCTTTTACGCAACGAGCATGCGCCCATATTCTTACATAAGCGCATGCTCGTTGTCATATAATATTCTTCAGCTTTTTGCGTTATTATAGTATATGAAGAAAACGATAACTGCTATATTGCTACTGCTGCTGGCAGCAATGCAACTGGATGCCCAGGTGATGACGGTACAAAACAGGCCCTACACCGACTTGCGACCCTTCCACTTCGGTGTGGTGGTAGGCATGCACCTGCAAGATATAGAATTGATGAACGTAGGCCCGCAGATAGTAACCGGCGAAGACGGCACCACTGCAGAGAAGATTATCACGTGCGACCAAGACCGCTGGGATCCCGGATTTACAGTGGGTGTGCTGGGCGAATTCAGGCTCAATGCCAACCTTGCACTGCGCATAGCCCCTGCCATGTATTTCGGTACACGCCACTTTACCTTCATGAACTTGACAGACAAGTTGGAGAACGGACAGCCTATCACGCAAAACCAAGAGCTGAAAACTGCCTACATATCATCGGCCGTAAACATGATTTTTGCTGCAAAACGACTGAACAATGTGCGCCCCTACCTGATGGGAGGCATCAACCCGATGGTCAACCTGTCGGGTAAAGACAACGATTACTTGAAGCTAAAGGGTTACGACATGTTCTTGGAGGTAGGCTTAGGCTGCGACTTCTATCTGCCTTTCTTCAAGCTCCGCCCTGAACTAAAGTTTTGCTATGGCTTGGGAAACAGCTTGGATACCTCGCATCCCTCAAAGCTGAAAGATCAGAATATGGTAATGTATGCCAAGTCGGTAAAGGAAGCACACAGCAAGATGGTTGTACTGTCTTTCTATTTTGAGTAAGCACAGATAGCGCTTCAGCAGGTAGCGGAAAGAAAGACCAATGCCTGCCTACTACCAACAAGTAGGTATCTACTATTAGTATTAATCACCATAAAAGGGTATTTACCCGTCATAAAGCACCACTTTTACTCCTTCGCAATGATGTAAAAGCGGTGTTTTTGGTTAAATTAAGTAAAAAATAATACCTACTTTTAGGTATTAATGAATTTAATAATTACCTTTGCAAAGTACAAAAATCAGGTACTAAAACATTATTAATAACAAAATAAAAACAAGATTATTATGGCTTACGTAATTGGTGACAACTGTATCGCATGCGGTACATGTATCGATGAGTGCCCAGTAGGTGCAATCTCTGAGGGCGACAAGTATTCAATCAATCCTGATATGTGCACAGAGTGTGGCACATGCGCTGATGTTTGCCCTAACGATGCGATTTCTCTTCCATAAGGAATAGCAGTTGTTTAGTAAAGATTATAACGGTCGACAGTAAAACTGTCGACCGTTTTTTGTTAGTATCAATGTCTGACACAACTATCCATTATAGCATGCAAGCAGACAAAGACACACAAAAAGGTCGCATGCTTGCAGTAACTTCACTGCACATGCGGCCTTTTCTGATATGAAGGCAACAGCCTTCAGTGCATGAATATTAATTATTTAGCCATCTCAAGCTTCAAGCCTTGCTGCTTCATAGCAGGTACAACACCTGTCTTGGCTGCCTTTGTGCCTGCCTTGACAATACGCGTGGCTACCGAAGCTGCCTTGTATTGAGCGGCTGCTGACTGGGCAGACTGGTTGGTGTTGGTGGCTACCATAGTGAGCGGTCCCCACTCGTCGTTGGCATTTTTAGCCATAGATACAGCGTAATACTCGGTGTTAGGCTCTACAGTCCAGTTGGCAGCATCCTCGCCTATCTGGTCCCAATAAGAATCCCATGGGTTGAACGGGTTGGTGTCAGACATCAATATTTCCTTCATCTTGTCTTCACTGCCGATGCTCTCGTCATAATATGCCTTTGAAACGAGCAAGTCATGATGGAGACTGGTCTGGTCGTTAGGCGTATAGGTTACAGGCAAATAGAAACCGTCTAAAGCATTGCCGCCCATCTTGCCGACAGTAATGGTGGTTTGAGCTACACCTTCGCCACCCATCTTGGCAGTGGTAACGGGTATCACTACCATCTCGCCATAGTTGCCGTTCGCATCAGTAGGCACTACATAAACCTCATAATCGGTGTTTGGCTTCAAGCCATTCCAGGTGTTGGTAGCCGTCTTGTCGTAAGCATAGCCACTGAACTGCTTTACCATGTCTTCCATGTTAGAGAAGCCGAACATAGGTCCCCACTGCTCAAACTGCGACTGTGCCTCGCCTTTGCCAAACTCACACCAGTAGAAAGCCTTGCAGTCGGCATTAGGGGTAACGGTCAGTGTAAACTCAGTACCTTTCACATCGTCTACCGTATAAGTAACGCCAGGATTACCCACAAGCAGTGCTTTAGGAGTGGTAAACTCGGCACGGCTGGTCTCGCAAGGCACACCATAGCCGTCATAAGCCAAGGTTATGATGGTGTAAGAAGTGTTAGGCTTGATGCCCTCTACACCGGTAAGCTGCGCATTGGTAAAGTCTTGGTAGAATTTCTGTGCGTTTTTCTGCTCGAAATATTTTGCCATGGTATCGTCATCATATTTCTTGGCGGTATTGGTTGGCAACACGTCAATGCAGTAGCCTACGTCTTCACCGGAACGGGTTACGGCCACCCAAAGAGTATCACCTGTGGCACCGGTAGAATAATTCTTGTATTCCACGGTGGCAACTACATTGCCGTCTTGGCGTGCAAAATAGATACTGTCTACCTTGTCTATGGCGTATGCCTTGTCTCCCACTTTAGTCTGCAATATCATACGGTTGGGAGTATTGTCTGTCTGTGCACTTGCGGTCAGTGTAGCCAGTGCAAGCGCAGCTATGGTAAATGTCTTTTTCATTGCTTTACGAATTTAAATGTCTGATTGTTAACCTTTAATACATACACGCCGTTAGCCAGCCCTTCGGTGCTAATGGCTGAACCGTCCCATGCGTTGATGCTCATTACGCGCTGTCCGCTCACAGTGTAGAGGGCAGTATTGGCGCCATTGATGCCTTGTGCAGACAGGATGCCCTGCCAGTAAGCAATGTTCAACTGGCCTTTGGTGCCTACCAATTGACCGATGGCAGTGGCAGTAGTGCCAAAGACAAGACCTTTGACATCGGCAAGGTTGAATACGGTGGGGGCTTCTGTTTCGGTCGTGTAGACCATGAGTTGCCCGCCTGCAAACGTCAAGCCTTTAATGGAGCTTAGCGAAAGCTTGGTAGGAGATGTCCCGTTGTACACAGTAAGGTTGTCTGCCGCATGAAGCGGAGAGATACCTAACATAGTGAATACGGAAGCAACCAACAAAATAAGATTCTTCCTCATAGCAATTCTGTTAATTAATTTGATAAATAGTTATTGCTTACAAAGATAAATAAAAATTGAATAAAAATAACATGGAATAGAGAAAAAAGTTTTTTCTGTCGATAAGAAATCTAAATTGTTTAATTTCTATCTTTTTGCCAAGCATTTGATAGCATAACTCTTGGCTTCCGATAGCTATGCAATCAGACAGCAATAACAGTGCTATCGGCAAGCAATAGCTATGCAAATGGAAGGCAAAAGCACTGTTGTCGGAAATGGAAAGACCTGCTTCTTTCATATTTCAGCTTGCAATGAACATATTTGTCTTCTGTCATGCAACTTACAGCTGCCAAGACTTGCTTTAGATTTTCATCGGTTAGACAATGCTCATGCCAAACATATACAGAAAATGGGGAGTACAGCACAACTCCATACTCCCCATTTTTTCATTTGGCTGGCGGTTCATACCCACCCGACATTTATCTTCTGACAAAGCGCAGTGTCTGGCTACCCACACTGAAATTGACCTTAACTACATATACACCAGCCTTGAGCGATGCAATGTCAAGACGGTTGCTTTGAGTAGAAGCAACTGTTCTGCCACTCAAATCAACAACATGTATAGAAGTGGCTCCATTCGAACTGATGGCATTGTCGGTAACAACAATCGGCTTGTTTACCGTATTTTCCACTGCCAACACACCCGTAGTGATGTTTCCATAAATTCCAATGTTGTCAAGACTAAGGAAATCACCTATTCCCGTAGTAAGGTTGAATGCTACATAAATATCCTTTCCTGCATATTTTCCGAGGTTTACACCGCGTGTTTTCGGGGCAACAGACTCGTTCTTTATTTCTGCTTCAGTAGAATACCAATAATCTTCTGGCCTTCCTGATCCGTCAGACACTTTCACCTTATAGCTCTCAAGATAATTCGGATTGCCGGAACTTGCGTCCCATACAAGATACGTATTGTCGCTGTTCACCTTGAACTGAGGAAGTATCACCCATCTGTCGGCACTGGAAGCACCGTCTATCCAGCTTGTTCCACCAAATACATAGTTGCCATACATCTTATGGGTTGCACCAAGGGCAATGATGCCCCAGCCGTATTCATTGAACTCTTCGCCGGCATCAGGATTTACCTTGCCTTTGTCTCCTGTATAGAAAGTAAAGTCCGCAGGAACCTTATTGTCTTCAAAATCATACAACTTAGCAGGAGTATCGAGCACGACAAACTCTTTCTCTACAGAGTTGTTCGTGTTGTCTTCATCAACGTCACAGTCTACCGACACCTTCACTGTATGCTTGCCGGGAGCCAATCCGCTGAGTACATTCTGCGAAGTCAATGACGTGATTTGCTGAGCTTTGATGTTGATGTCAGAAGAAGCCTTCTGCACTCCGTCAACATATACATTCAGAGAGCCTTCTGCATCCTTTATCCCTACATTCTTCAACACAAAGGATACGTCCTTGTCGTTTGGAGTCCTGACATAGTCATAAGGAGCGGAAATCTCGCTTACCACAAGGTCTACAGCATCGCCAGAAGCCTTGTAGAACTGCACGTCGTCTACAGTAAGCCAGTTCTCATCCTTGTCGCTGTAAGCATAGAAGCCAAGGTATATTGTTTGCGGCTTGTCAAAATGCACGACCTTGAAAGACTCCTGATATTCTCCCTGCTGAATGGCAGGCTGGTCATCTATAACTGTTTTCATGTCATCAGGAGTATCCCCATTGCCGTAGTAGACACGGAGCTTCTCTGTATGGCCGTCAGTACCGGAATACCAGTAGCGCAGCACATAATCGCCTGCCTCCACGTTGATACCGTCAAGAATAGCCCAGTCATCGGCATTGTTTTCCTTATTGTAGTTGTAGGCAAGACAGCCGTATCCCGTGCGCGACATATTCATATAGCCAGACGATGTATAGACCTCCCAATCGCCGTTGTCCTTATTGAGATTGTAGAACTTAAATTCATCCTTGTCCTCTGCCAACTCAAAACCACATTTATACGGAGCGTTGACCGGTCCAAAATGGCGTACACGTACAGTAAGCGTGTCATTCTCTGGTAAAATATCGTTTTCATCGACAGTATATGCTTTCAGCACATAGCGGTGGTGCGGAGTGGAAAGGTCTGCCTTTGCATGAAAGGTATATTCCATTTCTTTTCCAGGTTCAAGCAAGGCATCCACCTTTTCCTTTACCGGTTCGCTGTCATCAACTTTATATGCCAGCTCAAATCCTGATGCAGCATCCAGTCCATCGTTCTTTATCTTCACCTTCACTGTCTCGTTGCCCAAATTCTTGCCCGAAACAGGCGCAAGTACTTCACTTACCTTGAGGTCTACAGCCTTGGCAACCTTTTTCACAGAGAACGAACACAGGTAGAACTTCCAATGGTCGGCAGCACTCGTTACATGAAAACCGACTCTGAAAGGCTTGCCCTTTTCTACATCCATCAAGAAATATCCCGGAGTATAGCTTGCCTTTACATCCTCTTGGGATGCCCGCTTTGTGGTCATGCCGGCAACGCTGTTTTCTACACCCGTATACACATCCATGGACTCTCCACTGCTTGTACCGTAAGTGGTGTAGCTTACAATCACCTTGCCACTTTCCGCAGGTGTTATTTCTGGGGAAATAAACCAATCGTTAGCCTGGTTTGTGGCAGAATAGTTATAATATACTTTCGAATAAGATCCCTCTCCATCGTATTTCCATGTAGAGCCATCGTTGTTCTCGTCAAGAACAGTCCATTTTTTGAACTCATCTTCGGAGGAAAAGTCTGCTGAATAATAATTCTGGGCATTCATTGCCAAACTTGTGACAAGAAATGCCGAAGTAAGTAACAATTTATTCATCTAAATACCTTTATTATATTGAATTAATATGAAATCACGCATACAAAGGTAAAGTTAATGTAGCATATATTGATACAAATGCTGCTTTCATTTTGCCTTTTTAACCAAACTGTAATATATTTAAATTTGTTAAACACTGGACAAATCTGCAAGATACTAAACATTTTAGCTATATTTGCATTTGATCATTTCCAAGTAGAGATGGCATAAAGGAAAACAATATTAGAAACAAAGAAAATGGAAAACAAGAAAATTGTGTTGTTTGCCGTGGCATTGGCTGCGGCAAACGGAGTGTGGGCACAATCAAAAAAGTCCACTGAAATAAATGATTCTGCCATTCATGACTCCATCAAACTGAAAGAGGTAACCGTGGTGGCGGCAAGGCCTGTGGTAAAGATGGAAACCGACAAGATGACTTACAATGTGCAGCAAGACACAGAGGCTAAAGCAGCCACTGTACTCGACATTCTGCGCAAGGTGCCTATGGTTACCGTAGACGGGCAAGACAACATAACGGTGAACGGCTCATCTGATTTTAAGGTATATGTAGACAACAAGCCCAACCCCATGTTTTCAGCCAATGCCTCACAGATATTCAAGGCCATGCCTGCTTCTATGGTCAAGAATATAGAGGTAATAACCAATCCTGGCGCAAAATACGATGCTGAGGGAACAGGCGGCATACTCAACATTACCCTGATGAAAACCAACCAGGCCAACAACACCACCAATGGATATAACGGCAACGTGAGTCTAATGGCAAGCAACCGGGGCAGCAAGGGCTCTGCTTTTATCAGTGGTTCACAGGGAAAGCTGACTTACAGCGCCAATGCACTGTATGCTTATCAACGCATGAACGGCAGTGATATTATGCTCTCACGTGCTGAAGCCGATGGCTCCAACATGGCATATCAGCAGCACAGTAATCTAAAGCAGCCGTTTGCAATGGGCAACATCAGCTTGGGATACGAAATAGACTCATTGAGCAACTTGAACGTATCGGCTGGACTAACCGACTTCTGTCAGCGCACTGAGGGCAACCCTGTTACACGCATGTGGGGCGGACGCTATGGACAAGGTTTTAGCTATGGCAACTGGATGAAGCAGAAAGAGAGCCACCGCTCGTTTAACGGCAGCATTGATTATCAGCGTTTTTTCAATAGCGAGCGGTCCAGCTATATGATACTGAGCTATCTGTTTAACAGCAATCCATCGCAAACAGACAACCGTATCATGTATGACAATGCTGAGGACATCAGCCAGATAACGTTGGCAAACATGCTGTCAAAGAACAAGGCAAACGGTACTGAGCACACCTTGCAGGCTGATTTTACCGAGGCATTGAGCCCACACCACAAGCTGAACTTCGGCGGAAAATACATCATGCACATAGACAAAGCCGATGCTCAGTATTATAGTTTGGCTGCTGACGGTGAAACTACCTTGGTGCCGGCAAACAGCATGAACTATAAAAACACACAGAACATTGCTGCCGGCTATGCTGAGTGGAAAGGGTCAATGGGCAAGACCAGTGCCACGGCGGGCATGAGATATGAACACACTTGGCTAAGCGTAGACTATCATGAAGGACAGGGCACCGACTTTAACCGCAACTATGGCACACTGGTGCCCAATGCCAGTGTGTCGTGGACGGTAAATCCGAGCTTCAATGTGGGCATCAACTATAATATGCGCATCATGCGTCCGGGCATCACTTATCTTAATCCTTATATAAACCGCTCAGACCCTACCAAATTAGTATATGGCAATGCCGACCTTGATGTAGAGAAAACACACAATGTGAGCATGGTGCTCAACTACTTCTCCATGCGGTTCATGATGAATGCCACACTCAGCCAAAGCTTCTGCAACAATAAGGTGGAACAATACAGCTTTATAGACGGCCATAACCTGCTGAACCAAACATACGGCAATGTGGCCAACAACAGGACAACAAAGTTGAACCTCTTTGTGAATTGGCTGCTATTTGCCAAAACCCGCCTTGTCATGACCCATGAACTGGATTACAGCAACTTCAGCAGCGACAGATTACACACCAAGAATTATGGCTGGCATTATAGCGGCTACATGGGCTTGCAACAGCAGTTGCCTTGGCAGTTAGAGTGGAGCTTGGGCTGCATTGCGCAGACACGCAGCCACACACTGCAAGGCGACAATAGTGGCATGTCGTTCGTATACTCTACCCTATCGAAAGCACTGCTGAAAGACAAACTCAACTTGAGCTTGATATTCATTACACCGTTCTCAGACAAGTTGGACATCAAAAACCGCGTATATGGCACCGATTATGTGCAGTATATGCACGTAAAGGTACCTATAAGACAACTGAATGTTACACTGACATGGAAGTTCGGCAACACCAAGAAGCAGTTTGCACAACACAAATCGAATATCTCCAATGACTTCCAAAATCAGCAATCGCAAGGACAGTCCATTAGCAATATGGGCACAGGCAGTGTGCAGTAAAAGCAAGTGTGCAGGGCTAAAATAGAGAAAGTGCAAGATTGTTTAAAAGCATTTTATATGCAATTAATTTTGAAAACCTGCATAAGTGGCGTCTTAAACAGCTACTTATGAATAATGCCAAGATAAAAAAAGAAGGATGCTGGCATTTGCTATGCATCCTTCTTTTTTACTATAAATGATAAATTATTGATTAATCATTGCCAAAAAATAAAGACTATGATTACCATTATTTGCCGAGAGCTTGCTTAGCAGTGGCATTAGTTGGATCAATTTCAAGAATTTTGTTCCAATAGCTGTTAGACTGAGCCTTGTCGTTCTTGAGGTAATAGTAATAACCTAAATAAGAGTAAGGCTCAATAAGCAACTTAGGCTTGTCAGGATTCTCTTGTTTGGTCAACTCAATATACTTCTCATAGTAAGGCTTAGCCAAACCTTCTTTAGTCTCTGGGTCAAGCTGTGCATTCAAGCGAGCACGCATAATGCTTACATAAGAGAGGTTATTGGGGAACTTCTCGCCAATGATGCCAAACACTCTATCTGCATTCTTCAGTGCACCTGCCTTATCCTTGCACGCAGGATTGTTGGCCAACTCCGAGTAAAGTTTTGCCAAACCATCATAGTCGCTGACCTTAGGATTAGTTACATGCTTGAGATATTCATCATACATAGCCAAGCCCTTTTCATAATCGTTCTTTGCTATATAAGCCTCGGAAATTTGCTTTCTTACATCATTCAGCTCGCCATTCATCTCCAAAGCCTTGTTAAACTGGGCAATAGCGTTGTCATACTCTTTGTTACCAAGATATGCGTAGCCATAATACTGATAGTCGCGAGCTGTGAACTTGGCACTGTCAGACTTGTTGAACAGCGCATCTGCATACTTCAAAGCATTGGCATAATCCTTCAAGTCGGTATAGCTATAAAAGCTCAAGCGGTTTAACGCAGCATCACGAGGATACTTCTGAATACCATTCTGAGCTACCTCAAGGCACTTCTTTGAGTCTGAAGTAAAGTAAGCTGCCAAGGCATACTCTGTAAGGCGGTTATTGTCAAGCTTGTCAGTAGAAACCTTGTCATAATACTCCTTGGCCTTTGCAAAGCGGTTATTGAGATAATAGAAGTGAGCAGCTTCTGCGTCTACAGGATAGTCGGGCAGAATGCTGCGGAGCTCTTCCAGCGTAGCCACTGCTTGCTCTACACTACGACCACGGTAAATATTGGCGTATTTGATGTAACCCTGAGGGTTCTTTGGGTCCATTGTCTTTGCCTGATTGTACCACTGAGCAGCCTCACCGCCATCATTCTTTACAACTGCGATATCGCCAAGAAGAATGTAACCTGCTGCTGCATTCTTATCCTTGGAAATAGCCATCTGGCCATACTTCTCTGCATTAACGGTATCCTTAATCTGGAGATAAGCACGTCCTAAGCCAGCCAAAGCATCAGCATTCTTCTTGTTTACCTTCAAGAAGTCTTTCACTTGGCCTTTTACTGCGTCAGGATTGGTCTTGTTAGCGATAATGGCTTTAGTAATGGCATCAACATCAGGATTAACATTTTGTGCCATAGTCGGTGCAGTGAATGCTGCCAGCATTGCGCCTGCTAAAAGATATTTAATTGCTTTCATAATTCTAAGTTACTTTAAAATAAAACTGTTTACTGAGGTGTTAACCGCAAATCTGCATGTTTTCATCATTAAATTTTATGGTTTCAAGCTACCGATTTTCACTATGAATGCGCTGTAACAGTAGTATGTACCACAAGCCAAGAGTTCAACTGACAATGAATTTACAGCAAACGGTTCTCAGCATCTTTACTTGTATTTTTCTTTGTCGGTAATAGTCAATTTGTAAAACAACATATTCCATCAACTGGCATCAAACTGTTCTGTAATATGCCTAATAGGTTTCGGATTCTTATTTAAATCGTATAATATCTGTTCTTTTTATATACAACAACGTATCTCTTTATATACAATGACGTAAGAAAAGATGAATAGTTTCAATCTTTAAATTATTTTAGACATTTCCTTACATTCATTAATATTCTATTGCTTTCATTTAGCTTCTTCACTCTATGCATGATTTAGCACTTCTATGAAAGATGCACCGGTTGCCATTCAATGAAGCGCTGATAGCTAAATTATTCATTGTTTACATTAACAGTACGTATCGTTATATCACCTCGTACAGGCAACAGACCCGACTGGAAAATGATTAGTTGCCCCTTTGGCTGCTCTATGAAGTGAGCAAAGCCCCAAGGAAGGCCATTGATAGGGTCGTTAAGTAACGCATATATTGTTCTTACCAACGGATAGCGGCCGTCAAGTAAATATGCCTGATAAGGTTTCCAGCTGTTCAAAGGTGTAGCCTTTGCAAACTTGCTTACAGACATCACACGGATATTCTTCTTAAATGTAGTATTGGTTGTGTCGCGTTTGTCGTTCAACCAATTAGAACCAATAATGCCAATAGCGTTAGGAGTCTTCTCTACTATATTGATGACATCCTTACTTGTTTTGGCAGCCACAATGTTAGGACTGTTTATTGGTTTTCCATTGAGCAGAGAGTCAACACAATAGTGAACAGTACTTGATTTTGGATTGTCAAATACCACTTCTATTTCGCCACGAGTTGAACCTGGCACAATGTCGCTCCACTTCTTGGCTTTTCCACTAAGCACACGCTTAATGTCGTTTACCGAAATGCAAGAGTCTGTGTTATTCTTATTGATTATAAGCGATAAACCATCATAAGCCAATGGTATCGATACTGGCATATACTGCCTGTCCTTAAGGTTTTGCAACTCTTTCGGACTGAATTTCCTTGATGCAATTACCAGACAAATGCTGTCTTTCATCAGCATATTCACTGCATCAAGCTCGTTGGTATATATCGGTGTAACCTTAGCCTTTTGATATATACTTTCGAACACTTCTTTTTCTTCTTCTATAATAGGACTAAAACTTTCGTCAGAAGCGAATTTTATCGCTCCTGACGAATAAGTATCTGTTCTGCCACTTTTAGGCTGATCGGTACAAGATACCAACGAGCCTAAAAATAGTGTCAATCCTACTAAACTGTAGAATAGGTTTTTCTTCATAATTTTACTGCAATTTTAATTACAGAATTTATATCAGATTACTGCAATCTGAAGGTAACAGGACAAGTAAATTTACAGTTAACGGTAGAACCATTCTGACGACCTGGAGTCCAACGAGGCATCTGACCAACAACGCGGAGAGCTTCTTTGTCCAATGATGGGTCTGCAGAACGTACCACGCGAGCGTCTCTTACAGAACCGTCCTTGCTTACTACGAACTGTACAATTACACGGCCTTCAATACCATTCTCTGCTGCTACTACAGGATACTTGATGTGTTGAGACAACCAAGAGTTCAATGCTGAAGGACCTCCAGGGAATGAAGGCTGCTCCTCTACAACATCGAATACCTTGTTGTCAAGGTCTTCTGTCTGCTTTGGAGGTTCAGGCTGAGCAATCTCCTCTTTGGCTTTGAGCACCTCACCACCTACTTCATCGTTACCCTTTACATTGAAGGCACCGATAGTAGTGTTGGTCTTTTGCAAGTCTTCCTGTGTCTTCATTTCTTCCTCTGGTTTAACCTCAGAGTCTTTCTTGATGACAGGAGCGGTAAACTTGATAGAACTCTTTACCTTCTCAACTACTTTCTGTTCCTCCACCTTAACAGGCGCTTTCTTCTCAACCTTAGCTTCTTTCTTCTGAGCCAACTTTGAAAGCTCCACGTCTGTGGTAATAGCGACTTTCTCTTTGTTTGCTTCTATGATAGCATTGATACCAATGAGAGCAGCAATAATGGCAGCTGCCACGACCATGATGACAATAGCCATCACGTTTCGCTTTGAAGTGCCCTTACGAAGCTTGTAAGCTCCATAAGCTTGGTTTCTGCCTTCAAATACGAGGTCAACCCAGCTGTTTTCTATTAAATCTATTTTTGCCATAGCTTAATCGTTTTAAATGTTTACTTGACTTACTTAACACCTTTGAGCTTGAGCAAGCCCATATCATCAGTGTTAACCTTGTCAATGACATATTTACCAATACTGCATATCTGCATCTCATCAAGGGCAGTTACCATATTGTCATAAGTAGCTGTGTCAAGTGGCTTGATAATGATAGTCAGAGTAGGAACTTTCTCACCGTCAAGATTACCGTTCTTTATATCTGCGAGCAGTCGCTGATAGGTTGAGTCCGGCATCTCTGTCTTGATTTTCTTCTCATCCAACTTTTGCTTTGCCAACATGATTTTAGCTACAGGGTTGATACCCTCTTCTGTCATATGGTTAATCAACACCTTACGAATACCATCTTTACCCCATGTTGTTTCTTTCAAGCAAGCGGGATTATTATACTGAGGCAGACCCTCTATATAATAAATTTTGTTGTTTGCTGCGAGATAGAAAGTAATGGTATGAGAGGCTTTCGTAGCTGTTTGATCCTCTTTCTTCACGTTCTCATCGTTACTTGGCATTGTCAATTGCATCGCTTGAGGCTTGCTCAATGAAGTACAAAGCATGAAGAAGGTAATCAAAAGCATCATCATGTCCACCATAGGTGTGAAGTCTACGCGGACATTTATCTTCTTTTGTTTGCTTGCTTTTTGTTTAGCCATCTTTAATCCTCCGACTTTTTATATGATGTAATCAACTGGTAGCGGTTTTCAGACATGTCTTGAAGTTCTGACATCACGTTTTTGACTACCTTGTAAGGAGTCCTTGCATCTGCCTTGATACAGAGTTTCAAGTTAGGATTAACGTCTTTAGCAGCAGTAACCCACTCCTGAAATTCGCTTTTTCCTTTTGAACCATCTGCTTGCTTCAGGCTGTCTGTTGGAATACCGAGCATCTTGATTGCTTCTGCCATCTTCTCATGTGGAAGGTTCAAATACTGCGAAAGCTTGTCCATAGGTGCGCCAAACATAGCATCGTTTTTAAATGCCTTGATCTGACTGCCATTGAGCTTCACACCGAATTTGCTTGTCATAGCATCAAGTGTCATTTCCAAATCACTTACTTTATCCAAGCTCATGAATATCTTGCCTTCTGGATTAACAAGGATATTCAGTACGTCTTTTTCTGGAACTTTAACCTCTGATACAGATCCTGGTGTAACGACCTTTACCGGCTCATTCTTCACGAAGGTTGATGTCAACATGAAGAAGGTGAGCAGAAGGACCATTACGTCGGACATAGGGGTCATATCGATCCAGACGTCGTTCTTCTTAATTTTTACTTTACCCATAGTGATAAAATTTTAAAGGGTTAGTAGAAATTAAGCTTCTTCTGCGTGATTGGCTTCGTATGTCTGAGCAATTGAATAACCAACCTCATCGAGGGCGTATGTCAACTTATCAATCTTATTGGTGAAGTAGTTATAAGAAATAACGGCACACCAAGAAGTTGCGATACCGAATGCAGTGTTGATAAGGGCCTCAGAAATACCAGTAGAAAGCGCGAGAGAGTCGCCACCACCACCAGCTGCCAAAGCGGCGAATGACTTGATCATACCAGTTACAGTACCGAGAAGACCAGTAAGAGTACCGAGGGTAACGATAGTTGCAACGATAGGAAGGTTCATGGTCAGAGTAGGCATCTCGAGCTGGGTAGCCTCTTCGTGAGCTTGCTGAATCTTAGCAACCTTCTGTGCTTTCTTCAAGCCTGTAGCACCTTCTACTGCTTTGTAAGCGTTCAAAGAAGCCAAAACAACGTTAGCTACAGAACCTTTTTGCTTGTCGCAGAGCTGCTGAGCCTTTGCAAAATCCTGTGCGTTCAAAGCTGCTTTGATGTTTGCAACGAATTTTGTGAGAGAACCTTTACCGAAAGCGGTCTTCAAAGCGAGGATACGCTCGATAGAGAGTGCGATAACTGAAAGCAAAAGAGTGTGGATAACAGGCACAACGACACCACCTTTATAGATTGTACCCCAAATGTTACTGTTAAGAACTGCTCCTTCTGGATCACCACCTACGAAGTGGCTACCGTCACCGAGGAAGAACTTGAAGAAACATACTGCGATGACGAAACATACTACGATGATCAAGAACGCATTTCTAACTCCTTGAAAGCCCGAATTTTTCTTGGGGCTTACTGCTTTTTGTGTAGTTGCCATAATTTTAATTTAATTTTTAGTTATTAATAATTTAAGTTATAAATTTCCGATTTAATGTTAATCAAATACGTTAAATGTGTAAGGTAAAATTAGTTCTTTAGTAATAAACAGCGCAAAGATAGCAATTAAAAGACAATCGAAAGATTGATTAAGAAGTTTTAACAGCGTTTTTTTTGCTATTTCTTCTCTGCTTTTTCTTCTGAATGCCTTACATCCTTTGTTAATTATTATTTAAGTCTCGAAAGAGCCTCTTTTATCCTTCTTAATGCTTCGCGAATATTGTCATCGCTGGTAGCATAGCTCATACGGAAGCAGTATGGGTCGCCAAAAGCATCGCCTCCTACTGTAGCCACATGTGCCACATCAAGCAAATACATGGCAAAGTCTGTTGAGTTATTGACGGTGTGTGTGCCGTCTGTCTTGCCAAAGAAGCTGCTGCACTTGGGGAACAGATAGAAAGCTCCTTGCGGTACATTCACTTCCAGTCCTGGTATTTCCTTTGCCAACTTCACGATAAGGTCTCTTCTGCGCTCAAAGGCTTGTCTCATTTCTTCCACACAGTTTTGTGAAGCAACGTATGCTTCTACTGCTGCCTTCTGGCTGATGGAGCAAGGTCCGCTGGTGTATTGGCCTTGCAACTTGTTACAGCCTTTGGCAATCCATTCCGGAGCTGCGATATAACCGATACGCCAACCTGTCATTGCATAGGCTTTGGACACGCCATTTACTATGATTGTGCGTTCTTTCATACCTTCTATTTGTGCAATGCTGGCATGATTGCCTGTATAGTTGATATGCTCGTATATTTCATCAGCAATCACATAGAGGTTGTCGTGCTGCTTGATTACTGCTGCCAAGCCTTCCAGTTCTTCTTTTGTGTAAACACTTCCCGTAGGGTTGCTGGGCGAACAGAGAATGAGCATTTTTGTCTTAGGTGTGATGGCTGCTTCCAATTGAGCTGGTGTCATCTTGAAGTTCTGCTCGAATCCGGCTTCTACTATAACGGGGATGCCTCCTGCCAACTTCACCATTTGAGGATAGCTGACCCAATATGGAGCGGGGATTATGACTTCTTCGCCGTCATTAACCAATGCAAGTACCGTGTTGCAAACGCTTTGCTTGGCACCGTTGGAAACGGTTATTTCATTGACGGTATAGTCAAGACCGTTTTCCTTCTTCAGTTTAGCGACAATAGCTTCGCGTAAATCTGCGTAGCCAGATACTGGTGAATATCTTGAAAAGTTGTTGTCAATAGCTTTTTTGGCAGCTTCCTTGATGTGGTCTGGTGTATTGAAATCCGGTTCACCTACACTCATGTTAATCACATCAATGCCTTGGGCTTTCATTTCACTGCTTTTTTGTGACATCGCCAAAGTTGCTGACGGTGCGAGTCTATTGAGACGATCTGATAATTGAGCCATACTATTTAGAATATTTTATGTATTTGCAAAATTAGAAAAAAGATTTGTTTCAAAAGAACAAATGGTCTAATATTTAACGGCAATTTCATGTAAATTACACGGATTTGCAGATTATGCATATCCATTTGTTCTTTGAGTGGTTTATTGCATTCTATTCGAGATGGAGTTCATGCCCCATACGCTCTTTCTTGGTTTTGAGATACCTGTAATCATACTGATTAGGCTTTATTTCAATAGGCACATTCTCCACTATTTCCAGTCCGTAAGCCTCTAACCCCACTCTCTTTGTAGGATTGTTGGTCATCAGTCTCATCTTGTGTACGCCTAAATGCCTGAGCATCTGTGCACCGCACCCATAGTCTCTTTCATCGGGTTTAAATCCGAGGTGTACGTTGGCATCCACGGTGTCATAGCCTTGTTCCTGTAGCTTATAAGCTTCTATCTTGTTCATCAGTCCTATGCCGCGGCCTTCCTGCTGCATATAGATGAGCACGCCTTTTCCTTCTTTCTCTATCATCTCCATAGCTTTGTGCAACTGCTGTCCGCAATCGCAGCGTTGACTTCCCAAGATGTCTCCTGTGGCGCATGATGAGTGCACTCTTACCAAGATAGGCTCCTCTGGTTGCCATTCGCCTTTTATCAATGCCATGTGTTCCAGACCGTTGCTGGTCTGTCTGAATGGTATAAGCTTAAAGTGTCCGTAAGCAGTAGGCATGTCTACTGTTGCTCCTACGGTTATCAGCGACTCCCTTTGCAGTCTGTAAGCTATCATGTCTTTGATAGTGATTACCTTCAAGTCGTATTCCTCTGCAAATTTAAGCAGTTCCGGCAGACGGGCCATAGTGCCGTCTTCATTCATTATTTCCATCAGTGCTCCTGCCGGATAGAGTCCTGCCATTTTACACAAGTCTACAGCTGCTTCTGTGTGTCCGCAACGGCGCAACACACCATTGTCTTGGGCATAGAGCGGATTGATATGTCCCGGGCGGCCAAATGTCTGCGGCGTTGATGCCGGGTCTGCCAATGCCTTGATGGTTTCTGCCCTGTCATGTGCAGAAACGCCTGTGGTGCAACCTTCCAGTTTATCCACTGTTACAGTGAATGGAGTACCGAGCATGGAAGTATTGTCTATTACCTGATGGGGCAAGTCAAGCTCTTGACAGCGACTGAGGGTGATAGGTGCACAAAGCACACCGCGTGCATGCTTCAGCATAAAGTTTACTTTCTCATCTGTTATTTTTTCTGCAGCAATGATAAGGTCTCCTTCATTTTCACGGTCCTCATCATCCACAACAATCACAAACTTCCCCTCTTTAAAGTCTTTAATTGCCTCTTCTATTGTACTGAGTTTTTCATTTCTCATATATAGATTCCTCCTTATATTAATAATGTGTAGTCAATTTTGCCGTTGCGGCATAGCCATTTTATGCTTTTCCGTGTTGTTTTAGTATTTCTATACGATTGATAATATCGTTGTTGGTAGCTGTTATCACCTTTAAGTCGCGCATCAGTCTTAGTCTGAAGCGCCACATCCTGAGATACAAGAATATGCCTACGGGCACTATTGCCGCAGCAATAATATTGAGCCATTTATGCTCAAATGGCCTTGTATGTGCTTTTACTGCCATAAACGGATAAGCATTGAGCTTGGTCAGTATCACTTTGTCGCGTGTGTTGGAAAGCTCCTCTATCACCTCTTCCAATCGCTCGCTGATATTTTCAATGGTATGGTCTGGCTCATATTTGAAGAACACTTTCACAAAATTGGGTGCTTTCTTCAGATTGTGCGTTTTGTCATAAGCCGCTATCTCGTCATTGATTTGCAAGAGCAAATGCTGGTCTGTTGCATATCTTGGGTCATGTATAATCACTTCTTTCTTGTAGATGCTTCTCTTGCGCCTTAGTCCCAACAGATTCATAAAGAAGTTTACATATACATCCATATTGAACATGACAGAGTCTTTATTGGCTTTATAGGTAAAGAATACTGCCAATGGAGCGAGAACAGCCGTTGAGATAATCTTGCCGAACCACACAGCCCAGATGCCGCTACGGGCCATGCGGTATCCCATACTGTCAAATATATAATAGAATATGTATATCAATACAGACATGATAACAGGCAAGCCCAATCCGCCTTTTCTGATAATGGCACCCAATGGAGCACCAATAAAGAAGAATATGATACACGACAGGGCCAATGTAAACTTGTTGTAGGCTTCTATCCGGTGCTGCCTGATAAGCTTGTCGCCGTCAGATGTCAGCATGCTTCTGAACTCCAAATCACTGGTTTCGCCCTGCACCTTGTAAAGTGCCTGATTGATGGCTTGCTGCTTCTGTGCCAAAGGTAGCCTGTTATAGATAGAGTCAAAACTGAATGTCTTTGTATTGGCCATCTTCAACGCCCTTATAGAGTCTGCTTTCGACACATCGGCATCGGCATAATAACTCATTTTGGCTTCCCTGTAAATAGTTCTCCCAATACTGTCATATACCAAGTTAAGGGAATCCATATCATGCCTGATTTGACTTAGGCTCTTGCCTTTGGCATTGTTAGACAATGCCGATGCATCGGCTATATTGAAATCGGCATCAAAATCAAGCACTATCTTCTTGTCTGTAAAGGTTTCCCGGCGATAAGGTACATTGGCCGACGATGACAGGGCACCACCTTGCATATTCTCAAACCACTCGCCACTGTGCAGGGTCAATACCAAGTGTTTCTTTTCGGCAGTAGATTGCAGCATACCTGAATCTGCCAATATAATGGCGGCATCGTCATAGCTATTGTTCATTTTGTAAATCATGATACCATATAGCTTGCCTGTGCTGAGGTCTTTTTTCTGCACATAGAGGTTGCAGTTAGGTATGCCATCATAGAATATGCCCTCAGGTATTTCCAGTTCGGGGCTTTTCTGCTTCATAGACAGCAGCAACTGTCCAAAAGACATGTTGGCTTGAGGGCCTATAACGTTTTGAAAGTAAAAAGAACCTACGGTTACCATCAATACGATAACAATGAGCGGTCTGAAGGATTGCATCAGCGAAATGCCAGCAGCTTTGATAGCTGTCAGCTCAGAACTTTCGCCCAAGTTACCGAATGTAATCAATGAGGAAAGCAGAATGGCCAAAGGAAGGGCTTGGGGTACCAGCAAAAGGCTCATGTACCAAAAGAATTGCGCCAATACATCCATGGATAAACCTTTGCCAATCAATTCATCAATGTATTTCCATAAGAACTGCATCATCAGCACAAACTGGCAAATGAAGAATGTTCCAACGAACAAGAGTCCGAACTGTTTGGCTATGAATTTATCTAATTTCTTTATTCGAAGCATTATTACGTACGTATTCGGCGTTAATTACCAGTCTGCAAAATTAGTATAAAAATATCAGAATGCCACATATTTTTATATTTTTATGCTTTATAAAAGATGTGCCAAGCAGCTGATCTGAATTAATTCAAACCAAGCAATCGGCAAAAGCATTTGATTTACCCACTGGCAAGATCAAATGGATATGGCAAAAATATGCAAAACAATCATCACTGTTTTCATACAGTGTGCAAGCAAAAATATTTATAACAGAAAAGCATGAAATAGCTAAAAACAAGACGATTTTGCGGCTTCTTCGGCTGCTTTGGGCTGTATGTTCTCTGCGGTTTCACTGCTTTCAGAGGGTAAAAGCTGTGTTTTTCTGGCTCAAAAGCACTGTTTCTGCCATGCAAAAACTATGCTTTGTAAAGCATAAAGCAGTGCTTTACAAAAATAAAGCTATACTCTATACCTGTAAAAAGCTGCACATTAGCTACTAATATGCAACTAATAGATTGTATAACAATCATTTACGGTTGCACACAAAAACTGCGTTTATTTTAAGCTTATTATCATTTTGCGCAGAGCAAAGGCAGTTTTAACGCATTAAATGGATTACTCTTGTAAATAAACAAGAAAGTGTGCAATTCCGTTTACGCAACAGTTTTTTAAGTAATCTGATGCTTGGAATTCATTTAAATAAAATTGTGCTTTATTTTCAGACTATATGTATATGGCCAAAATAAAAAACCCACCTGCAGGAAAAGCAGATGGGCCTTGATTATTTGCCTCTCGGCATACAATAATATCGGTATCTTTCTATCTGTTTATCTTTAGAGTCTTGATACCGCCAGCAGTGGTTATCTTCACAATATTCACGCCTTTTGACAAACTTACCTTGATGTTGTTTCCTGTAGCAACAACATTCTCCTTACATACGCCATTGGCACCGAATACCTCTATGCGTTCAACTCCGGCAGCAGCAACGGTAAACGTGTTGCCGTCAAGAGAGTACGACTGGTTGCTGACTGTATTTACAGAAGCAGCCGTAGCGTTATATATTTTCACATTGTCTATCGCCATGTGGTTTGCCAACTTTCCGTTGTAGCTCCATGCTATATATACTGGAGTTGTAGAATCCTTGAATATATCTGTAATGTCATACACCTTGTGTTCCGGCTTGCATGTCTCACCGCTGGTGAGATCATCCGTAGCATATCCGTCAAATTCATCTTCTATCGGTGCCCATGTTTCCCCGTCGTATGAATAGTAAACTCCAGCTGTAGAATATTTGCCGGAAGCGTTGTAGTCAAGGTCAAACTCAAGGAAAGTCTTCTCGCCTTCGGCAAGATTGCCACGCTTCAAAGGAGGGGTGTCAAGTGTTGACCAAACTCTGGTATATCCGGCTACTGCTGATGACAGGGAAGCGAAATCGCCACTGAAGTTTCCACCGATTACAGGTATGTCAAACCAGTTGTCAAAACGCCACAAATACTGGTCCTGCATTTTTCCGTCCACCTTCTCTATGCGCCAGTTTTCCGGCGTCAGTCCTCCGGTAAAGTCTTCCGAGAACGGAAGAGTATAGACAGGAATGCTGCCGTTCGCCACTGTCTCTGTTGCCGGAAGCGACACTTCGCCGTCATCGTACACTGCCTTTACTGCATATTCGTACAGTCCCTTTGGCGAATCGGTCTCAGTAAACTTCATGTCCTTTGTCTCGCCAAGTTTCGTATTGCCCCGATACACTGCATAGTTTTTCACTGTATATTCTGATGCTACTGGAGCCTTCCATGTCATGGCAAGACTGCCGTCATCCTTTCGCTCTGCAGCAAGGGCTGTAACAGGGAAGCGTGTACCGATAGCAATGTTTGCCTCAGCATCTTCTTTTGCCGACTCACCTTCCGGATATTCATAGTTTGCAACTACCTGATAAGTGTATACACCTTTAGGCTTACCGGTTTGCTCCACTTCCCTATCCTCCATGTATCCTGCCACAAGAGCATTGTTGCAGTATACAGAATAGTTTACAGGCTTACGGTCACCTTCCGGTGCATCCCATGTTATGGTAACATCATACTTTCCTTTTACCTCATTCTCCTTATATGTGAGCTTTACGTTAGTAGGAGCATTCATCACAGGCTTCTTGATGTACACTTCAACCTCTGCCTTTTCAGACGGTTGCGACACTCTGCTTGATACAGCCTCTACTGCGTATTTGTGGTTGCCCGGATTCTTGTCTGCAACATCAGTATATGTTGTAGCATGGAGATTTTCGGCCAGCAGTTCACCGTCATAATACAAGTTATATGTCTCCGCCAGAGCTGCATTGCCGTTGCCTATGGCCTTAGAAAGCTGCACATCGTCGATAGCCCAGGCAAAATAAAGTCCTGTATCAGGATTGTCCTCATCACCGTAAGCATGGAAAGCAACTATCGGAGCACCCTTGGAAGAGTCGCCAAGATACAACTTTACATGCTGAAACTTGTCTTCGTTTGCCATATCATAACGTGCATCCCAAATTGTTTCCCATGTTTTTCCACCGTCGTGGCTTACTTCTACACAATAATTGTCGGGAAAATCATCGCTTTCTGCATACTCCAAAAGTTGAGGGTTAATATATGAATAGAAGCTGAGGTATTCTGCCCCTTCTGTTGCCGGCATATACAACCACTCGTCCTGCACGGCAGAAGAACCATCTTCATGCGGTGCATTCATATCTGGATACACAAGTGCACTTTTCTTTCCTCCATGAACAAACATTGCCCTATCGGCATCTTCTATTCCTTCTTCCTCCATTTCTGGGGTTGGAAAATTAAACCATGTGTTCATGAAATAGTCTGTGTTTGTGGTTTTCAGACTCCACCCGTCGTTAGGAAACTTGTCGCCTTCAAAGTCTTCCGACAGTAACACTTTTGTTTTTACAGGATTCTCCCAGTTAAGCACTACCTTGTTGTAATCTACATCGGCAGTAAAATTAGCCGGCTTTTCCGGAGCAGTTGTCTGCGACAAGGCTGCAATAGGAGCGGCGCTTGTCATCAGTGCCATTACGGCAGTGCGCAACCAAGCTGCCGTCTGCGGCATGTAAAATCTATTTTCCATATCCATGTATTTTAGGTAAATTTATTTTATGGTACCGCAAATATACGAATAAAAGAACTTTCTGCTTTTAAAAAGAGCTTTTTCGATTACTAATTCATGAAATAGTAACCGAAATAGTATAAAAACAAAAGATTAAGCTACTCTTTTGAAATCTTTTGATAGATAGAAGGCTTCATTCCCGTTACTTTTGTAAATACAGAAATGAAGTTTGCCTGCGACTTGTAGCCCACGCTTTCTGATATAGCCTTGATGGTAAAACTCCCATAGTGCGCCGTATCGGCAAGGCGGCGCATGGCTTCCTTTATGCGATACTCGTTAAGATAAGTACGGAAATTCTTGCCGTATTCCTCATTTATCGCCTCAGACACATAACGGGAATTTGAGCCTACAAGCAACGCAAGGCGGTCTATATTGAAATTACTGTCGCATATTTCCCCTGCATCAAGCATCACTTTCTCTACCTTATCCAATATTTCCGTACGCTGGTCTTTCGTCAGACGTTGGTCTTTGGTCTGTCGCCTTTCTGCTTCGGAATCATGCCTGTCATTGAGATATTGCTGGTTTCTGGAATAAAGTTCGCGATAAGCAGTAAAAAGCTGCTTCTTCTGGCGGTAGACCACAGCAAGCATTACAATAAAGACAAAGAAGGCCAAGACAAGGGTAATAATCCACCTACGCTGCATTGCAATCATCTCATCACGGTCCTGTTTCTCTTTTTTCAGTGATCGTATGGCATTCTCACTTTTGTTGGCTTCATAAAGAAACATCGTATTCTTCAGCGTGTTGAATTCCTTGTTGTTATACAATGAATCAAACATATCCACATATTTGCTCTTGTATGCCGAAGCCTTGTCACGATTGCCTTTCATTTCATACACGAAAGAGAGGCTTCTCATCGTCTCTGCAAGTAAATCGTCCTGTCCTGTAAGATTGGCTATTTTCTCGTTCTCACAAAGATACGGTATAGCGGCATCGGGCTTTCCCATATCCACGAATATTTGGGCAAGGCATGAATTGGCGCTTGTTGTGTGAGCATCGCCCAACTTGTGAGCCTTGGCGTATGCAAGAGCCTGCGAATAGCACGATATTGCCTGCAAGGTATCTTTCAGTCCCAACGCCACAATGCCGCAGCACATTCTGGCATTAAAAGTGTATTCTGAATTGTTTTCCTTGTTTTTCAGCAACATTCCGAGATACTTTCTGCCCTTAGTAGCCTTCCCTGCAAAACAGGAAGCTCCTATAAGATTGTTCAGTATCTTGTTCTCCACATGCTTGTTGTGTTCCTTTGCAGCCAAAGTCAAAGCCTGTTTATAGTATCTAATACCCATTTCGAAATCACCGTGTGAACTGTATAGGTTTCCGATACCCGTATATATCTGTCCTGAAACAAGATTGAAAGCATTCCATTCCGCAATCCTCAATCCACCAAGATATTGGCTCATTGCCGAACTGTACTCCCGGTTCTCGTAATAAATGTCACCGGAATGGCAAAACGCCTTGGCACATTTCAGCTTGTCGTCAGGATTCAAGGCGTCTGTATACTTGAGCGCAACAGCATTGTAAAGCTCCAATGATTTTGCATATTCCTTCCGCTTCACCAATGTCTTTGCCCTCGAATAAAGACCAGCAACACTCTTTCCGGGATAGTTATACTTTTTGCTTTCCCTGAATTCTGCCCTAACAGTCAATACTTGACAGTTTGTAAGCAAAAGAAGTATTATGGTTATAAAGAATCTCAATGTTTGACTTATCTTATGTGCAAAGATAAGACAAATCAAGAAAAAAAACGAAATAAATACATTCATTTATCGGACAGTCCCAATAAAGTGTGCGGGATTTCGCATGGCAGAAAACAAAAAGCCCTTATGAATAAAACCATTCACAAGGACTTTTTGTAGCGGGGGTGGGACCCGAACCCACGACCTCCGGATTATGAATCCGACGCTCT